>Ga0209048_10004169_pt1 | contig 13873 bp, 16 predicted proteins | sample FrelakmetCRP12CR_FD_187146 | JGI IMG/M metagenome (GOLD analysis project Ga0209048, IMG submission 187146) | Freshwater lake sediment microbial communities from the University of Notre Dame, USA, for methane emissions studies - CRP12 CR (SPAdes)... | ecosystem: Environmental > Aquatic >... | reverse complement strand
CCTCCGCCGTCGGCGTCCTCGCCGGCGTCGGCAGACGCGCCCGTCGCAGCGGCGCCGGCGGCGCCGTTCCCCTCCGCCGCTTGCTGGGCCTGGAACTGGCGCACGTTGCGGCGGATGGTCGCGATCTTGGCGCGCACGTAGTCGGTCGCCTCGTCGCGAACCTCCTGCTCTTCCCCGGTCACGCGCTCGGACTCCGCCTGCATCTCGCGGAGGACGTCCATGAGCTGGGCGTCGTCCATACGCGACAGGGTGTTGATATCCCACTTCATCGCCTTGCTGGACGTCTGGTGCACCGCGTCGAGCTTGGCGCGTACGACGGGGTTGAACACTGCTCCCGGATCTACTTGCGCGGTGATCTCGTCGACGTCGCGGATCATGTCTTCGATGCTGGCCCCGGCCTTGGGGATGATCTTGATGCGACCGTCCGCCTCCTCGACCACCCGCTCGATGGAGAGGTACGCCTTCAGAAAGCCCTCGGTGAAGGCCACCGGCACGGTCACGGCGTAGGCGATGACCTGCAGGACCTCGGCGGCGAACTGCGTGAACGTGCCCGTGTGCAGGTAGCTGTCCTCGATGAGCCCGAGGAGCATGGACTTGAGGTACGGGTCGGCGCGCATGTCGCGCGCCTTCCCGCCCGGCAGCGGACGGTCAGGCTTGTTCTTCGGGGCGGTCATGTCTCTCCACCCCCGTATCGGCACGCCTGTGCGTAACTTGACCCCCGAGGACCTTCGTTGGCCCCCGTCCGGCTATCGGATACGCTGTGCGGAGCGAGCGCTGAAGGAGTGGCATGCCGGGTGGGCAACTGATCACGAAGGGCGAGACCGAGCTCGAGGCTTGCGTCGCCGAGTTCGCATCCGCGCCGCGCGCGGGGGCGCTGCTCTGCGACATCGACGGCACGATCTCCGCGATCGTCGCGCGCCCCGGAGATGCGGCGGTGTCGCAGCCCTTCCGCGAGGTGCTCGCAGCGCTGACGGAGCGGCTGGGTCTGGTGGCGTTCGTGACCGGCCGGGCCCTCGAGGACGGGCGGCGCATGATCCCTCTTGACGGCGCCGCCTACGTCGGCACGCACGGCCTGGAGCTCATGGCGCCGGGCGGCCAGGTCATCACCGAACCTCAGGCCGAGCGCTACATCGCCGAGGTGCAGGAGGTCGCCGCCGCAGCGGCCCGCGATCTTGACTGCGAAGCGCTGGGTGTCGTCCTCGAGGACAAACGCACCGTGCTCGCCGTCCACTACCGCCTTGCGACCGATGCGGCGCGCACGCGCCACGAGATCCTCACCAAGGTCGTGGAGCCGGCGCGCGGCCGCGGGCTCGCCATCTCCACCGGCCACTTCCTCTTCGAGGTGCGGCCGCCGCTGCCGTTCACCAAAGGTACGGCCGCGCGCCGCCTGCTGGCCGGCGGAGACTACTTCGCCGGGATGTTCTGCGGTGACGACCTGACCGACGTGACGGGTTTCAAGACGCTGCACGACTGGGCGGCCCGCGACGCGCGACGCAGCGCCTGCGCCCTCGCCGCGGTGACCGCGGAGACGCCGCGCCCCGTCATCGAGGAAGCCGACGTGCTCGTGCGCGCCACCCCGGGCGTGTACGAGGCGCTGACGCGTCTGCTGGCCGCCGTCGGGGGCTGAGAGGGCCGGAGCCGCCGGCTCTAGGCCGGCCCCGCCGGCCCGCGGGATCAGCGCCCGCTGAACTCGGGAGCGCGCTTCTCCAGGAACGCCGCCATGCCTTCGCTCTGGTCCTCGCCGGCGAACGCCAGTGCGAAGAGGTCGCGCTCGATGCCTTGGCCGGTGACGATGTCGGTGTCGGCGGCGGCGTTCACGGCGGCCTTGCAGTAGCGCATCGCGAGTGGGCTCTTCCGCGCCAGCTCCTCCGCAAGCTTCAGTGCCTGGGGCATAAGCTCGTCCTTGGGAAAGACGGCCTGGACGAGCCCGATGCGCAGCGCCTCGTCGGCGCGCAGGTGACGGCCGCTGAGGACCAGGTACTTGGCCCAGCCGTCACCCACGTTCCGCGGCAGGCGCTGCGTGCCTCCGAAGCCCGGCGTGATGCCGAGGTCGATCTCGGGCTGACCGAACTCGGCCTTCTCACTGGCGAGGCGGAAGTCGCAGGCTAGCGCCAGCTCGCAGCCGCCGCCGAGGGCGAAGCCGTTCACGGCGGCGATCCACGGCTGGGGCGACGCCTCGATGCCGCTCATGACGGCTTGACCGAGGGCCCCGAAGCGGCGCGCCTCCTCCGTCGTGAACCCCTGCATCTCGACGATATCGGCGCCGGCCACGAACGCCCTCTCGCCGCCGCCGGTGAGCACGACGGCGCGCACGGAATCAGCGGCGGACAGCTCACCTACGGCCGCCAGGAGCAGCTCGTTGGTCGCGCTGTTCAGAGCGTTCAGCGCCTCGGGACGAGCGACGGTGACGACGGCGACGGCGCCTTCGCGGGTGACCTCGACGGCCATGGTGGACCCTCCTTGCGGGTGGGTTGAAGCTCGCAGCGAGACTCTACCGCAAGTGGCCTTGCGCCGGACCCTCTACGCCGGTCCGTGGCGGGCCGGTCGGACGCCCGCCATTGTCATCCTGTACAGGGGCGACGGTCTGTGGTGAGGTACTCTGGAGAAGTCCGAGCTTTCCGAGAGGAGCCCCCGTGACGCCACATCGAGTCCGCCGCCCCACGTCCCCGCACGGACGCCGAGGGCGCGGCGCCGCGCGCGCGAGGTTCATGAGGCCCATCGTCACGGGCCTCATCCTGCTGGCGCTGGCCGGCGCCGTGGTCGCCGGCGCGGCCGCCTGCGGCGGCTCCTCCGGCTCCCCGGACGTCTCGCCTTACGCGACGTCGTCGCCCTCGTCCAGCGCCGGCCCCACGCCCGTACCAACGCCGCAGATCACCAGCGGCAGACCACCCGCCGGCGCCGTAGCAGTCGTCCGGCAGTATTGGACCCTGCTCAGCGCGGGTGAGTACGATGCCGCCTTCGCACTGACGACCGGGTCGCACCTGGTCAATGCCGGCACGCAACCGAAGGCGTTCGAGTCGGCGCGCTACCTGCGGCCCGCCGGCCGCGTCTTCCCCACGCCGGGCGACGACGCAACGGTCGAGTTCGGTTCGGAGGTGTACATCGTGCCCGCCGCCGCGGGCAGCCCGTTCGGCACCGCGCCCAGACGCTGGCTGATGTTCTCGCGCGTGGTGCGCATGTCGGACGGCGGCTGGCGCCTGGTCGAGCTCGGCACCGGCCCGTGACTCCTCGCCGGCCTGAGGGCAAGATGGCCATGAAGATGGCCATCTTGGAGGCGCCCATGGCTCGCGAGTACTCCATCGCCCACGCGAAAGACCACCTCACCGAGGCGGTGCGCGCCGCCGAGGCCGGCGAACCGGTCACGCTGACGCGTCGTGGCCGGCCGGTCGCCGTCATCGTCTCGGAGGCTGAGTACCGCCGGTTGGCCGGCCCGCGCGGCGACTTCTGGACAGCTCTCCAGGAGTTCCGCGCTACCTTCGACGGCGAACGCGACGGCATCGAGCCGGAGTACTGGGAGTCACTGCGCGAGCGCAGCCCCGGACGCGAAGTCGACCTCGGCGTCTGAGCGATGTTCCTTCTCGACACGAACGTGCTCTCCGAGACGCTGCGCCTTCAGCCCGACAGCGGCGTGATACACGGCCTCAAACGGCACAGGCGCGAGCTGTCGACCGCCACGCCGTTGATCCACGAGATCCTCTGCGGAGCGCTGCGCTTCCCAGCGGGCGCCAAACGAACGGCCGTGCTCCACGAGATCGAGCACGTGTTCCTCAAAACACTGGACGTCCTGCCCTACGATCGGCGTGCTGCTGAGTGGCACGCCCACCAACAGGCACATCTCACCGACGAAGGTCGCAGACCGCCGTATCTCGACGGTCAGATCGCCGCCATCGCCGCCGTCAATGGTCTTACGCTCGTCACGCACAACATGACGGACTTCGCGGCGTTCGAGGGCCTCGCCGTGGAGGACTGGTTCGCGGGCTGAGCCTCGGAGCGCGGAGAACGCCACCGGCGCGGCCGGGAAGAGCCGGCGGCGCCTAGCCGCGCAGCTTGCGCAGCGGCGCCACGCTGGCCATCAAGCGGCGCTCGGAGCCGTCGCCCTCGAAGCGCACGAGGACGATGCCGCCGTGTTCCATGGTGAGCACCGTGCCCTCGCCGAGGGTGGCGTGCAGCACGCGGTCGCCGGCCGCGAAGAACTGCTCGACGACCTCTTCGTCGAGCTCCTTCTTCTCGAGGCCGGTGAAGCGGCGGCCGGAGGCGCCGTCGACGTCGTCGGACGCGTCGTCACGACGACGACCTGACCGGCCACCCCAGCCGCCGCCGGAGCCGGCGTCCCAGCCCCCGGCCGCGCGGCCGCCCATGGCCTGTCGTTCCACGAGGTCCCCGGGGATCTCCTCCAGAAAACGCGAGGGCAGGTTGTACTGCGACGACCCCCACAGGGTGCGCGCTCTCGCGTGCACGAGATACAGCCGGTCCATGGCGCGGGTGATGCCGACGTACGCCAAGCGCCGTTCCTCCTCCACGTTCTGTTCATCCAGCGAGCGCTGGTGGGGAAACACGCCCTCCTCCATGCCGGTCACGAACACCACGGGGAACTCCAGGCCCTTGGCGTTGTGCAGGGTCATCAGCGTGAGGAGCGAACTTGTGTCGGCGAAAGCGTCGATGTCGGCGTACAGAGAGATCTCCTGGAGAAAGCCGTCGAGGCTGGGCTCGTCGGCGCGCTTGTCGTACTCGGCGGCGACGCCGGCGAACTCCTCAAGGTTCTCGAGGCGGCCCTCGGACTCGAGCGTCTTTTGCGCCTTGAGTGCCGCCTCGTAGCCGCTCTCGTCGAGCAGGCTGCGCACGACCTCGGCGACGGGGCGACCGCCGAGACCCGCCTGCAGGCCTTCGACGAGGCGCACGAAGGCGAGCAGGCCGCTCCGGGCGCCGGCCGACAGGCCGGGCACGTCCTCGGCGGCCCGCATCGCCGTCCACACGCTCTCGCCGAGGCCGGCGGCGTGCGCCTGCAGCCGCTGCAGGCTGGTGGCGCCGATGCCGCGCTTGGGCGTGTTGACGACGCGCAGCAGCCGCTGTGCGTCGTCCGGATTGACGAGCGCCGTGAGGTACGCGACCACGTCGCGGATCTCGGCGCGCTCGTAGAACTTGGGGCCGCCGATGACCTGGTAGCCGATGCCGTAGCGGCCGAACTGCTCCTCGAGCACGCGCGACTGGGCGTTGGTACGGTAGAGCACCGCGACCTCGTCGGGCTGGTAGGGCCTTTCGGCGCCGGCCTCGTCCTCGAGCAGCTTCTGCACCTCGCTGGCCACGAACTGCGCCTCGGCGCGCTCGTCGTTGACCTCCACAACCCGGACGAGCGCACCCTGCCCTCTGGGCGTCCACAGGTTCTTGCCCTTGCGCTTGCGGTTGTTGGTGACCACGGCGTTGGCGACGTCGAGGATCGCCTGCGTGCTGCGGTAGTTCTGCTCGAGGCGGATGATCTTGGCGTCAGGGTAGTCGCGCTCGAACTCGAGGATGTTGCGGATGTCGGCGCCCCGCCACGAGTAGATGCTCTGGTCGTCGTCGCCCACCACGGCGAGATTGCGGTGCTCGCCGGCCAGGAGATTGGCGAGACGGTACTGCGCGTGGTTGGTGTCCTGGTACTCGTCGACGAGCACGAAGCGGAAGGCCTGCTGGTAGTGCCGCAGGCGGTCGGGGAAGCTCTCGAACAGCTGCACCGCCTTCATGAGCAGGTCGTCGAAGTCCATGGCGTTCATCTCGGCGTGACGCTTCTCGTAGAGCGCGTACACGTCGGCAGAGGCCTGGGCGAACCTCCCCCCGATACGCTCGCGGAACTCCTCCGCGCCGATGAGCTGGTTCTTGGCGTCGCTGATCTGCCGGGCGAGCGCCTCCGGCGGGAAGCGCTTGGGATCGAGGTTCAGCTCCTCCAGACAGCGCTTGATGAGCCGGCGGCGGTCGTCCTCGTCGTGGATAGTGAACGTGCTCTTGTAGCCCAGGCGCTGGGCTTCGCGGCGCAGCAGGCGCGCGCACATGCTGTGAAAGGTGCTGATCCACATGGTGCGCGCGATAGGGCCCACGAGGTCGCCGATGCGCGTCTTCATCTCACCGGCGGCCTTGTTGGTGAAGGTGATGGCGACCACCTCGTCGGGCCGCACGCCGTACACCTGGATGAGGTAGGCCACGCGGTGAGTGAGCACGCGCGTCTTGCCCGAGCCCGCGCCGGCGAGGATCAGCAGCGGGCCCTCGAAATGGGCGACTGCGGCGCGCTGCTCGTCGTTGAGGTCGGCGAGGAGAGGATGGTCCGACGCGGGCGGACCGGCGGTCTCGCCGGCCGTCCGCTTACGCGCCGGGCTCACGGCGCCGCCCCGCGATTCAGCAGCAGGCTGACGGCGAGCGCCACCACGCCGGCCAGGACGAGCTTGAGGCCGGCGAACCACAGGCGCTCGCGCGACACCCTGCCGAGAAACACGCCGAGCAGGAAGAGCTCCACGAACGCGATGCCGCCGGCCAGGTAGAACGCAGTGTGCATCGAGGCCGGCGGCACGAAGAAGAACGGGATCATGATGAGGAGCGACGCGATCAAGGGCGAGATCCCGTCCACCAGCGCGACGATCACCGTGGCGTAGCGCGAAGCAGAGTAGAGCGTGGTGTCCTGCAGGCTGGTGAGCGTGGATTCCTCGATCTCCCGCAGGGCGCGGTCGCGCTCGGCGCGCTCGACCTGGTAGGAGCCGTAGAAGCCGGCGACACCGATGCTGACGGCGGTGGAGAGGATCAGCGCAATCACGGTGGCGGCCTTGTCCACCCCCGCGACATAGCTGCCGGCGAGCACGCCGAGCGCGGTCAGCGAGCCGTCGAAGGCGTTGATGACGAAGTAGCGCCGCATGATCTCGCCGACGCCGGCGATCTCGTGGTACTGGCGCACTGTGGCCGGTACCGCGCGAAGACGCGAGAGGAAGCCGGGCTTTGCCCCACGTCTCACGGTTCAGCGGCGGCGTCGCGGCGCGAACGGGTCAGCGCAGCCAGCTGGCGCCGGCGTCCTGCGGGGTCTCGACCTCGTCGATGAGATGCTTGCCGGTCGAGCACTTGTCGATGGAGTGGATGCTGGCGCCCGACTCCTGGACCACCTCGGCGACGGCCTGGAAGTCGACGTCGTCGCCCTCGAGGGTGATCTTGATGTTCTCGACCTTATTGTCGATCTCGATGAGCGTGATGTCCACGCCGTTGACGCCCTCGAGGTCGCCGAGCTTGTCGGCCAGCACGAGCATCGTGGGCTGGTGCGGCTTGAGCACGTCGAGCACGAGACGCCGGACCTCGCTCATGTGGTGATCACGCTCCGTTCACGGGTCGCTTCAGAAGGCTGCCATCGTAGTATACCCACCCTCCACCGCAGGCGGCGTCAGATCCCGGCGCCCTGGTCGAACGGCAGGAGCTCGGCCAGCATCTCCTGCGTCTGACGCACGGCCTCCTGGCGTTTACCCTTGCGCTCGGGATGGATCTCGTCGAGTTCCTGCTCCATCTCGACGATACGCGCCACGAGGCACTTGACGGCTTCGGCCACGGGATCCGGCAGGTGACGGTAGTCGATGTCGGGGATGCCCACGCGCTGGCCCTGGAGCAGCACCGGGCGACCCGGGTTGCCGACCACGGTGGAGTTCTTGGGCACGTCGCTGACGACGACGCTGCCGGCGCCGATCTTGGCGTTGTCGCCCACCATCACCGCGCCCAGCACCTTGGCCCCGGCGCCGAGTACCACGTTGTCGCCCACGGTGGGATGCCGCTTGCCGGTCTGCTTGCCCGTGCCGCCCAGGGTGACGCCCTGGTACATGGTCACGTTGTCGCCGATCTCCGTGGTCTCTCCGATCACCACGCCGGCGCCGTGGTCGATGAACAGGCCGTGGCCGATGCTTGCCCCGGGGTGGATCTCGATGCCGGTGAGCACGCGGTTGAACTGGCTGATCCAGCGCGGGACGATCGGTACGCCGACCTCGCGGAGCTTGTGCGCCAGGCGGTGGAGCCACAGCGCGTGCAGGCCGGGATACGAAGTCACGATCTCGAACTTCGACGCCGCTGCAGGGTCGCGCTCCTGCACCGCCTTGACGTCGCTGCTGATCTCGTCGACGGCGGTGTGCAGGTCACGGCTGAGGCCCTGGACCGCGGAGCTGACGGGGGCGCAGCCGCGCGCCCGCTTGCCAAGGAGCAAACAGCCGGCGATGCCCAAGCTCGCGATGCCCAGCATCTTGCGGAACACGACCGTCACCTTCCTTTCTCGGCGGCGGCGGCCGCAGGCCGCCGCGCGTCCGAGCGGTACGCTATCACGCGGCGGTGCCGGCGCTCGTGGGGCCGCCGGAGGCGGCCCCCTTCCCCGGCCCTGCGGCAGCCGACGCTTCGTTCATACTGCCCGAGCGAAACCCTTCCAGATCGAGGGTCACATACGTGAACCCGAAGGCGCGCAGCCGGAGCGCGATCGCCTCGCGCGCCTCGAGCGCGCGCCCCAGGTCGCCGCTCTCCACCTCGACGCGGGCGACGCTCCCGTGGTGCCGCACGCGGCACTGGCGAAAGCCGAGCTCGTGCAGAACGCGCTCGGCCCCGGCGATAGCCTTCAGCTTCTCCACCGTGATCGACTCGCCGTAGGGGATGCGTGAAGCAAGGCAGGCCTGCTGCGGCGCGTCCCACGTGGCCAGGCCGAGCTCTCTCGACAGGCGCCGCACCTCGTCCTTGCCGATACCGGCGGCCAGCAGCGGGCGCGCGACGCCGCGCTCGGCGGTGGCGCGCATCCCCGGCCGATGGTCACCGAGATCGTCGAGGTTGGCGCCGTCGACCAGCGCGGCGCATCCAGTCTCGGCGGCGACCCGCGCCATCTCGGCGACCAGCTCGCGCTTGCAGAAGTAGCAGCGTTCGCGTGGGTTGCCGGTGAACGCGGGGTCGTCGAACTCGTGCGTCTCGACGACCACATGCCGCACGCCGAGCGCTGCGGCGAGGTCGCGCGCGGTCTGCAGTTCCTCCGGCAGGTAGGTCGCGGAGACCGACGTGAAGGCGACGACCTTGGCCGGCCCGAGGACCCGCGCGGCGGCGGCCAGCACGAGACTGGAATCGACGCCGCCCGAGAAGGCCACGCAAGCCGAACCCAGCTGCGCCAACTCATCCTCGAGCCGTGCGAGAGCTCCGCGTGTTTCGGGGGCGGCCTCACTCATCGTAGTCGACCAGTCCGGTGATGGTGGGCTGCTCGCCGCACACGGGGCAGGTGGGCACGCGCGCCACCGCGACCTCGTTGAACGTCATCGCCGCGCCGTCGAACTGCACGAGGCGGTCGTACAGCGGGGCCCCGGCGCCGGTGAGCACCTTGATGACCTCGAGAGCCTGGATGGCGCCGATCGTCCCGGGGATGGGGCCGAGCACGCCCGCCTCCGAGCAGCTGACCACGCCGGCGGGCGGCGGAGGCTCGGGGAAGAGGCAGCGATAGCAGGCCGTCTCCCCGCCCTTGACGGTCATGGCCAGCCCCACCATGCGGAGCACGGCGCCGTCGACGAGCGTCTTGCGCTCGAACACGCAGGCGTCGTTGAGCAGGTACCGGGTCGGGAAGTTGTCCACGGCGGTGACGACCACGTCGTAGCGCCGCACGAGGTCCAGCGTGTTGGCCGCCGTCAGGCGCATCGCGTGGGGCTCCACCTGTACGTCCGGGTTGAGCGCCCGTAGGCGCACGGCCGCCCGCTCCGCCTTGCTCCTGCCGATGTCCTCCGTCGTGAACAGGATCTGGCGCTGAAGGTTGGAGAGCTCGACCACATCGTCGTCGACGATGCCCACGCGGCCGACGCCTGCCGCGACGATGTAGTACAGGACCGGCGCCCCGAGCCCACCGGCGCCGACGACCAAGACGGAGCCCTTGCGCAGCTTGTCCTGGCCGCGCTCGCCGACGTCCTTGAGCACGAGCTGGCAATCGTACCGCAGGCGCTCCTTGCCGCTGATCAGCATGCTCGCCGCGCGCTCAAGCCTTGACCTCGGGGAGGTCGCCGAAGAGCGGCGTGGACAAATAGCGCTCGCCGGTGTCGCAGAGCACGGTGACCACGACCTTGCCCCGGAACTGCGGCCGCCGCGCCACCTGGCCGGCGGCCCACACGTTGGCGCCGGCCGAGATGCCCACGAGGACGCCTTCCTGGCGCGCGAGGTCGCGCGCCGCGGCGAAGGCGTTGTCGGAGCTCACCTTCACGATCTCGTCGTAGACCTTGGTGTCGAGTACCTTGGGGACGAACCCGGCGCCGATGCCCTGGAGCTTGTGCGGGCCGGGCGCGCCGCCCGACAGGACCGGCGAGTCGGCCGGTTCGACGGCCACCACGAGCACGCCGGGGCGGCGTTTCTTGAGCACCTCGCCGACGCCCGTCAGCGTGCCCCCGGTGCCCACGCCGGCCACGAACGCGTCGACCTCGCCGCCGGTGTCGGCCCAGATCTCCTCGGCCGTCGTGAGGCGGTGGACCTCGGGGTTGGCGGGGTTCTCGAACTGCTGCGGCACGAAGGCGTCGTCGCCCTCCGCGGCGAGCTCGAGCGCCCTGGCGACCGCGCCGCGCATCCCGTCGGCGCCGGACGTGAGCACGAGCCGCGCGCCGAAGGCCTTGAGGATCGTGCGGCGCTCGACGCTCATGGTGTCGGGCATCGTGAGCACCATGTCGTAGCCGCGCGCCGCGGCGACCATGGCCAGGGCGATGCCGGTGTTGCCGCTGGTGGGCTCGATGATCGTCGTCCGCCCCGGGGCGATGCGCCCGTCGCGCTCGGCGGCCTCGATCATCGCCAAGCCGATGCGATCCTTGACGCTGCCGCCCGGGTTGAACGACTCGAGCTTGCCCAACACCTCGGCGCCACTCTCGTCGGAGATGCGGTTGAGGCGCACCAAGGGGGTGCGTCCGATCAGCTCCGTGATGCTGCCTGCCCTGTTCATGCGGTCTCCTTGCAGAGTTCCGGCGAGGCCGGGGGTCGAGAGTCAGATCTGATACATCGGCGCGCGCTCGCGCAGGGCGTCCTCGCGCGCCAGCAGGTCGCCGATGGTCGTACCGCCGAGGACCTTTTCGAGGGCCTGCTGGGCCTCGATCCAGACCGCTGAGGCGCCACACCCGTCGACCCGCTCGCAGAGACCCTGCGTGCATTCCGCCGGCGAGGGTACGCCGTCGAGCGCCGCCACGACTTCCAGGACGCTGATCTCAGCGGCCGGGCGCGCCAGCGAGTACCCGCCGGCGGCGCCGCGCCGGCTGCGCACCACGCCGCCGCGGCGCAGCGCCGCGAAGACCTGCTCCAGGAACTGCAGCGGCATGTCGCGGCTGTCCGCGATGTCGCCCAGCCGCACCGGCTTCCCGGGCGCGGTCTCCTCGCGCCGCGCCAGCTCAGTGAGGGCGCGCACCGCGTACCTGCTCTTCATGGAGATGTTCACGCCGAGTCTGCTCCCACGCGGACAGCATTTCCGATAATTCCAGTCAAGAATAGGGAACGGCGGCGACCCGTGTCAACGCCCCGGCGATCACAGCCCTCCCTTCTCACGCCTTCCGGCGACGCACGACGAGCGTGGCGACCGCCGTCAGGGCGAGCGTCACGAGCGCCGCCCACACGATGCGGTACGCGACGACCCAGAAGACGCTCGCCCCCAGGGCGATGAACACCAGTGAGTCTTCGGCGATGGCGTGCACCATGCTGAGGAAGGTGCTCATGATGAACACCTGGCGGCGGCCCAGGTCGTGGCGGCGGATGTCGCGCACGATGACTCCGCCGCCGTAGGCGAGACCGAAGAGGAAACCGATGAGCGTCGGCGCGGCGGAACGCTCGTTCAAGCCCACGTGTCGCACCACTCGCGCCCAGGCGCGCACCACGGCGCGAAACGCCTTGGTCCCTTCGAACAGCTCGAGGACCACCATGATGGGCACGACGATGAGGAAGACGCGCAGAAGCAGGTCGAGCGACCCCGTGACGAAGGTGCGCAGCAGGTCGGCCATCGTCAGAACAGTCCCATGAGCAGGTTGGCGACCGCGGCCGCCGCCAGGCCGGCCACGACGCGCAGCGCGCCGAAGGCGAAACCGTTCATGCCCGCCTTGTGGAGGACCGCGCCCTCCACGAGCAGGTTGTGCCCGATGAGGATGGCGATGGCCAGCACCGTGATCTGCTGGGCGCTGAGATGCAGCGCCTGCATCGAGCCGACGGCCGCGTAGATGTTGAGCACGTAGCCGACCATCAGGGGCACCGCGGCGTCCCCCGGCAACCCGAGCACTGACATCAGCGGCCGCGCCAGATGCGCCAGCCACTCGATCACGCCCAGGCGCTCGAGGACGAGCGTGAGGCCGTAGGCGGGGATCATGACGCGGGCCAGCTCCCAGAAGGTCTGCAGGCCGGCCTTGACGCCGATCCTGAGGTCGCGGCGGAGGCGCGCACCCAGACCGGGCGCGGGCGAGGGCGACGGCGCGCCGAAAGGCGGCCCCGACGCGGTGGCGGGGCGGGCGCTCGCGGGATCGTCGCCGGTGGACTCCATGCGCTCGCGATTCTCGCACGTCCGGCGCGGCGGCGTCGCCGGCCGCTGCCCGAGCCCGGCCATCCCAGATCGAGCCCGGCCGAGGCGCGGCGGCCAACGTCATCCCGGGGCCGGCGAAACGTCACCGCACGGGCGAGGCGTCACCCTTGAGGCCGGGCAGGGCAGCGGCGCACCATACGGACATGACCTTCCGCCGCACCATCATCGCGCTCTGTCTCGCCATGGTCATCGTGCTCGCCGGCGCCGCTCTGTCGCAGCCGGACCGCCGCGAAGGCGGTGTGCGCGCCGTGGCGAGTGCGCCGTCCGCACCAGTCGGCGCCGGTGACGGCCCACCGGCTACGGCGCTGCCGAGCACTTCCGAAGGCGCGCAACGCCTCGACGCGGTGTGCACCGTCAAGCTGTTCTGCGACCTGGTCGGCAGCGGGCGGCTCTGGCGCGCTGCCGACCTGTTCGCCATGCCGAGTGTGTGGACGCGCCGCGAGCTGCGCGCGGTGCAACGGCTCGACTTCCGCTCGGCGCGCATCGACGTTGCGCCCGACCCGCACACTCTCGTCGTGGTCGCGCGGGTGCGCGCATCCGGAGGGTCCGAGAGCCCGGTACGCGACGACGACACCACACTGTTCTTCACCCTGGGGAGGGTCGGCACCACTGCCGGGGGCTGGCTGATCACAGCCGTGACCACGAGCCCATAACCCTACGAAAGGGGTCCTCATGAAACACCGACACTCGTCAGCGCTTGCGCTCGTCGCGCTGGTCGCGGCGGCCTGCGGCTCCGCGGCGGCGCCCGCCGCCGCGGCCCCAGGGCCGGCAGCCACTGCCACGGCCTATCTGCAGGCGCGCACGGCGGCGATCACCGCCGCGCACCGGGGCGCCGTGCTCGCGACTTGGACGACGCCGGCCGGCACGCTGGCAGCCACGGAGCGCGCGGTCGCCCGCGGCACGGCGTTGCGCGCCGCCCAGCTGGGCCACCACCTCGACTCCGTCGGCAGCAAGACCACCGTCCTCGGCACCGTGCGGGGCGCGACCCGCGACAGCGCCACGGTGCGCGCTCACGTCGTCACCACGATGGTGTGGCACGCGGCCGGCATGGCGCGGAGTACGGAGGCTTCCGGCATCGACCACACCGTCTCGCTGCAGCGTGTCGGTGCCTCGTGGCAGGTCGTGGGCGACTCCTACCTCGACGTGTTGGTGCCCTCGTATCTAGAGGCCGCCGGAGCGGCGCCCACGGCGGTGCGTGGGGCCGTGCGGCGCTTGGAGCGCCAAGCCTCACTGCCGTCCGCCGCGGTATCCGGCAACGACCGCAAGTGGGTGGCGCACACCGCGCGCACCCGCGGCTACAGGGACATCCTCACCTACGACCGTGAGGCCGCCGCGGCTTCC
>Ga0209048_10004168_pt1 | contig 13874 bp, 13 predicted proteins | sample FrelakmetCRP12CR_FD_187146 | JGI IMG/M metagenome (GOLD analysis project Ga0209048, IMG submission 187146) | Freshwater lake sediment microbial communities from the University of Notre Dame, USA, for methane emissions studies - CRP12 CR (SPAdes)... | ecosystem: Environmental > Aquatic >... | reverse complement strand
GTTCACGTCGGCCACGAGCCTAGGTCGGCGTCCGGCATCGTGGGAGCGGCCGTGCCGAGAATCCGCAGCGCAGCGTGCGCCGCGCCGAAGCCGTTGTCGATGTTGACGACCGCGAGGCCCGAGGCGCAACTCGCCAGCGCCGCGTGCAGCGCGGTCCGGCCACCTCTGGCGACACCGTAGCCGACCGAAGTCGGCACGGCGATCACCGCGCAGGGAACGAGGCCCGCGAGCACGCTGAACAGCGCGCCTTCCATGCCGGCCACGGCGATCACGACGCGGTGCCGGCGGATGTCGTCGATGCGCTCGGTGAGCCGCCACAACCCGGCCACGCCCACGTCGGCGAGCAGCGTTGCCGCTTCGCCGGCGAAGGCGAGCGCGCGCGCGGCTTCGCGCGCGACCGACAGGTCCGACGTGCCGCCGCACACGATCGCGACCCTGCCCGTGGCGGGCGTCGCGGGCACGCCACCCAGGATGGCGGTGCGCGTTTCGGCGTCGTAGTCGAGCGACTGTCGCGCGGCGCGCGCGAGCTGGCTGAACTTGCGCGGGCCGAGCCGGGTCAGCAACAGCCGATGACCGAGTTCGGCGGCGTGCGCAATGATCGCGTCGATCTGCGCCGCGGTCTTCGGTTCGCACAGCGCAGCTTCGCTCGTCCCGGTGCGCGCCGCGCGCTCCCAGTCGAGGCGAAACTCAGGCATCGCCGGACTTGCGCAGGAACGCCGCGCCGCGTGTGTATGGCCGCACGCCGACGAAGTTGCGCGATTCCCGGCGGCAGGCGTCGACGCCGATGTCGTGGGCGATGGCCTTCATCGTCGCGTCGTGCGCCGCCAACTCGATAGCGATGCCGGTGTGGGTCACGCGGCAGCGCAGCACCATCGCGGGGCCGAGCCGCTCGGCGAGGCGGGTCTCGACCCGGTCGATGAACGCCAGATCCTCGGGCGCGATGGCGATGCCGGTTTCGACGCGGCTTGCAAGGCACGGCTGTGCCGGCAGTCGTTCGAGGTCGCCGAGCCCCAGGCCCGAGGCCAGCGCATACACCTCGTCCTTGCCGATCGCCGCTTCGACGTAGGGATGCACGACATCGCATTCCGCGGCGGCGCGCAGCCCGGGGCGGAAGTCGGCGAGGTCGTCGCGGTTGGTGCCGGAGGCGATCGGGTCCGCGGTCGCCTCGCGAATACGCGCATAGAGGTTCGTCTTGCAGTAGTAGCAGCGGTCGACGGGATTGGTCCGATAGCGCGCATCACGCTGCTCGCCCGCGTCGAGCAGCACCAGCGGCCAGCCGTGCTCTCCGGTATGCGCCGCGACGCGTCCGCCTGCCGCGGCCGGAACCGCGGGGCCGGTGGCGTGATACATCGTGACCCGCGCGCGCGCGAACCGCCACGCGACGTGCGCCAGCGTCATCGAGTCGACGCCGCCGCTCACTGCAATTGCGAGGCGCTCGTGCCGGTCGAGCGCGGCGACGAGCCGTGCGAGCACGGCGTTGCCGGCGAGCGCTGCGTTCATGCGCCGCCGCCCTTGAGCGCGCGCCGCGCCGCCGTTGCGCGCGTCTTGCGTCGCGCGCCCAGGCCGCGTGTGGAGGCGACATCGTCATGCGCAGCCTTCGCGGTCTGCTTGCCGCCGGGACGATCGGCGAGCTTGACGTGGACGCGCGCCGCCTCGACCGCCGTGACGAGCTCGGTGCGCCGCAGAATTCGCCGCTGCTCCTGCCTGATGCGCAGGCCCAGCGTGGTCGTCTCGCCGAAGCAGGCTTGTGCGACGGCGTCGGCGGCCTGCGGCGACGCGAGCAGCCGGAAGTCGGCGAGCGGGCGTCCCTTCTTGCCGTGCCGCGTGCCCACCGACACGTCGAGCACGCCGGCTTCAGCGCGCAACCGGTCGGCGGCAAGCGCAATCTCCTCGCCGGTCATGTCGTCGACATCGAATTCGAGCACCGCGACGGCATCCTCGTCCCCGTCGCGCTCCGGCACCGCGACGCGCTCCATGATCAGCGCGCGCACCACGTTGGGCAATCCCGGCAGCGTGCGCGTTCCTGCACCACAGCCGACGCTCAGCAGACGACCTGCGTCACGACGCGCACTGCACGCCGTCGCGGGAACGAGGTGACGCAGGATCGCCGCGCCGGTCGGCGTCACGCGTTCGCCGGCGATGCCGTCGTCGCGCCAGGGATAGCCGGTCAACAGCAGGCTGGTCGCCGGCGCCGGCACGGGCAGCAGCCCGTGCTCGGTGCGCACCGTGCCTGCCCCCAGCGGCGGCGCCGACGCGCTCCAGTGCGCGCCTTCGAGCTCTCCCGCGATGCAGCCTGCGGCCACGACGTCCATCAGCGAGTCCCAGTCCCCGAGTTCGTGGAAATGCACCGCGTCGACGGCTATGCCGTGCACACCCGCCTCGGCCTCGCCCAGCAGCCGCAGCAACGCCAAGGCGTGGTGGCGGGTCGACGCGGACATCGGGGCGCGTTCGAGCCGGAGGCGCAGCAGCGAGTACGCGGTGCCATCATGATGGCCGGCGCCGGCGTTCGTGCCGACCACGCCGGCGACGCCGAAGCGGCGCGCGCGCAACCCGCCGCTCGACGCTTCGAGGAATTCCGCTGCCGGTGCTCCGGCGGGCCGCGCCGCATTCAACGCGTCCTGCACCGGATCGGCGAGCGCGGGCAGCGCGTCTACCATCGCCGCGACGAACATGTCGCCGGCGATGCCGCCGACGAGATCGAGATGGATCGACAGCGTCGCCGGCGGCGGCAACGTCGGCGCGTCAGGCGACGACGGGAACGACATACGGTCCTTCGGGAACGACCGCGATGGCGGGATCGCGCGCTTTTGCCATCGCGGCGGCGAGCGCGGCATCGATCGAGCCGATGGCGTCGACGCCGGTGAGGCTGCGCTCCTCGGCGTCGAGTCCCGTTGTATACAGCTGAACGCTGCCGGCGCGCATGGATTTCAGTTGCATCTCGGTCTGCCACTCGTCGACGTCGGCCAGCGACTTGGCGAGCAGCGTCTGCAGGAAGGCGTCCGGGCCGAGCGCGCACAGGCGTTCCTGCGCCGCGCGAAATTCCGGCGAGCCGAATCCTTCCGAGCAGGCCGAGGCGACGATGAGCATGCCGCCGGGTTCGAGGATGTCCAGCGGCGTGACCATGCCCTTGACCGTCTGGTAGTAGGTCTTGTCGAGAGGATGCCCCGCCGCCGAAGTCAGGATCGTCGAGAAGCGCCGCCCGACCGGCACGCGCGTGCTCTCGGCGACGTAGGCTACCGCGGTGAGATGGCTTTCGATCACCTCGCCGAAATTGACGTGGACCAGATCGCGGTCCTCGTCGATCACGGTGTTGACGGCGTATACCTCGCCGAGCATGCGCACGATTTCCAGTTGCTCCTCGTGCAGCGGATTGCCGGACAGGTTGCACTGGATCGCGGCCGGGTCTTCCATGAAGCGCGCGCTGTGGAAGGTGCGAATGGTGTCGGCGTGCGCGACGCCCGGCGCGATGACCTTCCTGCCGCCCGAGTAGCCAGCCATGAAATGCGGCTCGACGAGTCCCGTGGCGATGCGCAATTCCGCTTCGACGAAGCGGCGGTCGAGCTTGACCGGCGTGCGCCGTTTGGAGGTGAAGCCGAAGTCGACGTGCGCGGCGTCGTCGCGCGCGAAATGGTTGTCGACGCGCACCGTGTCGAACACCCACGGGTCGCCGACGACTTCGGCCAGTTCCTCGCCTTCGTTCGGTCGGTGCAGGCCGGTGGCCACCAGCACGGTGATGCGCTCGCGCGGCATGCCCGCCGCCAGCATGCCCTCGATCAGCGGGCGCAGGAACAGGCGGTTGGGAACGGGGCGGGTGATGTCGCAGATCAGGATGCACGCGCTCCTGCGGCCGCGCACCAGCTCGGCGTAGGGCACCGCGCCGATCGGCTGCGCAAGGGCCCCGCGCACCGCGGCGCGCGCATCCGGCAATTTGCGCATCGGCCGTTTGCCGATGACGGTCGCGCGCGCGCTTTTCGGCAGACGGATCTCGAGGCCGGTCTTGCCGTAGAGGATGTTGACGGTATCGCCGGCGGCGGACTGGTTCATCGCTTCCTCGCTTGCAGCGGTGCGCAGCGTTCGCACTCGTGCGTGGGCCGCGCCGGGACCGGCCCCGACTACGGTCGAACCCCGCTAGTTTACCCCGCCGCCGCCGGCAGTCGTGGTTCGTCGTCGGCGTGCTTCAATCGGCGATGGCAATGACGCCGGCGACGGCGAGCTCCCTGATCTCGACTTCGGAGCGTCCAAGCCGCTTCAGCCAGGCGCGCGTGTCCGCGCCGAGCAGCGGGGGAGCCGCCGGAACCGGCAGCTCCTCGTCGAGCCGGAATCCCGGGCGCGTGACGCGCAGCGCATCGCCGGCCGTGTTGGTCGTCGACAGCGTTTCGACGAAGCTGCGACCGCGCACCTGCGCCTGTTCGAGGATGTCGGGCACGCTCAGCACCTGGCCCGCGGGCACGCCGTTGCGGTTGAGCAGCGCCTCCCATTCGGCGGCGCCGCGCGCAGCGAGCTTCTCTTCGATGAGGCCGCGCAGCGCGTCGCGATGGGTCTTGCGCTCGTGCCGTTCGGCGAAGCGCACGTCGCTCGCGAGCTCGGGCCGCCCGATCAGCTCGCACAGCGTCTCGAACTGCTTTTGCTCGTTGGCGGCGATGTTGAGCAGCCCGTTGCCGGTGCGAAAGGTCCCCGACGGTGCCGCGGTGAAATTCTCGTTGCCCATCGGCTTCGGTATCGCACCGGCATTGAGGTAGTTGGACACCACCCAGCCCATCGTCGCCAGCGTCGACTCCAGCAGCGAGACGTCGATGCAGCGCCCCTTGCCCGTGGCGCGCTGCTCGAACAGCGCCGCCGAGACCGCAAACGCCGCAGTCAGGCCGCCGATGGTGTCGCAGATCGGGAACCCGGCGCGCAGCGGCGCGGACGCTTCGTCGCCGGTGACGCTCATCACCCCTGCGAGCCCCTGCACGATCTGGTCGTACGCGGGGCGCTCCGCCCACGGTCCGGTCTGGCCGAAGCCCGAGACCGCGCAATACACGAGTCGCGGGTTGCGCGCGCTGAGCACCGCGTAGTCGAGCCCGAGCCGCTGCATGACCCCGGGCCGGAAATTCTCCAGCACGACGTCGGCGTCGGCGACCAGGTCGAGGAAGATTGCCTTGCCGCGCGCATCCTTGAGGTCGAGTGCCACCGATTGCTTGCCGGCATTGACCGCCACGAACGACAGCCCCATCTGGCGGCGCACCATCGCGGGGTCGGCGCCGAGCCGGCGGGCGAGATCGCCGCCGGCGGGATTTTCGATCTTGACGACTTCGGCCCCCATGCGCGCGAGCTGGTAGCCGCAAAACGGCCCCGCCAGGACGTTGGTCAGGTCGACGACGCGCGTTCCGTGGAGCGGAAGCACCGGCTACCTCCTCGTTCGAAACTTGATGCTGGAATGCGATTATGATCTACCGGACGCGGGGCTGGCCGGGCCGCACCTGGTCAGTGAGGGCTCGGACGATCGAAAGGACGACACGGTGAACCGCTGGTTTGCGATCGGCTGTTGCGTACTGTCCGCCACGTGGCTGGCCGTGCTGCCCGACGCAGCCGCGCAGCCGTTCCCGACGCGGCCGGTTCGGATCATCGCGCCGTACTCCGCGGGGGCGGGGCCCGCCGTGTTCACGCATGTCGTTGCCGAGAAGCTGGCGAAAGCGTGGGGGCAGCCGGTCGTCGTCGACGCGCGGCCCGGCGCCAGCGGCTTCCTGGCGATGGAGGCGGTGAAGAACGCGGCCCCCGACGGCTACGACCTGCTGGTCGTGAGCAACGCGCACGTCGCGATCAACCCGTCGCTGTACAAGAAGCTGCCCTACGATGCCGACAAGGATTTCGTGCCGGTGGCGATGTTCTATCGCACGCCTTTCTTCCTCATCGCATCGTCCTCGGGATCATATCAGACGGTGCCCGCGCTCATCGCCGCCGCGAAGGCGAAGCCCGAAACCGTGTCGTACGGATCGTCGTACGTCGGCAGCCCGTCGCACCTCGGCAGCGCCGAGTTCGAGTACCGGACCGGTACCCGGATGATCCACGTTCCCTACAAGGATCAGTCGCAGATGTACACCGCGATCGCCAACGGGGATGTCGGCTGGGCGTTCTCCACGTTGGGCTCGGCGCTACCGCTGGTGCAAAGCGGTCGCATCAAGCTCGTCGCCATCGCCGCGAAGCAGCGGCTCAAGACGCTGCCCGACGTACCGACGCTGGCGGAGGCAGGCGGCCCCGACATGGTGGTCGACTCGTGGCTCGCGGTGATGGCCCCGCGCGCAACGCCGCCGCAGGTTGTGGCGAAAATCAACGCAGAGGTCAACCGTGCACTCGCCGATCCCGACGTCATCGACAAGCTGCGGACATTCGGCTTCGAGGCGGCCCCGGGGACTCCGGAGCAGCTTGGCGAGTTCATCGGCGCCGAGGCCAGGCGATTCGCGGAGCTGGTGCGTCGGACCGGCGCAACGGCCGACTAGGATACCGTGGCTATCCGCCGATGGGCCGCGCCTCGGCCGCTGCCGCGTAGTACTCCCAGGCGCGCTCGACGATCGGCGCACCGAGCTGGTCGCGCAGGCGCTCGGCCTCCTCCTGAGAGTAGGCGCGGATTCGTGTCGCGTCACCGCCCGCCGCAGCGAGCATGCGCAGTTGCAGCGCCGCGCTCTCCTCGAGAAAGCAGGCCGCCATCGTCGCCGTGCGAACGTCGGCAGCCGCCGTGGTGATGCCGTGACCGCGCATCATCACGGCGACGCGATCGCCGAGCCGCTGCGCCACCGCATCGCCCAGTTCGCGCGTGCGGATCAGGCCGATGCGATCGTACTGCGCGACACCGTCGACGAACGCGCCGCCCTGGTTGTGGACGATGCGGTGCGGCTGCCCGATCTGCGTCAGGCACACGCACGCGGGCGGATGCGCGTGCACGACGCAGCCGATTTCGGGGCGAGCCGCATACGTCCGCGCATGGATCCACAACTCGCTGTTGGGGCTGCCGCTGCCAGAGAGCACGTTGCCGTCGGTGTCGAGCACCAGCAGCGGGTTCGCGTCGGCGAAGCCGGGAGAGCGTCGCGTCGGCAGCAGAAACGTGTTCGTTCCCGGAATGCGGGCGCTGACGTGGCCGAAAGCGTTGGACAGCCCGAAGCGCTCGATGATGCGGTTGGCGAGCGCGACTTCATGCCGCAGTGTCCGTTCGTCGTCCATCAGTAGCCCGCGGGAAGGATGTCGGCGAGCTGCACCGGCAGGCCGGTTTCGATGCTGCGATGCGCGGCGACCCCGGTCGCGACACTGCGCATGCCTTCCTCGAGGCCGATTTCAGGCGGCAGCCCGTTGCGGATCGCTGCGGCGAAGCGGACGTGCTCGACATACGACGCGCCGAAATGTTGGCCGGCGTGGCGAATGCCGGAGTCCCAGACGCGGCGCACCGAGACGCCCTTGCCGGTGCCCGACGCCTCGCCCCAGTGCGCGCGCTTGCCCCAGTCGTCGCGGCGGCCGTAACGGAGCATCAGCGACGGCATGAACGACTCGATCTTGCCTTCGTCGCCGACGACAATGACGTGCTCCTTGTCGAGCGAATTCTCGGCGAACATGCACAGATCCAGGCAGGCGCGCGCGCCGCTCGGGTAGTCGACGATCACATAGGCGCTGTCGAGGATGTCGGGCACCTTGCCGTCATAGCTTTCGTCGAGGTGGTTGACCCGCTGACCGCCCGAGGCGTACACGCGCACCGGGCGCTCCTTCAATACGAGGTCCATCAGATTGAAATAATGGCAGCACTTCTCCACCAATGTGCCGCCGCTGTTGGCGTTGAAGCGGTTCCAGTCGCCGACCTTGGGATAGAAAGGCTCGCGGTGTTCGCGGATCGCCACCTGGTGCATTCTTCCGACCGCGCCGGCATGCGCCATCCGGATCATTTCCGCCATCGGCGGCATGTAGCGGTATTCCTGGGCGACCCAGACGATGGGCTTGCGGCCCTTCGCGCGCTCGAGCAGGAGCGCGCAGTCACTGATCGTCGTGCACAGCGGCTTCTCGACCAGCAGATGCGCGTCCGTGGGCAAGGCGTGGCGAACGACCTCGGCGTGAGTGAAATTGGGCGTGGCGATGACCACCGCGTCGCACAAATCGGACTCGAGCAGGTCCTGATATCGGTCGAAAACCCTGGGTTCCCGGCCGGCATGGCCGAACATGGCCAGCGCCGCCGTGCGGCTCGGCCCATGCGGATCGGCCAGCGCCGTGATATCAGCGGCATCGAGCGCCGCGATGTTGCCGATGTGCTCACGGCCCATGCTGCCGCAGCCGATGATGCCGTAGCGAATTTTCTCGAGCATTGTCTCCAATCCCCGCCAGAAGTCTAGGTGTGCTGCGTGCGCCGTCGCCGAACCTCCGGATGCTGCCGAGCGCCAGCGGCGCGTTATTCCGGCAACGCCCGATGGTCAGCGCCTGCGCCGCGCGGCAACGACCAACGCGACGCCGGCAACCAAGGCAATGCCGCCGTAGATCGCCCACTGAACCTGGCCGGTCATGAAGCTGCCTGGAAGCACGTTGATGCCTTGCAGAAACCAGATCCCGCCAAGCAACGCGAGCAGGACGCCGAGGACGCTCAGGACGGTACGCATAGCCGCTCCGGTATTGTGGGCGACGACAGCCTACCAGCTTAAGGGGTCGACGCGGTAGAAGCGGCTCAACTCGGCATAGAGCGCGGCATGTTCCAGCGCCAGGCGCTGCGGCTGCTCGAAAAAAACCTCCGAGACGACGGCGAAGAACTCGGCGGGGTCGGTCGCGCCGTAGTGGTTCAACAGCGAGGGCTGCTGGAGGCGCACCGTCTCCTGCAGGTCGGCAAACGCCTCACCGAGCACGCGCGACCAGCTCCGGTAGTGCTGCCGCCGCGCCAGGAGCGGCGCGCCATTGGCGTGGCCCTGCTCCTGGTCGAGCTGATGCGCGAACTCGTGGATCGCCACATTGCGCCCGTCGTCCGGAACGGCAGCGCCCGCCAGCGTGTCCTGCCACGACAGGACGACCTGTCCCTGCGACCACGATTCGCCGGCGAGGACCTGGCGCTGCTCCTGCAGGATGCCGGTGCCATCGGTGCGCACCTTGTCGACGACGAACGCGCCAGGATAGACCAGTATCCGGCTCAGCTTGGGGAAATAGCCGGTGCGGCGGTTGAGGATCAGCAGGCAGGCCTGCGCGGCGATGGTGACGCGCATCTCGTCGGTGACCGACAGGCCGGCGCAGCCGACGAAGGATTTTTCCGCGACGAAAACCTGGATGTGCCCCTTGAGCTGAAGTTGCAGGTCACTGGGCAGCCGCCAGAAGTACGGGACGCGACGCCTGAGGATTTTGCGCCACGCAGCCGGAAACGGTTGCCGCCGCACGCGCCGACGGCGGCGCTCGACGAGCAGCGGCTCGGCCAGCAGCCACGCGATGAACAGCGCCCCGATGGCCAAAACCAGGAGCAGCGCCACGGCCGCGCGCCTATCGCCTCATTTCCATCGTTACTAGCTTGGTGCGCAGCCGCGTCGTTTCAAGCCCATCGTCGCTTCAGGTTTTCCCCAGGTGGCCGGCAAGCGCTGCGCGCAGCCGCGCGCGGTTGCCCGCTTCGACGTCGTCATCGGTGGCCGCGTCGGACCGTCCGAGGAATTCGTTGACCTGGCGCAGCCAGTCCGCGTCGGCGCCGCCGGCGGGCATCGGACCCAGGGCGACCACCCGTCGGAACTGCTCGACGGCGCGGGCGCGCTGCTCGAGCAGTTTAGGCAGCTGATCGTCGCAACGCGCGATCGGCGTCGGGTAGCTGTGCACCTCGGCGTTGAGCGCGCTGGTCCTGGCTTCGAGGTGATTCCTGAGCGCCGCCCACGCTGCCGCAACGGCATCGCTGCCGATCGTCGATTGCGTCTCGATCGGGCGGAACCGGCGCACGACCGGCAACACCGCCGGATTGACGACATTGATCGGCGTACCCGCGACATAGGCGGTAATCTGATCGAAGATGTCGGAAAACTGGATCTCGTATTCATCGCGCGTGACGTAACCGATGTGCGGCGTGCAGACGACGTTATCCAGCGCGAGCAGCGGATGCGCGGGATCGCGCAGCGGTTCGTCTTCGTAGACGTCCACCGCCGCCATCCCGGGCCGCCCCGCGCGCAAGGCCGCGACCAGCGCGCCTGGTTCGATGAGCGGTGCGCGGCTGGTGTTGACCAGCAACGCGCCGGGCTGCATGCAAGCCAGATCGGCCGCCGTGACGATGCCTCGCGTGGCCTCGACGAGGCGCAGGTGCAGCGACACGACGTCGCACTGCTCGAAAAACGCCCGCTTGCTGTCCGCCGTCGCGTAGCCGTCGCTGCGCGCCGCGGCCAGCGAGGCATCGCGCGCCCGCACGACCACGTTCATGCCGAAAGCCTTGCCGTAGCCGGCAACGGCACGGCCGATGCGGCCGTAGCCGAAAATCCCCAGCTTCTTGCCGCGCAGAGTGTTGCCGACGCCATCCTGCCAGCGTCCCGCCTTGAGCGCCGCGACCTGCTGCGGAATCCGGCGCATCGCCGCGATGACCAGACCCCAGGTCAGTTCGGCGGCCGCGTACGACGGCGTGCCGGCGTGCTGGTTCGAGGAAACGATCACGCCAAGCCTGGTGCAGGCGTCGACGTCGATGTGCGGGTAGACGCTGCGCTGGCTGATCAGCCGCAGCTTTGGCAGGCGCTCGAGCAGTGGCGCGCGAATCTGCGTTCGTTCGCGGATGAGGACCAGCGCTTCGGTATCGCGCAGGCGCTCCGCGAGCGCATCCGTTTCCTGGACGTGATCGGTCCAGACGGTGACCCGGTAGCCGTCCAGCTTGCGAAAACACGGCAGCGTACGCAGCGTATCGAAGTAGTCGTCGAGAATGGTGATGTTCAAGATGCGAGGTGCGACCCGTGCGGTCCGGTGGTGGTCGGACGCCGTGCCGGGGAGTGTGCCAAGAATCCGGGCCTGCGTAAAATCGACCCGCAGCGGTCGCGGGTCCGGTAGCGGCGTTGCGCCGTTGCCTTGCGTCAGACGTGCGGCAAGGCGTCCAGGACTAGGCGCAGCAGCGCGGGGCCCGCCAGCAGCAGCCAGGTGACGGTCAGTGCCATCAGCGCCAGCAGCACCGCGGCGCTGCCCACGTCCTTGGCGCGCTTCGACAGCCGGTGCGTGTCGAAGCCGATGCGGTCGATCGCTGCCTCGACGCTGGTGTTGAGCAGCTCGACGACCAGCACCAGCAGCACCGAGCCGATGAGCAACACGCGCTCGATTGCGCCCACCGTGAGCAGGCAGGCGATCGGGATCAGTACCGCGGCGAGCAGGATTTCCTGGCGAAACGCGCTTTCGTGGCGGTACGCGAGCTGCAGGCCCGACAACGAGTAGAACAGCGCGTTGACCAGGCGGCGCAGGCCGCGTTGTCCCTTGTGCGGGCTTTCGAGCGACTCCGGCGCGTTCACGAATCGGACTCGGGGCGGCGCCGGTGCCCGATCCCGTCGCTTGCGTATCGCGACCTCGGTGCCGTCAATGGCGCTCGCTTCCGCCAGCCGGCATGGATGACGCAGTCGCGGCGCGCGGGCTACGCCCGCTGCTGCTGCGCGTTGGCTCGGCGTTCATGTCGCGCAAGGCTAAGCGCCGCATGTTACGCAGGCATGGCACCGATGTGACGAGCAGATGACCGGGCACGCGGCAGCGCGCCGGTCTCAACGCGCCGGCCCGATTCCGATCGGCGGCGGCGCCAGGTTGAGAATGCGCTGAAACAGCTTGTGATACGCCTCGCTCGCTTGCTCGCCGAAAAGCGGGTCGGTGTGGCCGGTGAATGCGGCATCGATCGCTTCCCAATCGCCGCTGGTGAGGTGCGTTTCGGCCAGCGGCAGCACTTCCTTTTCCTCGCAGCGCATGTGTTCCCAATGGAATGCCGCGTACCCCTCCACCGCACTGGCGAACGCCGCGAATTCGCTGCTGCCGCCTTGTTCGTAGCGGGCGAGCGCCTGCTCCAACGTCCGAATCCTTTCGGCGCCGCTGCGATGTTCCTGCTGCAGTCGATCGAGCACCGGGCCGGTCTCCGGTGCGCGTGCCCGGAGCAGCGTGAACAGGTACCTGTCTTCCTTGGGATGGTGGAAGCGTTCCGGAAAGGCGTCGATGTAGTAGACCATCGCTCCCAGCAGCCGAAAGTCCGGCGTGCGGCCATGGTCGCGGATCTCGCGGACTACGTAGAGCATGCCGTGCAGGACGGCGGCGAGCGAGCGATGCTCGTCGTGAATGATGCGAATCGCCTGCACGCGTCCTCCTTCCAGACGTTGCACTGCGCCGGCCAGACTGGTGCCGCGGACGGTTGAATGCTGGCACCGGCGCGGTGCAGGAGTATTGACGAGCATCAAGGCGGCGACAATTCATGGTGCGGCGGCGCGGCTCGCTGGGCGGGCCGCGGCGGCCTTGACATGGATCATGACAAACGTCGCCTCAGCGGTTACGCTGGATGCCTGCCCGCGCCGGGAACCACTCGCACCTGCAGGCGAGGGCCTGCACTCAGGGAATGATCATGCGTAGACCTCCGGACGTTGCAGCGTTGCCCGTGGAGGCGCCGGCAGCGGTGCGGATCGCGCCGCAAGCGCGTGCCCGCAACGCCGCGGCCGCGGCGGTGTGCTACCACTGCGGCGAGCCCAACCCGCCCGCGCCGAGCTGGCGGCTGCGGCTCGACGATGCCGATCGCGCGTTCTGCTGCGCCGGGTGCATGGGCATTGCCCAGACCATCCGTGCCGCCGGCCTCGAAGCATTCTATGCGCGTCGCGACGCGCCTACCGAGCGTGCCGCTGCCACCGACGCCGCCAGCGCCGACGCCGCGGCTGCGGCCGAAATCGCGGGGCTGGTGACGCATTCCGCCGACGGCACTTGCGCGGTCTCGCTGCTGCTCGAAGGCATCCGCTGCGCCGCCTGCGTGTGGCTCAACGAATCCTGGCTCGAACGCCAGCCGGGGGTCATCGACGCGCGCGTCAATTTCGCAACGCGCCGGGCGCGCGTGTCGTGGGATCCGCGGCAAACCGAGCTCGCCGCGCTGCTGCGCGCCGTCGCCGCGATCGGCTATCGCGCGCATCCCTATGATCCGCGCCGCCGCGAGGCGCTGGCGCGGCGCGAATCGCGCGCACTGCTCGTCCGCACCGTACTGGCGCTCTTGGCGATGATGCAGGTCATGATGTTCGCGGTGCCGGCGTACATCACCGCCGACGGCGTCGCGCCGGACGCGCAGGCGTTGCTCGACTGGGCGAGCCTGGTGCTGACGCTGCCGGTGGTGCTCTATTGTGCCGCGCCATTCTTCCGCGGCGCGGTGCGCGATCTGCGCCTGCGCCGCCTCGGCATGGACGTGCCCGTCGCGCTTGGCGTCGGCGGCGCCTTTGTCGCCAGCGTCTGGGCCAGCGTCACCGGGGGCGGCGCTGTCTATTACGATTCGGTGACGATGTTCGTCGCCTTGCTGCTGATCGCACGCTACGTCGAACTGCGCGCTGCCGAGCGGGCGGGCGATGCGATCGAGGCGATCGCGCGCGATTTGCCGGCCACCGCCGAGAGGCTCGGCCGCTACCCGGATTCGCCGCACGCGGACACCGTCGCTGCGGCGACGCTGGCGGAGGGCGAGGTGGTGCGGGTGCCGGCGGGCGCGGTCGTTCCCGCCGACGGCGCGGTGCTCGAGGGCCGCTCGAATGTCGAGGAGGCGGTGCTGACTGGCGAGGCAGCGCCCGTCGCGAAGCAGCCCGGAGATGCGGTCCTGGCCGGATCGATCAACCGCGAAAGCCCGCTGATCGTGCGGGTCACCGCGGCCGGTGAAGCGACGCGGCTCGCCGCCGTCGTCCGGCTGGTCGAGCGCGCCGCCGGCGAGCGGCCGCGGGCGGCGCGCGCCG
>Ga0209048_10004167_pt1 | contig 13875 bp, 11 predicted proteins | sample FrelakmetCRP12CR_FD_187146 | JGI IMG/M metagenome (GOLD analysis project Ga0209048, IMG submission 187146) | Freshwater lake sediment microbial communities from the University of Notre Dame, USA, for methane emissions studies - CRP12 CR (SPAdes)... | ecosystem: Environmental > Aquatic >... | reverse complement strand
AGCTTGCGGAGGCATATTGGGGCCGGGGAAATACCTACCATGAACTTGGTGACTACCAGCAGGCAATCAAGGATTTTGACCGAGCGATCGAACTGGACCCTAAGTTTGCGGAAGCCTATCGATGTCGGGGAAAAACTTACAACGAACTTGGTAACCTCCAGCAGGCAATTGAGGATTGGAAAGCAGCGGCAAAATCAGGCGATGAAGCGGCACAGGACATTTTGAGAAGTAAAAAAATAAAATGGTAATCGGGAGTCCAATTTCTACCCGGCACTCTCTTTTTTTTCTATCTCTTATCCGCACCTATAAAACTGGGGCTGCAAGTTGCGCTTTTTGAGGCAGTTTTGGTAGTTTTTGGTGGCAGCTGTTTCTCGGTAAAAACCAATAAACAAGAGGAAAAACCGTTTTGGTTTTCCCTCTTGTTTATTCCTGTTTTGGCTTGTTAGGGTAGAAAAATGACAGCAGAATTGTAGCAAAAAAAATCAAGGGGTTACCGAATAAATCTTGTAACCCCTTGATTTTTTTTATGGGCGGTACTGGATTCGAACCAGTGACTTCCACCGTGTGAGGATGGCACTCTCCCGCTGAGTTAACCGCCCTATGCTTTTCTTAATACCAATTTTTTTCTCTGACTGCAAGAATTTTTCTTCTTTATATTTTTCTTGACACATATTCACCACTCCCTCTATATTTCCATAAAAACCCATTGGTTTTTTTCATGTAACCGAAACACTGACCAAAAATAAAAGGAGTCTCGCAATGATCAAAGTCGGCATAATTGGTGGTTCCGGATTTGACGATCCCCGTATCATAGATAACATGAAAAAGATCAAAAAACATACCCCTTACGGGGCGACGTCGGATTTTCTCATTGTTGGGGCTTATCAAGGGATAGAATTAGTGATCCTTGCTCGGCATGGAGAAGGACATCGGATCACACCTACCAATGTCAACTTCCGAGCCAATATCCGGGCAATGAAAGACTTGGGGGTAACTCATATTCTTGCCACCACCGCGGTTGGTTCCCTCCGGGAAGACATCAAGCCTGGTCATTTAGTTTTTCCGGATCAGTTTATTGACCGCACCACCAAAAGAAAATCAACTTTTTTCGAGGGGCATGAGGTTTGCCACATCGCTATGGCTGATCCCTTCTGCCATAAGCTTCGGGACAAGCTCTCCCGCGCCGCGCAAAAATTGGGGTTGGAATACCATGGCCAAGGGACGATCGTCACTATTGAAGGCCCTCGGTTTTCTACCCGCGCTGAAAGCCGGATGTTCCGTCAGTGGGAAGCTGACGTGATCAACATGAGCACCGTTCCCGAAGTGGTTCTCGCCCGGGAGGCGGGTATTTGTTACGCGACGATCGCGATGAGCACGGACTACGACTGCTGGCATGAAAGTGAGAGGTCGGTCACCTGGGAGATGATCGCGCAGGTTATGAATAAAAACGTCGAAAACGTAAAAACACTCTTGTTCGAGGTAATTCCCCAAATTGATTATAGCGAGTGTGAATGCCGCGAAGCGATTAAACAAGCAATGGTTTAGAGCGTAAGGGGTGAAATAAGAAGCGTAAGGAGCAAGGATTAAGGGGTAAGGGTTAAGAAGCAAAGCGCTAAGAGCAAGGAGCAGGGGGCGAGGAATGAGGAACGAGGAGCAAAGAGCAAAAAGCGATGAACGAGTTCCCCTATAGTTTGTCCAGGAATCCTTCTATCAAGCTGATAAGGTTTGGCTTTGCTTTCTGAACAGTGGCAATCACTTCTTCAAGCGGGGCTGGGGCAAGAGCTTCGGGTCGGTTCACGTTCGCGATAATGGAAAGTCCTAACACTTTTATTCCGGCGTGAACCGCGACAATCACCTCCGGAACCGTGGACATACCGACTGCATCCGCGCCAATCATCCGAAGAAATCGTGTCTCCGCAGGAGTCTCCAGGCTTGGTCCCTGCACCGCCACATAGACCCCTTTCCTTAAAACAATTCCCCGTTCACGAGCAGCATCTTCTGTTTTTTGGATCAAGTGCGGACAATACGGCTCATGCATCGAAGGAAAGCGATTTCCTAATTTTTCAACATTGGGGCCGCAAAGCGGATTGTCGCCGATGAGATTGATATGGTCAGTAATTACCATAAGCTCGCCGGCCGAAAAACCCGGATCCAGCCCTCCGGCAGCATTGGTAATGACAAGGGTTGAAATTCCCAACGTCCGCATTACTCTTATCGGAAAGGTTACCTCTTGAAGGGTGTATCCTTCGTAGTAATGCACCCTTCCCTCTAATACCACCACCTCGTGCTCTTTCCACAAACCAAAAACCAAATTTCCGGTGTGAGATTCCACCGTGGAAACCGGGAAAAAAGGAATCTCCTGATAAGGAATCCTGGTCTTTACAGCAATTGTTTCTCCTAAAGATGAAAGTCCGGTGCCAAGGATGATGCCTATTGGGGGGGTAAAAGAAATTTTTCTCTCCAGGAAGGCCGTCGCCTCATGCAAGGCGGCTTTGATATTTTCTTTCATAAATAGTCACGATCTCTTATACGCTCGCTGATTTAAACAAAGGAAGCTCAACCGCAAACGTCGTACCTTCCTCAAGTTTACTTTTTACCTTCATTGATCCCTGATGGTCTTTAACAATTTTATGGGCAATAGTAAGGCCCATACCCGCCCCGGAAAGCTTTGAACTAAAAAATGGATTATAAATGCTCTTCATGTCGTCTTCGGATATTCCTCTTCCCGTATCGGAGATAAGCACCTCCAGGCGATTCCCATTCTTTTGTTGGGTGGTTATATGCAAAACTCCGTCTTTTCCCATTGCTTCGATCCCGTTTTCAAAAAGATTGGAAAAAACAATCTCCATATTTTTTCTATCCACTCTCACCAAGGGGGGGTCAACAAAAAGGTCTTTGTCGACCGTGATATTTGTTCCTTCAAGTTTATCCTCCACCTTTTCCAAAGCACGTTCAATGACGATATTAATATTGCTGGGTTCAAATTCAGTCGAGATATATTTTTTTAGTTCCGTGATCCAGAAAATCATCAGCTCAAGCCGCTCGATCTCTTTGATGATGATATCAACATAGGTGCTTAAAGGATTATCCGGAGGCAACGCGCGCCGGACCCGGCGGGCAAACCCCCCGATCGTGACAATGGGGTTTCGGGTCTCATGGGCAACGCGGTCAGCCATCTCGCCCAAAGCGGCCAACTTTTCCGATTCCGCCAAACGTTCACTCTTTTCTTGTAATTCCTCAGTCTGTTTTTTTACTTCTCTTTCCAGTTCCTGACTGAAATTTTTAATCCTCTCAAACTGCCGCACATTTCTAATGGCGATTGCCAACTGCTGTCCGACGGTTTTCACAAATTCTGAATAATCTTCAGTAAAAAAACCTTTCTTTTCCTTTGAGGCACACGCCAATACCCCCAATACTTCATCACCAATCGCAATCGGCATCAAACCAAAAGATTTTATGCCTTCTTTAACCTCTAGATTCGTAGAAATAGGTTTACCGGCTTTTTCTGCATCTTTGACCAAAATAACTTTGTTGGCAAGAAAACATTCCCCGGAATAGCTATCCATGCTCGGTTTCCGCGCTGCAGTTTTTACGAATTCTGCGCTCAAACCTCGATGGCTTTTGATCCGCAGATACCCATCATCATCCAAAAGCCGAATCGACCAGGTGTCGGTCTTAAACTCTCGCATAAGTAAATCTAAAACCGCTTCCATAATTTCCGAGAGGCTTAAAGAGGAGCTGATCTTCTTACTGGCTTCGAAAAGGACCGAGAGTTCCTTGACACTCCGTTTTAATTCCCTGCTCTGATTCGATAAAACCAGATTAGTTTTTTCCAAGTCTTCTTTGATGTGGAGAAGTTCATCGGTCTGAGAGGTAAGCTTTTTCTCCCTCTCCTTCAAAGACTGAGACATCTGATTAAAGGTATCGGCAAAACGCCCGATTTCATCATGCGAAGGAGGCGTGATGTAAACAAATTCTCCACGCCCGATTTTTTCTGCTTCGCGAGCAAGGATTTTAACCGGCCGGGTGATGTTACGCGCCAAGAGATAAGAAAGCGTGAAAGCAAGAATCATCGCCATAATAATTAAGCTTACAAAAATCATTACCACTTCATTACGCGCGTAATAGTATTTTTCCTCAAAAATTCCCACACCCAAGGCACCGATCGGTCTTCCCGAAACACTCTTGATTGGCTCGTATGCCGTGATATACCAGTAATCAACTACTAACGCCCGTTCAAGGAAATCTTTTCCCTCGACAAGTACTTTTTGAGACACTTCGGGAGATAGTCGAGTCCCAATAGCGCGGTTGCCTTGTTTATCTAAATACGTTGTGGCAATGCGGAGATCCCCCAAAGATATTGTGACAACCTCAACCTCCTCGGTTTTACGAGACACCTTTTTAAAAACAAGATTTTTAACTTTATCCACCAACCCATAGTTGCGATTTAGAATAACCCCGCCCGCAAGGACTCCAAGCAGCTTACCTTTCTTATTTAAAACGGGAACCCCGGCACCCAATACTAACGCAACGTTTTCTTTTTGTTTTAAGGGTTGCCCCACCTCGGAAGTTGGGGTAAGAGGAAGAGCTGCCTTTCTGGCAACCCTTTCTCCTTCCTTATTAATGTCATTTCTTGGAATTATAAAGGCGGTCTGAATGATCTCTTTGTTGAGTGGTAGGTGAACCAGCGGATGCGAAGAAAAATCATCTCCTTCTTTCTCGGGGTTATGAGCTCGATAGACTATTTTTCCCTCAGCATCAGTAAGGAAAAGAATATCCAATCCCTCATTTTTAAGTATTTGGTCCAGTTCAGTTTTGATTAAATGCAAATCACCTTTCGGCAAACTTTTCCTTAAAAAAAACCTCTCCGCAGTTATCTGGACTTTTGTTCTAATATTTGTCAGCTCTTGCTCATAAATTCCCCAGGCAGCATTTAAATCAGCACTCACCCGCTCTTTCGTCTCCTCAATCACCAATTTATTGATGAGATAATTGCCTGCTAAACCGGCTGAGATACCGGTAAAGCCGACCACCAGTAAAAAGGACAAAATGAACTTATCTCGGAGGGTTGGGGTTATTTTTAAAAAAGACATGGTAATATTTCTAAAACAAAAAAAACATTTTTCAGATAGATTTTATTATTTTTTCAACCGCTTGTAAAGCTTTAAGGAAACCATTGCTTTTTAATGAAATTGTGATACTATTTTTTCAATTTTTCCTCATAAAAACTTAAAAACTCAAATGATACCCATGACCTTTGATAAGCATTTACAAGATCTGAGAAAAAAAATTAACCAGACAGATGAGCAGATTCTCAACCTCATCTCCGCGCGGGCGCATTTCGTAAAAGAGATCGGGATGTTCAAAAAAAAATATAAGATCGAGCCGTACTCAGCCAACCGGGAAAAAATTATTCACCAAAGATTAGAGAAGTTTAATCAAGGCCCGCTGAGCAATGAAAATCTGAGAATTATTTTTGGAGAAATAATTTCCGCGTGCCTCTCTTTAGAAAAATCGCTAAAAATTGCCTACTTGGGGCCAGAGGCTACTTTTTCTCATCAAGCGGCATTACAGCAATTTGGGCACTCCCCCCGGTTCATCCCCTTACCGACAATCGAAGGGATTTTTAGAGAGGTGGAAAAGAAACAGTGTGACTATGGGGTGGTACCGATAGAAAATTCCACGGAAGGTTCCATATACCGAACCCTAGATATGTTTATTGAGACCCCGTTAAAAATTTGTGCGGAAATTTCCTTAGAGGTTTCTCTTTATCTCTTGAGTTCGCGTGACCGGATCGAAAATATCAAAAAAATTTATTCCCATCCTCAAGCGTTAGCTCAGTGTAGTCGTTGGCTTGCCCATTACCTTCCGGATATCCCGGTCAAGGAAGCCTCAAGTACTGCCCAGGCCGCCAAAAAAGCCAAAGAAGATCCCTCGGTGGGAGCGGTTGCCAGCAAGCTTGCCGCAAAAATCTATGATCTAAAAATCCTCAAAAACAAAATTGAGGACTATTCCAAAAACTTCACGCGGTTCTGGGTGATAAGCCACCAAAACACGGGAAAAAGCAATCAAGATAAAACCTCCATCATGTTCTCTATTAAACATAAGGCTGGGGCATTACACAAAATAATTTATCCTTTTGCTCATTATGGGATTAATATGACGAGAATCGAATCTCGGCCTTTAAAAGACAGCCCGTGGGAATATTTTTTCTTTGTTGACGTAGAGGGACATGTCGCTGATACTAAGTTAAAAAAAGCTCTTAAAGAAATAGAAAAGATGGTCAATTTTTTAAAGGTCTTAGGCTCCTACCCCCGGAGCACATAATGTATCGTTCTTTATCTTTTAAAGACGTTACCCTGGACCAGAGTAAACTACTTTGGTCTTTTTTGTAATTACCGTCACATGTAAGAGGAGTGGAAAGAGAGTGGTTTATGATTTCTGCTGACCGCTTAGTAAGTGAAGGGGTAAAACAGATTACTCCTTATATTCCCGGAAAGCCTATCGAAGAATTAGAAAAAGAGTATGGTATCAGAGGAGCAATTAAAATGGCTTCCAATGAAAATCCCTTGGGCCCTTCCCCCAAAGCTATCGAAGCCATGAAAAAGTGCTTAAGCACTATCCATCGTTATCCGGATGCAAACAGCCTTTTGCTCAAGGAGAAGTTATCAATAAAATTAAGCATCCCTCAGGACTGTATTATCCCCTCGAACGGGTCAAACGAGATCCTGGAACTTGTGAGCAAAGTTTTTTTACGACCGGGACATGAGGTGATCATCCCTGAACCTACATTTTCTCTTTATGCCAAATTTACCCAAGCAATGGATGGTACCCCGATAAGGGTGCCTTTAAAAAATTTCAGTATTGATTTGCGCGCAGTGTTGGAAAAAATCAGTCCGAGGACAAAAATAATTTTTATTAATAACCCCAACAATCCAACCGGCACCATAGTAAAAAAGAAAGAGTTTGATGAATTCCTCAAAAATATTCCCGCGACTATAATCATTGTTTTAGACGAAGCTTACGGGGAGTTTGTCGAGGAGCCTGATTTTCCCCAGGGCAAAAATTATTTGGACGCTCAGCATTGGATTATTACTTTGAGAACGTTCTCTAAGGTTTATGGACTTGCGGGGTTACGCATCGGATACGGATTAGCTCCGCAGGAATTAACGCACTATTTGAATAAAGTGCGCCAACCCTTTAATGTAAATTCTCTTGCTCAGGTTGCGGCGTTAGCAGCCTTAGACGATAACGAGCATATTGAGAAAACTCTTTGGATCGTCTCTGCCGGGAGAAAATATCTGTACCAACAATTAGACCAACTCGGGGTAAACTATATTCCCAGTCAGAGCAACTTTATCATGATCCACCTGGGAGAAAAATGCCCCCGCGTGTATGATTCCCTGTTACGGCTGGGCGTTATTGTGCGGCCATTAACGTCCTTTGGTTTTCCCGAATATATTCGGCTCAGTATAGGGACTCCAGAAGAAAATAAAAAATTCATCGACACCTTAAAAAAAGCACTTCTCAATCAGCAATGACCGAAACAATGGTACAATTTAACAGCGTAGCAATAGTTGGGGTAGGACTGATAGGAGGCTCTCTTGCGCTTTCCGCGCGACAAAAAGGAATCTTCAATCACATCGTGGGGATCGGCAGAACCCCCGAAAACCTCCGAAAAGCAAGAGACCTTAACGTGGTGGATGAGTTTACCCTTAATCTTGACGAAGGAGTAAAAAATGCAGAATTAGTCGTAATCGCCACCCCGGTAAGTGACATTATTCCCATCATTAAAAAAATACTACCCGCACTCAAAAAGGGGGCCATCATTACTGATGTGGGGAGTGTTAAAAACGAAATCATGATCGAAACAGATAAGCTCTCCTTGCCCGGAGTCTTTTTTGTTGGCTCTCATCCCATAGCGGGAACGGAAAATTCAGGGGTTGAGGCAGCATTTTCCGATCTTTTTCTGGAAAGGAAATGTATTCTCACTCCTTCGAAAAAGACTGACCCTTCAGCTTTAGAAAAAATAAAAAATCTTTGGATTTCAGTAGGTTCAGAAGTTTTTTTTATGGATAGCGAGCAACACGACCAAATCTTAGGAGCAGTAAGTCACCTACCCCACATGATCGCTTTTGCCCTCGTAAATTATCTTCATGAAATTAATAATGAGAAAGAAAGTGTTTTTAAATTTTCCGGTGGGGGTTTAAAAGACTTTACTCGAATTGCCGCAAGCCATCCCATCATGTGGAAAGATATTGCCTTGATGAATAAAGAAAACCTGGTAAATTTAATGGAAGGTTTTCAGAAGACCTTAGAAGAGTTAAAAGAATTAATCAATCGCGGTGATGGAGACGAACTGGTCAGAAAATTTGAAGAATCCAGACGGATTCGGCGATGGTTAATTAGTTAAAAGAAAAGGTCCTTTTTAAAAATAAAACATTTGACTTTTTCATTAAAGCTATACTATTTTTAGAAGATTAATTTTGAAATCAGTGGAATCTATTATAGTTAATAAAAATAAACGGTTAAGGGGAGCAATCTATCCCCCCGGTGATAAATCGATCTCGCATCGAGCGATTATTTTTGGTTCTCTTGCCCGAGGAAAAAGCAAGGTAACTAATTTTTGTCCGGGTGACGATACCCTCAACACGCTGAAAGCATTCCAGTCACTGGGGATAACGATAGAAGGAAGCGGGACCGAGTATACTATTTGGGGAAAAGGATTAAAAGGCCTTCAAGAACCCTCTGATATCATTGATGCCGGTAATTCGGGGACAACCACCCGGTTGTTAACCGGCCTTCTTGGGGGACAAAATTTTTTTTCGGTTATTACAGGTGATGCATCTCTGCGTAAAAGGCCCATGAAACGAGTAACTGAGCCTTTGCGGGCGATGGGAGCAAAAATAGATGGCCGTGAGGGTGGTGATTATGTACCCTTAGCGATCCGCGGAGGAAACTTAAGGTCGATTACCTACCACACACCGGTTGCGAGTGCGCAGATAAAGTCGGCTATTCTTCTCGGTGGCCTTTATGCTGACGGTGTAACGGAAGTGATTGAACCCGTCCTCTCCCGAGACCACACCGAACGGATGTTGAAAGCGCTTGGCGCTCATGTTGAGACCAAAAACACCATGGTTCGGGTAGAAGGTTTTTCGGAGTTAGAGGCCTTTTCTCTGTTTGTTCCCGGAGATATTTCAGCCGCGGCTTTTTTTGTTGTCGGTGGAGCAATCATTCCTGATTCCGAGGTAACTATTCGCGATGTTGGTATTAATCCTTTGCGAACGGGTATCTTAGACGTCCTCAAAAACATGGGGGCGGATATCAAAATCGGTGAGATAAAAGAAGAGGGCGGAGAAAAACGAGCGGATATAATCGTAAAATCTTCTTTGTTAAAAGCGGTAGAAATAAGCGGTGAGCTTATCCCCCGCACGATTGATGAGCTTCCGATTCTGACAGTTGCTGCTTCTCAAGCTGAAGGAACAACGATTATTCGCGATGCCAAAGAACTTCGGGTAAAAGAAACGGACCGCATTAAGGCTATGGCTGAAGGGTTAAGACGATTTGGCGTTCAGGTGGAAGAATTCGAAGACGGCATGGCAATCACGGGTCCTCAAAAACTTAAAGGCACCCGAGTTTCAAGTTATGGAGACCATCGAGTGGCCATGGCATTTATCATTGCCGGATTAACCGCATCCGGGGAAACGATTGTTGAGGATACGGCACCGATTGCCACATCGTTTCCCAATTTTATGGAATTATTGGATTCATTATCTCAGTAAAATATCGCGCTCATGGTCTCGATCATTACCATAGATGGCCCCTCGGGTGCAGGGAAAAGCACGGTAAGCCTTTGCCTCGCAAATCTTTTAGGATATACCTATGTTGACTCCGGGGCGTTATACCGTATTGTCACCCTTGAAGCGTTGCAAAAAAAAATCGCGGAAGAAAATGAAGACGCATTGGTAGACCTCTGTAAAAACCTGAAGGTTACCTTTCGCACTATAAAGGGAAAGATAACGATCCTGAACCACGGTCGCGATGTTTCTGAGCAAATCCGCTTTCCCGAGATAAGCATGCTTGCCTCGCGGATATCCGCCAGAAAAGCCGTTCGAGACCAGATTACGGCTCTCCAAAGGAGGATAGGAGAAAAAAGAAATCTAGTTTTAGAAGGAAGAGATGCGGGGACAGTAGTCTTCCCTGACGCGGAGGTTAAGTTTTTCTTAGACGCAACGCCCGAAGAAAGGGGGAGAAGAAGATTTAAGGAATTAACGCTTAAAGGCTTATCAATAAGCCTGGAGCAAGTAACGCAGGATATCATAACACGAGACCATAATGACAGTACAAGAAGCCATGCTCCTTTAAAGCCGGCGACTGATGCTGTTATAATAAATTCTTCGGCAATGACTGTTGAAGCGGTTATTGCCCGGATGATGGAAGTCATCCAAGCAAAAAAAATTAGGGGGTAAAATTGAATGGATAAAAGTGAAACGTTAATCGAGAAAAAAATTCAGACTCAGCCGGTCATCGCAGCCGCTGACGAGCAGGAAGGAGATCCAGATGATTCCTATGAAATGATGGATCAACTTTATGGAAATACCTTGAAAGACATCCAGGAAGGAGAGGTCGTTGAAGGAACGGTCGTCAGAATCAGTGCCGAATACGTTTTGATAGATGTGGGATATAAATCTGAAGGACAAATCCCCATCCGAGAATTCCAGGATGAAACCGGGGGGATCTCGATACAAGTAAACGATAAAGTTGATGTGCTTTTGGAAAGAAGAGAAGACGAAGATGGACTGATTGTTCTTTCTAAAAACAAGGCAGATCAAGCGAAGATCTGGGATAAAATCGGCAAGGTCTATGAAAATGATGAAACTATTGAAGGAAGGGTAATTTCCCGGATCAAAGGAGGTCTTTCCGTGGAAATCGGGGTCAGAGCTTTCCTTCCCGGCTCACAAATTGACCTCCACCCGATCAAGGACATGGACCGATTGATCGGCCAGACTTTTAAATTCAAAATTTTAAAATTCAATAAGAAACGGGGCAACATTGTTATTTCTCGCCGATCTATTTTGGAAAAAGAACGAGAAACCTTAAGAGGCGAAACCCTCAAGACCCTGGAAGAAGGCAGTGTTATTGAGGGCACAGTAAAGAATATTACTGATTATGGAGTGTTTATCGACCTGGGAGGCGTTGACGGACTTTTGCATATTACGGATATGTCCTGGGGGCGAGTCAACCACCCTTCGGAGATGTTTTCTTTGGGAGACCGAATAAAAGTAAAAGTTATTGGCATGGACAAAGAAAAGGGCCGGGTCTCTCTTGGTCTCAAGCAGTTAAGCGCCGACCCCTGGGCGAATGCTTCCGGAAGATACCCGGTGGGAAAAAGAATTACGGGTAAAGTGGTAAGCCTTACCAATTACGGTATATTTGTGGAACTCGAAAAAGGCATCGAAGGACTTATCCATATTTCGGAAATCTCCTGGAATAAAAAAATTCGCCACCCTTCGCAGATTGTCTCTCTCAATGATGTGATTGAAGCGATCATCTTAAGTGTTGATCCTCCTAAAAAAAGAATCTCATTAGGCATAAAGCAGTTAGAGCCTAATCCGTGGAATATTGTTAAAGATAAATATCCCGTAGGAACCATTATTGAAGGAACCATTAAAAACATTACTGAATTCGGCCTGTTTGTAGGCTTAGATGAAGGTATTGATGGGTTAGTCCACATTTCTGATCTCTCCTGGACCAAGAAGATCAAACATCCTGGCGAGGTCTATAAAAAAGCACAAAAAATTCAAGCTATCGTCCTCAATATTGACGAAAAACAAGAACGTTTCTCTCTCGGAGTAAAACAGTTGGAAAAAGATCCGTGGGAAGGAATCTCTCATAAATACTCCCCCGGAGAAGTATTCGAAGGCAAAGTTACCAATATTACCGACTTTGGTATATTCCTTGAGCTTGCCGAAGGGATTGAAGGTCTTATCCACATTTCGGAAATAAACAAGGATAAGGCTGGAAAGCTCTCTGAGTTTGTAAAAGTTGGAGATTCTCTCAAGGCTTTGATTATTCATATTGACGAAGCAGATAGAAAGATCGGTTTAAGCCTCAAAGGGTTAGAAAAGAAAACCGAAGACGATGAGGCAAAAAAATATCTTACAGTTCAGGAAGCTCCGGCAACCTCTTTAGGAGAAATATTAGAAACAAAGGCTACTCCCCCGGAAAAAGGAACGAGAGAAAATACAGAGTCGGAAGGCGCTGAAAAAAAGGGTGAACCCATTAAAGAAGAACCGCAAGCCGAAGCCGCTGCAACTGAAAATTTGACCGAGGCAAAGTCACCATCAGAAGAATGATACAATTGATCATGCTTCTGATTATGTTAAACCGTAACGTTGGATAACTCATGACGACGAAGAAACATCCTATTTTAAAAGGCTTAATCGGTTTATGTGTTGCTTTGTTCCTTTTTTTCTTCTTCGCAATTTTCTTTTCCTCTTTTTTCGGCAGAGATGGAGACCTTTCGCGGGGAGAAAAAATCGGGGTTGTTCCTATCACCGGAGTCATTACCGACTCCCTTGCCATTATCGATCAACTCCATGAATTTAAAAAGAACAATAAAGTAAAAGCGATCGTCGTTCGCATTGATTCTCCCGGTGGCGGAGTTGGCCCCTCCCAAGAAATTTACGAGGAAATCAAAAAAATTAAAAAAGAAAAAAAAGTGGTTGCCTCTATCGGTTCCCTCGGTGCCTCGGGGGGATATTATGTGGCCTGTGCCTGCGATACCATTGTCGCCAATGCGGGTGCGATTACGGGGAGTATTGGCGTGATTGTGGAATATGCCAATTTCGAGGAGCTATTAGATAAAATCGGGCTTAAGGGCGTTGTCCTAAAAAGTGGAAAATACAAAGACGTTATGTCACCCATTCGGGAAATGACAGATGAGGAGAAAAGTTTACTCCAAGCAGTGGTTGATGACATACACCAACAGTTCGTATCAGCAGTCGTTAATTCACGGCATTTAACCAAAGAGCAGGGTGAGTCCGTTGCCGATGCAAGGATTTTTACCGGCGCTCAAGCAAAAGCTCTTGGGCTTGTTGATGAACTGGGAGATTTTCGTGACGCGGTGGATATTGCCGCCAAGATGGGAGGAATAAAAGGAGAGCCAGAGCTTATCTACCCGAAGAAAAAACTCTCCTTTTTGGATTATTTTGTTGGGGAAACTTTGCACAAATGGGAAGAGGTCCTCTACTTTCCTTACCGTTTCAGTTATCTTGGTTCTCTTAACCGCTAACCATCCTGATAAACGATTCAATCTCGCGAAAATAGTGTTCCCTTCCTGCCATCATCACATCATTATGACCTGCTCCCGGAATGATCACGAGTCTTTTTCTTGTTGACCCGGAAAGATCGTAGAGTTCCCTGCCCTCGCTCACTGGAATAAGCCTGTCTTTTCCCGCGTGGATCACGAGAGTTGGAAGGGAGACTGCTTTAATTTTATCTCCATTTCCAAACCCTTTGAAATTTTTTATCCCCGCGAACAATTCGGCAAACCCAAAATAATCAATGAGAGTCATCATGTTTGAAAACCCACTCTCAAGAATGAGCCCCGTGAGACCCTGCTGATAGTGAGCCGCAACTTCAAGCGCCGGAACAGTTCCGAGTGACCTCCCCATGATAATAATATCCCCTTTATAGCTCAGTTCTTCGAGAACCTTGATAAAACCATGGAATAAAGCATGAGCGTCTTTTATTAAAGCGGTGGCGGTTGGTTCTCCATTGCTTAACCCATACCCCCGATAATCAGCAACAAAAAGGTTAACGCCGATTTCATTATAAAGCGGAGCAACATAGTCATAGTCGCTTGCAATCTCA
>Ga0209048_10004166_pt1 | contig 13877 bp, 12 predicted proteins | sample FrelakmetCRP12CR_FD_187146 | JGI IMG/M metagenome (GOLD analysis project Ga0209048, IMG submission 187146) | Freshwater lake sediment microbial communities from the University of Notre Dame, USA, for methane emissions studies - CRP12 CR (SPAdes)... | ecosystem: Environmental > Aquatic >... | reverse complement strand
CAGATTGGCGTGATCGATGGCGCCCGCGCGCGGCGCGATCTCATCGTCGGCGAATTGCTGCACGGTCGCGCGCAGCATGTCGATGGTTTCGCCGTGGTGAAAATCGAGGGCGGAAAAGTTCAGCATCGTCATTCCTTTGTTGTTAGTGCCGCCTCAACCACTATGCTGCCCCCTTCCCATGCGGCTGTCGGGGCCCTGAAGCACGAGCGATATCAGGCTCGTGGACATCGCGATAGTCTTCGAAAGAACCACATGGCTGCTTCGGATTAATATCGGCAATCTGCCCACTTGTCCGATTAGCTTCCGGTTCGAGTGTCGCAGATGGCACCAGTGTGCTAGCACGTTAAATCTGAAACCATATTGGAAAGCAAATCATGGCCGACACTTTGCCCCGGGCTGTTCTTGAAGCCTCCGACGTTTCCGCTGTCTCCCAGTTAATATTACGGGAACGGCTTAGCCGCGATCTTGGCTTATGGGAACAGATGCGCGATTGCTTCCATAACGACTCGGTAGTGCGTATCAGTTGGATCAATGCGAGCGGCCCGGAATTTGTCCGCCGCTCGAAGGAAATGGCCGAGCGGAACGTGAAGGCGAGCCACCGGTTGGGCCCGATTCTCGTTACGCTGGTAGGCGATCGCGCGATTGCGCAGTTCGCCGGCATCGTAGACATCCCATTCACGCTGAAAGGGATCGAGGTCATGGTGTCATGCCATACGCGGTTCTTGTTACGCGCCGAACGGCGCAAGGACGCGTGGCGGCTTTCCGGTTTCGACGCGGTCTATCACCGCGACGAAATTACGCCGCTAATTCCAGGCCAGACCGTCGCAGTCGACTCAGATTCAGTGAAATCCTTTCGCCCGTCCTATCGGCTGCTGTCTTATTGTCTCTCAACTGGCGGCTTTCCGGTGCGCGACGATCTTCCAGGAGTTGACCGCCCCGATCTGGTTGATGCCTTAACCAGTGAAGTCTATGGCTGGGCCGGACTCGCGCCGCCCTGCTGAAAAACGTCAGAGTCCCTGAGTCACAAATTCGCAGGTAACGCTCTCGTGTCGAATAACAAACGATACCGGTGTTGCAGACATAATTGTGGGCTAAACCGCTCGTGCAGCAGGCGAGAGACCGCTTGATAATCTGCGCTCAAAAACCCATGGAGCGGAAATCATCGAACATCCGTTGATCACTGAACTTTGATGCCCGCAAACTTGATTACTGCGCGCCACTTTTCAGTTTCCTCAACGAGAAGTTTCCTGAAATCGGCAGGCGAGCCTGCCAACCCCACGCCACCCATTTCAGCAAAACGCACTTTGATTTCGGAGTCGTTGAGGGCAGCATTGACCTCCTTATTGATTTTATCGATGACCTCAGCGGGCGTATTCTGCGGCGCGGCGATGCCCGCCCAAAAGCTTGCCTCGTATCCCGGCAGAAACTCATTAACCATCGGAATATCAGGCAACGCGTCCGAACGCGTCGTCGCAGTCACGGCCAGCGCGCGCAACTTGCCTGCTTTAATGTGTTCGATGCACAGGAGCTCGGAAATGAATAGGAGCTCCACGCGTCCGCCAATCAGATCGGTCATCGCGGGCGCTCCCCCGCGATAGGGAACATGAAGCATATCGACCCCAGCCATCATTTTGAACAGTTCGCCGGCCAAATGGGGCGGCGTCCCATTGCCCGCTGACGCCACACTAATTTTTCCAGGATTTGCCTTAGCGTAGGCGGTAAATTCCGCGACTGTCTTGGCAGGAACCGATGGATGCACCACCATGACCAAAGGCTGTCGAATAAGGGTTGCGACAGGCGCGATGTCGCGGATGAAATTGAAATTGAGTTTTTCGTAGAGCGTCGCATTGACCGCATCATGTAGTCCGGCCAAAAGAAGTGTATTGCCGTCCGGAGTCGCCCTCGCCACCGCCTCGGTCGCAATATTGCCGCCGGCGCCAATCCGGTTTTCAATGATGAACGGTTGCCCGAGGCGCTCCGAAAGCCACCGGCCTATTAAGCGCGCGGCAATGTCAGTAGCTCCGCCGGCGGCGAAGCCCACAATAAGACGAACTGGCCGAGACGGATAAATTTGCGCCCTTGCAATCTGAGAAACTGCCGGAAGGGCGGCTGCCGCCGCGGCCAGAGACAGAAATTTACGGCGTAGAAGTTTCATCTTGACCCCTTTTCCAATATTGAAAGAGTTTCACGCGCCGGCTCGGCGCACGAGTGCTGCTCTCCTTAGTCGCGGCCAAACCGCAATATTACATCCAGATCACTTTATAAGCGGGCATTCAGTCTGCGACTGCGCATCAGCGTGATACCGACCAATAATTCATAGTCGTAATCAAATGCGCAGTAGCGCCGCCGCACCTTTTGTCTTTGCCAGGTCAAAATCACTTATTGAGACAGATTTTGGTTTATTCCCGCGCTTGTCAACGATACGGAACCGCAATGTCCGAACCGCGACAGTGTTTGTCCAAATGTATAGGATAGGCGATCAACATCGGGGCGCCTCACTACAATAACGTGCGGGTAGAAAACTCCATATGGTCACTGTTGAAGATGCGAGACCAGCGAAGGAAAGAAGCTAACGGCTGCCACACATCACTCTTGCGGCCGATCGAACGTCGTGACCCCGCTCCATCATCTATCGGAGGATAGCCAGATCAGCTGCTCGTCTAGAGCAAGGTCCCAGTACCGCATCTAGGAAAGTGTGGTTCTAATGATCGCCCTATTCTGAGATTGGCACTCCGACGCGCCGCTAAAGCCAACTGCAAAGGCGCACATTCGTACCAAAGTGGAGGAAGCAGACGATGAGCGTTTTAAGTTGGATTGGCTCGTTAGGCTGCTGTTTCGGCCGCATGGGTCTAATGGCTTTCGCTATGGCTGCAGCAACGTGTTCAACGACCCGGGCCGAAGATTACCCAATGCGGTGGGTTCGCATCGTCGTTCCAACCGGGCCTGGCGGCGGCTACGACGTCGTCGGTCGCATTATCGGAGACCAACTCGGCCGACGGCTCGGACAGGCCGTCGTGGTCGAAAACAAGACGGGGGCCGGCACCCTTGTCGGTACACAGTCTGTCATTTCTTCGCAACCGGATGGCTACACGCTTTTGGTGGGCGGGCTGAGCAACATTGTTTTCAACGCTGGTATTTACGAGAAAGCTCCCTACGACGCGCTCACGCAATTGGTGCCAGTCGCCATCGTCTATAAGAACGCCTATATCGTCGTGGCTTCGAATAATTTGCCCTACTCCAATATCAGGGAACTTATCGCGGCCGCAAAAAGAAAACCAAGTTCCCTCAACCTTGCGACTGCCGGCGTTGGAACTGGACAGCAGCTCACAGCTGTCGCATTCATGATGGCGACGAATACAAAGTTTCTTGAGGTACCCTACAAGGGCGCCGCGGCGATCTATCCCGATCTGCTTGCTGGTCGTGTGGACGTATTTTTCGACTCGACGACCGGCGCCTTACCCTTTGTGAAATCTGGCAAGGTAAAGGGATTGGCAATCCTCGCGGCACAGCGTTCGGAGGACGCGCCGGATGTCCCGACGATGGACGAAGCGGGCGTGCCGGGGCTCGATGTCGAGTCCTGGATCGGAATTTTCGCCCCCGCCGGCACGCCTAAACCGGCAATCGAAAGGCTTCAGAAGGAAATTGCCGCGTCCACCCTCGAATTAACGGAAAAATTTACGGCCATAGGCGGCAGTTTCATGACCGTTCCATTCGAGAAACTCGACGGCTTCGTTCGCGCCGAATTCGACAAGTGGACCAAGGTCATCAAAGCAGCCGACATCAAACTCAAATAATGCCAGTGATTGACGCGCCGTAACCGAGCGATAAAACCGACCAACAGGAATTTAGCGCTACGTTTTGCTCCGCGGCTAGCCGCGCCGGCCGGTCCCCAATCTTGGAACCTGTACCGGCGCAGATGGTCAGATTTATTTCGGTGCCGATTCGGCAAACGGATAGATCAGGTTACCGGACTTGTATTGGGAAGGCCAAACGACGCTCTGGACGCTCACCTGCCTAAATTGTTCCAGGTCATTGTTTTTGATGTCATGAAATTGCACCTGCAACACCCGCGAAGTCGCCCATTCGCCGCTTGGCCCAAACTTGACATCGCCAATAATGGTCGCAAACGTCGTGTTATGGAGATGCGCGGCGAGCTTTTCGTCATCGAGGCTCTTGGTCGCTTCGATTGCTTGGCCGAGCACTTGCAGGTAGCCGTAGGCCCACGGCGCGGTGTAATAACCAAGCAGATCGACGCCTTCTGCCTGAGCTCGGCTTTGATATTTTTTCAAGAATTCCATGACGCCAGGGAATTCCAACGTTTTGGTAGGAATCCAGAAGTCGAAATATACGAAGCCGTTGAGTAGCGGACCCATTTGGGTCTTGAACTGCGTTGATGCCGGGCCAACCATTGCGCCGCCAATCATCTTGGGTTTGAATCCGACCTCGTGCACAGTCCGAACGATGCCGGCTGAGTCGAGCGGATACGAACAGATCACCACCAGGTCGGGGTTGGTCGCCTGTATCGCACGTATGACAGGCGCGAAGTCCACCATGGATGGCGGGTAGGTCCGATCGTAAACGATCTTCAGGCCGGCAGCATTGGCGTTCGCGCGAGCCCCGTCAGATGCATTGCGCGCGAATTCAGCGTCAGCTGCCACGATGGCGACGGTCTGCGGCTTTGGGTTCTGCGACATCGCAAGCTCGAAGAAACCCTTCGTGAGTGCCTCCTTTGGATCCGGACCGGTTGGAACCATCGCGAAGTATCTTGAATAGTGAAATTCGCTGTTTACCGCCGTCCCAAACAACCCGATAAATATTTTTTTCTTCTGCATGACGACTGGCATCGCCGGAGCCAACATATTGGTACCGTAACCGCCGATCACCAGATCCACTTTGTCGACATCGAGCAGCTTAGTGTAAATGCCCGGCACGTTCGATGGATTGCTCTGGTCGTCATAGTAGACAAGCTTGACCGGCCGCCCGAGAAGCCCACCTTTGGCGTTGGTGTCCTCTTCCCAGATTTTCATCGCCAGCAGAGCCGACTTGCCATTGGCCGCAAGGGGCCCCGTCATCGCCATCCCGAACCCGATGCTTATTGGCTCTGCCGCGCTGCTTGTCGTGACGGCGGATACGAGGGCAAATCCGGCCACGAACGACAAGCAAACGAGACGCTTGAATTTCCAACGAATAAGATTAGCGAGCATGCTTGCCTCCTACTTTTTGGATAATCACATCATGATTGTGACTGGATTCTTGGTGGTTCGTTTGAATGTAGCCAACAGCCTCGCCGAGTATGCCGTCGACCACCCGTTGATTGCAGGACAGCGTCCGAAGCCCAATTCTTCAAATGCCGACTTCAAGGATATGCTGCCTGCAAATATATTGATCGCGCCTTGCCCGACAGTAAGCGCCAACGCAGACGCTACAACGATCCACCATCTATTTTCAGAAACGTATTGCGCATAGTCCACCCCATTTTCGTCTCCCCTAATTGCCGGCCTGCTCATGCAGCGTCGATTATTTCTTGAGTATATCGGTTCGTTCCCGCATCCTTCGCTACTTCGGCGTGGATGGCGAGCAACCATTGTACAAATACTGATTCATGTCCGTGTGCAAAACCGCACTCAGTTGCCCCTCCGAACTTTAGAACGAACTTGCGCGCAAGGTCACTCCGCCTTGTGGCACGTTCGAGCGCCCTATGCCAACTGGGACGACTAAGAGACGGCGCGTCGTTATGGCCTGACGATTTTTACCAATGGTAGAGAGAGGTTATTCCATTTGAAAGAGATGATCTTGATCGCCGACCCTTGATATTTGGACATTCGCTGTCGCGGTTCGGACATTGCAGTTCCGCAAGATTGACTTGTATTGGAACAGACCAGAAACTGCTGTAGAAAGCCTTACAACATGCCGGAAACAGAAACAGATACTAAAACGTAACGGCTGCTACGACGGAGCGCTGCGTATTTTTTGACGGCACGTATGTTTGCAAGAACATTAGCTAATGGGGTGAAATGTCATGGGTGCGAAGGCGCGACTTTTTAATAGCCGTTGGTGGGTTGTTTTTGGAGCAATGCTTGCGTTGATTGTGGGAAATGGTCCAGTCGGACTGTTCACGTTCGGCGTTTTTCTAAAGCCCATCAGTTTAGAGTTTGGTTGGGAACGTGGAACGATGTCGACCGCGATCGGCGTTTCGCTTCTTTGCGGCGCCGTCGCAACCCCCATAATTGGTTATCTTATTGACAGGTGGGGGATCCGTCGGGTGACCTTACCGCTGATTGCGCTATTTGCCCTATCGATGGCTTCGATTAGTTTGACATCGGCTTCACCAATCGTCTTCGTTATCCTTTATACCTTTGCAGGGATCTTTGGTGCAGGCCAAGCTCCGTTACCTTATTCGAAGGCGATTTCTGGCTGGTTTGACCGGCAGCGCGGCTTTGCTCTTGGCATTGCAATGGCCGGTGTCGGGATTGGCGTGGCGGTCATCCCACAGGTCACGCGACTTCTCATTGATAGTTATGGGTGGCGCGCCGCCTATGTTGGCATTGGCGCCCTAACGTTTCTGATTGCTTTTCCAGCGGCATTCCTATTTCTCCGCGAGCCGGGCTCGGATGCAAGAGAATTCCGAGCGAATCCGACCGGAAACACCGTAAAGGAAGCTTTGACGAGCTACAAATTTTGGTTCATCGCCACCGCGACGTTTCTGGTGGTCACGAGCCTTAACGGAACAATCAATCACGCTATCCCGCTTCTGACTGATCGCGGTGTTTCACCTGGCGTTGCCACTTCGATTCTTGGGATCGTTGGTGTATCGACAATCGTTGGCCGGTTAGTTTCCGGGTTTCTATTGGATCGTTTTTTTGGACCGTTCGTTGCTGCGTTCTTTTTCCTATTGCCTTGCGGTGGGATTTTCTTGCTAAGCCAAGGTCACGGTACGCCTGTCGTAGTTGTTGCAGGGATTACTATGGGCGTTACGCTGGGAGCTGAAGTTGACCTGATCGGTTTCCTTGTTTCCCGGTATTTCGGGTTGCGCCGGTTTGGTGCAATCTGTGGATACCTTCTTGCAATTTTCAACGCGGCTTCGGGATTAGGTCCTTATCTTATGGGCGTGTCTTTCGACGTCTTCCATTCTTATAGCGTGGCTCTTTCCGGCTTTACTGCCGCATTAGTCATAGCGAGCATAATGATTGCCTTCCTTGGGCCTTATGCATTCCCCGTACAGCCTGAATCCACGAGTGCCCAGACTGCAGGCCCTGCGTAGCAAAACCGTAATCGTTAGCCCGACAGAACTGAGCATGCGCGATCTCTTTAAGTAACAGACGACCTGCTTGCATCCTCCTAATGAGCAGATGACAGGAGATGGAATTGAAGATCATCAGTATCGAAGACCATTACTCAACGGCGCTTCATGATAAATACCACCCGAAGAACCCGCCGCTTGCTCTGTTCCTCAAGGAGCGTAGCCGTCATCTTGCGTACGATATCGAGGCGGAGCTCAACGACATGGGAGAACGACGGATTGCGGCCATGGATGCTGCGGGGATAGACGTCCAGGTTCTTTCTCTCACAGTGCCGGGTTGCCAAGCGTTTGGTCCCGAAGAATCTGATAAAGCGATTGGTCTTGCTGAGGACAGCAACAATAGGCTGTTCGACGCTATAAAGCGGCACCCAGACCGTTTTGCGGGTTTGGCGGCATTGCCGACGCCCGATCCACAGGCGGCAGTCCGCGAATTTGAACGCGCGATCACCAAGCTTGGCTTCAAGGGCGCGCTAATCAGTGGACATACCGACGGAAGCTTTCTAGATGAGCGTCGCTTTTGGCCGATTTTTGAATGTGCTCAGGCGCTCAATGTACCAATTTACTTGCATCCATCCTTCCCCCACCCTGCGGCAATGCAGTCGTATTTCCGGGGCTATGAAGAGCTGTCGATGCCAGTCTGGGGATTTGCCGTCGACACGAGCATCCATTTCTTACGATTGCTGTTTTCCGGATTATTCGACGAATTCCCCAAGTTAAAAATCATTCTTGGCCATCTTGCTGAAGGAATTCCCTTCGGAATGCACCGTCTTAACGACCACAGCGTTTATTATGCAAAGCGACGTGGCCTTAAGCGAACACCCGTCGATTATCTGCGTGAGAATCTGATTGTTACGACGAGTGGCAACTTTTCCGTGCCATCGCTATTGTGCACGATGTTGACGCTCGGTATCGATAACATTCTTTTTTCAATTGATTGGCCCTACGAGTCAAATGCCGTTGGCGTCAAGTTTCTCGAAGAGCTTCCGATAAGTGCTGGCGACAAGGAAAAGATTGCTTACCTAAACGCAGAGCGTTTTCTGCGCCTCTAGTAAGAGCGCAGCCGGGATCTTGAATTCTTGGCTGACCCGACGTGCCGGGTACGACGATTGGTGAAAGAGCAGCGGCCGCGCACCTCTCGCTTGTCCGCGCACTCTGTGAATTCGTTTGCGTGATCAGAAATGTGATAAAGTGTTTTTATCGCTGAGGATCGGCGTCGCGTTCAGCCATGAATGGTGAACAGCTATTCCCCTACCGTAGTGGCGGCAACATCAGCATTAAGATTGCATTTCAGCGCCATGGGAGTTGTGCCCGAATGGCGCCGCATCATGACTGAGAAGGCGCTCGGCGTATATCCCAGCAGAGATGCAACCACCTTAACCGGCGTTCCTTGCGCGAAATGTGCCACCGCGTTGGCTACATGCACCATCTCGCGCCACCGGCGAAAGCTCATCCCCAGCTCCCGCTCAAAGAGCCGGGCCGCGGTCTTTGCGCTTAGTCCTGCGTTGTTAGATAGGTCATCCAGGGTTGCATGTGCCGGCGCCTCGTTCAGCACTTTTTGGCACAAGGCCCGCAGGCGCGGATCTTGGGGCATTGGAATCGCTCTGCCGGCGGTCCGCGCAGCCGTCAACTCTTCGACGATGAGCTGAGCAATCAACTCATGGCGCCGAGAAAAGTGAGTATCTGGTTCAGTCGCCAGGTTGTCGATCAGCTCCCGTAATAATGGCGATACTTCAATGAAAGCGAATTCTCGGTTCGTCCAGTCTTTCGGTTGCTTTACGTAAAGCGAACTGAGTTGGACATCAGTGAGCATGTGCGCTTCATGGACGCATTCCGGTGGTAGCCAAAGAGCCCATTGTGGCGGGACTATCGAGGCCCCCATTGTGGTCTCGACTCGCATTACGCCGGATGACGCACAGAGAAGTTGGGGAAAAGCATGATTGTGAGCAGGAACGACGCGGCCACGCCGGTAAGAAGGCCGGACGACAGTTGAAAACGGCATTGACATCGCCGTCATCGGAAATCTCTTTCCGTCAAAATCTCTAATACTAAAGACTAGTATACGTGGCACCCGAACGCTCGACAATAGCATTTCGCGACGAATAGCGAACCAATTGAATTTTTTGTCTAAATTGTTGGCTATTTCGTATAAAGTTTTGGTTTTGATGTAATCGGGTTTGCCGGTTTCGGCTTATGGGCTTCAGTTCCTTCCAAATTCGAATTGACTTCCTCGAATCTGAAGCTGCGGTTGCTATATTCGAGTTGACCGATGAGAAGGCTGAAGTATGCGCCCGAGTGAACGATGGGGGACGGGCGAACGGATCTTTTTCTGTTACGGCTCGGTCAGCTCATAAGCCTGGGACAACCGCTGGTAGGTTAGTGCGGGCGATCGACGGGCGGATATTGGGGGAGCGGATAGGAGCGGTTTAAAGCCACCATCTTGACCATCTGGCGCTGTCGACGCGATTGATGGCAAGACTTGTGGTCCTCGAGCACTTGCATAACCTCTCTGATGAGGCGATGTGCAAGTACTGGTACGAGCGCTCATAATTGCAATTCATCTGCGCGGCGGAGTTCGTCTAGCATCGGGTCGTCATCGACCGTTCGTCGCCGAAGTTGGCGCTAGCGAAATGGACACAATTTTGCGCATTCTAGCAGCGACGCCCTCAACGACTTACTTGCCGTCGTCGGCTACAATTTCCGCCTGTTGCTTAGGTGACTGAAGTCCTTGTTACTCAAAATTCTGATTGCACCCGCAACGCCGCTATAACTCAGATTAGCCAAAACATATTTTTCATGGACAACTAAACCAGCACTGCGGTCTTTCTTCACGTCCTGATAATCGATGCTTGACATTTGGACAATCGCTATCGCGGTTCGGACATTATGGTCCAGCTTCATTGACTTAGCCGGCAAGATCGAAAAAGTTGTCATGAATTACGTGCTCTGGAAAGGCTTTGCACATGTCCGAAACGGAAACAGAAGAGCAAGGGCTGATGCGTCAGAGCTGCCGCGCATTCGTCGACGACCACATCCTTCCGTTTATCCGTGCCAACTGGCAGCGGGAATGGGATATGAATCCAGGCGCACGATTGCCACCCGAGATTCTTGAAGTTGCCGACAAGATCGGCATTCGTACCGTGGGCGTACCCGAAGAATTCGGCGGAGCAAGCCTTGATCCCGCTACCGAAGTTCAAACGTTCGCCATCCTCGGAGAGGAAATAGCGCGCGGTGACTCGGGATTGGCCGATAAGCTTGCTCAGAACTGGAAGGTGTCGGTGCTGCTTCGCAATTACGCGGCGCCTCATCTTCAGGAGTATTGGTTCAAGCGGATGGTCGCAGATCCGCAGTTCCTGCTCGCAAATTGCGCTACCGAGCCCGGCGGCGCTTCAGATCGTTGGCTACCTTATAATGTCCCAGAAACTGCAATGCGGACTAAGGCTGTAAGGGACGGCAAAGAATGGGTCATCAATGGCCGCAAACAGTTTATTTCCAACGGTTACGACGCGAAACTGTATGTGATCTACGCCAACACCAAACCTGGTGTCGGCATGCAACAGGGTACTTCGGCATTCCTGGTGCCTCGTGATACCCCTGGCCTGATCATTGCTCGCTGTAACGAGACGTTGGGCTGCCGTTTCATGAACAACGGCGAATTGGTTTTTGAGGAAATGCGCCTGCCCGAGGATCATCTCCTTATTGAGAATGATGCGTTGCCCAAGATCGGGCTATATTTCCGGCCTGGGAAGATCTTGCAGGCGGCAAAAAATCTCGGCGTCGGTATTCGAGCTTTCGAAGTGGCCTCCGATTACGTCCAGAACTATGTCCAGGGTGGGCGAATTCTTATTAAGCATCAGGCAGTGGCGCTCAGAGTCGCAGACATGGCAACCCGGATCGAGGCCGTTCGCTCTCTAGTGAAGACAGCGGCTCGAGCTGTGGACGCTCGCGACGCCAGAGCCGATCTGTTGTGCAATATGGCCAAAAACTACGCCTCTGAGGAAATCCTGAAGGTAGTACAGCATTGTGTTGAACTTCACGGCGGCAATGGGATGATGCTTGAGTTCGGGGTTGAGAAGTTGTTCCGCGATGCTGCGATTTTCCTGCATATGGATTCAACTTCCGATATTTCGAAGTTTAAGATTGCGAAACTGTTGTTTCCGCATACCGCGGGCAAGTATGCGGGGCCCGAAGCGTAAAAATATATTACAAATTAGCAGTCAATGGGCGAGACGCTTCGGTCATGACCGAGCGCTAACCGCGCCGTCGTCGCTGCGCTATCTTAGATCTCGGACTTGTTTGCCTCTGTCGAATCCGCCCAAAATGATCAATTTGGCAGCGGTCTCTCGACATTTGGACAATCACTATTGCGGTTCGGACAATACTCACCTCGCATCATTGACTGGCTTGATAGAGATGCGGAAAACTCCGCAAGTAGATTTTCGCTTAGTTGGACTTTGCCGATGCCCGCACTGATCGGCGTCTTGTCATAAGAACAGGAAGATTTCTAATGAAAGTAGCCTTTATCGGTCTTGGTAACATGGGCCTCGGCATTGCGAATTGCATCCTCAAGGCTGGGTTTGATTTGACTGTTTACAACCGTACCCGAGAGAAAATGCAGCCGTTTCTTGCCAATGGCGCCAAGGGCGGTGCGGATCTCAAGGACGCGGTAAAAGATGCCGATGTTGTCCTTACCTCATTGATGGACGACCAATCAGTGCTCGATAGTCTCAAGAACGGCATTCTTGTGGGCATGAAACCAGGAGCCATCCATATCGGTTTGACCACCAACTCCCCAGAATGCGCCGAAGAAGTGGCCAAGCTGCACAAGAATGCTGGCACCTCCTATGTCTCAGGACCCGTGGTTGGCAGACCGAATGCGGCGGCGGCAGGCGAACTGTTGTCCCTACTCGCCGGTGATAAGGCTTCCGTCGGCAAGGTTGAGCCGGTGTGCCGGGCTTATTCGAAAAAGGTCGTTTATGTCGGCGAGCGACCTGGTGCGGCGAATACGCTGAAGCTCTGTGTGAACTATACGATCATCTCAATTATCGAGGTCTTCAGCGAAGCTTACGCCTTCGCCGATAAGGCTGGCGCCAATCTCGATGCACTTAAGGATTTCCTCGAAGAGGCCATGGGTCATCCAGCCCTCAAAATGTACGCCGGGAAGCTGCGGGCCCGCGACTTTGCCGGCCGGGGCGGCTTCGCCATGTCGGGTGGTTTCAAGGACGTCACGTTGATGCTGAAAGCATCCAGTAAGATCGGTGTGTCCTTCGATATCGGTCAGATTATTGCGAAAAAGATGGAAGCGGCGATTGCGGCGGGCATGGGTGAGCAGGACTGGAGTTCAATCTACGAGATTACCCGCAAGAATTCTGGCCTTAGCTAACAATTGACGGGAAAACGTTATGCATGCGGCGCTTCTGGCATTTGGATTTTCCTGGATGATTGCCGCCGCAATTATCGGCATCGTGCTTGGTGCAAAGCACGACAACCATCTTGAAAGGCTCAGTCAACTAGCCAAACAAGGCAATCTGGTCGGCTACAACGAAGAGGCGCAGAAATACAAGGCAGGCGCCACAGCGCATGGGCACAGCTTTCTATTCGCTGTCGTCTTGGTGTTGGTGGCCATCGTTGTTGAACGGCTGCCTTACTCGGCACCGCTAAATACAGCGATTCCTTATGCGCTGATGTGTTCCACGGCCGTCTGGACGATAGCGGCTTTAAGGGTGATCCGCCCGCTGATGATCCTGGCTGATGCTGTCTTTTTCATCATCGTCGTCGCCATCGCCCTTGGGCTAGTGTTCAACGCTCTTCCGAACGTGGGGTGAGCGGGCGGTCAGCCGCGATTATTTTATGGGTAGGTGGCGTTTGGTAAATCCAGCAATCCGCGCGTCGGGTGTTGGCACTCATATTTCGGCTGTTGTTGTGCCTCCGTCGCAGCTCGCAACCATAATAAAATCGCGCATCACTAAAATCGATTACGTCATCTTCGAGTCACCGTCTAATTATTAAGAAGCGTCCTAAGATTTCTACCTCTCAGGAGAAAGCAATTGTCGAGCAAGCTCATTATCATCATCGGCAGTACTCGCCCGAGCCGCGTTGGCCTCATGGTCGGCGAATGGTTTCTCGAACAAGCCATCAAGAACGGTAAGTTTGACGTCGAATTCATTGATTTGGCGAAAATCAATCTGCCAATGTACGACGAGCCCAAGCATCCTTCACTTCAGCAATACGAGCATGAGCACACGAAAAGATGGGCTGCGATTGTGAGCTCCGCCGACGCTTACGTGTTCGTCACTCCCGAATATAACTACGGGCCCCCGCCCGCTCTAATCAATGCCCTCAATTACGTCTACAAGGAGTGGAATTTTAAGCCCGCCAGCTTCGTTAGCTATGGTGGTGTATCAGGAGGCACGCGCGCCGTTCAGGTTGAGAAACTTATCCTCACCACGTTGAAAGTCGTTCCTATCTTCGAAGCTGTTGTGGTTCCGATGGCTGCACAATTCTTTGCCGACGGCAAGTTCCGCGCCGACGAGATCCATGAGCAAGCAGCAATGGTCATGCTGAACGAGTTGTTCCGGTG
>Ga0209048_10004165_pt1 | contig 13878 bp, 12 predicted proteins | sample FrelakmetCRP12CR_FD_187146 | JGI IMG/M metagenome (GOLD analysis project Ga0209048, IMG submission 187146) | Freshwater lake sediment microbial communities from the University of Notre Dame, USA, for methane emissions studies - CRP12 CR (SPAdes)... | ecosystem: Environmental > Aquatic >... | reverse complement strand
CCCCGCCGCCGGCTCCAGCGGCTGGTTCGGCCACGGGGGATCATCCGGGCTCACGAGGAAGTTGGGCACCATGCCAGACGCCGACGATCCAGGCCGTGTCGTCCTTCACCCGGTAGAAGAAACGGCAAGGGGCAGCGATGACCTCCCGATGCGGGAGGTCCGGGAACTCCGGAATCTTCCGCCCAGATTCTGGAAACTTCTCGAGTCGTCGGAGTACGGTTTCGGCACGGCGCCGGAACCGCGTGGCCGCCGATGGTTTGTCGCGGCGGATGTACGCCACTGCGCCCAGGAACTGCGCCCGCGCCGACGGCGTAAAGCGGACCCTCACCGTTGCTTGATCGCAAGTACGGCGTCGGCATCAGCCAACACCTGGTCGAGGTCGAACCCGGCGCCCTCCGCAATCTCCTTCTCGCCGCGCGCCAGCAATCGCAACAGCTCGCGTTCATGCTCGGCCTTGTCGTACGCCGTAATGCTCAGGAGAACCGCCGTACTGCGCCCGCGCTGCGTGATGACCAACGGCCGCTTGGAAGAACGGACCCGGCGCAAGACGGCATTGGTGTCATGCGCTAGCTCGGCCGCTTGGATACTGTCGGCTTGTCTGCTCATCCGATCCTCCGTAACAACGCAAGCTGGAAGCTACCCCTTCACAGGCACGATCACAAGATCAAGGTTGTTTCCAAGGTTGTTTCCGGGGTTCACGAGAGCGGGCCGAACTGCATTTCGGCGCCCGAATGAAATCGGCGACCGAAGCGTCCATCGCTTGGGTTGGCGGATCATTGCGGTGCGGCCGGAAGTCATGGCGTGTCCCGCTTCAGGACGCGGCGCAGCTCAGCCAGCCCCGCACACGCTCAGCGCGTGGTTCACGGCCTGAATGAGCACTGCGATGTCGACATCGCCACCGATCGGAAGGCCGCCGTTCGAGCAGTCCGAGGGTTCGGCAGTGCCCAAAGCGATGTTCACCAGGGTGATGAGTTCGTCGATGGTCACGCTGCCCTTGCCGTCGCAGTCGCCAACGCACACGGCGATCTGTTGAATGGAGAACAGGCCAGCGTCCGTTGCGGCGTAGACCGTGCTCGGCGTGAGCGGATCGATGGCCAGCGCGTTGACGCTGGGGGCATTGCCGCTCGGGTCGGTCAGCCCGGTGTTGACGGGGCTCCAGCTGCCGCCGCCGTCGGTGCTCTGAAAAACCCCGGCGCCGCACGGCATGCCATACATACCACAGAGGGTGGTCCCGCTAGCGTAGAGCGTGCTTGGGGGGGATGACCGGGCCCCCATTCGCGGTACTTTTCTCTGACCCACCGGCGCGTCGTGAGGTACCACACGGCGGTGCGGTCGAGGTCTTCGTCGGAGAGCTCTAGGAGCTGTGCGAGCGTGAGGCCGGCGAGGTTCGGTGCCCCGGTTCAGATCTTGGTCACCTCGACGTGCGTGTCGCGATCGGTGTGGCTGGGTTGCAGGCAGATCGCCATCGGGCGCAGGTGAAACTGCCCGCCCGCCAACTCCACCGGGTTGAGCGGCGTCGGGACAAGGTTCTGGAAGCCCTTCTGGCCGCGGAACTGGTAGTTCTCCCAGGCGTGGTAGATGATGAACTGACCGGGCCGCACGCTCGGCGCCACCTTGACCATGATCTCGAAGGCGTCGAGGTCGTTATGCACACGCACGTGCTCGCCGTCGCTGATGCCGCGCGCCGCCGCGTCCACCGCGCTCATGTAGGCGATTGGCTCGCCGCGCTGCTGCCGGAGCATGATGCGGGAATCACGCCAAGCGGCATGGATGCTCCAGCGCGTGTGCCCGCCGGTGAGCTGCAGCGGGTACTTCCCGCCAGCGGTGGGTGGGTCTTTGTGCGTGGGTAGCGTCTCTCCCATCTCCACGTAGAGGTCCTGGTCGAGGTAGAACTGTATGCGCCGCGACAGCGTCGGATAGGGCTTCTTGTCGAAGACGTGGTCGGTGAAGGGGGTGACGGTGTCGTCGGGCTTGATCTTCGTCGCGCCGCCGATCGAGACGATGCTGTTGCCCACACCGGTAAATCGGGCCCAGCCCTTCTTCTTCAGCTCGTCCCACTTGACACCCTGCAGGTTGGTCGAGTTCTGGAGAATTGCGCCGGCCACCTTGTCGTCGTCGGTGGGACCGTACTCGCCGTTGGAGGAGAACTGGTTGTACAGCCCGGCGAAGGAGCGCGCGCGGCCAGCGCGATCTTTGAAGTCGGTGATGCCGCGCGCCGCGGCACGTGTGTCGACCGCCTTCGCCATCAGCGCGAAGATCTCCCAATCGGATTTGGCCTCGTAGAACTCGGTGGCTTTCTCGCCGGCGTGGATGAAGGGCATCAGCGGCGTCACCCACTTGTGTTCGGTGCGTTCGTACCAGCCGGCCGCCGGGAGCACGTAGTCCGACTGCAGCGCGGTGGAGGTCATGCGCCAGTCGATGGTCACCATCGTGCGCAGCTTCGGCCACAGGTTCTTGAGCAGCAGCGGATAGGCGCGGATGCGTCGCAGCGGATTGCTCACCAGCGAGAACATGACGCGCGGCGGGTTGCCGGGCTTGGGCCAGACGTACTGCCAGCCCTTGGAGAGCGATTCGTCGAGCACCTCGCGCACCGGCCGCTTCAGATGCGGGTCCCACGCCTGCAGCTGCTCGCTCGCTTCGAGCAGCCCACCGTGCACGTACCAGAAGAGCGCGCCCGAGCATTCCATTCCGGACTCGAAGCTCTTGCGGCTGCGCTCGTAGATCATCATCTCGTCGGTGAAGCCGGCCATCTGCAGGCGCGTGTCCTCATAGAACCCGTAGGCACCGATCAGCCCGCGCAACCCGAGGCCGAACGCCCCGAGCACGAACTTCTCGAGCCCGTCGTGCATGAGGAAGGGGAAGCCGACGAAGCCGCTGCCCTTCTTGCCGTAGTTGCCGGTGAGCGCGAAGACGAGGGCCTGCGTCCGCTCGATCAAGTTGCCGTGGTAGTACTTGGCGAAGTTGCTGGTGGTCACCATCGATGCCGCCTTCGCCTTCGCCAAGCGCCGCGCGAGGTCCTGGATCTGGCTCGCCGGCGTGCCGCTCATGGTGGCGGCCTTCTCGGGTGTGTAAGCCGCCAGGTGGTCGCGCAGGAGCTCGAAGACGGGGCGCACACTGACCTGCTTACCGTTGGCGAGCGTCGCCTCGAAGCGGCCTTCGAGCGAGGGCACGAGGCCTTCGAGCGCCAGACTGCGACCCGGCGCGGGCACGATGCCTTTCTTGGGATCGTGCAGATAGAGCTGGTCTCCGTCACCGCCGCCTTTGAGGTCGGAGCCGCGCAGGAAGCGGTGGGTGTCTTCGCGCACCAGCATCGGCAGGTCGGTTTGCTCCTGCACGAAGGCCCGGTCCAAGAGGTTCTCGGCGATCAGCACGTGCGCGACACCGAGTCCGAGCGCCGCGTCGCCGCCGGGCTTCACTGGTATCCAGCGGTCGGCGTGCAGCGCCGAGGCACTATAGTCGGGTGTAATGCAGACGAGCTCGGCGCCCTTGTAGCGCGCCTCCAAGAGGAAGTGCGCGTTGGGGATCTGGGTGTACAAGGGGTTTGCGCCCCAGCACAGGATCAGGTCGGAGAAGAAGTAGTCGTCGGCCGAGCGCTCGAAGACGATCTTTCCAAAAGTTTCCGCCGCGCCGCGGTGTCCGTCGCCGATCTCGGTGTTCATGTCGAGGGACGTGGAGTCGAGCAGGGCGCGCAGGCGGCCTTGCCCCGCCGTCTGCGTGCCCAGCGAAATGCCGGGCCCGAGGTCCCAGACAACCCGGTCGGTGCCTTCCTTGACGATCGTGTCGATCATCGAGTCGGCGATCTCGTCGAGCGCCTGCTGCCAGGAGATCCGCTCCCACTTCCCCGAGCCGCGCTCGCCGACGCGCTTGAGCGGGTACTTGACCCGCGTCGGGTCGTACATGCGCTCGCTGAAGCAGGCGCCTTTCTGGCAGCCGCGCGGGTTGAAGTCCGAAACATCGGGGCGGATCTGCGGATAGTCGGCCGCCTGCTCCTCGCGCCAGACCATGCCGTCCTTCACGTACACGTTCCAGGCGCAGTGGGCCTGGTACCAGCAGTTCACCCAGTGGCTGCTGCGCACCACCTTGTCCCAAACCCACTTGCCGCGGTAGACGTCTTCCCAGTTGCGGTAGTCGGGAAGCGGCGGCGCCGCGTGCGCTGTGCCGCTACCGCCCAGCGGTGCAACCGCCAGCCGATCGAGTGAGAGCAGTAGCGTTGCCGCTCCTGTTGAACGAAGGAAGTCGCGACGTGTTAGCTTCATCATCACCCTCCGGTCCGGGTTCGAGGCGCACGACCGCGACCTTCCTACCGTTCGGTAGGGCCGTAATGAATGCGCTGTGTCAGGAATAGAGATGACGCGGGTCAGATGAGGTCGCGTCTCATCTTTGCGAACGCGATGCCCACGCGAGTCGGAGTCGCCCGTCTTCGACTGCGATGCTAGATGGGCACGCTTGTTGCGCTCAGAATTCGCGCGCGGCTTTCGAAACCCCGGGGAAGGAGGTTCATCATGCCGACCGACGCATCTCTGCGCGCATTGAAGATCCTGCGCGATGGCAGCCAGTTCCAATGGTACGTGATCCCGTTTCTGATGCTGGTGCTCTACATCTACAGCGTGGAGGTCGAGCGCAGGAACTGGAACCTGGTGTTTGCGGGACTCGCATTTTGGGGCATGGACTGGTTCAACGAGATCTGGAACGGGCTGGTCTTTCACTTCACGCAGTACGCGCCGGTCTGGGGCGCTCCGGGCCGCACCGCTTATCTGATCTTGATCGGGCTCAACATTGAGATCTGCTTCATGTTCGCCTGTGCGGGCATCGTCGTCGCGAGGACGCTGCCAGCCGACAAGAACTTGAAGATCCTCGGTGTGCCGAACCGCTGGTTCATTGCGGTATGCGGATCCGCCTTCTGCGTCATCGTGGAGTTGTTCCTGAACGCGGTGGGCGCACTGACCTGGGACTACTGGTGGTGGAACGTGCGAGCCCCGTGGCTGATCCTAATCTTCGGGTACCTGACCTTCTTCGTCGTGTCGTTTTGGGTCTACGATATGCCGAGCGTCAGGAGGAAGGCGCTGACGGTCGGCACCATCTTCGCGTTCGACGCCGTGTGCCTGGTCGTGTTCGCGGGTCTGCTGAAGTGGATCTGACCACCACCGCAGAATCGACTCGCTGACTCGATATTTGTTATGCAGCGAACTGCACCACGTCAGGCGTGGCGTTGGTTGTCGATAGGCACGGTGCAGCCGACAACCTGCCTCTGTCCCGCAACCAGCACACAGACCGTGCGGTGGCGCATCGAGTCGAAGAATATCCGGTAGCGATTTCCGTCCGATACAATCTCACCCAGGTCTTGGGCTTCTTGGTGGAATGTTGCCGCGTCAATCATGTCGACCTCCGATCTTCTCTGGTTCGATAGGAGAGCAAGGCCGGTGCCGACGCTCGCTTCACCGAAGCGGCAATGAGTTCGGTGTTACCCTGGATCGGGCTGGCAATTGTGGGACAGCAGTGACATTTTCCGGCTGCCTACATCGGCTCGGGGCGGGAGCCGCCTCGCGACCCAACACCCGTAACGGTACCCTGGAGCGCCGTCACCAAGGGGAGCAATGTCACACGCGTTCCACTTCAACGCGCGTGTCGCGGTCGACCTGGTTCGGCTCCCAGTGGGCGTAGGTCCAGTGGAGTTGCCCGTAGTCGCCGACCAGCGCGGTCGGCTTGAACGGGCTGGGGATGATGGCGTGGTCGCTGCGGCCGTCGCGGAACTGGAAGGGCTCCCACGCATGGTAGACGAAGACCTGGCCGGGCTGGACGTAGCGCGCCACCTTGGCGCGCAGGAGGAAGGCGCCAAGGTCGTTGTGGACGCGCACCAGGTCGTGGTCGTTGATGCCGCGCGCCGCGGCGTCGCGATCGTTCAGATACACCACCGGCTCACCGCGTTGCAGGCGAAGGAGCGTGCGCTGGTCGCGCCACTGGGAATGGATGCTCCAACGGGTATGACCGCCGCCGAGGACGAGCGGATAGTCACCGCCGGCCGCTGGTGGCGGCTTATAGGTCGGCAGCGCTTCGCCGCATTCGAGGAACCACGGATGGTCGATGTAGAACTGCTGCCGGCCGGTCAGCGTCGGCCAGCGCTGCTTCTTCTCGACGAACCAGCGGTGCGGCACCAAGGGCTCGTGCTCGGAGTAGTCGCTGAAGAAACCGGCTGCGCCACCTGGGGCGCCGGTGCTGCGGAAGCGCACCGCACCGGCCTGCCGCAGGTCACCGAGTGACACCTGTTTCGTCGGCGACGAGTAGCTGAGCACGAACTCGAGCGCCTTCTCCTCATCCACCGGCGTGAAACGCCCGCGGTCGCTGAACGCTTCGTCGAGACGGCGTGCGTCACGCTGCACCTCGCCGATGTCGGTGTACGGTTGCAGATTGCGGCGCTGCGCTTCGCGTGCCACTGCCGCCGACAGCAGGCCGAAAATCTCCCACTCCGGTTTGGCTTCACCGAGCGGGGGCACGGCACGGTCGCCGAGATGGACGTACGGAATGAACGAGGCGAGATACTTGAGATCGATCTTCTCGTACCAGTACGCAGCGGGCAGGATGACATCCGCCCAGCGCGCCGTCTCGCTCATGCGGAAGTCGACCGCAACGATCGACTTGACCTTGGGCCATAGCGTCTGCAGCACGCGCGTGTTGTTGCGTGAATGACGCAAGACATTGCCAAAGATCGAGATGATCACCTCGGGTGCGCGGCCGGGCTCCGGGAAAACGGGGAACCACTTCTTTTCGATCGCCTCGCGCAGATACTCTTTGGCCGGGCGTGGGGCGCTGGTGTCGCCGTACTTGGGGTTTCCCGAGACGTCGTCCAGCCCGGCGTGCACCTGGTGCCAAATCGAACCGGGAACGAAGTAGCGCGCAAAGAAGTGTTCGGTCTCCGCGGGATCGAAGTACGTTTTGGCGCCGAACGTCGCGAGATCCACCAGGCCGAGCCGCTCCTGGATGCCGAGCAAGGCGAAGCCTTCGGGTGCGAAGAAGCCGCCGGCGCGCCAACCGCCGCCGGCACGCCCGAGGTTGCCGGTGAGCGAGGCGAGTAGGATCTGGGCGCGCTGTGCGAGATCGGCGTGCAGGAACTTGCATTGCCCCCATTGCGAGAGGATGAGCGCCGCGGGCGCCTTGGCGAAGTCGTGCGCGAAATGGCGAATGGTCGACGCGGCCACGCCGGTGATCCGCGCGACGTGCTCGGGGCGATAGTCGCTATCGAGGCGATCGTGGAGCAGCGAAAATACGGTGCGAACCGCCACGGGCTTGTTGCCAACCGTGACCGTGCCACTGAACTGCAGGTCGGGGCTCAGGTCGCTGGCCTCGAGCGTTTTGAGTGCGCCGCTGCCTGGTGCGGCAACTGGGCTGCGTCGCTTGCTGTCCCATACGAGGAAGGCGGTGTCAGAGCCGCCGCGGCGCAGGTCAGACTCGCGCAAGAAGCGTCCGGTGTCGGTGCGCACGAGCAACGGCAGATCGGTTTGCTCCGCCACGTAGGCGGCGTTGTACAACTGCTCCGCGATGATCACCTGCGCAGCGCCAAGGGCGAGCGCCGCATCGGTCCCGGGACGCGGGTTCAACCACAGATCGGCGTGAATCGCGCTGTTGTTTAAATCGGGGCTGACGATCACAACTTCGGCGCCACGGTAGCGGGCTTCATAGAGGAAGTGAGCGTCCGGGATGCGGGTCGCCGACGGATTGAACGCCCACAGCACCAGATACGACGAACGCCACCAATCGTCCGACGAGCCGCACGGATGACCATTGCCCAACGTGATGGTGGCGCCGACGGACAAGTCGCCGATCTGCGCCATCGAGTCGGTGGCTGGCGCGCCGAGCAGACGGAAGAAACGAATCGGCGCGGCGCTGTTCGGTCCGGCGCCGATGTTGGGGCCGAGCTCGCAGAGCACGGATGAGGGCCCGGCGCGTTCGAGGCCATCGACGATGCCGGCGGCAACGGTCGTCAACGCATCGTCCCACGATATGCGTTGCCAACGCCCCTCACCGCGCGCGCCGACGCGGCGCAGCGGATAGCGGACGCGCGACGGTGAGTACATCAGCGATGCACCGCAGGCGCCCTTCTGACAGCCGCGCGGATTGAAGTCCGGCAGCCCGGGTGACGACGCGGTATAGGGCGACTTCTGCTCTTCGCGCCACACCATGTCGTCCTTCACGTACAGGTCCCATGCGCACCCCGACACACAGTTGGTCATCGTGTGCGTGCCGCGCGCGACGCGATCCCAGGTCCACTTCTGGCGGTACACGTCTTCCCAGCCGCGGTACGCTGGCACGTCGACGCGCCCGCCTGCTGCCGATGGTGTGGCCGATGGCGGATCGGAAGCGCCCCAAGCGTAATCGAGGTTGGCAAGCCCGAGGGTCAGCACCGCCGCACCGCTGGTGCACAAGAACTGGCGTCGGCTCCAGCCGCTCCTGATGGCGTCCGCCATGGCGGCCAATCCTACCGACCGGTCGGACGGGTTCGATGACAAAGGTCATCAGCACCGATGATCAGAAGGGGTTCTCTGGTCATCGGCGCAGCGCGTAGACGGGGGTGTTCGGTCGCCCGCGATGGTTGGAAACGTCTCGCTGAATGGGGAATACTCGGGGAGCAATGCCGCGCACTTCGAAGCTTCGCCATGACATCATCCGCGGACGTGGGCGCCGGGCACTGAAGGTGGGCGAGCTCGCGACCTCTGTGGGTTCGAGCTACCTGTGGCAAGCGCTGCGGTGGCCCTTTCGCTCAGCCGGTGCGCGCACGAGCGCGCTGCTCGACACCCACATGAAGAATGCGATCAAGATCGTCGAGCGCTCCAAGGAGCTGCGCGGCGCCTTCATGAAGCTCGTGCAGACCCTGTCGATGCGTGACGACATCCTGCCGCCGGAAGCGCTGCAGGTGTTGTCGGTGGTGCAGTCGGCGGTAGAACCAATGGACTTCACGCTGATCCGCGAGCAGATCATACGCGAGCTCGGCGCGCCGCCCGAGCAACTGTTTGCCGTCTTCGAAGCGGACGCCTTCGCCGCCGCGTCGCTCGGGCAGGTGCACAAGGCCCGGCTGCACAGCGGGGAGGATGTCGTCGTGAAGGTGCAGTACCCCGGGGTCGAGGAGACAGTGAATCAGGACTTGAAGAACATCAATGCGCTGCTGCAAACCTTCACGCTGATCGGCCGCGACGTCATGCACCAGAAGATCCACGAGTCAGAGGTGTACCGCGAGCTCGAGCAGCGGTTGCACGAAGAGCTCGACTACGTCAACGAAGCGAAAAACATCGCGCTGTTCCAAAAGATGTTCCGCGACGATGATGAGGTGCTCATTCCCGAGGTGTATCCGGATGTCTCCTCACGGCGGGTGCTGACCATGGGCCGCCTGGAAGGCTATCCGTTCAATGACATCTTGGGTCCAGGCGTGGATCAATCGCTCAAGGACTGGGTAGCCATCAAGTATTTCCGCGTGCTGGCGCGCCAGATCTTCGAGTTCGGAGTGCTGCACACCGATCCGCATCCCGGCAACTACTTGGTCACCTATCATCCGAAGCTGGCGATCCTTGATTTCGGATCCATCCGCATTTTCCCGGAAGCCATCCGCAAGGCGTATCATCAGTTGGCCGGCGCGATCCTGGCGGACGACACGGCGGCGATGACAGACGGGTTCATTCGGCTGGGCTTCCTTGATCGCGATGCTGACCCGGAGCCGTTGGTGCGCATCATCCACCTGGTGTTTGGACCGGTGGTGGAGGACAGGGTCTACGATCCGCGCCACTTCCACTCGGTGGAGACAGCGATGGCGGTGGCGAGCATCGGCCTGCACAACCGCCTCCTCAAGGCAGCCGGCCACCGCCTCTTCTTGTGGCGCGCACTGGTGGGGTTCGATACCTACATGAAGCAACTTGGGACGGTCACCAACTGGCACCGCGAGTTCAAAGCTGCCGTGGAACGCGTACGCAACTGAGATGCGTCCCCTCTATCCTCGGCGTGGGTGGGAAGAGAGCCGCTGGCGCGGGCGACTCGGGCACAATGACAAGGAGCGGGCCGGGAGCGGTACCACTGCGGGGGACGCCACTGCCGTGCACAAAGCGACAATGGCCCGCGTGGCTAGAAACCGGACGGTCCTCTAGCCGAATAACGGTACAGCGAAGGTAGGCACAGCATACTGGCAGAGCTGGGACGCGGTGCCGCTCCCGGACGACGAATACATTGCTACTGCAGCGGTCGCGTCAACAGCCCATGTTCCCGTGCGGCCAGCGCATCGATGCCTTGCAAGCAACCCTGCGCGCAGCTCCGGAACTGGCTGTCCTGCCAACGCTCGCAATGTTTCACACGCAACGTCGGCCGCCCGTACAACGCCGTCACAGCGCCGAAGCCGGCGTCGAGATCGATCTCCATGGGCGCCCGAGTGTCCGGACACGTGACCACTCTGGGGCCCCGCAGTCGGAAGTACTCCTCCATACCGATCGGCAGCAGAACACAGAGAACAGCAACTCCAATGATGGCGAGAAGTATGATCAGCGCAGTATTCATCTTCCCCTCCGTTTGCCGTCAACCTATCTATGCTGCACCAGCGACCCAAATGACCTCGATCATGTTTTCGACTGAGGCGGCTCGGTTGGCGCCGCATCCTGCAACGATGCGGGTTGAGGGCGACGGCGGTAGAGGCCGACGTGCCGTGCCACCATGAGGTACTTCTTGAAGAAACGGTTGGTCTCCTCTTCGTGCTCGCTCACCGTCGTCTTGTCGACCGGATCGAAGAAGCACGTCGGATCTTCCTCCATGTAGTCACCGGTGTGAAAGTACGCCATCGCGCGGCAGCCGCCGCAGGTGTACTGGTAGCGGCATTTCGCGCAGCGGCCCTTGAGCTGGCTGCGGTCGAGCAGCGTCGCGAACAGCTGGCTCTCGTTGACCAGCTGATCGAGGGGCTTGTCGCGCACGTTGCCTGCGGACAGCACGTCGAGCAACACCGGACACACCGACACATCGCCCTCGGCGTTCAGCGTCAACCATGTTCCCACCCAGCAGCCGATGGGTGGATTATGCGGCACCGTGCCGTTGCGCACGCCGCCCGACACTTGCTCGTGTAACTCAGGCGACAGGAAGAATGGGGTGTAGCTGACGTAGCCGTTGACGTGGCTGCGCAGCGCCGGGTGAAAGCTCTTTTCCAGGTCACCACGATCGAAGGCATTGGAGTGGAACAAGTCGCAGCCGGAGCCGCGCGCCACCAGCGGCGAGCGGTTGTACGAGATCCGGCGCTTCACCAGATAGTCGACGGTGCGCTCGAAGCTCTCGGTGTTGTGCTTGCCGATGGTGACGATGACGTGGCGATCGATCTTCAGCTCTCCACACAGCTCGAGTGCTTCGAGCGTGCGATCGGGCGTGGCGTCGCGCGTCTCGGCATTGTGCGTGTCGATCGAGTTGAGGCCGAAGGCAATGGTCATCTTGCCGCGCGTAGCATCCTTCATCGCCACGAGCCGTTCGCGGGTGAGCAGCTCGCCGTTGCTGCACACCTTGCACTGGTAACCCAGATCGACGGTGAGTCGCAGCAGGTCGAAGGCGTCTTTGCGCAGGAGGAATTCGCCACCACTCCAGCCGATCGCCAAGACGCCGAGGCGTTTGGCCGGCAACAGCACCAGGTCGCGGATCTCGTCGAAGCTCAACTCGCGTTCACGACTGGCGCGGACGCGAGCTGCGTCATTGCTGCCTGCCATGCAGGCCTGGCATTGTAGGTTACAGAGCCGCGTCGCCTCGAAATAGATGGCTGGAAATTGGTATCCCATATGGCAACATTTCTAGCGGCGACGGCATCAAATTGTATGACTTTAGTCATCTCATCCCATGACGATCGCCTTGACGACCGATGTTCCTGCCGGGCTCTGATCGCGGCCAATAGCCGCATTGACTTTCGGAGCGGCCAAATGAAATGCGGGTTACCTAAGCGATAAGGAGGTCTGCAATGCAAGCCATCATCGTGATGTTCACCACCGTACTTCTGGCCCTCTGGTCCGCACGGATAGGGGCGCAGTGTGACCAATGCGAGGGCGACTTCAACGGCGATGGCCAGGTGACCATCAACGAGATCATCCTTGCAGTGAACAACGCCCTGAACAACTGCCCGACACCGGAACCCCGTTTCACCGACAACCGCGATGGTACCATCACTGACACGAAATCCGGCTTGCAGTGGGAGAAGAAGAGCAACGACAGCAGCATTCACGACCAGGACAATACGTACACGTGGAGTACGGGTTCTCCGTTCAACCCGGACGGGACGGCGTTCACGTCGTTCCTGACGACCTTGAACAGCGCACCGTGCTTTGCAGGGCATTGCGACTGGCGACTGCCGAGCGTAACCGAGCTGCAGAGCCTGGTCGACTATGGGCGCTTTGCGCCCGCGATCGATGCAGTCTTCAACACGGGGTGTAAACCGGGTTGCACCGTCCTGACCTGCAGTTGCACGGTCCTCGACTACTACTGGTCAGTGCCTACGCTCGCGGACCTCCCGGGCTTCGCGTGGAACGTCGACTTCAACTACGGCTACGTGAACGGCTTCGAGAAGACACTTTCCTACTCCGTGCGGGCCGTGCGGAAGCGCTCGTGATCGTTAAATCGAGACTCGCCGGATAGGCCGGTGATCTCCGGCGCATTCAAGCCATTCGCGGCGGCAGAGGTCCAGGCCAGCACCACGCGCTTCATCGACAGCCGGCCATCCTTCAACTCTGCCATTGACTTCACGGGGGCCAAGTGAAATGCGGGCTTTGGAGAGACGCACAATGGGCAACTGGCCCAAGCGATCGAAAAGGAGGTCTGCAATGCATGCGATCATCGTGGCGGTCTCCGCCGTACTTCTGACCCTCTGGCCCGCTGGGATCGGAGCTCAATGTGACCAATGCAAAGGGGATTTCAACGGCAATGGCGCGGTGACCATCGACGAGATCATCGTCTCCGTGAACAACGCGCTGAATAATTGCCCGGCACCGGGACCGCGTTTCACCGACAACGGCGACGGCACCATCACCGACACGAAGACTGGGTTGCAGTGGGAGAAGAAGGACAGCAAGGACGCTGAAGAACCGCCCGAGCCGATCGTCTGTCCCGGGCCGCCCACCTGCGCCAACCCGCACGACGCCGACAACCAGTACACCTGGTCCGCCGGGGGCAGCAGCCCCGACGGCAGCGCCTTTACCGACTTCCTCGCCCAACTGAATGGCGGTAGCGGCTTCGCCGGGCACAAGGATTGGCGCCTGCCGACCGTGGTCGAGCTGGCAAATCTGGTCGATTACGAGCGTGCGAACCCCGCGATCGATCCGGCCTTCAGCGTCCCATGCACACCGACGTGCACAGTCACGACCTGCAGTTGTACTGTCCGCGATTTCTACTGGGCGAATACTGCAGGCGTAGACCTCCCGGAGAGCGGCTCCTGGACCGTCGAATTCAATCGGGGCTTCGTGGAGCTCTTCGATCCGACGCTCCCCCACTACGTGCGCGCCGTGCGCGGGGGCTCGTGATCATGGTGCGCATCCGGCGCCGTACCGGGCACGTCTGGCGACGCAACAATCTCGCTTGATGCAGGCGAAACTGACCATAGTAGTCATGGCCGCGCTGCTGGCAGCGTGCGGCCTTGTCCTAGCTGCCGCGCACGCTGCTCACGCCAGCGCAAGACTCGTCGCGCTCTTCGATGAATCACATGGGCAACGTTTCCTCGCGGGACAAAACGGCCCCCTCGATCTCTCCCACTTCGCGAAGGTGCTGGAGGATCAGGGCTTTGAGATCCAGGCAACCAACCAGGCGATCACCGACCCGATCCTGGCGCACGTCGATGTGCTGGTGATCTCGGGGGCGTTCAAACCGTTCACCACGTCAGAGGTCGAGGCCACCACG
>Ga0209048_10004164_pt1 | contig 13878 bp, 12 predicted proteins | sample FrelakmetCRP12CR_FD_187146 | JGI IMG/M metagenome (GOLD analysis project Ga0209048, IMG submission 187146) | Freshwater lake sediment microbial communities from the University of Notre Dame, USA, for methane emissions studies - CRP12 CR (SPAdes)... | ecosystem: Environmental > Aquatic >... | reverse complement strand
GTGGCGAACAGTTGTCGGAAATAGCGGCAAGGAGACAAGGAGATATGGATATATACTTCTTCCCGGCGCAGATGGCACAGTATTTCAGCTAAAGTGAACTGAGAAGAATTCCGATAAATACTTGGAAGACTGCAAGGAAATTGGCAACATCAGAATGAGGAAGGCGAGCAGATGACTCCCCATTTTTTCCAGAGTCAAATGGATTACATTTATTTTCTTTACGGGCTGTCTTTCATTCTTTTGGCTGCGAGCAGCCAGGAGATGAGCCGGCAGGCCACAGCCCAACTACCGTGGAAATACCTCGGGTGGTTCGGATTGACCCATGGTATCGGCGAAGGCACAGAGGTGCTGGTCATCAGCCTAGGTGACAGCTTTGCCTTTGCAGTCTTCCGGTTGCTCCTTCTTGCCTGCTCTTTCAGCTTCCTGCTGGAGTTCGGCCGGGCTGGGATGGTGGTCACCAGAGTTAGAAGGCCCGGACGTTGGATCTTTGCGCCGCTGCTCGGCCTGGCTGCGTTGGGATGGTTTGCCGGCTTGACCGGGCTTAACGTTTCGGTGCGCTATAGTCTTGGACTTTTAGGAGGCCTTTGGGCGGCACTCGCCTTCGCGCGCTGCCGGAACATCAATAAGTCGCCGAATAAACCTTTATGGGTTGCAGCTGTGTCCATGGCGCTTTACGCCGTAGCTGCAGGAGCAATCGTTCCAAAAGCATCCTTTTTCCCGGCATCGGTGATTAACCAGAGTGGGTTCTTCTCTGTTGTGGGTTTTCCTGTTCAGTTGCTGAGAGCCGGACTGGCAGTCCTCATCTCGGTAGCCGTCTGGCATCATTACTGCCGGTCATGCCGTCCAGCAGTGACCAGCTTCAGGGCGCAAACATGGGCTCGCTATGAGCGTTGGTTACCTGTGGTGTTGGCGGTTGCCCTGGTCGGTGGCTGGGTGTTGACATACCAACTCGGCAAGTACGGCGAAAATCATGACAGGGAAAATCATGAAGCGCAACTCAATCTGGCTCACAACTTGCTGGAGACCACCACAGACACCGCTGATCGTCTGGTGAAATCCGTGGCTGGCACTCCAACGTTTATCGGCCTGGGAAAAGGGGATCATTTGAACCTCTCCGCTGTCGATTCAACCCTCGACCGGTTCTGTGCAATCATTCCCGGCTCCATTTGTTATTTGATGGACGCCAAAGGCATAACTCTGGCTTCTACGAATCGTGGGGATTTTACAAGCTTTGTGGGCAAGAGCTACGCCTCAAGGCCTTATTTCACGGCCGCAAAGGAGGGGATAACTGGTCACTACGTGGCTGTTGGGATGACCTCGAAGGTTCCTGGATACTATACGAGCTTCCCGGTCCGCGACTTAGGAGGAGCCATTGCCGGCGTTGTGGTGATTAAAGTAGAGCTGGGCCAATTCCCCATTACCCTTCCCAAAGACGATTATGGATTTGTGATTGATGCTCAGGGTGTCATCCTCGCTTCCACTCAGCCTGAATTCCTCCAGAACTCGCTTTGGCCGATTGATGAACAGACAAAAAGCCAATTGATTGCCTCAGGACAGTTCCCCATTCGGCCCGATACACCAATGCTAGAGGAGCGGCTAGAGGAAGGCGCGCATGGTGATTTCCGTGGAAAATACCTTCAAGTCTATCGTCGGTCTGCTCATATGGGTGATTTATCCATCGTGATTCTCGGTTCGATGAATTGGGTCGAAATATCCCGCCTGCTTGCCATTCTTGTGACCCTCCTTTGCAGTACACTGGTAATCGCTTTCTTCATCGCACAGCAGAGATCCCTGGTGTCAGCGCTGCACATCGCTGAATCGGAAAGCACCTATCGAAGTATGTTTGAGGATAATGGCGCGGTGATGCTGTTGGTAGATCCCGGGAGCGGCGTCATCGTAGATGCAAATGCAGCCGCCTGTGCTTACTACGGTCATTCGCATGCGGAAATGACAACTCTGAATATCACAAACATCAGTAGACTGCCACCTGAGGATGTCTTCCGAAATCTGGAGTCAGTGCGCAGCGGAAGCCAACAATACTACAATGAAGCACATCGATTGGCTTCCGGCGAAGTGCGCGAGGTGGAAGTTTACAGTTTACCGTTGTTGTTTCGAGACAAGCAGGTCCTCTACTCGATCATTCACGACATTACCGACCGCAAAAGGGTGGAAGGGGCGCTCGTGAAAGCTAAGGAAGACGCTGAGACAATCAACAGTGAACTGGAACTTGCCATCGAACGCGCGAACCAAATGGCGGTGCAGGCCGAAATAGCAAATATAGCAAAAAGTGAATTCCTTGCGAGCATGAGCCATGAGATTCGCACACCCATGAACGGCGTTATCGGCATGACCAGTCTTCTGCTCGATACGGATCTTACTGCCGAGCAGTGCGAGTATGCCGATTTGATCAAGAAAAGCGCCGATGCCCTTCTTGGCATTATCAATGACATTCTGGACTTTTCCAAGATTGAGGCAGGCAAGTTGGAAATGGAAATACTGGATTTTGATCTTCGCATCACCCTGGAGGACATGAACGATGTCCTAGCCATGCGCGCATATGAAAAGGGGCTTGAGTTCACCTGTCTGATAAATCCGGAAGTTCCATCGCTGCTTCACGGAGATCCGGGGCGGCTTCGCCAGATCCTCACTAATCTCATCGGCAACGCCATCAAGTTCACTCATCAGGGTCAAATAGCGGTGCACATCACTCTTGACCACGAAGATGATGCCATGGCCATGATCCGCTTTACGCTAAGGGATACCGGCGTCGGCATCCCTGCAAATAAACTCAACCGCCTCTTCCGGCCCTTTACCCAGGTCGATGCTTCCATTACCCGTAAATTTGGAGGTACCGGATTGGGCCTGTCCATTTCCAAACAGCTGGTTGAACTGATGGGTGGCCAAATAGGTGTCGAAAGCAAGATTGGCAAGGGTTCTACCTTCTGGTTTACAGCCCATCTTACCAAGCAGGCTCCCGACAGTGACGGGCAGGGTGTATCTGTTTCGGACATCGCAGGCATGCGTATTCTTGCCGTAGACGCCAACCCGGCTAACCTGCGGGTGCTTGCCTGTATGCTGGAGCACTGGAGATGTCGCCATGAGGAGGTGGCGGATGCACCTTCGGCCCTGGAGAGACTTCATACTGCGGCCACCGAGGGCGACCCTTTCCGCATGGCCGTTCTGGACGTGAACATGCCAGAGATGGATGGAGAAACTCTTGGGAGAAGAATAAAGGAAGATACTGCGCTCCAAGCCACCAGACTGGTGATGTTGGCCTCCATGGGCAACCGTGGCGACGTTACCCGATTTGAGAAAGCAGGATTTGCTGCCTATCTCACCAAACCGGTCAAACAATCCCAACTCTACGCCTGCCTCGCGGCGGTGGCCAGTCAAAAACCGGACACACCCCTTTCCACCTGCCGGATCGTCACCCGCCACAGCGCAGCGGAAGACCGCAAGCAAAAAGTCCGAATTTTGGTGGTTGAAGACAACCTTGTCAATCAGAAGATAGTTCTGAAGATACTGGGGAAAATGGGATATCGCACGGATCTTGCCAACAACGGCATTGAGGCGGTCAATGCGTTGAAGAGCATTCGATACGACCTGGTGCTGATGGATGTGCACATGCCGAATATGGACGGATTTGAGGCTACGCGGTGTATCCGATCTTCACGGTTTCCCGGCCACAATCCAAACGTTCCTATAATTGCTATGACGGCCTGTGCCATGAAGGGAGATCGTGAAAAGTGTCTGGATGCCGGTATGGACGATTACTTGACAAAACCGATCCAGCCGGAAGAACTGGCGAAAACCATTGCTCGATGGAGTTCCCCTGGCTCTGCCGATGTGAAAAACTATCATGAGCAGCCCAGGCAGGCGGAAGAACCGGTGATTTTCGATCGTGCCGCGCTGCTGAATCGTGTGAACGGGGACGAAGAAATTGTCGCAGAGGTCATGGAGATATTCCTCCAGGACGTGCCACGGCAAATTCTTTCCCTACAGGAAGCAATCGCGAATGGTGATGCGGTGCTGGCAGTGCGTCAGGCACACTCCATCAAAGGAGCTGCGGCAAATGTGGGGGCGGTGGCCCTCCAGGAAGTCTCCTATCAGATGGAGAGGACTGCGAAGGACGGCCAGCTGAACGGGGCGGTCAATCTAGTCGAGGCAATCAGCGAGGAATTCGACAAAGTGAAACTGTTGATCGCATCACAATAGAAAAAATAGCGATTTCAGATAATAGCAGACGGGATAACTGTATTATAGCGATATCATTGATGCCGGCGCCATGGCTTACTTGACTAAACCCTTTGCGTGTATCCGTGTCCGTTGAACGGTTACTTTAGCCACAATCATGCAGTGCTAGTCAGAAAGCCCTTGGCTTCTTCCATGGCATCCACAAGGTCTGCCATGAATTGCTCAACCATCCGGGTCGTAATGCCCAATTCCACGAAAACCTCATCTTGATTGGGTTGTAGAAAGGCATCCAGCCCACATCCTATACCTATCCCAGAAACCATCCGATTGGCGACATAGACTGTGGCTGCCACATCTCGATTTTCTTTAGCTTCGCGGGGATGGTGGTGGTAGCTAATGGCGGTCACCACCTCAGAAGGAAAGTGCCAGCGTCTGGCGATCATGGCACCCAATTGCTGGTGATCAATCCCGAAAACCTGGCGTTCCGCATTGACAAAGCGCATTTTCTCTTTCTGAATCAAAGGCAAAATTGCGTCAAAATAATCCTTCACATACAAATTCAGCAGAGTTTTTCCAATATCGTGCAACAATGCTGCCGTGTACACGGTAATAATGTCTCGATGTCCCGTTCGCTGGGCAACCAATTCGGCCATCAGCGCCACGGCAACGGAGTGTTGCCACAACTCTCCCTCTCTGAGGTCGTATCCGCTCGCGTCGCCCTTGAAATACCGGGCAGAACAAGCGATCGTAATCACCTGAATCAATTGTCTTTGTCCCAAACAGAGAATTGCGTCCCTGAGAGAGCGAATGGACTGCCTGCTCGCGTAGTAAGGAGATTGACTCAGGGCCAAAACCCTGGCTGTGATCGCCTGATCATACTTGATCACAGCTTCGATTTGGTTCACAGGCGCCATGTTTTGGATCAAAGGCATCAATTTGCCGATGACATCTGGAAAGGGAGGAAGCTTTTCAGCAGATGCGAGCAATTCTTCCGTGATCTGTAGTGATGATAATTCTGACATGACTTCTCCCTTTACCCCCTACCACTAAAACACAGCAAGGAATGCTCGTTCTCTCGGTCCCGATTAGAGAGCGTTGAGACCGTTGATAACAAATCACTCGGCCGCAATTCTCCTGTGAGAAGAAAGATGCCAACTTTCTTCCTGTCGGATAAAAAGCTGAATACCTTAAATGCTTTCTAAAAACCTTAAGGGCGTGTCCAAAAACTGTCATTTCGAGCCACAGGCGAGAAATCTGTTTGGCCACAAATGTTTGAACAAAAAGATTTCTCACTTCGCTACTCTCCGTTCGAAATGACACAGTGAAGACCCTTGAGACACGCTCGTAGGCGACATGACCAGCTTCATGGCCCCTCAAGTTCGGCCTGCCTGTGTGCAAGCTTCAATTTTGGTCATCCATCGGTTCCTTGCTGAGGGGGCTCTTCGGCGGAGTGACCGGAGTTTGACCTTCAGGTGGCGGAATCATCAGCCTTACAAGTTGTTGAGCGAGAGCGCGTGCGAGAGCCTGGTATGGCTGGCTGCCCTGCCCGGGGAAGGTGCTCCAGACCAAGTCAACACTTTCTCCAGTTTCCGATGTGGCATCCAATCTGACGAACCAAACCAGAACTCCACTTATCACGTTCATGATCTGGATTTCCACAGTAAGCTGGCTTGGCATATTACCTGACCCTGCCAAAAGGTGAACGATTTTGCCCCTCATAGCCAGATCGAAGTCTTTCAGCTCAGTTGAGATCAGGGTTTCCTTGGGTTCAGTCGATATTTGTTTGCTGAGCACAATCTGTTGGTACAGGCCAGATCTCAGAAGTTCCTGGTAGAATGCATGCGTAATCACATGTCCCGTCCCTGGAGCGTAATAGGGATGGGAGAAGGGATAGATCACCAGCTTGCCTTGTTGGTTGGTCATGAACGCTGGTTTCAAGAATACCTGAGCCTCAGTAAAATTCCTGGATTCGGTCAGCTTGCTCATTGGCGCAGAAAGACATCCTGCCAATATCATAAGAAGTCCGATTATGGTCACTAACCTGCAAGCGAAGTTCGCCTGACGCATTTCGCATTCCTTTCCGGAAAAAGATAGCCTTTTCTCTTTCTAAACAACGTCAGAATGCCAGAGAGCCTCTGGTGATGGCATCAGGTCTCCCTTTCTGCCCTGCAAGGCAAGTTTTTCTCTTTCATCGCCCCAGCAAACGGTGTACGAAGGCATTACGCTGATTCCCATTCAGTATTGGTTGACGCGATTTTACATTCAATATCACTTGTTTCCCGAGCCTACTATGGATTTGCAACTAGTAGGCCAAAGTACTCTCATGAATCGCACATCGAAATGGGATCTTCCTAATTTTTTCGTTCATGAAGAACCCTGAGCATGCTGAGTTTAGTGAGAAACCGAACTTCTGTTCGGTCTATTTGCAGCGGTTGGGCGTTTGACTATGTCCAATATCAATGAGCCGAAGGTATGAAACCATTTCACAAGCTTTCCAGCATATCCACCGCCATCTTTGCCATTCCGTAGATGTAATCAGTGTTGAGTTTAGTGCCGAAGGTGGGGGTGTCCTCGATGTCCGAGCTCTCAATGTTCAGTACCTCGGAAACTGAATCAACCACAATCCCGGTGTGAATTCTGCCGGAGTTCATGTTGGTTTCCACGACAATGATGCAGGTGCGATCACTGAAAGCCATTCACCTGTGTCTATTGGAAAAAGTGTAAAATGCTGCAGAGAAATCAAGGGGTAGGGGCTTCATGGGCATGGTACAATATCCTGCAGGAAATCGCTAAATCCTGGAAAAAGGCATCGGCTTTACTCTAACAATGGGCCAATACCTTCTTAACATAATCATGGGTTTCCTTATAGGGTGGGATCCTGCCATATTTTTCAACCGCGCCCGGGCCGGCATTGTAGGCAGCGAGCGCCAACTCTAGCTTACCATTGAATCGACCCAGCATTTCTTTCAAATAGCGGCAACCACCAATTATATTCTCTCTGATGTCAAACGAATTCCTAACCCCTAGATCCTCCGCCGTTGTCGGCATTAGCTGCATCAATCCTCTTGCGCCCTCCGATGACACGGCGTGAGGGTTGAAGTTTGATTCCACCTTGATGATCGCCGTCACCAATTCAGTTGGCAGCCTAAACTTGCGCGCAACGCCTTCGATGACCTTCTGGATCTGTTCCGGTGCTTTCAAGTCGTCCTTTTTTGCGCTTTCAGTGATTCCAGTGCGCACTCCGGACACGTAAGATCTCACACGGACTCGAACAGCCTGATTTCGGTAATCCTCAAGGGTCAAAGGGGCCAAAATTTTGACCTCTGAAGAGGGGGCTTTGAGGAGACCAGCTTTGCCAAAGGCATCAACCAGGGTGGCAAACTTTGGTTGATCTTGGTTGCCAGTGAGCAGATTTTGCCGTCTGAGTTGGTCGGAAAGCTTATTCGGGACCTTTAGATTCTCTTTTACTCTCACGAGCCTTCTCCATTCGCCGTGTAGTGAGCATGTATGTACAGTAGAATGAAAACAGGTTTCGCCAGATTGATATTGCAAGAAACATACCATGGATCGTTGGCAAAAGGATGATAACAATAATTAAAGTTGAGATCGATTTCTTCCGAAAGAATATTTGAATGAGAGGGTCAAAAATTCTAGCAGAAAGGAGAAGGGACGATGGACACCAAAATCCCTAACATCAAGCCTATGGTTTTGGAACCTTGGTTGGTGCCAGAGCAAAACATCAAAAAACCTGTTTCAGTTAAACCGGTTCCGAAGGGCGAAGAAGCTTCATTTCGGAAGCTGCACAGAGAGCGGGGTAACAGTCAGAACGATGCCTCATTCGCACTGAATCCTGACAAAGCGAACGAACTGGCCAAGGAGATCCAGCGCTATTTGTCGGAATTCCACGTCAACCTCAGTTTCGAGGTCAGCGACAAGACGGGTGATGTGGTAGTGAAGGTAGTCAACAGTGACACCAAGGAAGTGATTCGGCAGATACCCCCTGAGGATTTGCTGAAAGTTCGCGATAAACTGGAAGAACTTCGGGGGGTTCTCTTCGCTCGCAAAGCCTGAGGCCAGTGAATCCCTCGTAAACATGGTAAACTCGTTGCGGTTTTCCCCATCAGGAGTTTTTCCGTCAGTCTCTGGGTAGGAAGTCACAATTCTACTTCTTGAGAGACCATGGCGTCTTGCTATTCAAGGGTGCCCGGATATGCTGCGGCGCCACGGCAGTTACCCCTGACTTTTCTCAATCAAAAGAGTGCGATGTCAGGAGATCTGTGAATCAACCGATGGCGCGGCACATTTTTGGCATCCGGAAATTGTATTCTCTTTTTACAACTATGATATGATAGACGAGCAGGGCTTGCTCAATGGTGCTGGTTATTACACTCATGATTGATTGCTTCACGGTTGCGGTTTTTTCAACAGTGAACACGGCTTGATTGAGGATGGATGTTTTATTCGAAATCGGTCGCCCGTAGGCCGATAAAAGCGATCTTGGGCTAAGTAGGAATGTGCCGTGGATGTTCCGATCAAAGTACTGATAGTTGATGATGATCAGATTTGTCGCGAGATTCTGGCGGATGCACTCGCCACGCTCGGAGTCGAGGTATCCCTTGCGGGTGATGGGATAGAAGGCCTCGAGAAGCTTGCCGTAGAACGTTTCGACATCTTGATTACAGATCTCAACATGCCTCGCATGGATGGTTTGGCCTTGTTGCAGGAGGCCCGAGAGCATTACCCTCATATTCTTACTATCATCATCACCGGCTATGGAAGCCTGGAGTCGGCGATTGAAGCGATCCGTACAGGGACCTATGATTATGTTCAAAAACCATTCAAGATCGAAGAAATCCAGATTGTCACTCGGAATGCCATCGAGAAGATCGAAATGCTGCGAGAGAAGAACCGGATGCTTGAGGAGTTGAGGTCGGCATATCGCAAGCTACACCAGTTTGAAGCGGAACGAGAATCAAAGCCAGTAGGTCATCTAGAGGATTTCAGCGAAGAATCTTTTGGTGCATCGAGGACTCTTCACCTTTTTCCACGACATACACTCCCATTGTCACTCTTGGAAAGGCCCCCCGATGAGCCAAATCACGTGCTGGCAGTGTTGGAGCGATTGAAAGATTTAAGGCGGCAGAGGATCATCAATGATGATGAATTGGAACGGTTGAAAAAGAGTGTCCTCGATAGGATGAATAACCTGAGCGTATAGGGATTTCCATTGCTTTTCACCACAAAGGCCACAAAAAGCCACGAAGGTGCGCCAATTATTTATGGATGACTCTTCCAAGTACAGCAGCACACAATATAGTGTCCGATAATCTTGTCGTCATTCCGATGAAAACCGTCATCCAGAAAGAAACTGGATGCCAGCGCCTGTCCCGGACCCCGCCCGATCCGGGATTCGCCGGAATGACGGAGGAAGGATGGACACCTATTTTCGATGAACTGTACGAAGTGTTTCTTCTCGCGGATGAAAAAGGCTTCGTGTGACTTCGTGGATAAATTGGTTTTGCATTCCGAAATTGACTCAATCACTGGTGTACTATGAAAATTCTGATCGTTGAGGACGACACGTTGCTCGGGGAGTGCCTCTATGACTTCCTTCTGGATTTGTCCCACGAGAGAGTTCAAGTGTGCAGTACTGCGGGTGAAGCTTATGACGCCATTCAAAAGGAACAATTTGACTGTGTATTCGTTGATCTGAGGTTGCCTGATATTGATGGCCTTCGATTGCTCGACAGGATAAGGGCCACAGATCCGGTTCTCCCCGTTGTGATGATGAGCGGATACCCGACCATGGAGAGCGCCATCGAGGCCATGCGCAAAGGGGCCTGCGATTTCCTGGCCAAGCCCTTTACATTCAACGATCTGGCTTTGACCCTTGAGCGTGTGACCAGGGAGCGCGAGTTGCTCTTAAAGAACCTCAGCCTGCAATTGGAATCGACAGCGGGCAAGCGCGCAGAAAAGTTAAACCAAAAACTGCAGGAAAGAATTCGAGAGCAAGCCAAACTATTTGATATTTTTAGAGAAATAGAGGCAATTGGTTCGAGCGAGAGTCTCTATCCACGTATTGTCAGTGTTGCCTCCCGGTTGACTGCAGCCGTGAGGACAGGTTTCTTTATTCTTTCCGGCGAGTCCAATTCCCTCCTGCTCATTTCCGATCAAGGTTTTAGTGAGGATCATCAGACGGAGAGGTTTTATCGTGTTCGGCATGATTGGATGGAGAAGCTTCGCGAACCAGGTTTAGCCCACCTCATGATCGATGGAACTGCGCTGGAGGATGACCCCAAGTTCAAGGCTCTTCTGGAGAATGGGGGCATGGTCGCGTGTTGGCCCTTTCGAATTCGCGGCCAGTTCTTCGGATTGCTGATGACCCACCACAACGGCGAGTCCGGGACTCTTTCCGAGAGCGATGTGAATCTTGTAGATCTGCTGGTGAAGAAAACGGCTCTGACGATTGAGAACATGGCACTCTATGAAAACCTGGTCAGCAATTTTTATGGCATCCTCAAATCCTTGGTAAGCGCCCTCGAAGCCAAGGATCCCTACACGCGCAGCCACTCTGAAAGAGTAACAGAGTATGCCATTGCCATTGCCAGGCAGATGGGCTGCTCAGAGACACAAATTGAATCCCTGCGAACTGTCGGCTACCTCCACGATATTGGAAAAATTGGAATTGCCGACAGTATTCTTAACAAATCAGCAGCCCTCACTCCCGAAGAATATGAGCTGATCAAGAAACATCCGGTAATCGGCGAGTCAATCGTATTGGAGTTGGGGCTGAACCGGGAACAGAGAGCCATCATTAGACACCATCATGAGCGCTGGGACGGTCGCGGGTACCCGGACGGTCTTGCATCGGAAGATGTGCCTTTGTTGGCAAGAATTGTTTCGGTGGCTGACGCTTTTGATTCGATGACCTCACTTCGAGCCTATCGGGCGAATATGTCTCAGGCAGAAGCTATTCAGGAACTCCGCGCCAACGTAGGCAAGCAGTTTGATCAAAGAGTAGTTATGGCGTTTCTCGAAAGTCTGCATGCCATCAATGAGAAATGAGACAATCGGAGCGAACGGCGGAATCCATCATTCCATTAAGCGAAAGGTTTAGAGCTGTCCAAGAAGATGCATCCCATAGATCATACGCCTGAATCGGTCTCCAAATGGATCGAGTTCGTGCTCGAAAGAGAGCGGTTTAACTTTTCCGGTGCTTTTTCTCAGGGCCTTATCCATAACATCAATAGTCCCTTGCAGAATATATCCATGCTGGTGGAACTCATGGAGGCTGGATTTGTGAGCTCGGATGAGCTCTCTTGTCCTCATTGCGAGAAGGAAATCAAGGAAAGGAATCAGGTCTTCGAACGAGAACGGCAGTGGTTGCACAAATTATCTCAACAGGTTTCATTACTTGATAACATGTTGCGAGAACTGAGGGTGCTCAATGAGATTGAACGCAATCCTACCGAAGTTGATTTGAACCTGCTGGTTTCCAGTCTGGTCCAAGCCTTCCGTTGTGATCTCTTCTTCAAGCATCACGTGCAGTTCGAACTCAGGCTGGCAAGCAATCTGCCACTTATTCGGGTCCTGGCGAGGCATCTCATGCCTGCGCTCGTCCATCTGTTTCAAAACGCCATGATCGCTTTGCGCGGGGTGTCCGAGAGGCAATTGGTTTTCGAAAGCCGGGTGGAAGGGGTGTGGATCTTGCTGTCAATTAGGGATTCGGGTTGCGGGCTGACGCCGGGCGAGGAACACAAATGTTTCGATTTATTTTATTCCGGATGGCCTCCGGCAGTCCAACAACAGGAAAGGCACTTCGGTGTCGGCCTCTTTTTGGCATCTGCTCTCCTGGAACCTTATGGGATAAAGGTTAAACTGCAGAGGGAAGGACAAGAGACCGTTGCCACTCTGGAAATTCCAATCAAGGTTTGCGAGGTGTCGGGATCGAAAGCAAGTTGCTCCTGAGACAGATGGACTGGCCGGAAGATGAGCACGAGTTCCAATGCCTTTACCAGTAATGACAGTTTCCTCTCCGGAGTCGGCAGTTTTTTCCCTCTTTTCGGTTTTCATCCGGACTGTTTCACCAGGCAGTCTGTAGCAATCATCAACCAGCGTGTCTTCTCTGAATGCTCATGGTGTGGGAGTGTTCGGGGTTTCTTCAGGACTAGATCACCAGCGGGAACCAGGGATGTTAAGGTCTGGCAGGAAGTTTGCTAATCTTGATTCTGAAATCGTTCTTTGTGCAGTCGATGGGGGGATTCTCCAGGGTCCTAAACTTTTCACGTATCAACTTTGAAGCAGGGGAATGAGAATGAAGATCTCAGAAATCAAGCAATGCAATCTTGGCTCCGAGCCAAAAAAGACAAAGCCAACCGACACGCCTCCCGGTGAGTTCACTCGTCTTCTGGAAGAAGAATCAGAGAAAATGGGTGAGACCGTCAGAGAAGTTAGGAGTGGGATGGAACCCGTTGCATTACCATCCGTTATGGATTTTCGGCCTGCTGCAGTGCAAAGGCACTTCTCGGAAGAGTATCGTAAGGCGGAACTTGCTGTCGAAGGGACTATCAACCGACTGGAAAAATTGCAGTTGGCATTGCAGGATTCCAAGGGAGGTCTAAAAACTGTTGCGGCCTCTATTGGCGATCTCTCTGCCAGTGCAGGAGAACTGCAGGAGAGCGTAACTGGTTTACCGGCAGACCATCCTCTACGGCAAATGGCAGATGAACTATCTGTACTTGCCCATGTCGAGTCAATCAAGCATCGAAGAGGAGATTATTTATGATGCAGTTCCGGCGTTGGGATAGGAGTTGGTTGTTTATTGTCGGGCTCTTTGGGTTGGTTGCACTTCAATTCATGAGCGGCCTTTCCCATGCTGATGCTCAAGAGCAGTCCGAAACGAGCATGGGATCGACTGATATGCGGCAAGATCCGGCATCAAAATGGTCTGGAACCTTTCGCTTGGCAGAAATGGTGCAGCGTGAGAATAGCGTTATTTTGCGAACTGATCCCAAAGACAGGAATTACGAAGAGCGCCAGTGGGAAGAGAGAGAAAAGGAGAAACAGTCTTGGGATATGTTGAAGAACATGATTATTGATGGGAGGCAACCGCCCAGACGATTTTCAGATCCTCGGGCAAACGAACGCTCTCAGTAAAGACTGAGGAATGTCTTTCGCCATTTTGCCGTCATCCAAACCAAGGATTCTTAATTCCCCTATTTTCCTCTCAAGTCGATATCCGGAATGACCGACTAATACCTATGATACGCTTTAGGGACGAAGGCGCCTTCAAAAAACATATTTTCAGAGGCAGCGCACGTAAGACAGCGATTTGTTTGAAGTCACCCCTGCGTTAGAGAAAATCGTGACCTTCCGGCGTCTAAATTTGAAAGAGAATTATCCCTTTTCCGGTCCATTCGATTTCATCTTTTGTCGCAACCTGATGATATATTTTGATAAAGAGACACAACAGCACTTGATTCAAAAAATGACCAGTTATCTAGCTCCAGGAGGATATTTTATGGTTGGGCATTCTGAGAGCTTAACGGCTCCTGATCATCCGTTAACATGTGTTCAAACGTCAACGTACAGAAAAAAGAGGGTCTGAGATTGGGAATGGTACGGAGAGTGCATTTCATATACCCCGAGGGTCCACCAGAAACTGCAAAAAGCCATGGATACATG
>Ga0209048_10004163_pt1 | contig 13879 bp, 11 predicted proteins | sample FrelakmetCRP12CR_FD_187146 | JGI IMG/M metagenome (GOLD analysis project Ga0209048, IMG submission 187146) | Freshwater lake sediment microbial communities from the University of Notre Dame, USA, for methane emissions studies - CRP12 CR (SPAdes)... | ecosystem: Environmental > Aquatic >... | reverse complement strand
CCCGTCCTTGAGCAGCACCTGTCCGCTGGTCGGCCCGCCTGTATTGATCAACCGCTCGAATTCCATGCTCGTCAGCACATTTCCAAGTGCACCATAGCCGTACTGGGGCGAACGTCTCGGGTCGAAGTCGCTGAACCCGGTCGCCAGGATGATTGTACCGACCTCGATCTCGACATGTCGCTCCTGCTGGGAAAAGTCGATCGAACCGCGCGGGCAAAACTTTTCGCAGGCACGGCACTTGCCGTTCTTAAAGTAAGCACAATTCTCGGGATCAATTACCGGCACCCGTGGCACTGCCTGGGAAAATGGAAAATAGATTGCCGGACGTTTGCCCAGGCCAAGATCAAATTCAGAAGGGATCTTTTTCCACGGGCACTTCTCCGCACAGGTGCCACAGCCCGTACAGGTGTCTTCATCAACGTATCGTGGCTTGCGGCGCACCGTGACATTGAAATTGCCGACATAGCCGCTTATTTTTTCCACTTCACTGTAACTCAGCAGGCTGATGTTGGGGTGGCGTCCCACGGACACCATTTTGGGTGTAAGTATTCAGGCCGCGCAGTCGAGCGTGGGGAAGGTCTTATACAGGCGGGACATGTGCCCACCGATGCTCGGCTCGCGCTCCACCAGGGTCACATGCTTGCCTGAATCGGCCAGCCTCAATGCAGCCTCGATTCCAGCGATCCCGCCGCCGACAACCAATGCAGATTGTTTCACGGCCACCTGGCGGATTTCCAGCGGCTCCTGCCAGATGACTCGCTGGACGGCAGCGTCCACCAGCGCCTCCGCCTTTTCGGTTGCCAGCCGGGTGTCAGCGGTGATCCATGAACAATGTTCGCGGATATTGGCCATCTGGAACAGGTAGGGATTCATCCCGGCCTCGGCGCAGGCCCGGCGGAAGGTGGTCTCATGCATCAACGGGGTACAGGAAGCGACCACCACTCGGTTAAGATCTAACTGGCGGATATCCTGCCCGATCAGCTCCTGGCCGGGGTCGGAACACATGTATGGATAATTGCGGGCGATGACCACATGCTCGAGATCAGCGGCAAAGCGGGTGACTGAATCCACGTCCACAACGCCGGCAATGTTGGTTCCACAATGGCAAATATAGACGCCGAGGCGCGGGGTCTCGCGCATCGGCGTTGTTTTGGATCGGTTCACCATTGTGCCTCCATGCAAGCTGCTCTTGAAAACACAACCACGATTATGGCTCCTATGGCTCTATTTCTATCTATTTTGCCATGCTATCTGGATTATACAAGTGATAATTGTCACAATCTATACGGTACAAAAATGGTTCAGGCGACCGACCAGGTCGGTTTAGCCTGACCTTCTTTTTTTTTTAGCTGATATCCGCCAATGCTGCTTCCGCCCTGTCAACAGGTCCTTGGCCTTTTCAACGCTTTGACGGTCGTGTCCAGGGTTTGCATTGTTGTCTGCTCCAGAAAGCGGGCGGACATTTCAGACGATCGCCATGCAACAGGCCTGGATCATTCAGGCCTTCTCCCAACCAGGAGCCTTCAATTACCGTTATACTGCAGGCTGGGGGCACCCCATTCCATCATATCCTTGGTGTTGCCATCCGGGTCGGTGTCCCACGCCTGGCGGGAATTATCCATGCCCGTGGGGATCGCGGTAACAGGAACACCTCTGCCGCGCAGTTTTCACAATACTCATCCAGCCCGGTGACCTCAAGGCAAAAAAATGTAGCATGTACCTGCGGTCAGAGCTGTCCTTTACCCGCTTCAAACCTGGACAGCAAGCGCCGGATCAAAAATCTCAAGGAAGGTGGGATTGCCCCATTCAAAATAATTACCAAAAGGTACGCCATCCTTATTGTTCAGGGTGAACTTCACCTGCAGGTTAATTTATTTGATGAGAAAATCAATGATCTTCGACAGGTCGTTGGTGAGGAAATTCAGATGTGCCAGTTGGCGGATCATGTCTAACTCCTTTTCAAGATACCCGCGGATAGCTGAAGGGCTTGGTAATATCCTCAGCGACAGAACTCTCCATTGATTTTTGGATCATATTTCAGATTAATACACAATCCTGGCCAATCCTGCCTGCCGGTGCGCTGTCCAGAAGTCAAAGTCCCTTCCCCTTGAATCGCACGCCCTCAATCGGCTCGACTTCAACAACGGTTCCAGGCCAACCATTGCTGTCCGGGTGACTGCCAATTCCCTGTACACCCTGCTGCGGATTTAATAGCTCGACAGCCTGAGCCGGCTTTCCCGTCTTTTCCGCTTTCCTTGTCCAGCCGGGTGGCCGTGCAAGCCTCATTTATCACATGTCTTGTACATTTGTTCTAGATAAGAGTTTTTTTCCCTGGATTCAACACACTGAACACAAAGCCGGGAGGGTTGGAAAGGTTGAAATTTAGCTCAGCAACCCTTCCTTCCGGAGTGAGGCTCGTGCGAGAACAAGGACAGGATGGGCGCATACCATCCTGTCCTTATAAAATGATATACTCGCTTTGATATTACCCTGTCAGAATCGAGCACACCATGAACGAACTTCCCCCCTCCTCCGCGCCGCGCAACCCCCTCCCCCCGGTAAGTTATGACCAGCTTCCTCAAAACCTTCGTGAGGCGGCCGCCCGTGCTGGCTGGACCGCACTCGTCGATGTCCAGGCGCGTGCCCTGCCCTACATGATCGCCGGTCGTAACCTGATGGTCCAGGCCCGTACGGGCAGCGGCAAGACCGGAGTCTTCCTGCTGCCGCTCCTGACGCGCCTTGACCCATCCCGGCCCGTCTGCCAGGCGCTCATCCTCGTCCCCACCCGCGAACTGGCCCGACAGGTTTGGCAGGAAGCCATCAAGATCTGCGGGGATGCCGGTCTGAGAGCGGTCGCCGTCTACGGCGGTGTGGGCTATGGCGCCCAGATCGATGCCATCAAACAGGGTGCCCACATCATCATCGGCACCCCCGGTCGCGTGCTCGACCACCTGCTCAAGCGCAACCTGTCCCTCGAGAAGCTGCGCTCAATGGTCTACGACGAAGCCGATCGGATGCTCTCGATGGGCTTTTACCCCGACATGCAGGACCTGCAGCGGTATCTGCCCAAGGGACATGTGCACACCTGCATGTTCTCCGCCACCTTCTCCGATTCTGTGATCCTTACCGCCAAGCAGTTCATCAAGGATCCGGATTTCCTCAGCCTCAGCACCGACCACATCCACGTGACCGATACCGAGCACCTCTTCTGCATCGTCCCCGGCATGGACAAGGACCGCAGCCTGGTACGCCTGATCGAGGTCGAGAACCCTATTTCAGCGCTGATCTTTTGCAACACCAAGGCACGGGTCCATTATGTCTCGGTCGTACTCCAGCGCTTCGGTTACGATGCTGATGAACTCTCCGCCGACCTGTCCCAAACCGACCGCGAGCGTGTCCTCGACCGTGTCCGGCGCGGGACGCTGCGCTTCCTGGTCGCCACGGATGTGGCTGCCCGGGGACTCGACATTCCTGCCCTCTCGCATGTCATTCAGTATGAGCCGCCCGTTGAAACTGAGGCTTACATCCACCGCGCCGGGCGCACCGGCCGCGCCGGCGCCAGCGGTGTGGCCATCTCACTGGTGAACCACCTCGAGAAGTTCGCTCTGGATAAGATCGCCCGCGAATTCAAGATCCCCTTTGAGGAACGGACCATTCCCTCAGATGCCGATGTGGCTGCTATCGTCGCTGAGCGTACCACCGCCCTGCTCGAAGCCCGTTTGCGCGACAGGGATAAGCTCCAGTCCGAACGGTCGCGCCGCTTTACGCCGCTGGCCCAGAACCTGGCCTCCAGCGAGGAAGAGCTGCCCATCATCACGATGCTGCTCGACGAATACTACCAGCAGACGCTTCACGCCCCGGTCATCCAGCCGACCACCGCTTCCCTTCCCGGTCCCGATAGGAAGCAGTCCAAAAAACCGGATCGAAAATGGAGCCGCGTCCGGTCAAAATGAGTTTCCGGGATGCTTGGTTCTGCGTGCCTTCACCCGCCCGGTCTGGCACTCCCCCACCTGAAAATATGAAAACGGATGAGGCGAAGATAAAAAACGTTTTGAACGAATGTCCGCTTTGTGCGACTGGCCAATTATTCAATCGGGAATGGGAAAGGAGAATCGGTCAATCATGCTCTGGAAAGGAAAGGAAATAGATCGGTTTTAGAGGGAATTTCGATCTGTTCTCCTGGTCGATCTTGTCCTGGTTTTCCACCCAAAGGTTGACGAATTTTTCAAGGTCGATCAAACGGATCTCGTTGTTGGTCAGGGCAAAAGGAGATTCCTTCAGGTCGTTGGCGAACCCGCCGAAGGATATGTAGATGCCTATATCCTTTGAAGTGAGTATGTTATTAAAACAGGATACAGCTTCCTTGGTGGAGACAACGGATTTGTTGGCGATCTGGACAACGAGGCGCGGTGAATTGATGCCCAAAGGATTTAGATAGCCGATCAGATCGATCGGCTGATCTTCCTGATCGGCCGGGGCCGTCCAGGAGATATAACATCCCAACGCTTTAAGAAGGACGCTCACAAGCGACCGGAGATCGCCGGTCTCCAGGATATCGACATACTGCCGGATCTGGTCCCAGGAGTATTCCACGGCATGATTAAATGGACTGATACTGAACTTGGCCAGGCGCAGGCTCTCATTGGATTTCCACTCCTGGAACATCTGGACGGACATCTCGAAAAATTCTTCGGAATTATTAAATCGTTTTACCGCCTCGCGACCCGCTGGTGTGATGAACCAACGTCCATTATTGGTTTTTTCCAACCATCCTGCTCTGACCAGCGGGATGGTACCAACCCGGATGATGACCTCATAGCGCGGTGAATAGGGAGCAAAGGGATAATACCCGGTTTCAAAATCCGTCAAGGGGACCGTGGTCTGGATGTACCTGATGATTTCCGAAGCATACAGGCCCTGTGGTTCAAACCACAATAATTCGAACATGATCCGCAGGATCTCGTTTATTCTCTGGTAGGTGATTTCATCCATGACTCACCCGCTTCTCAATGGACGGAATATTAAATGAGCGAACTGACAGTAATTATAATCCGGCATCTGACCGTCTAATACTTGCTGTGATTGACCTGGTATTTGCTTCCAGGAATGCTGTAGACGCTCTCATCCGGGTAATAATGCTTGCGGTTCAGTCGGATAAATTCGATGATGTCCTCCGCCTGAAAAAGGCTCTGGCCCGATCCAAGCAGATAACCTGGGGCCCAGAAATCCTTTAAAAGCTCATCACGATTCAGCCTTGCCAAATTTCCCAGGATCTTGTGTGAACTCTGCATCCGGACAGTGCTGATGTGATCGGCGGGGGCGATCGTGGGTGGGATTTTCACCAGCCACTGCAGGAAGGAAGGACCTATATCCATCGCCTCCAAGCGCCAGCCATTCGCCAGGAAGAGTTCGGGCAATGCCTCCTTCAAGAAATCGGTAATATCGCCATCCAGGGATTGCGATTTCAACCTCGGTATAAGCAGGCATGCGTAATTCAGATCAACCAGGCCGAACTCGGGCGAACACAGGGAAAAGTGGCGTTCCTGTTTGGAGCCCTGGACGGAGGCGCCCATCCATTGCAGGGTGTCCTGGAGCCAATCAGATTTTTGTTGCTCCTCTGGTGGCAGGTGAATTTCAATTCTCCCGGTCCCCGGGTTTGGTTCCCTGACATTGCCGGGATCGGGGGTATTGAACGGCGATGGTTTTAACTCCGCTCTCATTTGGGATTCCTGGAACGATCCCGGTCCTTCAACTTTCGAGAGAAGATCTGTCTCCTTCTGCTGTTTCCTGAATCGGTTCGAGTACATGATCAAGCGTGGGTGGTGGGTCCTGGATGCCCCCCTGTTCAGATTAGCGGTTTTTCCCGCTTCCGTTTCGGAGGCGGTTTGCTTGTCTTCCAACCGAACCTTCGGGGTTGTTGGCAGGCTTGTTCCTTCCGGATTCGAAAGCTGTGGATTCTTTAAGATCTGCGTCAAATGTCGGCTCTGAACACGGATGTCTTTTAATGGCGTTTCGGCATCATATAAAAGTGCAAGCAGGATGCCCACGGCAAGTATCGTGGCATGGATGAAATGATTCGTCCTGGTTGTTTTCAGTTGGATGGGTTTTAGGATCTCCGAGGTGTCCTTTCCCAGCTTGATATTGCCCACCAATTTGGAACACTCCTCTACCGCAGCGCCGTCCATTTTTCCAGCCCGGGCAAGGATGTCTTCGCTGGAAAAGAGGATCGCCTCCTGAACATCCATGTCGGATATCGCCGTGACCAGAGTTTTTGTCACGCGAATTTCATCTTCCCACCAGGCATGCGGGGTGACATCCACCCAATCCTTGAAGTTCAGGTCAATGACCTGCGGTTCTCCTGAGCTGGGGTTCTTCCCGTCCTGGAAGATACTATCCAGATCAGATTGAACAAAAGGTTTTCGGAGCAATTTCCAGGGTCGTAACTCGTCCATGCCCAGGGAGGGTTCTTTTTTTGAGATCAGGATAATTTCGATATTGGGGAATTTCCCTCTCAGGGAAAAGCCAAGTTCCAGGACCTTGCTCTCCCCCAGGTCCAGGTCCAGCAGTGCATGATCGTAGGCAAGCTTGTTTTTTAAATATGCCTGGATCTCTTTTTTTGTTGAAGCAACATTTATGTTCAGGGATGGGTCGTTCGACAGGCTCTGGTTGATGATCGCCCCAAAATCAGAGTATGGCGTGATGATCAAAACATTGTTTTTTGCCATCCTGGTATCCTCCTCAGCCTTTTTCCGGTTTCTGTAATGCAGGTACGTATATTTACGTAGTAATAACTCGTATTTATCATCCGTTGTGTTTATATTGTATACCATATTTTATGGTTTTTCAAGTACCAATAATGCATTTTTACACTCTTCAATAAGTATAGATACTACGTAATAATACATTTTATTTATGCATATTTTACGTATGGACTAATTGAAATTCATTGCTATAATAGTATTGGTTGCCGCGAGGGCAGCACCCAGGCTTGTTTTACTCGGTTGTCTGGGCTTAAATACAGGTGCTTTGATACGTAAAGATACGTAGAGATGGGACGGATTTAAGGTAAAATTGTGAAATATGGGATTATCACTTACCCGTGCAGGTATAAAGCAATAGATCAATAGAACTTGGAATCATCTCATATAAAAACAGGTATATTGTCTCCCTTCCCGTGGATTAATGGTACGGCATTTGAGGGTAAGCCAGGGAATAGTTGATTTATACCTAGGTAATTACGATTTGGACTGGGAGGAGGTGCGGGCCATATCCACGATCAAAGTTTTAATTGCTGATGATCACCTGATGGTCAGGCAGGGCCTGGTGGCCATGCTCCGTACCCAGCCAGAAATCGAAGTCGTCGGGGAGGCTTCCGATGGTCCGGAGTTGCTTGCCTTGGCTGGCACTCTTCACCCGGGGGTGATCCTGTCCGATATCAGCCTGCCAAAACTAGACGGCATCGAGGCGGCTGGCCAGATCCATAAGGAGTTTTTGGACATGGGCGTGATCCTCCTAGCCGACGGATGCTCCGCCCAGTTGATCATCCGGGCCTTGCGCAAAGGCGCTTTGGGGTTCCTGGTCAGGACGGAGAATTTTAATCAGGTCCTCGAGGCATTGAGAGCAGTAAGTTCGGGGCGACGTTTTTTAAGCAGCCAGGTTTCCGATCATATCATCGATGCGGTTGTCGCTGGGAAGTCCATGGATGAGAACCTGGACGAACAGCTCTCGGATAGGGAACTGGAAATCCTTCAGCTGATTGCGGAAGGATTAACCAGCGCAGAGATAGCCGTAAAACTGGAGATCAGCAAGCGCACAGCCGAAACCCATCGCACAAATATCATGCGGAAACTGGGTATCAATTCACAGATAGAAATCATTCGAATGGCATTCAGGAACGGCCTCATCTCGCTGGAATAAACAATTTGAGATGTGATTATCATTTTGGGGGATTTGATTTTTTCGGAATGTCCTTAGCTGAACAGTTAATAATAGGGACTCCTCCCTCCTGCTCGCTTGCCTGTGCAGCCCGGAGCAACTTCACTTTGAACGTCCGCCTTTCAATGATACGGCTATCCAGGGAAAATCCCGAAGCAAAAAGGGCCCTCCCCCATTGGGCCGGTGATGAATAGCGTTGTGGGTCCCCGCTGCATGCTTGTGCGGTGTTAGTGTTGCGCCTACCCGTAAAAAAAACTCTATATAATCCAGCGTGACTCACCCAGCACTTTAAAGTCGGTTGTCTGCGGGATCAGGTTGAATATCTTGAATAACCCCGGTTCAGGGAGGACCGGCCGGCGGGTGGCCAGGTCGAGGATCCCCCCTCGATTTCGATGCTCACAGCTTTCTTTCCGTTTGCCTTTAGCACCGCGTGATGGACCCTCCAGTGACCACCCAGGGGGGAAAGTCCGGATAGCGCGTAGGTGATGGTTACCGTTTCCCCCATGCGCACTTCGCGCAGGATTTGTGCCTGGATGGAGGTATACACTGGCCCGATCCCGATTTGCTCGAATCTCTCGGGTGGAAAACCGTGTTCGCTAAAGAACCGGTAGCGCAGGTCTCCTGTCGCATCAATAAACGCCGCGTAATTCACATGCCCGTTGGCGTCCAGGTCAGACCAGCGGATCTCATAGGACTGGATATACTCCTTCATGGATTTTCTCCCAAATCGAACCAGCCTGCTACTCAATCACTAATGAATGGATATGAACATCCGGATATAAATACTTCTGCCTGAATCGTTCGACCAGCATCCACAGTTCTGGCGGGAGTCGTTTCTGCACTTCCACCACGAGGCTCGCGGGTACTCCGCCGAAGTATGCTTCGGCGATCGATACGAAGATGGCAGCGAGTGTATCCGCATCACCGCCAAGCGATGTGGCCTTGCGGATCGCATCCTCAAAATCCTCAGACTCCAGGGAGGCAGTGATCGCCTGTGGGACGGTCCCCGGGCAGGTCTCGTCAAAGTGGTAACCGGGTCGTATATCCTCCAATGTCGGCGACAGATCGTATCCGAACCGTCCAGTGATTTCCTTACGCACGGCGTCCCTGGCAACCCGCTGGCGGGCAAAAAAAACAGCCAGAGCCACAGGTTGTGCGCCTTTGATACTTTCAGGATGGCTGTGGGTGACGGCAGCACTCGCCTCAGCCTCCCGCAGGACATCTTCGACCATGTTGAATGCCCATCCCAGCGCACTGACACGCATCGCCGATCCGTTGCCGTAACTGTTGTAGGGCTGCGGATCATCCGCCTGGATCCATCGACGGAAGAAACCTCCGTACCCTTTTCCAGGATAAGCCCGTGCGTAATCTTGAATGCAGTCCCTGCAGCTGCATTTTTGTAGAATCGCGTCGGCAACGACCAGGGTGAGAATGCTGTTATCCGTGATCTGGCTGGAGGGAGTGAATAGCGTGAAATCGGAGCTTTTCGGTGCAGCGAATTCGTATACCGACCCGCTGATATCCCCGGCGACCGCCCCGAGCAAACAGGTTGATGATTCTTCCATCCAGCTCCCTCCGCTCATGTTCCAGGACAGCAGGAACTCTCTTTGCAAAACGCAATAATATCCCACCCTGTTGAACCGCAGGGGATCAGTACCATCCCGGTGCGCCTCGGGTTGATACGAGGCAGGTCGCCCCTGGTGAACCCGGGCGGATTGTCCACTAAAAGTGGACAGTGAATTTGGTTTTGACACCCGCCAGTGCTCCTGCCATACCCCTCCACTGGGGATCTTTGCACATCATCCCTGGGAGGCCAGCCACCAGAGCCTACCTCGGAGGACCGAAAGGTGCATACCGTCCCCCCTGGCGAATCCCCGTAGAGCTTTCGGCCTGAATCCAAACTCCCCGCCCCCCTTCGACCTACTGCCATGCACCCGGGCCTGTACTCATCCCGCACCCACTCTGCTCTCAACCTGGGCCGATCCTGCACTCACTCGGACTCAATATGAACCCCTGGGACGGCCATTCAACGATAATCCTCAGGGTAAAAAAGGTTGCAGAGTGACCAAAATGACCCCCTCATAACTCTCTGCGAAAATGATATACTCGCCCAATATTCATCAGAAAGGGTAATCTCTCATGGCCATCCAGATCAAGGAAGTCACCACCCTCAAGGAACTTAAAGCCTTCATCCGTTTTCCCTTCAACCTCTACCGGGATAACCCCTTCTGGGTTCCCACCCTCATGTTCGACGAGCTGAATACCCTGCGCCGGGACAAGAACCCCGCATTCGAATATTGCGATGCACGGTACTGGTTGGCTTACCAGGATGCGCATATCGTCGGGCGCGTAGCCGCCATCCTGAACCGCCGCCACATCGAAAAGTGGGGACAGCGCTACATGCGTTTCGGCTGGATCGACTTTATCAACGACCCGGCGGTCTCTTCCGCTCTCGTCCGGACTGTGGAAGCGTGGGCAGTCCAAACCGGCATGACCGCCGTCCATGGTCCACTGGGTTTCACCGACCTCGACCGGGAAGGTATGCTCGTCGAAGGCTTCGACGAGCTGGGAACCCTTGCCACCATTTATAACTACCCTTATTACGCCCAGCAAATGGAAAAGTTGGGGTATTCCAAGGACACCGACTGGGTGGAATACGAGATTTCCGCCCCCGAGGGGCCCAATGAAACGATCGCCCGCATAGCCGATCTTTCCCTCCGCCGTAACAAGCTCAAGATCCTCCAGCTGCGCAACAAGAAGGAACTGCTGAAATATGGGAAACAGCTCTTTCAATTGCTGGATGACGAATATAAACACCTCTACGGCACGGTTCCCCTTACCGAAAAGCAGGTGGACGCGTACATCGACCAGTATTTCGGATTCGTTACCCCAGATTTCGTTCCCATGATCATGGACGAAAACGATCGCATGGTAGCCTTCGGTGTCGTCATGCCCTCCCTGTCCCACGCCCTGCAAAAATCGAAGGGCGAGCTTTTCCCCTTTGGCTTTATCCATCTTCTCAGGGCGCTCAAAAAGAACGACCGTGGTGACCTGTACCTGATCGCTGTTCGCTCGGAATATCAGGGCAAGGGACTCAATGCCATCCTGATGAACCGCATCCACGGCGTCTTCTCCCGCATGGGGATCACCACCGTCGAAACCAACCCAGAGCTGGAAACCAATGTCGATGTCCAGGGCCAGTGGAAATATTACCAGAAGCGCCAGCACAAGCGCAGACGCGTTTATATCAAACAGCTTGCCCAGGCCGAGCCGGCCGACACCGCCCCCGTCTCCCAGGGCTGATCGAAGGATGATCGACTAAAACCGGAAAACCTGGAATGAAAACCAGAGGAAATTTCAACGCCTGCTTTCCCCATAGGGTGATTTCCGGGCGGCCATCCAATTGTTCCTGAGCCAGCATGCCGCGGTCCATTCAACCCAGCTGTCCCTGGATGGGATGTGGTCCTTCCCCGATGAGATCCTTCAGGGTTTGGCCGATCGCGATCTCCGTTGCATCCCGCCTGGGGGTGAACATTCCATTGCCTGGCTTCTCTGGCCTCTGGCTCACATCGAGGATGTGACCATGAACCTGCTGGTCGCCGGTAGTCCGCAGCTATATACTGAGGAGAATTGGTTCACGCAAATGAAATTCCCCATGAGAGAGACGGGCAACGGCCTGGACCGGGCCGGCATCGCCAGCCTGGGATCCTGTCTTGACCTGGATGCCCTGCACGCCTACCGCCTGGCTGTCGGCCGGCGGACTCAGTCAATTGTTAAGGCCCTCCACCCGGACGATCTTCAGCGCAGGGTCCCCCCTTCCCGCCTAGCCCAGGTCATGGCCGAAAGCGCCGTAGTGGAATCCACCCGCAACCAGCTAGATTACTGGGGTAGACGATCCATCGCCGGCCGGCTCCTTATGCCCCCCACCCGCCACAATTTCCTCCCTCTGAACGAGGCCTCCCGCATCCGCCAAAAAATAATCCGGGCAGGGGTTTAACCGTGTGTTGCTTATTGTTGAGCTAACCCTCCCAAATGATACCCGCGTTCCACGTCAATTAATCTAAAAACCGACAAAACACACGCTTTCAGCCTGAAAACATACGGGTGTTGTCAAGTTTGGTTTTCACCCATTGGGTGAAAGGAAAAAGCGGTTGAACCAGCTAACTTTCACCCGCCTCGCAAGTTAAAATTGGGGGAGATAAAAGCAATAGTTTGAAAAAGGATTTAATTTTGATCAATAAAATTGATTTTGCAGCCAGGAATCTGACGCCAAACGCAGGCCTATTTCTTTTACTCGAAAACCAAAGACCGATGGTATTTTTGAACTGATTGACACAGAGCCGGTGTTTGATAATGAATCAACCAACACGATCAAGATGAATTAGATCAAAAGGATGCTCTGCGGCCACTTTATTGGGATCGGAATTTTGGAACGGCTCAAACCTCTGCAAGGGGATCCACTGATTAATGAGTTTGATATTTCAGTGAAGGAACCTAAAACGGTATCATGATCTTTAGGCAACTTCAGCTATAAAACAACTCATTCGTAAAATTCATGTCAAGGTGGTGACGGAAATGCTACAATATTGATAGACCACCAATAAATCTTCATAAATTGAAGAAGAATGAAGATAATTTTATGTTGACGTGGAATTCAGGATTTAGGTAAATTCGGAACTAGGCATGAAATTCCTATCTGCTCAGATCTCTCATCCGACTTATTGTGTGGCCGTTCTGAGTTATCGGTCGGATGAACCGGGTCCAGTTTCAATTTGCATCAAAGAACCAGTTCAACTAACCGGCATTCCCATCCTCCCCATTGATCGCCTCGTTCCCGCACATTGGGCTTCTTATTTCAGGATCCCATCGAGAAGAATCAACCTCGAATATTCTATAATAAATGCTACAATCAATTAAGGTGACATCAGCTTCTTCATTTCAGGAGGGGATCGTTATGAGACCTCACGATTTATCGTCATCCACCATTATTGCAACAAAACCCAAGGCTCGAAAATGGATGGTCTGGCTCACTATCCTCAATCTGCTTGGGATCATAACCCTGGGCTGCGACTTGACTAAACCGATCGGTATAGTCCCGACAGGCCAAGCGGGTAATGGTAGGCCGGTTGCTCCTACGGTACAGCCGATGAAGTTTCAGGCAACGGACTGCAACTTCGCTGGAATCACTTTTCCGGATATTACCGTTAGTTACAATGTCGATGATATTTATAATGGACCCTACCTGGTCTGCAATTCATCCAGTGAGGGTGCTCATAATCTTTCCGTACATTATTACATCAATATCGTTGCTTATAAGGCCGATAAGCTGGATGCGTTCTATCAAGAGCTGCAAACAAATATCCAGGGCTTTGTGGACCAGTCGACCGAATGGAATGCCGATCCTAATGTTCCCGCGGAGATCAAGGATGAGATCACTTTTATCCGCAACGACAGCGATGGCTATGTTTTCATGATCACCAGTTACTCCAATGTTCAAAATTGCGAAAACGGCCGCGGGTATGGTGTGGAGAAGGTGTTGGGTAAGTACCTGGTCCAGGTGCAATTCCAATCGTGTGAGTTGGCAGATGCAGGAGCCTATACTGCTGCGCTGAAAAGCCTGGAGACCGCAGCATTAGCTGCCATCCAGCGCGTGGAAGGTGCAAGTAAACCCTGAACGTTCCCAGTTCCGATCAGGGTGTCCAAAATAGATGCCAGGAAAGAAATAACCGATAAGCGGCTGGTGAATTGCCAGCCGCTTATCAATTGTGCCTTATAATTCAATCCATGAAACCAGACCGCATTTCATCCCTCGACCGGTTCCGCGGTTTTACCATGATAGATAAATAAAACAGGATATGTTGTGCAATGTCTGCCAATTTCACGCTTTTCCTCAATCTCCGGTCCCCACGAAGCTCCCGCTGCCCTCTGCGGGTCCCTGGGCTGG
>Ga0209048_10004162_pt1 | contig 13882 bp, 11 predicted proteins | sample FrelakmetCRP12CR_FD_187146 | JGI IMG/M metagenome (GOLD analysis project Ga0209048, IMG submission 187146) | Freshwater lake sediment microbial communities from the University of Notre Dame, USA, for methane emissions studies - CRP12 CR (SPAdes)... | ecosystem: Environmental > Aquatic >... | reverse complement strand
AAGGCGAACGCCGGCAGACCGGGCAGCACATAGGTCGCGAGCACGTTGCCTGATAGCGTGAAGAACAGCATTGGCGCGACGGTCCACAGCAACAGGTACGATTGCCAGCGATCTTTGGCAAGCGAGCGCAAGGCGTTGCGCCTGACCAGCGCCGCGCGAACGAGCCAGCCGATTGCCGGCAGCGACCACGGCAGCGCGGCAGCGATCCAGAACAGCCAGATCATGCCGCGCGGGCGTGCGTGCGCCGCCCCGTAGAGGTCGCCCTTCCAGCCAGGCTCGACGAAGCGCTTCCAGTGCTCGCCGACCAGGAAGTAGTCGAGAAAGCCCGGCGACGCGCGCTCCGCGGCCCAGTACCATGGCACCACGAGCGCGGCGGCCAGCACAGTGCCCGCGAGCCACGGCAGACCGGTCCACACGGCGCGCCACGATCTCGTCCACAGCGTCCAGGCGCCGATCGGGACGAAGGTCAGGACGAGGGCGACGGGTCCCTTCGCCATCATCCCGATCGCAAGTCCGACAAAGAATGCGTGGCCGGTAACGCGGCGCAGCGACGGTGGCCCGTCAACCGCGATCCAGAAACCCGTCATCGCGACGGTGGTCCCGAGCGCGAGCGCCGCGTCCGTCATCACGGCCCCGGCCGCCACGAACACGAGGCCGGTCGTCGCGAAGAACGTGCTCGCCCACAGCGCCCCGTCGCGGCCCGCGCGCAGGCGGGCGAGCAGGAAGACGAGCGCGCCGCACCCCAGCATCAGCAGCAGCGAGGGCAGCCGCGCCGCGAATTCGTTGACGCCAAGCATCGCCATCGACGCGGCGGACAGCCACGTCGACAGCGGCGGCTTACCCCAGAACGGCACGCCATAGGCGAACTGCGGCACCAGCCAGTCGCCTGTTTCCAGCATCTTGCGCGCGATCTCGGCGTAGCGCGACTCCGTCGAGTCCATCACCGGGTACGCACCGAGCGTGGCCAGCCGCACACCGACGACGAGAACGATGGCGATGCCGAGCCCGCGCCGTTCGCGCGGCGTCAGCGCGAGGGCCATGGCTCCGCTGGGGCGGCGGGCACCGGCAGCGGCCGTGCCGGCGGCAGGCTCCGCTGGACGAGATAGAGCGGGCGTGCCTTGACCTCGACGAACATCCGCGCGAGGTATTCGCCGATGATGCCGAGTGCCATCAACTGGAGACCGCCGAGAAACAGCACGACCACGACGAGCGTCGGATAGCCGCGCACCGGGTCGCCGTAGAGCAGCGTCTTGCCGATGATGAAGGCACTGTAGCCGAAGGCGAGCAGCGCGGTCGCGAAGCCGACGTAGCTCGCCACCTTGAGCGGTACGACGGAGAACGACGTGATGCCTTCGAGCGCGAAATTCCACAGCCGCCAGTAGGTCCACTTGCTCTCGCCGGCGAAGCGGCCGTCGCGGTCGTAGACGATTTCCACCGAGGGAAAGCCGATCCACGCGTAAAGGCCCTTCATGAACCGGCTGCGTTCGGGGAACCGCAACAGGGCGGCGACCGCGCGGCGCGACAACAGGCGGAAATCGCCGACGTCGGCGGGGATCTCGATCGCGCCGATGCGGCCGACGGCGCGGTAGAACGCGCGCGCCGTCGCCTTCTTGAGCCAGCTTTCGTTCGCGCGATTCGCCCGGCGCATCAGCACGATATCGCTGCCCGCCCGCCAGGCCCGCACCATGTCGGGGATGAGTTCAGGCGGATCCTGCAGATCGGCGTCGATGACGACGACCGCATCGCCACGTGCGTGGTCGAGCCCCGCGCTCATCGCGATTTCCTTGCCGAAATTGCGCGAGAGATCCACGACGGCGACGCGTGCGTCGCCGTCGTGGATCTCGACGAGCAAGCGCATCGTCGCGTCACCACTACCGTCGTTGACGTAGACGATTTCGGCATCGAAGTCGGTGGCGAGCGCATCCAGCAGCGCCGTGGCGAGCCGCTGGTGGAATTCCGGCAGCACCGCCTCCTCGTTGCACACGGGCACGACCACCGACAGCGAGTGCCGGGCGGCGAAGGGTTGAGCGGGGCTCAGAAGGTCCATGCGCGGTTGGCAAAATAGCCGGCGACGAGCACGACACCGGTGGCGACGACCTGGGCGGCGAGGTAGTGCGCGCCGAGGAGGGCGAGCAGCGCGGCCATTACTATTGCATTGATGGCGATCCCAGCCAGCGCAACAGCGGCAAAGCGCGGTAGCGCCGTCCCATGCGCCCGGCCGCTGGCGAACGTGAAACGATGGTTGAGCGCGTAGTTGACAAAAGCGCCGATGATCGCGCCGGCGGTCGAGGCGCCAACGGCAGGCACTTGCGCGAGCTGCACCAGCGCGACGAGAGTCGCGTAATGGAGCGCCGTCCCGACGCCGCCCGCGAGCGCATAGCGCAGAAATTGCGTCATCATCGGCGGCGGCAAAGGAAAGGATAGGGAATTCAATGGCACCACTGAGAGTATGTGTGGCCCTGTCCGCCCTGTCAATCGCAGATCTCGTGCTGAGAGCCCCTGAAAAATGGCCGGAAATCTTGCTTACCGCTCGCCAAATGAGTTTAACTCATAAATATGTCCCTCCCTACCCTGCGCACCGCATTCAGCGCCCTCGTCGCCATTGTTTTCCTCAACACGGCGCTGACCTTTCAAGCGGTCTGGCCGACCTGGTGGATTCGCCCGTCATCGGCGTTATCGGTGGAAATCGCCTGCCTGGTGCTGGCGCTGGCCCTGCAGGTGGAATGGCGCGGCAGATTCGGACCATGGCCGCGGCGACTGGTGACCATCATCCTGCTCCTCCTGGTGCTGGTCCATTATGGAGAGGTGATGACGAACTCGCTGTTCGGGCGTCCCCTGAACCTGTATTGGGATATCCAGCCTGTCCCCACGGTCGCCGCCCTGCTGGTGGATGCCGTGCCCGCTTGGCTATTAGCCGCCGCGGTACTGAGCGTTATCGCCGGCTTGGCTTGCCTGGCGACTATCCTGGCAGGCGTACTACGGCTGCTGACCTTCGGGCTGACGGAACCGGCCGTGCGCCGAAGCGTGGCCGCCGTGGCCATGGCAGGCATCGGGGTATTCGCGGCGGGTCAGCAACCATCCTGGTTCGCCACGCCCGTCACTGCCCTGCTGGCCCAGCAGGTCAGTTTGGCGGTGGCTGTCGTGGTCGCGCGGGAGGTTCCGCCGGTTGGCTCCGGCCATTCGGTCAGCGCCGCGAATCTCGACCGGCTGGGAGGCGCGGATGTGTTCGTGATCTTCCTGGAATCCTACGGCGCGACGGTTTTCCAGGAACCCGCCCATGCGGAGGCATTGGCGCCGGATTTCGCGGCGCTGGACGACGCCTTGAAAACGGCTGGCTGGCAGGTGGCGTCCGCCTTTGTCGATTCACCCACGTTTGGCGGTGGCTCCTGGCTGGCGCATTCGAGCCTGCTGTCAGGCATCCGTATCGCCGGAGAGGGCGATTACCGGCTATTGCTGGGCAGTCAACGGCAAACCCTGGTACAGCACTTTCAGGCGGCGGGCTACCGGGCCGTGGCGCTGATGCCTGGTCTCAAACAAGCCTGGCCGGAGGGAAACTTCTATCATTTTGACCGGCTCTACGATATGGCGGCGCTGGATTATCGCGGCCCCGCCATCGGTTGGTGGGCGATTCCCGATCAATACAGCCTGGACAGGCTGAATCGCCTCGAACTGGCGGCCCCCGGACGAGCGCCGCTGTTGGTCGTCTTCGCGACGATCATGAGCCACATGCCGTTCGCGCCGGTTGCGCCTTATCAACCCGACTGGTCGCGCATGGCGTCCACGCGGCCGTTTGACGCCGCCGAGCTTGCCGCCGCCCTCCAACAGGAGCCGCGCTGGACCGATCTGGGTCCGCCTTATCTGCGCTCCATCCGCTATGATCTGAAGGTGCTTGCCGGCTATCTGCGGGAGCGCGCGCCCCGCAATGCCCTGTTCCTGGTGCTTGGCGATCACCAGCCGCTCGCCTCGGTGAGCGGGCCGCGCGCCTCCTGGTCGGTGCCCGTGCATGTCATTACCCGCAATACCGACTTGCTGAATGCCTTCATCACCGCCGGCTTCAGGGCAGGGCTACGGCCGAGCGGGCCGCCGCTGGGCGGCATGCACCGCTTGCATTGGCTATTGCTGGCAGTGCTTGACTCCGCAAATCCGCTGTCGGTTCACGCAAGCGGGCGCTAACTATTCGGGACGCGCCCGCAGATGCGCGAACCAGCGCCGTTCGACCCGTTTAAACACGAAGACGATCAGAAAGGTGAGCGCCATGTAAAACAGGGCTGCCGTCAGAAAGGCTTCGTAAGGATTGTAATAGCGGGAATAGACGATGCGCGCCGCGCCGGTGATATCCACGATGGTGATCACGCTGGCCAGGGAGCTGCCGTGCAGCATGAAGATCACTTCATTGCCGTAGGCCGGCAGGGCGCGCCGGAAAGCGCTGGGCAGCACAATCCGGCGAATCATCAAGAATTTGGACATGCCGCAGGCCCTGGCCGCCTCGATCTCCCCGTGAGAGGTGGTGGCGATGGCCCCGCGCAGGATCTCCGTGGTGTAGGCCGCGGTGTTGAGGGTGAAGGCGATCAGGGCGCACCAGTGGGCTTCCCGCAGGATCGGCCAGAACACGCTGTTCTGCACGGCCTCGAACTGGCCCAGCCCGTAGTAGATCAGGAACATCTGCACCAGCAGCGGCGTACCCCGGAAGAAATAGCTGAAGCAAAATACCAGCCCGCGCAGCAGCCAGTTCCGGGAACCTGCTAGCAGGGCCAGGGGGATCGCCAGACACAGCCCCAGCAGCAGGCAGGCTACGACCAACTGTACCGTGGTTAACAGGCCATGCAGGTACAAGTTGATGTTCTGGGCGATGATGGTGAAGTCCATGCTCAGTCCCTCCGCACTCCCACGCTGTAGCGCTGCTCAGCCCAGCGCAGCAACAGCACCGAGACGGTCGTGAAGGCGAGAAACCCCAGGGCCACCACCAGGTGAAAGGTGAAGGGCAGGCGAGTGGCGCCAGCGGCCAGGGTCGCCTTGCGCACCATGTCGTCCAGGCCGATGACCGAGACCAGCGCCGTGGTCTTCAACAGCACCAACCAGTTATTGCCAAGGCCGGGCAGAGCATGGCGCATCATCTGGGGCAGCAGGATGCGCCGGAACACCAGGCCGCGGCTCATGCCGAAGGCATAGCCCGCCTCCATCTGGCCAGCCGGCACCGCCAGGATGGCGCCTCGGAAAGTCTCTGTCATATAAGCGCCGTAGATGAAGCCAATGGTGATCACCCCGGCGATGAAGGGGTCTATGTCTATATAGCCATCGTAGCCAAAGCGTGCCGTCAAATTGTTGACCAGCATCTGGCCGCCGAAGAAAATCAGCAGCATCATGACCAGGTCCGGCACGCCACGGATAATCGTCGTATAGACAGACGCCGCCGTCCGGGCGAGGCGGGATTTCGACAATTTCGCGAACGCGCCGAGCATGCCGAGAACCGTGGCGCAAGCCAGGGACGCCAACGCCACCTCAATGGTGAGCAACGCTCCGTCAAGGATGCTGAAACCGTAACCTTGCAGGTCGAACATGGATGCAGGCAACTGGCGGATGGGTGCCTCCGGCGACCGGAGGTACCCCGCTCAAGGCGCGTTAGCCGCCGTAGATGTCGAAATTGAAGTACTTATCCTGGATCTTCTTGTAGGTGCCATTGGCGCGGATCGCGTCGATAGCCTTATTAAACTTTTCGCGCAGCTCGGTATCCTGCTTGCGCACGGCGATGCCGATGCCTTCACCGAACCACTTGGGATCGGTCAGGTCGGGTCCTACGAATTCGAAGTCCTTGCCCGCGGGTTTGTCCAGCAACCCTTCCTTGACGGCGACGGAGTCCGCGAGTAACAGGTCCAATCGGCCAGCGGCTAAATCCAGGTAGGCGTCATCCAACGTGCCATAGCGCTTGATGCTGACCACATCGCCGTAGTTGTCGGTGAGGTAGGTATCGTGGACGGTAGATTGCTGCACGCCAACGGTCTTGCCTTTGAGCCCGGCCTTGGTGATTTCCATGCCGGAGCCTTTCTTACGCACGAACTTGGCCGGCGAATTGTAATACTTGTGGGTAAAGTCAACCTTCTGCTTGCGTTCCTCGGTGATGGACATGGAAGCGATGATAGCGTCGATTTTCTTGGCCAGCAGCGATGGAATCAAGCCGTCGAAGTCTTGCTTTACCAGCGTGCACTTGACCTTCATGGCATCACAGAGGGCATAGGTGATATCGATATCGAAACCCTGCAATTTGCCATCCTTGTCCACCAGGCTGAACGGCGGATAGGCGCCTTCCACCCCGATTTTGACTTCCTTCCACTCCTTGGCACCTGCTTGGACCCCGACCAGCATGAAGCCGGCGGTGATCAGCGCAATCATGAATTTTTTCATGCAATCCTCCTAATTTAACCAATGACTAAGGCAAGGATATTGTGCGGCCGGTTCCGGCCACCGCGTTACGGACAGCGTAGATCACCTCATTTCAGAACACCCGATAGGAACTGCCGGCAACGTTCGGAAGTCGGGTTATCGAACACTTGGGTAGGCGTGCCCTGTTCCTCGACCTTGCCCTGATGCAAGAACAGGACTTGCGAGGACACATCCCGGGCGAAACCCATCTCATGGGTCACGACGATCATGGTGCGGCCCTCGGCGGCCAGATCGCGCATTACCCTCAGCACTTCGCCCACCAGTTCCGGGTCCAGGGCCGAGGTAGGCTCGTCGAACAGCATGACCTCAGGCTCCATGACCAGCGCCCGGGCAATAGCGGCGCGCTGCTGCTGGCCGCCGGAAATATGGGCCGGGTAATAATCCTTGCGGTCGTACATCCCCACCTTGTGCAGCATGGCCTCGGCTCGTGCGATGGCCTCTTGCTTGGGCACTTTAAGCACATGCACGGGCGCCTCGATGAGGTTTTGCAGCACGGTCATATGCGACCAGAGATTGAAACTCTGGAACACCATGGCAAGACGGGCGCGAATACGCTCCACTTGCCTGGGTTCCGCCGGGATGCGATTGCCACGCCGATCCAGGCGCATGCGGATGGTTTCACCGTTAACCGTGACGGTGCCGGCGTCGGGGATTTCCAGGAGATTGATGCAGCGCAGTAAAGTGCTTTTGCCTGATCCCGAGGAACCGAGTACGGTGGTGACATCGCCTTGGTGGGCCGTAAGGGATATGCCTTTCAATACTTCAACGTTGCCGAATTTCTTGTGCAGATTATCAACCACCAACGCCAGGGGCGATTCGGTCATCGGTTCTCGGCCTCTCCTGAGAGTTTGTTTGCGGTCAGGCATGTAATTGGCGGGATGTTAAACGCTTACCCCGCCTATCGCAATCAATTCCAACCCCCGTCCCGGTTGTCACCACGGCTCTATCCCCCAGCGCTGCCTGTCTTGACAACGAGTTGCGCAAGAAATCTGCTAGAGTTAAGCGAATAAACGCCCTGCCATCGGCCTGGCGATCTCAGGATCGACCGCGTTTTGTCTATGGGCACCGAATGGAGCGGAGTGTAAGCTCTCAGATTAGCTAAACGAGCATAACAAATGGCAGAAAAAGCAAAACATACTGAAATTAAAGGATTTGTTAAAGGTACGCTGCATTGTAACTGCCCCGATGAGGTATTCGCCGATATCGATCTGCGGAAAAATCCTTATGTCAGCAGCTATCTACCCTATTCCACCAGGCTTCTGGTCGGCCAGCGGCTGCTCATTTATATAGTGAATCTACCTGATGCGGCATCTCTCCCATCGCTGCTGCCGAGCATGATCGGCGCGGGCAAGCGAGAACGCGATGAAAAGGGGCTAAACCGCTTTCGCGCGGTCATCGTGACCCCCACGAAAGAGGATCTGGAACCAATAGCCACGGAGCTATTCGATGCCATATCAGGCAGGGATGACAGAATACATCTCCATGTCATCGATAAAAAACTGGTTCCGGACTTGTAATGCGGCGACTCAATACACATGAGCATCTTGATAAAAAACCGTACCCGAAACGATAGGCTATTCAAGCTTGCGCTGGAAACCGGCGTTTCACCCCTGCTCGCCCATATCGTTGCCTGCCGATTGACCGAGTTTGCGGGTGACATCAACAGCATCATCAAACCAGGCCTGAAATACATCGACCGTCCCGCGCTGCTTAAGGACAGCGACAAGGCAGCCGAGCGCATCGCCCGAGCAATCATGGCCGCGGAACGTATCGGCATAGCGACGGACTATGACGTGGACGGGGTTACTTCCCACGCGGTGATCCAGCGCGCGCTGACGGAATACTTCAGGTTTCCGGCGCCGCGGATCGACAATCTGATTGGCCATCGCGTGAAAGACGGTTATGGCATCAGCGAGGGCTTGACGGCACGCATCCTGGCTCAGCCAGAGTTGCCCGGCGTCATCATCACCGCCGACTGCGGCTCATCGGATAATCCCCGTATCGCGCGCCTCAAGGCGGCGGGAATCGATGTAATCGTCACCGATCATCATGCCATGCCCCTGGAGGGAATTCCGGCAGCGGCGTATGCGGTCATCAATCCTAGCCGTCAGGACTGCCATTACCCCGACGACACCATTGCAGGCTGCATGACGGCCTGGTTATTGATGTCCCATGTCCGCAACAAACTCATAGACTTGGGCTACCTGCCCCCAGATTCCCCCAAACTTGCCAGGGAACTGGACTATGTGAGCCTGGGAACGGTCGCGGATTGCGTCAGCATCGGTACGGCGACCAACCGCGCGGTCGTCACCATTGGCCTTAACTACTTGAACCGGTTTGAACGCCCGTGCTGGCGCGCCATGCGCACCCTGCTGGATAAAAAAAACCACGCGTTCAACGCTGAAGACCTGGGCTTTCAAATCGGCCCGCGCATCAACGCCCGCTCCCGGATGGCGGACCCCTACGCGGCGCTCAAGTATCTGTTGGCCGATGATGACCAGGCGGCAATGCATTATTTGTCCATTCTGGACGTCGATAATCGGGACCGCAGAAAAACCGAACGGCAGATGGTGGAAACCGCCAGCCAGGAAGCCTACCAGCAGGTACTGCAGGGACGCTCCTCCCTCGTGATCTATTTGCAGGATGGTCACGCCGGGGTACAAGGCATCGTCGCCTCTCGGCTGGCGCAGAGCTTCGGGCGCCCCACTGTCGTGCTTTGCAATGCATCCGATCCGGAACAATTGACAGGATCATCGCGCAGCATTCCCAGTCTGCATATTCGCGATGCCCTGCAACAGGTAGCCGATTGGCAGCCGGGGTTGTTTATTAAATTCGGCGGTCACCAGGGTGCGGCGGGCTTCACCGTGTACCGGTCAGGATTGACTGTCCTGCACGAGCTGTTTGAAAGAGCCGTCACTCTCCAGCTTGGCAATACCGAATTGGCTCCCACCCTCTGGACGGACGGGATACTGGCCACTGAAGCGATCTCGCTCAAGACCTTCGAAGAGCTTGAACAGTTGCAGCCCTACGGGCGCGAGTTCGAGGCGCCGGTTTTCGAAAATACCTTCGAGGTCATTTCCCTGCGCGCGGTGGGCGCGGAAGCCATCCATCTGTCGCTTGCATTGAGAGCCGCTGACGGCATCTATAAAGCCATCTGGTTTCGTGCCCTCGAAGCCGAGAGCGACCCCTACCCGCTGACACCGGGCGATACGGCGCGCTGTGCCTTCAGCCTTGCCCTTAACGAGTTTCGTGGCGCCCGAACCCTTAACCTGGTAATTCAACACGCCTGCAAGGCATAAGCATTTCCTAAGCTGCCCTTGAGCCGTTTAGGGAATGCTTATCGATCAGTCCAACAGGAGGAATCCTCACATGAACACCGGATTTTTTGACTTACCGATGAACAGGCGGCAGTTTCTCACCACGCTGGCAGCGGGATCGGCGATCCTAGCCCTGGACGGCGTTGGTTTTCCCAGGATCGCCCGGGCGGCCACCCCCATGGTGCTGCCACCCCTGCCCTATCCCGACAATGCCCTGGCCCCGTACATCTCCTCAAATACCATTGGGTTTCACTACGGCAAGCACCATCAGGGCTATGTGAACAACCTCAACAAGCTGATCGAAACCACGCCCATGGCCGACATGCCTCTGGAAGCGCTCATCAAGGCCAGCACCAGCCCCGACAAGATAGCCATCTTCAACAATGCCGCGCAAGTCTGGAACCATACCTTCTACTGGAAGAGCATGAAGGCCAAAGGCGGCGGCAAACCCACGGGCGAGCTGGCCAAACGGATCGAGGCATCCTTTGGCAGCGTCGAGAACTGCAAGGCAGAGCTGACCAAGGCTGCCACCACGCAATTCGGCAGCGGTTGGGCCTGGCTGGTCCAGGATGGCGACAAGCTAACCATCATGAAAACCAGCAATGCCGATACTCCTATCGTCCATGGCGGCAAACCGCTGCTGACCATCGACGTCTGGGAGCACGCCTATTATCTGGACTACCAGAACCGCCGTGCGGACTACGTGGCCGCCGTTCTCGACAATCTGATCAACTGGGAGTTCGCGGCGGAAAATCTGGCGGCTCCCTGAACTGGGGTGCCAACAAGGCATGATCTGGCTAGACTGCGCCGGACACACAACTTCAAACTATGGCAAAATCATCGAGAGGCGTGTGTCAGCATGAGCGAAAAACAGAAGCCCAAGACCGACGGAGTTTAAAGAGTCAGCAGGGAACCTGGCCGTGGAATCTGGGCGGCCGATGTCGCAGACGGCTCGGGAGCTGGGTCTAAGCAAAGACACCCTGTATGGCTGGGTCAACCAATACCCGGGGAAGCGTTTGCAAAACTCGCAAGTTTTGCAGCGAACCAGCGAGCCGCTCCACCGCTGGTTTAGCGTGTTCAAAAAAACATGCTCCAAAAGTGGAGCTATTTGCGGTATCTTTTGCAAATTGTTATTGTCTCGTCCACCCTATCATGAGGATCGGTTATGCCCGCGTTTCTACGACCGACCAGTGCCTCGACTTGCAACTCGTCACTCCGAAGGAAGCGGGTTATCAGCGCATCTTCCAGGAGAAGATCTCGAGAGTGCCTGGACGTCGATCCGAATTGGAACGTCTGCTGGATCGGCTCCAACCGGGGGATACGGTGGTGCTGTGGAAACTGGATCGGCTGGCGCGCTCCACGCGGGAGACGCCAAGGTTCACTCTAATGCGCAAACCTCCCGCGCCATCGCGCATCCGTTTCGATGAACTGCCCACCCGGGAACTGATCGTCCGTGGCAAAACCCTGCTGTCGGCCCAGGACTACAAGGATGCCATCGACGTCTACAAACTGCTGCTGAAGCGCGAACCACAGGCCGAGGCTGGCTGGCGCGAATCGCTGGCCACGGCGTATCTGGAACGGGCCAGGCAACTGGCCAATAAAGCCATGTACCGCGAAGCCACCGTCCTGTGGGAGAATATCCCCAATCTGTGCGGTCAAGCTCCCCAACCCAACCTGTACATCGACTGGCTGTTGCGCACCGGCCAGTACGCCAAGGCGACCCGCGCCTACACCAATCATGCGGCCGCGCTGCCCGCCGCTGATCTTGTCGAACTGGAAACCCTGCTTGCCGCGCTGGTCCTGGCCGGACAAAAGGAAGTGCTCCAGGCGCTGCCCCCGGAAGCGCCGTTGCGCCGACAGGTGACCGTCGCCCAGACCGCCCTGCGCGCCTATTGCCAGGGCGAGGCTGAAGCCGCGGTGCGCGAGCATCTGCAACACATCCCCATTCGCTCGCCATACCGGGATTTGCGCCAAGCGCTCGCGGCCCTGCTGAAGCTGGACACCGACCCGGCCGGCGCCCTGCCCCTGATCGAGCGCATTCCACCGACGTCCCCTTACCACGGTATCGCCGAGATCGTCAGTGCCTGCGCCGCCAGCGAACCCACTCGGGTAATGCTGGCGCTTGACCCGACCCAGCGAGAACTGGCCGGCGGCCTGCTCGGCCTGGATCAGCGCCAGCTCAAACTGCTTCGGGAATGGGCGCGGCTCGGCGAAAAAACCAGCGACAAGGCGAAGTTCGACTTCATCTCCGCCAATCTGGCACTATTCGACCGGGAACTGGCCCACCGCGCCTGCCTTGCCCTGCTACCCGCCTATCCCCAGGGCCAGTCCGTCTACACCAAGCTGTTCGGGCCGCTGCCGCCGTTCGAGGCGCATCGCCTCAAGGCGCTGCGGGCGGAACGCGATCACGATTTCAGCCGAGCCCTGCTCGACTGGCGGGCTTGCGCCGATCTGCTCATCAAGGATGCCACCAACCCGGATAGCGGGTTGATGGCGGCACTCGTCCTGCGCCACATGGCGTGGCTGTCGGAGCGGGAGGAACCCGACTGGTACGAACCCCCCAATACCGCTGCTTATCTGGAAGAAAGCTTGCGGTTCGATCCGGATGATCGCGACACCTATTTGCAACTGGCCAAGCTGCACCGGCAGGCCGGCGACGATAATGAGTACCACCAGTGGGTGGAACGCGCAGTCAAGCAATTCCCCGACGACCCCCAGGTGCTGTTGGCCGCGGTGGAAACCGCCACCGCCCGCAAGGCTTACAAGAAAGCCGCCGTTTTCGCGGCGCGGGTGTTGGAATTGGACCCGATCAACAGCAAGGCCCGCAATATCCTGATCAACTCCCATCTGGCCCACGCCCGCAAACAGATTCTGGCCGGTAAATACGCCTTGGCGGAAAAAGAACTGGATACCGCCGGCCAACTGGAACGGGACAACGCCCGCAGCGGTGTCGTCGAACTCAACCGGGGCCTGCTGGCTTATCAACAACACCAGCGTGAACACATGAAGCACTGGCTGGGGGAAGGTGCCCGCCTCGCCGGCAGCCCGCTGCTGGCGTGGCTGCGACTGGCGGTGGAAACCACCCGTCTGCGGCTGGAGCCAGCCGACTTTCAGCGCGATCTCGAACTTGGCGACCCGCGCAAACTGACCGCCGACCGTGCCGATCTGCTCGCCCTGACGCGGCTGATCAACGCCTACCGGGAAGAAGGCGTCAAGGATCTCGACGCGGCGCTGGAAGACCTGGAAAAGCCGCTGAAACGCGCCATCCAGCAACTGGCCGATGAGGACGACCTGCTGTCGGTCTGCGAATGCCTGCACCAGGCGCCGCACCATGAACTGCTGGAATACGCCGCCACCCACGCGCTCGACCGTCATCCGAACCGGCCGCTGTTCATCTACTACCAGATTTTTGGCCGTGCCGAGGGCGACATTGACGACGTGAAGGATCGCGATTACGACCGGTTGGAGCACACCCTGAAACAGGCCTCTGCCGCCAAGGACCATCGCGCCGTCACTCTGATCGACCGGTTTCTCAGCCAGGGACCGTTTTCGTTACCCTTCCCCAGGCCAAGCGGCGGCCCGCTGCCGCTGCCGCCCACGCTGCGGCGTGACATGGAAGACCTCCGCAAGGAACTGGAGCAACTGCCGCCGGCGCTGCAGGACCGAATGCTGGACCAGATACTGGACTCCTTGCCGCGCGACGACGATTTCCCGCCCGAAGTGCAAAGGGCGCTCATGAAGGCTTTTTTGCTTGGCGGTGGGAGTCTTGAAGGCCTGCTGGATGAGTTACCGGACTTCCCGCTGCCGGGCCGGGGCGGACGCAAAAACCGCCGGAGACGATGATCATGCCGAATCCGTTCGCCGTGCTGGGCATCGCCGAAACCGCCGACGACGCCGCCATCAAGAAAGCGTATCTGCAGCAGGTGCGCGAACACCCACCGGAGCGGGACTCAGAACGCTTCCAGACCATCCGCGTCGCCTACGAGACCATCAAGACCCGCCAAGACCGGCTGCGTTACCGCTTGTTCGGGCAGGAAGCGCCGGATTTGGCCGGGCTGGTGGCGTCCGCCCTGCAACCCGGTCCGCGCCGCCGCCCGGCCGAGCAACAATTGCGGCAACTGCTGCTC
>Ga0209048_10004161_pt1 | contig 13882 bp, 12 predicted proteins | sample FrelakmetCRP12CR_FD_187146 | JGI IMG/M metagenome (GOLD analysis project Ga0209048, IMG submission 187146) | Freshwater lake sediment microbial communities from the University of Notre Dame, USA, for methane emissions studies - CRP12 CR (SPAdes)... | ecosystem: Environmental > Aquatic >... | reverse complement strand
ATTTTCACCAGTAGGATTTGATTCGGCGTCAATTATAGCCGAGTTACACCACACCACCATATTCTCATCTTTCTCCAAGATTTTAATTTGTTTTTCTAATATTTTTCTATCCCAAAGATCATCTGAAGATAAAAATGCAATATATTTTCCAATTGAATTTTTCAATCCATCATTTAGGGTCTTGGCAATACCCATATTTTCCTCGTGGAATATTTTTTTAATTCTTTTATCGTTTTGGAGGAATTCATTAATAATTTGTTGTGATCGATCGGTCGATGCATCATCAACTATAACGAGTTCAAAATCTTCGAAAGTTTGCCCTAAAACACTATCAATTGCTTCAGAGATAAACTTTTCATAATTATAAGAAGTAATTATCACACTAACTAATGGCATTTTCAATCATCTCAGCGATATAAATAACTTCATGATCCTTCAGGAAAGGATGTAAGGGTAAGGATAATATTTCACTACAAATTTCTTCGGTTACAGGCAACTTAACTTTCCGAAAAGAATTTAAATACGCCTTTTGCTTGTGAACAGGAATTGGGTAATTTATTTGTGTTTGGATTCCCCTTTTAAAAAGTTCATTTTTTAAAAAGTCTCTATTTCTGCTTCTAATTACATATAGATGATAAACGTATTTAGAATATTTTTTTTCCACAGGTAAAATCAAGTTTGAGTTCTGAAGATGCTTGTTGTAAATTTCGGCAATTTTTTTACGCCTTTCATTCCAGTCATCCAGATATCTCAACTTTACTCTAAGTATTGACGCTTGTAATTCATCTAACCGACTGTTAAAGCCAATAAAATTATGATAGTATTTTTTAGGTTGTCCATAGTTTCTCAATTGTTTTAATCTTTCAGCTAACTCGGAATCATCAGTAACTATCATTCCTCCATCACCGTAAGCACCAAGGTTTTTAGTTGGGTAGAAGCTGAAACAACCGATATCTCCTATGCCACCCACTTTGATACCTTTATATTCAGCACCATGGGCTTGACATGCATCTTCTATTAAAAAAATATCTAATTTCTCGGCAAGTTTATAGATTGGATCCATATCTGCCGGGTTACCGTATAAATGAACCACTAAAATGGCCTTAGTTTTTTTTGTTACTTTTTTTTCTATTTCTGAAACATCCATACAATATGTATCATATTGTATATCCACAAATACCGGTTTTGCACCGTTTCTAACAATAGCATCCACACTTGATATGAATGTGTGGGAGACTGTTATTACTTCATCGCCAATTCCAATCCCCAGAGATCTAATTGCAAGAAAAAGAGCATCTGAACCTGAATTTACACTAACACCATATTTGGTGCCTAAATAGTTAGAAAATTCTTCTTCAAACTTTCTAACCTCTTCACCTAAAATAAAAAATCCATTTTTTAAAATGCCATGAATTTTTGGATTTAATTCTTTACTTAATACTTTGTATTCTTCTTTTAAATTGATAAATGGAATCATATATCTCACACAAAGCATTATTAATATGATTATTAACTATTCTTCATTTAAAAGGTTATTGCTTATGTAAAATTATCAATAATGTACTAAAATGGACTTAATCCATTTTGATTCAATTTCTTTCTACAATGATTTAGAATTGAAAATTTCAATTTTGATCCTAATTTCTCAGTATTCAGTTTGTTAAAACAATATTTTAAATTCAAATTAATCCAATGTCTAAAACTTCTTAAGTGGATATATGACTTTAAAAGATTTAAATCTTAAAAATTTATATTGTTAAAATCAGTTAATATATAAGAAAAACTTAAAATTGAATAATTTGATCATTTAAATGGAGGGAATAAATGAAAGTTGTTATACTCTGTGGTGGGAAAGGAACACGTCTCAGAGAAGAAACAGAATTCCGCCCAAAACCCATGGTAAAAATAGGAAACAAACCCATTCTTTGGCATATAATGAAAATTTATGCTTATTATGGCTTTGAAGATTTTGTTATATGCTTAGGATACAAAGGAGAGATGATAAAGGAATATTTCCTTAATTATGAAAACATGAATAATGATTTTACTATTGACCTTAATCAAAGTGATGTAAAGATCCATAATCGTGAAGAAAAGGAAGATTGGAAAGTCACACTAGCAGACACTGGTGAAGACTCCCAAACTGGAGCTAGGGTAAAAAAAATAGAGAAATACATTGATGGGGACACTTTCATGCTTACTTATGGAGATGGAGTGGCCCATATAAATATTAAGGAACTTTTGCAGTTCCACAAAAACCACGGAAAAATAGGGACTATGACAGGGGTTCATCCATCTTCCAGATTTGGGGAATTCTCTGTTATAGATAATAAAATTACAAAATTCAGTGAAAAACCACAGACAAAAGAGGATCTTATAAATGGAGGATTTTTTGTCTTTAATACTGCCTTTTTTGATTATCTAAGTGATAAAGATAGGTGCATCTTGGAGCAAGAGCCACTGGAGAATCTAGCATTTGATGGGGAGCTTATGCTTTATCATAATGAAAATTTCTGGCAGTGTGTGGACACCTACCGGGAGTTAGAACATTTAAATGAATATTGGAAGCAAAAAAAACCTCCGTGGAAGGTTTGGTAAGAGGGGTGGAATATAATTGCCTAGTGAATTCTGGAGTGATCGTAATGTCTTCGTTACGGGGTGCACTGGTCTTCTTGGATCCTGGCTTACTAAAACTCTAATCGAAAGAGGTGCAAATGTTATCGGCCTTATCAGAGACTTAGTACCCAAATCTAACCTAAATTGGTCAGGATTTGACAATGAAATAGTCACAGTAAGAGGTGAAATTGAAGATTACTTTGTCTTAGAGAGAACATTAAATGAATATGAAATAGACACAGTATTCCACCTAGCTGCCCAAACCATTGTTACAATAGCCAATCGCAATCCACTATCTACCTTTGAGGCCAACATTAAGGGGACATGGAATCTATTAGAAGCCTCTCGCCGGTCGTCTCTATTAGAGAGGGTAGTAATTGCATCCAGCGATAAAGCCTATGGAAGTCAAGAAAAGCTCCCATATGATGAAAAAACTGCTTTAGAAGGAAAACATCCCTATGATGTTTCTAAAAGTTGTGCTGATCTCTTATGTGGGTCTTACTATGAAACTTATGGTCTTCCGGTCTGTGTCACACGTTGCGGGAATTTCTATGGAGGAGGAGATTTAAATTTCAACCGCATCGTCCCGGGAACCATTCGTTACATATTAGAAGATGAAAAACCCATTATCCGCAGTGATGGGAAGATGATAAGGGACTATTTCTATATTGAAGACGGTGTCGAGGCTTACATGTTACTGGCAGAAAAAATGACCAGCAAAATTCACGGGGAGGCCTTTAATTTCAGTAACGAAGAGCCGATAACTGTTCTGGAGATGGTTCATAAAATTACTAAAAACATGGACAGCAATCTGAAGCCAATCATTCTTAACGAATCGAGTAACGAGATAGAAAAACAGTACCTATCTGCTCTAAAGGCTAGAAAATTATTAGGGTGGATTCCTAATTATACCATTGAGGAAGGGCTTAAAAAAACCATCAACTGGTATCGGAACTTCTTATGCATCACTAATGAACCGAAATCAAGTTTAAAAAAGTAAAGAGGCAAGGAGAAAATGAAGCTCATCTTTTTGGGAACCAACGGATGGTTTGATACAGAAACCGGTAACACCATATGCACGTTTCTTGAGACTAAAGACTATTACTTTGTTCTGGATGCTGGCAATGGCCTTTATAAACTTGATAAACATATAAAAGATTCTAAAAAACCTATCTTCCTTTTTCTGAGCCATTTTCACTTAGATCATATTGAAGGCTTTCATATCTTAAATAAATTTAATTTTGAAAACATTTTTCAGATTTATGGACAACCAGGAACCAAGAAAATATTGGATAATATTATTAATCAGCCTTACACTGTTCCTTTTGCAAAACTAAGATTTGATGTTGATGTTTATGAAATTGAGGAAGGAGTTCATAATTTGCCATTTAAAGTTGAATGCAAATTTCTGCCACATCCGTCACCCTGTTTAGGCTACCGCTTTAATATTGATGGGAAGGTTATAGCTTATTGTACCGATACTGGACCCCATAAAAATGTTGAAAAACTGGCAAAGGATGCTGACTTACTAATTACAGAGTGTTCCCTTAGAGTGGGAGGGGACTATCCTGAATGGCCCCATCTAAATCCTCAAGAAGCTGTTAATATTGCCTTAAAGGCCAAAACAAAAAAATTAGCCCTCACACATTTTGATGCCAATATATATCGGTCTATGGAAGAAAGGCTGGAATCAAAGAAGGCCATGGAAAAATTATTTGGAAATATAATATATGCCAGTGATGGTATGGAAATAGAATTATAAAAATATCAAAATCATTAAACTAATTATGTTTGGTGAATTAAATGGAAGAAGAGATTCGAAACGAAATTTATAAAAAAGTTGCTGAAATATATGAATTGAGAAAATCCAGTGAATCCTTTAGCCCAGGCCAAGATAGTATTAGTTATGCGGGAAGGGTTTATGATGAAAAAGAAATGATAAGTCTGGTAGATTCAGCCCTTGATTTTTGGCTTACTGCCGGAAAATATGCAGATCAGTTGGAAAAAGAGCTTGCAAAATTTTTAGGCTTGAAATACTGCCTTCTTACTAATTCAGGATCATCAGCCAATCTACTGGCAGTTTCTGCCTTAACCTCTCCAAAATTAGATAAAAACAGATTAAAGCCGGGTGATGAAGTCATTACCACCGCATGCGGATTTCCCACTACCTTGAATCCCATTATACAAAACCAGCTGATTCCTGTATTTGTTGACGTTGAGCTCGGTAGCTATAATATCCAGGCCGATGCCATTGAAGAAGCAGTATCTGAGAAAACCAAAGCTATATTCATCCCTCACACTTTGGGAAACCCTTTTAAGATTGATAAAATTTCTGAAATTGCCAATGAACATGATCTATGGTTCATTGAGGATAACTGCGACTCTTTGGGTTCCAAATACAATGGAAGTTTTACTGGAAGCTTTGGTCATTTGTCGACCTTAAGCTTTTATCCAGCCCATCATATAACTATGGGAGAAGGTGGAGCTGTTTTAACCAATGATCCTCAGATTAAGGATATAGTGGCCTCTTTTAGGGATTGGGGGCGAGATTGTTGGTGTGAACCTGGTCATGATGATACCTGTGGCCATAGATTTGGATGGCAGATGGGTTCACTGCCCTTTGGCTATGATCATAAATACATTTATTCCCATATTGGTTATAACCTCAAAGTCACCGATATGCAGGCTGCTGTGGGCCTGAAACAACTTGAGAAATTGCCAAATTTTATTAAAATTCGAAAAAAGAACTTTGAAATTCTACATGGTTTACTTCTTAAATATGAAGATTATCTTATTTTGCCCCAAATTGATAAAAAGGCTAAACCTAGTTGGTTTGGTTATCCAATTCTCTTGAGGGACGAAACCCCTTTTGATCGGGCCGATATTGTTAATTATTTGGAAAATAATAAAATAGCAACTAGGATGCTATTTGGAGGTAATTTAACTCGACATCCTGCTTATGAAGATATAATATTCAGACAGGCTGATTCCCTCCAAAATACAGATTTAATTATGAATAATTTGTTTTGGATAGGTTTATACCCTGGAATAACAGAAGAAAAGATGAAATACGTAATTTCAATAATTAAAGAGTTTTTTAATGATTTTATATCTTCTGAATGAATAAATCTTTTTAATACTATTACGTATAATGAAAAAATTAAATTTATAGAATATTATATACCTTAAAAATAAAGAATTAAAGTAGGATAAAGATTTTGAATCAAATATATTAGGACTTATTTAGGGGGTTTTCCTGTTTTCCAAGAACCTAAAATCGCAAAATGCAAAATAATTTATCTTTCCAAAAATTGAAGATGTAAGAGGCAACTTAACTTTCATTGAAGAAATAAACATATTCCTTTTGATATTAAGAGGGTTTATTATCTCTATGATGTACCTGGGCGGTTTAAGTAGGGGTGGTCACGCACATAAAAAATTAGAACAATTTATAATAGCAGCCAATGGAAGCTTTGATGTAATTGTAGATGATGGTTATAATAAGGATAGTTTCCATTTAAATCGGTCATATTATGGTTTATACCCACCTGATATGATTTGGCGTCAATAGATAATTTTTCTTCGGGTTCTGTGTGTTTATCACTAGTATCAAAAAATATGATGAAGATCAATTATATACAGGAATATAGCAAAAAATAAATTACATATTTCTTACGATTTTTGAGCTTAAGTAATAAATCTAGATACAATTACAAATTTAATAAATAAAGCTTGATATAAAGTTAATGTGTCAATTAAAGAGTATATGGAGATAAAAATATATGGAGATTGGAGGATTTTTTGAGTTTCCAGAATTTGAGGATATAAATGATAATGATTCAGCCTACTACTATCTTACTACACTAAATAATAACTACTACTTCTTAAGGGATGGAAGGCAAGCCATAAAGTCTTCACTAATAGACATAGATGACGTAAAAAACAAAACCTGTTTTCTAACCTCTTATTTATGCGACTCAATTTTACAGCCCTTTAATGAGCTTAATTTAGATATAAAATTTTATGAGCATAATGATCCTTTGATACCACTCTTAGGTAGTAATATAAAAAATTCTATCATCCTAATTATAGATTATTTTGGCGTAGAAGCTATTTCTAATCAGCAAATTCAGGAACTATTAGATCAAGGAAACTTAGTAATCTTGGACATAAGCCATTCTATTCTAAATAAAAACAGATTTTCTCTACGAAATGAAAATTTATATATAATTTCCAGCCTGAGAAAGATATTCCCAATACCGGATGGAGGAATAATTTATTACAATAAAGAAGAATTCACTTCTACTGGTAAATTTCCTACAAAATACGAAAAAAAGGTTGAAGCAATGATTCTTCGAGGTTTTTATCTACAAAATTTCAATTTAAGAAGGAGTACACCTCAGGAAGATGGAAAAAAACTAGATTCAATGTTAGAAGATTTTTACACCAAAATACCAGTGGGAATTAAACAAAATTTAGAAGATATTAAAAAGTATTATTTATCCTTGCATTATGAATATGAACTGAATAAATATAAGCATGAAAGTGAACCCCAAAATATTCCTTCGCTTTCTCTGCACATTCTAAATAATATTTCCTATACCACAATTGTAAAAAAAAGATTTGAGAATTTAAAATTCCTTTATAAAAAAATTGACAATGAGGATCTTTTTTTATTCAATTTAGATGATATAAAATGTCCTTTTATTTTGCCTTTAAGATTTGATAGTGAAGATGAAAGGGATACTATGAAAAATTTGCTAATCAAAAATGACATTTATCCACCAATACTCTGGGACTTGGAAAAGTATGTTCCGAAAGAATACACCTATGAACGAGATTTAGGTAAAAGAATACTAACCATCCCCATTGATCAAAGATATGATCCTGAAATTCTATCAAAAGTTGTGTATATATTGAATATGGTTTAAATCTGTTAAATTAATTAAATAATAAAAATTTATTTTAATTAAGGGGGATTAGATTTGTTTAAAGAACCAAGAATAGCAAAGTGCAAAATAATGTATCTTCCCAAAATAGAGGATATACGGGGAAACCTTACCTTTATAGAGGGAATTAATCATGTGCCTTTTGAAATAAAGCGGGTATATTATCTTTATGATGTTCCAGGGGGGGAAAGTAGGGGTGGTCATGCACATAAAAAATTAGACCAATTCATAATTGCTGCTAATGGAAGTTTTGACGCCATTTTGGACGATGGGTTTAACAAAGAAAGATATCATCTAAATCGGTCTTATTATGGGCTATACGTACCCAACATGATTTGGCGTGAACTGGATAATTTTTCTTCGGGTTCTGTGTGTTTAGTACTTGCATCAGAGCCTTATGAAGAAGATGATTACATCAGGGAATATGAAAGCTTTCGAGAAATTGCCGAAGCTAATGGACAAACCTACGTGAAAAAATGTGGTATTGATTTCAATCAAAATGAAGGATGAGTAACATATGGTGAAACAAGAAAAATTAATAATTGTGGGTGCGGGTGAATTCGCAGAAATAGCTTATGAATATTTTACCCACGATTCATCTTACCAAATCGTTGCTTTCAGTGTAGAAGAGGATTTTATTGAAAAGGAAGAATTATTTGGACTTCCGGTAGTTCCTTTTGAAGAATTAGAAAATTTCTATAACCCAAATGAATATCCTGTATTTGTAGCCATAACCTATACCCAATTTAACCGAGTTCGGAGAAGGCTCTATGAAGAAGTAAAATTGAAAGGCTTTAGAACTGTTTCCTATATCAGTTCACGTGCATTTGTTTGGAATAACGTGGAAATAGGAGAAAATTGCTTTATATTTGAAAACAACGTTCTGCAACATCATGCGGATATTGGAAACAACGTAATTATTTGGAGCGGTAATTATGTGGGCCACCGGGCTAAAATTAGGGACCATTGTTTCATAACCGCTCATGTTGTGGTTTCTGCTTTTAGCGAAGTTGGTGAAAACTGTTTTTTTGGAGTTAATAGCAGCATATTAGACAATTTAACCATAGCTAAGGGTTGCGTTATAGGTGCTGGAGCAGTAGTGTTAAAAGACACCGAGGAAGGTGGAGTATACGTAGGTAATCCAGCAAAACTGCAAAAAAAGAAAAGTAAAGATCTTGTATTTTGGAGTAGTAATCGCAATGATTAGAATAGAAACTTATAAACCAGAATATTATCCCCTCTGGAATCAGTTCATTGAAAATTCAAAAAACGGAATTTTCTTTTTTCTTAGAGATTATATGGAGTACCATTCGGATAGATTTGAAGACCATTCACTTTTATTCTTTAAAAATGATAAACTAGTCGCTGTCATGCCAGCAAACATTAAAGATGATTGTTTAAATAGCCATGATGGTTTGACCTTTGGTGGTATTATATCAAATAGAAAAATGACCATGTTCTTGATGTTAAAAATATTCAGTGAATTAAAAGATTATCTAAAAAGTAATGGGATTAATAAAGTTTTATACAAGGCAATACCACACATATACCATTCTTTACCTGCAGAAGAAGATCTTTATGCTCTTATACGTAATAAAGCTAAACTTATTAGGAGAGATGTAGCATCGACCATACTCATGGAAGAAAGAATACCTTTTAGCAGAAGTAGAAGTAAAAACATAAAAAATGGCCAAAAAAATGTATTTAACATTAAAGAAAGCTATGATTTTGAAACTTTTATGACTATTAAAGAGAAACAATTATTTATAAAGCATGGAGTTAAACCAACTCATTCGGCAGCAGAAATGAATTTACTTGCAAGCAGATTTCCGAATAACATAAAGCTATTTACGGCTGAAATTAATCAAGAAATGTGTTGTGGAGTAATTACCTATGCTAGTAAAAACGTTGCGCATGCTCAATACCAAACTACTGATGCTGAATTTAATTTGCGTGCAAATGATTTAATTTATGATTTTTTAATAAATAATTATTATAAAGATAAGAAATATTTTGATTTTGGCATATCAACCGAAAAGGATGGTCTTTATTTGAATGAGGGTCTTATTGACTATAAAGAAAGATTTGGCGCACGTGCAGTTGTCCATGATTTTTATGAATGGGAGATTCAATAAAAAGTTATATATAAAAAAAAGATTTGTAAATAAAAAAAGCGCTAAAATAGCAACCAAGCATTAATTCTGTCTCTTTAATGATTATAAACCTCTTTATAAACTTCAAGGGTTTTAAAAGCTGTTTTTTTCCAATCAAACTTCTGTGCCTGTTTTAAACCATTATTTATTAGAGTTTCCATAAATTCTTCGTTGGTTAATACTATTTCAATGGCGTTGGCTATTTCTTTAGTTTCATAAGGGTTAATGAGAACTGCAGCATCATCGACTACCTCAGGTAAAGAACTATTGTTGGAGGTTATAACTGGGGTACCACAAGCCATGGCTTCTAGTGGTGGAATACCAAATCCTGCGTAGAGACAGGGATAAATAAATAGATCAGCGGCGTTATAAATTCTTATTAAGTCATCTTGGGAAACTTTACCTGTAAAAATGACATGATCTTCCAGTTTAAGGAATTTAATAGTCTTTAAAATCTTTTCAGTTTTATCTACAACACCTCCCACTATTACCAACTTATGCTGCAATCCATCTTTCCTAGCCAGATGAAAAGCTTTTAGTAGACGTGATATATTCTTTATCGGATGTAAGCCTCCTACGGACAGAACAAACTGTTTAGGGAGCAGGTATTTTTCTTTAACATCATTTATTTCTTTAGAAGTCAGGGGCCTGAAGCTTTCGTCTTTTCCAAGGTAAATCACCTTAATCTTCTCTTTTGGAACATCCAAATACTCCATAAGGTCTTTCTGGGAATGATAGGAATCAGTGATTATTTTATCAGCCTTGTTAATAGTTTTTTTAAGAAGCAACCGATGCAACATCACATCTCCCCATTTGAAGAGATTAGGGAAGAGCAGCGGAGTCAAATCGTGAACCGTAATAACCTTTCGGAATGGCTGAGTAAAAGTAAATGGTCCTAACTCGTAGGGGTCATGAAGAACATCCAGAGAAGATTTCCTCAGCTTTCGGGGGAGTGTGAAGTATCTCCAGAAATAATAACTTCCCGTTCCCTGTATTAAGCGATTTTTTTGAATTAAAATCTCTTTATTTTGACTATAAATATCTAGATCGCTTTTTAAATAATGTATTAGGTGATAGTCATTATCCTTATCAATTTGGTTAATATTTTTGAGAAGTTGGTAAGTGTAAACCCCAATACCTCCGCTGTATTCATCAATAGAATCAGTAATTATTCCTATATCCATAAAAAACCTCCAAATAATGTCTATTAATTTTTAAACCATGTTACTTCCCCGTAAATTGACGAACCTCCATTATTATAAATTCTAGATCGTGATTTGAGAATTTCTTGAGATGATTGATATTTTAATTCTGAAATTATGTTGGCCCCACTCATTTTGTATGTTAGTATTTTTTCCCCCTGATTCACGTTTAAGGTCCCTAAAAATATGTAGGACCTATTGGTGATTAGATCAAAGTAAACAGGAATCTGTTCTGCCGGTAACATACTACCTAAAACTGGAGCCCGGTTTTTATCAGCATAAACAGTGTAATTATTTTGATAGCCATAAGCATAATAACTGTGAGTAAGCCATTCTCCAGCAGTTGTTTCTCTTTGGTTGAAAATAGGAAAATCAACAGAACTGCTGAGTGCGATAGATGTGGGATGTTTATAATCTATAAGTTGATAAACAACACCAGTATCAAATAACAAAAAAACTATTAAAAAAATAGCAATAAATTTGAAATGCTGATCTTTACTGAAGTTTGTCCTTGAGATTAGTTTAAACAAATCAAATATTTTTATAATCCCTAATACACAGAACGGCGCTAGAATGATAAGAGCTACATGATACAATCGGCTGGTATTCATCTGACTGGAGAAGAAAGGTAACAAAATTCCTGCCACCAGAACCATAAAAGTAGCTAAAATAAGGGCTTTATATTCTTTTTTAAAATTCATTCCATCTTTTCGGAAAAATAGGGCCAGAACCCCTATAAATATTAAAAACTGACTGAATAAATAGATATACTTGTGTAAGTTACGTAGAGGTGTAAATTGTTGCTCTATTACCATATTCAAACCTTGAGTAGTGTTAGGATCCATAAAAGTGTACAGGTTATTGATTATGCCATGCCCTATGCTGACGGTAGCTTGGAAAATTGAAGCACTTGAAGTGAATATATACCAAGTAAAAAGAAAGAAAATAAACAGGACTAAAAAGGAAGAAGTCAGAATTCTGTCTTTTTTAATTGATCGATATAGATTTATTTTTTCACTAACACTAGGTTTTCTTCCCTGCTTTGACAAGTTATTTTTATTATTACCAAAAAAATGGTTAGGAAAAGATTGCAGAAGAGCGTTTACTGCTGTCAATTTATAAATCTTTGGCCAAAATTTGCTAGAAAGTCCTTGATTTGAATTTTTATCAAGAAAATAGAGAAAAATTGCACTTATTATTAAAATAAGCATTATCACGTATGATAACCCGTAATGAGTTACCACAATGGACAATCCAAACATAACGGCCAGAAAAGATCTTTTCGTCACTTCTAACTTATCATTAACAATCAACATTAATACCAAAACTAGCATTAACTCCGCTACTTGCTGTCTGATTAAGCTTAGCATTTCGGTGTAAAAAGTGAACATTAACATAAAAAAGAATACTGAGAAGAAAGCTATCTTTGGGCTAGTTTGTTTACAAAATAAGTAGTACAAACCCAGAGGGACAAGTGAAAAAAGAAATGGATAAATAATTTTCATAATCCACACTTCACCTATATTTATGAAGCTGGAGAAAATAGGTCCCAGAATTACCACGCTTAACATGGAATTGTAGCTAAAGGGAAGACTTTCATTCCAGAAAGCGTTTAAAATCACTTGGTTAGCTAGGAAGTACTCAGCATTTATATCCCAACCCCAAATGTAGTTGCTAATTAGGGATTTGTGCAAAAGAAGAGAAATTGAAATAATAAACACGATTAATGGATATAATTTGGATGGGATGAATGTTCTTAAACTTACCATAAATGCAATGATACCTACTAAAAAAATCATTAACATTGTTAGCACATTAGAATGATATACATTCATCTGATAAGCTCCCAAAATAGTTAAAATAGGTAATATAAATAGAAATAAGAGTGGTGATGATACTAAATTTTTTAAATCAACCTTATTTGGAGGAGATTTCTTTTCAACGACCCTCCTTTTGTCGATTAAATAACATATAAAGCACAAAATGATTGTGAAAACATAAAAAGTGATAATAATTGAGACAGAAGATAATGGTTTATCAATTCCTAAAATTGGATATAAATAGTTCATTAAAGTTCCGATTACCATCAATATGACTAGACTTGATCCTAAGGTGTATAATAAAATCTGTCCATTACTTTCTATCCTATCTAAATTGATTAAGCGGAGTAAAAGCGTGCCTGGAATGAATAATATAAAAAAGAATCCAATCAGATCTTTGAGAATAGGAATACCCAAACCAACATACTCTAGGAGAATCAGAACAAAGAATATTGTCTGAAGTGTAATAATAAGAAGCAGAAATTCCTCGATCTTCCAATCTTTCAGATGGAAAAGGTTATTTATGTACATTATATGTTTAGCTGAGAACTTGGTCATAAATAGTAATCAGCCTTTCCTCCATGATCGTCCAGTTGTACTTATTTTCATAAGCCTTCCTACCATTACTTCCTAGCTTTCGTTGTAAACTTCGATCTTCTTTTAAAATGGATATTGCCTCTTTTAAAGCATTTTCATTCCTATAAGGTATGATCAAGCCGCAATTTTCATTTTTCACAATATTTGCCATAGAATTATTTTCATTCACTATAATAGGGATTTGTGATGCCATGGCCTCAAAAAGTTTATTAGGACTAGCATATTTATTATTGGGAAGGCTTGGATCATAGAGGGCTATAGTAAGATCAGCATTTATGGTACCATTAATGATCTCCTTATAAGGAACACCATCCAAATACAAATCAACATTTTCGAACCTTTGGCCAAGTTGCAAAATCTGTTTTTTGAAATCTTTTACCTCGAAACGCCATTCATATTCTCTCCACCCTTGTTCATAATTACGTAATGACAGGAGTGCAAGCGACATGTTCCAATGAACTTCAGCATCATCTTGTTTTATCTGTAATGCTTTTTGATAATATGTCAACGCTTCTTCTGTTTGTCCCCTGTCCTCAGAAATAAGC
>Ga0209048_10004160_pt1 | contig 13888 bp, 11 predicted proteins | sample FrelakmetCRP12CR_FD_187146 | JGI IMG/M metagenome (GOLD analysis project Ga0209048, IMG submission 187146) | Freshwater lake sediment microbial communities from the University of Notre Dame, USA, for methane emissions studies - CRP12 CR (SPAdes)... | ecosystem: Environmental > Aquatic >... | reverse complement strand
ATGTGACACCATTCAAGGGCTGACCCCAACGCATCGCCGACTGGGAATGGACGCTTGGGGTGAACTTGCGGGGCGCAACGGGGATTGCGGGCGGCGTCCGGCGCGTTCAGTCGTCCAGCACGTTGACGTTCGCCACATCTCCAGCTTGATCGACTTCTTCGAAGAGGAAGCCCCCGGCCAGCTTGCCAGGCCCGTTCTCCGTCGTCCAAACGGCGCACTCGAAGTTCTGGCCTTGCTGCGTCATCATCCCCGTACCGATCTTCGGCGCGCCGTTCGTGAACCCTGCCGTCATCGTACCGGTGGTGTAGACGACCTCCTCCACCGGCGGGTAGCTGGCATGGATACAATCGCTGCCCGCGCCCGGCGGCAGCTGGTTGATGGCCTGCTGGCACCGCAACTCCACTGCACCAGGGCCACCGTCGGCTCCGAGGCCGGTGGTGATCTCCACCGGCGCCCCGCTGCGGCCCGGGCCCATGCTGTCTTGCGTCACCTCGACGTCAACTTTCGTTCCGCCATCGCAATCGACGAAACCAGTACATGAGTCGATGCGCACACAGAGGACACCGAATTGTCCACCGAGGATCCCCGCGGAATAATACGCCGGCCCGGACACGGTGATCGGAGCGACGCCGTCAGCATTGGGTGTTCCGGCGACCAGATCGAGGGCACCTACCAGCTTGCCGAGCGGCGTATGCGGCCCGAGCGCCGACGAGTAGAAAGATCCGCCAAAGCTGAAGTGGCGGGTGCCAAGCGCCGCGCTGGTACGCTGACAGGTGAACGAGCATTGTGGGCCGGGCGGATCGCACTCCTCACCGCAGCCGCTGTTGACGATCCCGTCACCGCAGACGGTGCCTGGTTCGACCTCGCACGTCGGCGAGCAGCCGTCGCAGGCGGTCTGATTGCCGTCATCGCATGCCTCGTTGCCGCAGCGCACACCGTCGCCACAGCCGGTCTCAATTCGGCAATCAGCGGTACACCCGTCACAGCTGGCCGTGTTGCCGTCGTCGCACGCCTCGCCGGCATCCTTGACGCCGTCGCCGCACATCGGAATGCGCTTGCACTCGCCGGTGCACGCCGCTCCCGGCGGATCGCACTCCTCACCGCAGGTCGTATTGACCGTGCCATCGCCGCAATGTTGGCCGACCTCGACCGTGCAGGCTGCGGAGCAGCCGTCGCAGTTGTCGGTGTTGCCATCGTCGCACGCCTCGTTGCCGCAGCGCACGCCGTCGCCGCAACCGCTCTCGGCGCGGCAATCGACGGAGCACCCGTCGCAGCTGACCGTATTGCCGTCGTCACAGTCTTCACCCAGTTGCACGACCCCGTCACCACAGGACCCCTCTCGTTCACGCAACTCCAACTTGATGATGCGGCCCGATCCCGGCAAAGGGTCCATCTGCGTCGCCTTCGAGGTGCAGGTCCACACGCTGCCGTCCGCATCGAACTCGAAGTCGCGCATGAAGTTGACTGGTGTCGGCAGGGCGAACACGGTGAACTCCTCCGTGCTGGGACGGAAGCGAATGATGCTGTCGGAATCCGATCCGGTGATCCAGACATCGCCGGTGGTGCGATTCACCTTGACATTGTACGGCAAGTCGAAGCCCTTCGGCTGCGTGGGCAGGTCGTACACCTTCCAGGTCTCGGTGCGTGGATCGAAGCGTCCGAGCTGACTGGTGCCGTAGCCGGGCACCCAGACGATGTTGTCCGGTCCGACACCCAGGCGACGCGGCCCATCAAAGGGCGGACGCCACGACTTCACCTCGCCCGTGGTCGGGTTGACACTACCGATGCGAAATCCAAAGAGTTGCGACCACCAGACGGTCTGGTCCGGCGCCACGTCACACCCGTATGCCACCGCGATCGGCACGCCGCTAATGGCGGCATCGGCGGGCGGCAGGGGAAAATACGTGAATTCTGCCGTCGGCGGGTCGAAGCGGCAGACGTCATTGGACTTGGTCAACGTGTACCAAATGCGTCCCTGCGCGTCGAAGCGTAACGTGTGCGGATACGCCCCGGTGTGACCGTTGATGGTCGGCTGGTCGTAATAGGTGAACTGCTTGCTGTGCACGTCGAACTTGATCAGCTGCTCCGCCCCGGGTGCGGTGATCCACATATTGCCGTCGGCGTCACGCTGAACCGAATGTCCGCCATCTTTGATCGGATAGCTGGCGCGCTCCATCGTCGCAGGGTTCAATGAATACACTCCGGGAACGGTATAAATGGTTCCATCGAGTCCGGGCTCGAGGTCATGACAGTCGGGCTGGTTCACCGGATCGATCTCCCACTCGTAGATCACGGCGCGTACCGCGTCGCCGCGCGGCGGGGGTGGGGGCGCGAAGTGCGGGAAGGTTGGGTTGTTGGCGAAGGTGCTGGTCAGCGTCGGTAGCAGCAGTTGGCGGGTCTCGTCGAAGAACGGCACGGCGCCGTACCCAATCATCTTGTTCACCAACGTTTCCCAATCTGCCGCGGTGCGCGATTCGCGGAATTCGAAATTGCCGATCTGATGGCAGTTGGCGCAGGTGCGCACGAAGTCGCCTTGGACGTGCTTCGACGGCCAGGGGATGAGCGACAGGAAGTAGCTTGCCGGAAGCTGATCGGTGACGTCGGCCATCTTAGCGAGCGCAAACGTCGCCGCTGCCGGCCCGCGCTGTTCAGCCAGATCCAGCGTCCCATCGACATAGCCAATGCGCTTGGCACGCAGCTGGTAAACCGCCGGAGGCATCGCTGGGAAGTGAAACGATCCATCCGCCGCGGTGAAGACGCTGACGCTGCGATGCAGAACGGCGTCGGAGGCGGTGACGCTCACGCCGCCCAGGGGCTTGAGCTGCGCATCGGTCACGGTGCCGAACAGCTGCAGGTCCGACGGGGTGGCGACCGCGGTCGGCGTCAGCGAGGGAGGGGGCGTAGCCGTCGCGGCGCTGCTGCGGCGGGTCGAGTCACTGCCGCATCCGACCAACATCGCGACGCAGCACGTCGCGCCAAACATCAGCGCGCGGAGAGCCCGTTTGAACGGCAGCCTTGCCATACGGTCGAGCATCGCATCTCCCCCGGAAACTTTGGATGTGCCGTAGTACGGCGCGGAGAGCAGATAAGTCAAACGAAAATTGGTCCGGCGACGTACGGGAAGCGAACCGTGGGGATTCTGACGGAGCCCCAGGGGATCCGCCCGGTTCGAGCTGCAGCGCAGCCAAGAGCTGACAGGGCGCCTTCCGTTTGTCCCCGCCGTATGCTCTCGTTCGGGCGCATGGGCGTGGGGTGGCGTCAAAGGGACCGGTGGATTCGCTTGGTGACATTTGCGGTCACCCTGGCGGTGCCCGGTGCGGTGGGGGCGCTCATATCGCTCGGCAACAACCTGACGCTGATCCCGTTGCCGGAGATTCTGACCGATCCAAACGAGGGAACGACCGTCGGGGTGCTCGCCACGGTGCTGCAGACTGACGACGACGGCACCATCCGGCGGATGCTTGCGCCCGACGTGCGTTGGAACGACATCACGGGCGCGTACCCGATGCTCCGCTTTTTTGACTACTCGCTACCGAAGCAGAGCATCGTGTTGCAGGGCGGCAAGGCCACGAAGATCGGCGAATACTTCGAGGCGAGTTACCAGGGCGAGCACCTCTTCGACGGCTGGCTCGACGCCCGCGTACAGCTGCTGCACGAGAACGACCCCTTCGAACGCTTTTACGGCTTCGGCAACGCGACGCCGAATCGCGCCGAGACCAACTACACGTCCGACACCACCGCCTTCCTCGGTGCCGTGTGGGTGAATCTGCCCTACGCCTTGCATGTCGGTACGCAGACCCGTGTGCGGGTCGTGCGGCTGCGCCAAGGGGGTGTCAGCTCGATCCAGCAGCTGCTTGACGACCCGGCCCTCGCGGGCACCCCGGGCATCGACGGGGATACGATCGTCGGCCAGCGTGTCAGCACCCGCTACGACACACGTGACGACATCGCGATACCGACTGAGGGCACGTTGGTCGAAGCCGGGGCCGAAGTGGTCGACAAGGCTCTGGCGGCCTCCACCTCCTACCTGCGCTACAACATGGAGTGCCGGTCGTTCGTACCGCTGGTCGCGGACAAACGGTTCATTCTGGCCTCGCAGGCCGTGCTCGGATACCTGCAGCACGGGGACCAGGCGCCGTTTTACGACCGCAACGCCTTGGGCGGTGAGAGCAGTCTGCGGGGATTCGGCAGCAACCGATACACCGACAACGACTACTTTTTCGCGCGCGGTGAGCTGCGCAGCAACGTGTGGGAGCCGCAATTTCTGACGGAGCGCTTCAAGGTCCGCGGGCACATCGAGGTGGCGCCGTTTGTCGACGTCGGTCGCGTGTTCGCCTCGTCGCGCACGTTTCCGCTCGAAGATTTGCATGTGGCTGGCGGCACCGTCTTTCGCGCCATCGTGCCGCCACAACTCGTCAGCTATGTCGCCTTGGGCACGACTGGCAGCGGCATCGCCGCGTTCACCGGTATCGACTACCCCTTCTGATGGATGGCGCCGTGCCAAAGGGGAGCGGCCGGGTGTGAAAGCATGGACCGTGAACGTCATCGATCGGGGATCGGACAGCTGAGCGAAGCGGATGTGGGCGTATTGGTCCTGGCCCGACGAGCCGGGAAAATTCGCTCGACAGGCACGTAGTGAGCGGCTAATTTAAGATACCATTTAAAATGAGCCGCTACCGTCACCGCACCGTTGAAGCGCGCATTGCCGACATCATCGCCCAATTTCCGGCCGTCCTGGTTACCGGACCGCGACAGGTGGGGAAGACCACCCTGCTGCGGCACATCGCCGGAAAAGGCCGGCGGTATGTCTCGCTCGATGATCCGACGCTGCGCGAGTTGGCCGCTGCCGACCCCAACTTGTTCCTCGAGCGCTTTCCGCCCCCGCTCTTGCTCGACGAGATCCAGTACGCGCCCGGTCTGCTGCCCTATTTGAAGCTGCGGATCGACGCGCGACGGGAACCCGGCGCATTCTGGCTGACCGGCTCACAGCAGTTCCAGATGATGAAAGGCGTGACGGAGACCTTGGCCGGCCGGGTCGCAGCGATCAACCTGCTCGGCTTCTCGCAGCGCGAGCGCCTCGGGCAGCGGTGGAACGTCGAACCCTTCCTGCCGGATGCCACTGCTGTGGCGCGCCGCGGAACGCTGGCGATCCAAGGGGAGCGGGCGCTGTACGCGGCGATCTGGACCGGCGGTTTTCCTGCCCTGGTGACCGGTGAGGCCGCCGACCGTGATGTGTTCTTCTCCTCCTATTTGCAGACGTACCTGCAGCGTGATGTGCGGGACCTGGCACAAGTGGGCAGCATCGCAACGTTCACGCGCTTTGTGCGTGCCTGCGCCGCGCGCACGGCGCAGTTGTTGAACCTGTCCGATCTGGCGCGCGACGTCGATGTGAGCGTGCCGACGGCGCGGAGCTGGTTGTCGGTGCTGGTGGCAAGCTGCCAGGTGTTTCTCCTGCAGCCCTATCACACCAGCGTCACCAAGCGGCTGGTGAAAACCCCGAAGCTCTATTTTCTCGATACGGGTCTGTGCGCCTATCTCACCGGATGGACATCGCCGGCGACCCTGGCTGCGGGAGCGATGCGTGGGGCGATCTTCGAGACGTACGTGGTGGCCGAGGTGCTGAAGAGTTGGTGGCACCGGGCGCGTACCCCGCCGATCTATTTCTACCGCGATCGTGACGGTCGCGAGATCGATCTCGTGTTCGATGTCGACGGCACGCTCTGGCCAATGGAGATCAAGCACGCTGCCACGGTCCGCCGCGAATGGGTGAGTCCGTTCACGGCCCTCGAACGTCTCAAGAAACCTCTGGGAGCCGGCGCCGTCGTGTGCCTGACATCGGAGCGGCTCCCGGTGACACGGGAAATCACCGCACTACCGATCGGAGCGCTGTGAGGCGCTGTTCGGAGGGATGCCACTGCCGCCTCGTTGAATCTGGTCGTGCTCAGCGTCAAGCAAACGGCCGCGCGCTGCAATCCTTCTGCACGACGGCGGCATGAGATGACCTCCGCCGCATCAAGAGGCTGCAGCCGCAAGGTATTAGTAATGAGCCGGCGGGCGGAAACCGACGGCGCGAACGCCTTTTGCTCTTTTGTAAAGAACGCCGCTTTGCCGGGAGGGCACCGAGCCACGGGGTTGGGACTGATGGAAATCAGTCCCAAATTGCTCAAGCGGCCGCAGACAAAGCACGCCCTGCGGTGTTCGCGGACAGCGCTCTTGGTGAGCGTATCGGGCGTCGGTAGTTGTGTATCCGAGATCAAACCTTGCCGATCACCTCGCGCGCGAACTCGTCGATCAATTCGCGCGCCATCCCGGGGATGGCCTGGATGGCCAGGTTGTCGATGCCCGCGGCGGCCAACGCCTTGACGCGCTCACGCACGGCGCCGCCGTCGCCGGTCAGCGACAGCAACGGGATCAGATCCCGCGGCACGAAGGCCTCCTCGCCGGGCTTCAGGTACATCATGTGGCCTTCGTGGACGTCCAGGTAGCGGCGGTCGCGCGGCGAGCCGCGCTGCGCGGCGTAGCGTTCGATGTAGGCATCGTACGCGGACGCCACGCCTGCGTTGTTCATGCCGAAGCCGTGCCCGCCGCGCGCCGCTTCCCACATCGCGTGAACGCCGACCATCGCCACGGGCCCGACCCGCCGCACGACGCGCTCGCCGGCGACCGTCTCGCCAGGCCGCAGGATACAGCCGGTGGTCAGCATCGTCGTGTAGGGTCGTCCGCCTGGGCCGTCGAAGCGTCGCCCCGCCGCAGCCGCCGCTTCGTTGATCACGGAAAGCCCCGCGCCGATGCCGTCGGGCTGCTGGGCCACGGTGATCCAGCCCTCACCCACTTCGCCGACCGCGGCCAGCGCCTTGGGCGCGTTGGCGGCGATGTGGATCGGAATCGGATCGTCGAGGTTGAAGCAGCCGACCGTGCGCTCCTGGGTCAGCAGGCGGATCCACCGTTCGTACTTGCCGTCGCGCAGCAGCACGTCTTCGCCGGCCAACAGGCCGCGCACCTGACGCACGTACCGCACCATCTGCGCAACCGGCAGCGGCGGCATGCCCATCGTGTTGCGGCCGGTGAACCCGGTGCCGATGCCGAGAATCACGCGGCCGGGCGCCAGCGCGTTGATACTCGCGATCGCGGCCGCCGTGACCGGCGCGATGCGGTTGCTCGGGATGGCCACCAGCGTGCCCAGTTTCATTGTGCGGGTGTGCTCGGCTGCCAGTGCCATGGTGGCATAGACGTCCGAGCACAGCAGCTGGGTGTCGTAGAACCACGCGTGGCTGAAGCCTGCGGCTTCGGCGACTTCGCAGTCGCGCCAGGCCTGGACGTAGCAGGGAAAGGCAATTCCGAAGTGCATGCTGTCCGTTTCTCTCGGTCGTGCTCTCTGTTGCTATGCGAGCTGCAGGCGAGTGTCGAATACCCGTGCGCATCGCTCAGAGCAAGAAGGTGCCGATCTGGGCGCCAAGGTTGCACGCCGAAACACCCCACGCCAAGCGACCCAGTTCCGCACCTTCGTGCACGTCCTTGACCAGCGCCGTCCCTGGTGCGTGTGGACTTGTCACGTGACACCGGACTATGCAGCGAGTCCACAGGGGGGGCATGGAATGAGCCGAAAACCGCTCGTCATCTATCACGCGGACTGTATTGATGGCCTGACGGCCGCCTGGGTTGCCCGGCGCTCGCTGCACGACGCGGACCTCCATCCGGCCTCCCACGGCTCCTCGCCCCCAGACCTGACGGGGCGGGATGTCTATATGTTGGACTTCGCGTACCCCCGTGCGGCCATGGAAGCCATTGCCCGGCAGGTGCAGACGCTCGTCGTTCTGGATCATCACAAGACCGCCGCGGCGGACCTGGCCGGCCTCGGCGCCACCGCCCCCAACCTCCACCTCGAATTCGACATGCACCGTTCCGGTGCGCGCCTCGCCTGGGACTGGTTCCATCCGGACAAGAGAGAAGATGCGCCGTGGCTCGTCCGGTATGTCGAGGACCGAGACCTGTGGCGCTTCGCCCTCCCGTACAGTCGGCAGGTGACGACGGGCATCGATGCGTACGAACATACGTTGGAGAGTTGGGACGCGCTGGCGGAACGTGATCTTGAGGAGGTGGCCCGCGAAGGGCGCGTGATCGAGACCTACCGCCGGCGTTGCATTGAGGCGGCGTGCACCTTGGCCCTGCCGATGGTGATTGCCGGCTATCAGGTGCGCGCCGCGAACTGCTCAGAGAGGCGCTTCGCATCCGATACGGCGATGGCGCTGGCGGACGGGTTTCCGTTCGGGGCGACGTACTGGATCACCGCCAACGGCACCGTGCGCTTTTCGGTGCGGTCGCCAGCCGAGGGACTGGACGTGTCGGAGATCGCCAAGACCTTCGGCGGAGGTGGGCACGAGCACGCGGCGGGCTTCGAAGTGTCCCTGGAAGAACTGGCCCAGATGATACGCGCGGGTGCGGCCGCCGGTCCACATTCAGCGTAACCGTAAAGTGCTGGTGCTCTTCGCCAGCGGCAGCGTGCTGATCCTGCCGTTCGTCTTGCTGCTGGCCCTCAGCCGCGCGCCGGTACGATCCCGTACTCGATCATGCTGCGCCCGGTGTCGAGGATCGTCTGCTCCACCGGACGCATCGTCCAGCCGAGTTCGCGCTTCGCCTTGTCGCAGCTCACCTGTTCTTGTCGGCCGACATACTCGAGCGCCAAGCGGATCGTCTTGTCGAAGCGGGCGATGATCCACATCAGCCAATAGGGGAGCCGGCCGGTCGGCACCCGGTAGCCCTTGGGGTTGAACTCGGCGGCCAGCACCTTGGCCATGTCCTCGATCCACATATGGTCCCCGGCGCAGATATAGCGGTTGCCGGGCGCGCGGGGGCTCTCCATCGCCAGGCGGTGGGCAATCGCGACGTCGCGCACGTCGACAGGGGCGAAGCCGATGCGCGGGCACGCGGGCATCTCGCGCGCCAGCAGCTTGCGTACGACCTCGCCCGACGTTCCGGGGTCGGCGTTCATGACGGGCCCGAGCACGAATCCCGGATTGATGACGGCCAGCTCGAAGCGCTGGGCCGCCGGCAGTCCTGCGACGAAGTCCCACGCCGCCCGCTCCGCCAGCGTCTTGCTCTTCTGGTAGGCCTCGCAGCGGTCCACATTCGACCAGTCCGCCTCGGTGCGCACCCTGTGGTCATGCGCGTCGTGACCGAACGCGATGGCCGCAACGGAAGACGTGAGCACGACACGCTTCACGGTGCCGCTCGCGGCGCACGCGCTGAGCACCCGCTTGGTCCCGTCGACCGCAGGGCGGATCAGGTCCATCTCGTTCTTCGGCACTTCGGCGGGAAACGGCGAGGCGACGTGCCAGACGTAGGTGCAGCCGGCGACCGCTTCCCTCCAGCCGCGGTCGCTGCCGAGGTCGGCCTCCACCAGATCGAGCGTGCCGCCGGCGCGATCGGCGAACGCGCGCAGGTGGGCGTATTTCTCACGCGCCTGCACGCTGCGCACCGTGCCGCGCACCGCGTACCCGTGCTCGAGCAACTCGCGCACGCAGTGGCCGGCAATGAAGCCGGACGCTCCCGTGACCAGGACCAACGTGTTTTTCGATGCGACTGTCATTATTGTACCCCCGTTGCCGGCCCACGTTGACAGCGCAGCGAGCACTCTGCAAGTTCCCTTGGGTTCGGGACGTGCAAGGACCAGGGCATGAAGCGGAATAGCCTGTCGGACCTAGCACGCCGTAGCGACCCGAAGGGGAGCGGTCCCGCCGAGCCGACGCCGACCGCAGGTTCGAAACTCGCCGCGGCGTTACTGAAGGCGTTGACCTTCGCTGCCCGCAAGCACCGCGACCAGCGGCGTAAGGATGCGGAAGCGTCACCCTATATCGACCATCCGATCGAAGTTGCCGAGATCCCGGCGCGCAGCGGTGGCGTTGACGATGTCACGGTTCTACCGATGTCGCTTGGTTTAGATTCAAGAGTTGACATGAAGAGGGAGACTGGCGTAGTCGGCGGCACGTAGGCTTGTGCGATGAGAGGAGGATTCTGCTGATGTCGCAGCCGCAGGGAGGGATTCTCCCCGAACCAACTCAGAGTGCGTTGTTTGTGATTCTTCGCGTGCGCAATCTGGCACAGGACGGTGGCACCGTGGCGCGTGCGAGCGCTCGCGTTCCCGCGCTGGCCGCAAAGGTCGCGGCCGCCGATCGCCGCGCGAAGCTCGTCTGCACGGTGGGCGTTGGCTCGGAATTCTGGGATGTCCTCTCTCCGGCCAAGCGGCCGAAAGGTTTACGTCCCTTCACCGCGATCGATACGCGCGCGCCCAACACAGGTGGGGATGTGTTGCTGCACATCATCTCGCAACGCGCGGACCTCAACTTCGAGTTGGCGATGCGTATCATGGACCAACTGGGCGAGACCGTCGCCGTCATGGACGAGGTGCACGGCTTCCGTTACCTCGACACGCGCGACCTCACCGGATTCATCGACGGGACCGAGAACCCCAAGGGCAAGCAGCGGGCGGTGGCCGCGCTGATCGGGAAAGAAGATCCCGCCTTTGCCGGCGGCAGCTACGTGTTCACGCAGCGCTACGTCCATGACCTGAAGAAGTGGGCGACGATTCCGCTGACGGAGCAGGAAGGCGCAATCGGTCGTCGCAAGAAGGACAGCAAGGAACTGTCCGCCAAGGTCAAGCCGCCGACGGCTCATATCAGCCGCGTGGTCATCCTAGAGCAGGGCGAGGAGCTACAGATCGTGCGCCACAGCTTTCCGTATGGAACGATGATGGAGGCCGGGCTCTTCTTCATCGCCTACACGAAGGATCTCACCATTCCGGAAAAGATGCTGCGCCGGATGTTCGGCACGGCGGGCGACGGCCTGCACGATCACCTGATGGATTTCACCCGCGCCGTCTCGGGCGCGACGTTCTTCGCGCCCTCACTGAAGGTCCTCACGTCGCTCGCCGCGGGATGAGCGACATCCCCTTCGGCGCCGCCGAGCTCACGCGCCTGGGATTCATCGATCCGCCCGACGATCGGCTCTTGCGGGACGAGGTCCTCGCGCACGAGGTGATCTCCACGCGCGGCGTGAGGTTAGAGGCACGCGCCGTTCGCTCGCATCGCCGGCGACAACGGCGGTGGCGCAGGCTGCACGACCGCAATGTCCGCCCGGTTTTCGGCTGGCCTGGTGCCGGTCTGCGATCGCCAACCGAGTGGCGGCAGGGCAGGGAACGGGTCAGTCGACGTAGGCGCGCAATCCCTTATCTTCGCAGATGGGCAGCAGTTGCGTGAGGGCCCGGGCCTCGAGTTGGCGGATGCGTTCACGGCTGACGCCGTAGCGCCGGCCCACGTCTTCGAGCGTGAAAGACTGATCACCCACCGTACCGAAGCGCAGGCGAAGAATATCCGCTTCGCGCGGCGGGAGCTGCGCGAGGGCGGCCTCCAACTGCACGCTGAGGTCGCCCGCCGCCGCTTCGCGTTCCGGATCACCGGTCTCGCTGGCCAAGAGATCTTCCAGCGTGCGATCGTCTTCGTCACCCAGCGGCGAGTCGAGCGAGACGCACTGGAAACTCTGCGTCATGGTCTCGAACCGATCGGCGTCGACCCCACTGGCTTCGGCGAGCGTCGCACGGCTCACCGCGCCGTCGTTCTCGGTCTGCAGTCGCTGGGTTTCCCGCCCGACCTTCCGGCGCAACTGGTTCCAGTGCACCGGGGTGCGGATCAACCCACCATGGGCATCGCCGGCGCGGCCAATTTGCTGCCAAATCCACCACACGGCGTAGGTGCCGAATTTGACCTCTTTCACTGGATCGTACTTCTCGACGGCGCGGATCAGTCCGAGGGTGCCTTCCTGTACCATGTCGAGAAACGCCACGCCGGGCCGGCGATAGCGCTTCGCAAAGGAAATCACCAGGCGGAGATTGGCTTCGATCATGCGGTCGCGCAGCGTGCGATAGGCGCGCAACTCGCTGTCCAGATTGTGGGCGAACTCCCGCAGGCGCACGCGCGTCCCGAATCGCACATCGGTGCGGCGCCGCGAACGCAGTAACTGGCGGGCGAAGTCGAGCACGAGTACGGTCTCGCGCTCGCGAAAATCGTCGGACGGATGCACCACGCTGCGACCGTGCAGCGGCAGGGCCGCGTTGACCAGACGCGGAAACTGGCGCAGTAAAGACCGAATTCTGCGGCGCGCGCGCACCAAGTCTCGCGTGATAGCCAGTTCTTCCTCGCGGCTCAGCAGCCGGGTGGCGCCAACATTCTGAAAGAACTGCGGCGGCACATCGTACTCGCCGACGTTGTCCGCCACGATCGGCTCCACGTCCTCCAGATCCTCTGGACAGGCCTCCAGCTCGGACTCTTCGTCCGGTTCGTTGTTGTCGTCAATCTTCAGCGCAAGGGCGCCGCGCGTGTTGTCCATCATGTGCCGCACCTCAAATGTGTTGGGAGACGAGATAAGGGAAGATCGGAACTACGAGTGTTTAGACGCTCAAAGCCCGCGGAGCTTCAATGCGAAGATTCGCTCGGTTTTCCGGCACCTTCGGATGTTTTTATCAGCGCTCTGGCCTGCCTCCTTCCCGCGGCGGGTTTTGACCCGCGGGTGGTACGATCGTGTCTTACTCCGCATGAGGACGACGATGTCCAGCAAGGGCCAGTGACTGATGGTCGCTCCGTCGCAGCGTCCTCCTTGCTAACGGCAAGCGTCCCAACGATCAGTACGCCGAGATGACGGCCTCCATCGAGACGGTCGAGATGGTGCTCAACGCTCCGCTGCCAGTGGACCGCATCCGATTTGCCGGGAGCGAAGGCGCCAGGCCGTACCGGTGCAAGAAACGAGATGCTTGACGCGGCGGTGACGCTGGCCGTCGAATAGCACCTTGCAGGGCGACTTTCGGGACCCAGGCCACGACGCCCCAGCAAATGTAGTAGCCGAAACGGTCGTGCATGATGTCGAGCGAGGTGAAGTAGCCGCTCTCCCACCAGAAGAACTTGAACAGGTAGACGACCGTGATCGCGACGGAGATCAGCATCGAGTTGCTGACGTGCCCGCCCGGATCCAGCTCGGCCTGCTTGGCGGCGAAGGAGCAGACGATCAGGCTCCAGCCCATCATGCTGAAGCGGCAATTGATGAGCTGCTTCAAATTGACGCCACAGAGCGTGGGGTGCAGCTCGACGCCCCAGTAGTAGTCCCAGATGAAATTGCCGGAGACGCTGCGATCCTCCGAACTGTGCCAATAGCGGCCCTTGAAATAGAGAAAGAGGCAGAAGACCAAAGCGAAGAGGACAAGCGTCGCGAGAATCTCGCCGAAACGATCCCAGAGGATCCCGGGATTGAAGAGGTGGAGGCCAGAGGAGCAGCCGAAGAAAAGGGCGTGGCTAACGAACCAGGCAGAGACTCCATTGAGCGTGTAGCGGGGGCGGTTGCCGGTGGGTGTGATGGGGCCCTCGAAGATCTTCCCGGGGAGCCATTGGAGGAGGATTCCCTGGAGCACGACGAAGACGAGGACGATTGCGGCGGCGCGCGTGCTCGGCCAAGGCCAGTGCGCGGCGACGGAACGCCAGCCAGCGGCGGTGAGCAGCGGCGAGAGTGAGCCGTTGAACGGCTCGAAAGTGCAGACGATCCAGAAAATGATCGCCGCGGGTGGAGTGGAGAGAATGAGGAACAGCGGCCCCAGCGTCGTGCGAACGAATTCGACGACGGGGCTCTCGCTGCCGGCGGCCCAGGTGGTGAGCTTCTCGGCGGACACGGGTTCCGGCATGGCGGCCTTCCAGCGGCGTCGAAATTGGACTTATCCCCTTTTCGCCCCCGAGCCAAAAGAAACGGCGGTATCTATCCATGCTTTCCGCCGGCGTTGCAAGCTGACGAGGAGCGAAGAACGTCGATCCGCACGAACAGCAGGCCAGTTCGGCGGCGCTGGTGCGACACGTCT
>Ga0209048_10004159_pt1 | contig 13891 bp, 14 predicted proteins | sample FrelakmetCRP12CR_FD_187146 | JGI IMG/M metagenome (GOLD analysis project Ga0209048, IMG submission 187146) | Freshwater lake sediment microbial communities from the University of Notre Dame, USA, for methane emissions studies - CRP12 CR (SPAdes)... | ecosystem: Environmental > Aquatic >... | reverse complement strand
CGGGTAGCTAGGATTGAAATTCGCCGCAATTGGTCGAACATGGCAGAAGGATCGCAGCGCGATAAATCCAGCAACCACGGGGGAACCCTCGTCAGTCCTCGTCATCTGTGTTCTCACTTTTAAGCAGAGGGTCGTTGGTTCGAATCCAAAACGAAAAAACATCTTTGAGTAATTCCGTGTGATTTCAGCGATTCGGACAGCCAGTCAGCGCGGCGTTGACACCCTGCACGAGGCAGTCGACGGTCACGTGCCCGTTGCCGTTGCAGTTGAACTGCGGACAGAGGTCAAGCGATGCGATGCCTAGGGCGATGTTCACACCCTTGACCAGCTCGTCGACGGTGACGGTGCCCTTGCCGTCACAGTCGCCAACGCACCGCCTCGGGGTTGAGGCGGGTGTCGCCGAGGCGAGTCGTGTGGGGGTAGCGCTGGCCGGCCGGGGCACGGATGCAGTCGGCGTCTTTGCGACAGAAGGGGTTGGAGAAGGCATCGGGGGCAGTGTCGGGGTGGCACTCAGGGCAGCAGTCACGGTGGGGACGATTGTAGCCGTAGCCGTCGGAGTTCGGGTCAAGTCTTGAATGGTGCTGGTGGCGGTGACCGTCGGAGTGGGCGGCGGCGTCTCGATCACCGGCAGGCGTACCTCCAGCTGGACCAAAGCCTGCCCCGCCAGCCCCTGACTGTCGGTCACGGTCAGGTTCAGCACGTGGTGCCCGACGGTCAGGCCGGGCGGCATGAGCGCCCGACCCGTGCCCAGGTCTCCATCGCGGTCGGAAGACCACCGGAACGCCTGGTCGTTCAGCACTTCCTGGGCATCGAAGGCGCCCCCGATCAGGGTGACGGGCACGTGTGCCATGACCTGGGCGCCTGGCGCCGGCTCAATGATGTGCACGTCGGGAGGCCGGGCCTCGACAGTGAGGGGGCCGACCGCGGCCTCGGCCGTGTTCATCCCGTCGCGCACCTGCACGAGGATCTGGGCGGTCGCGCTTCCCGGCAGCCGGTCGCGGTTGATGACGAGCGTGTCCCCCACCAAGTCCCGACCGAGCGTCATGAACGTCGTGCCGCCGTCGGGCGAATATCGGACCAGCGCCGTTAACGGAAGCTGGGCAGGGCTATTGCTGGTCCAGCGTATAAATTGCGGCACGCCCACGGGCCAGACTCCTCCGCTCGCGGGCTGGTCGATCGTGACGCTGGGAGTCGCACCCGGGGCAAAATTGCCACGGCTCCCGAGGCCCTGGCCCCCGTGCAACACCGTGAGTTGCACCAGGCCCGGGGCCCGAGGGACCGCCTCATCGAATGTCAGCAGGCGGCCCGACTGACTGTGTACATCCTCCTTCTTCGCCTCGAAGTTGTGCACGAACAAGGTGTTGCCCCGGAAGTCGACGTAAAGGTTGGTCTCGCTCACCCCGGCCTTCAGGATGAGGCTGGTTGCACCAGGGACGCTACCCTTGATGGGCGAGGCGCTGGGCAGAGTGATGGCGCAGACGGGCGGATCGCTCTCGCGGAACGGCATGCGCAGGGGACGGTCGTAGAGCAGGTTGTCCAGCAGCAGCGTCAGCGGCACAGCGCCGGCTCGATGATCGTGATGGGGTGCGTCGAGTCGTCGCCGCCGACGAACGTTACCCCAAAGTACTGGTTGAACACTGCCGTGCCGACGTCCAAGTTCTCGAAGTCGACTAGCGTCGGCACGCCGCCTAAGGCCCCACGAGGAGACAGCGCGATGCTGAGCACGGCTACAAGGATTGCAATGCTCGAAGAGAGGCCGCAGCGTGTGCGAGCCATGCAATGGAGTCTGCCACCGGCCCGGACGCAAACACAAGGCTAACGCACGCTCGATCTGGCGCCTGAGGATGTGAAGCAGCTCCTTGCTACCAGCCGTGGCGTTTGCCGCGCGAAACCGGGAGATCATCGAAGAGGCGATATTGAAAGCCCTCGCGAATCGTCAGTGGTTTGCCCAGAAGAAGGGACCCGGCGAGATCATCGGGACCCTCAATCGAACAGCGCAATCGCCGTGTGCAGCTGCACGACGCGGCGGTGCGATCCGTGACTGTGCCCCGACTGTGCCCACACCCAGCGCATGCGATTCCATCCGACCTCGGCGACGCGGGCGCAAGGTTACGTCGTGACCGGCTTCGTAAAGCGCGACCGAGTACTCGAAGATCTGCAAACCCTCGACGAGCGATTCCAGCACCCGCGGTTTCCTGAGTGCGGTGGCCCAGCTGATCTCGCTATCAGTAGCGAAGGCCCCGTGGTCAGGTTCGCAAGTGGCAGGTGCAAATGGGCTGAACGTGTTGACGTGCAGATCTTGCAGCCCCTTGCGGACCACCTTCCTGCCGCCTGCTACCAATGCAACGGCACCGCCGCCTTTCTCCGCACGCTCGCCGAGAAGAAGGGAACCGATGTCCAGCAGATCGTCAACAACCTGATCCGCAGAGACATCAACCTCATCAAGTCGGTCGGCTGAATGGTGCGTCGCCCAGGCGCACCCGATCATCGCACTCGCTACCGTCCGCGCGCCTGCAGCATCATCGCGACGATCGGCGACGGCTCGTCCGGCCCCCACTTCGTTGCGGCGGGCTCCTCCGGCCACTGAAACGGCAGGGTGGCAACCGCGCCGGGCACGGGTGCCGTCTCGATGACGTGCAACGCGGCCCGCAAGACGGCCCGCTGGGTGTCGGCATCGCCGACGGCGCCGAACGGCCGGCCGAAAGGGTGGGCGACGGCCGCGACCCGGGGCATCCCCACGAGACACTGCCCACTGCGGTCTTTTCAGTCGCACCTACGCTTGCGGTGGTTACGGCTTGGTCTCGATCGTCTTGAGATCGTCCTCCACCTCCTCGCCAGTTCGTGCTCAAGAGCCGATTCTGCCCGCTTCCGTTCGAGAGGGGAGCATATGGGCCACCGGCTCATAGCGGCACGCCTCGTCGCAACCGCCATCAGCGTCACGGAGTGAGCACCGCTGAACCGACCGATGGACCAACCCGGTCACCACCGACTCAACGAAGTCCACCTCCGCGCTCCGGTGCCTGCCTGCACACCACACCGTACGGCTGACGGGGTGCGGTGGCACGTAGTACGGGTCATGCATCAGCAGCATGATGGCCACGCACAGCACCAGCAGAAGCCCTATAGACAAACTGAAGACGACATACGGATCGTAGGCAGCAAGCAGGTCCATAGTCCCACTCCCTTCGTAGCCGTGGAGGCCACCACATCAGGTTAAGCTCATTGTGTGCCGTAGCCCTCAGCCTGTCTAGGCGTGAGTCCATCAACGTCCTCGCCGGTCCACGCCACGGTGCGCTTCCGAGATGCGGGAATTGCAGTTCAGCTGCCGGACCTCTTCTTGCTGCACCGGGTCTCTGATGGGCGAGGCTGCGCCAGCATCGTCGATTTCGACGTTGCCTTTCGGCGACGCGGGCGGAGCGCCATCGATGCGCTCGTGGCGCGCGGTTTGCAAACCATTAGTAGATTCCACCGTTGCGGACTGCCTCGGCTGCGCATCGCGCCGACTGATTAGTGGAGTGATTCCAGATTTCTGTAGCAATGGGCCCATCGGGCGTCCTTCGAGACGGCCGCTGAAGAGACGCGGCCTCCTCAGGACGAACAGTTCTGGTCTCGTTGCTAAAGTAATTTGGAACCGATCTACTACCTATAGCTAGGCGCTGCGGTACTCGCATGTTTCTCGGGCTCGACATCGGCACATCGGCAGTAAAGGCGGTACTCGTCGACGAGAACCAGAGCGTCGTCGATCAGGTCAGTGTGGCTCTGGATGTGCAGCGTCGGCAGCCGTTGTGGTCGGAGCAGGATCCCGACGCTTGGTGGGACGCGGTAGGGCAGGCCATGTCGGCGCTGCGCGTGCGCCAGGCAGCGGCGGTTTCGGCGGTGCGCGCGATCGGGCTGGCCGGGCAAATGCACGGCGCAGTTTTGCTCGACGCCGGCGATCGCGTGCTACGTCCCGCCATTCTCTGGAACGACGGACGCAGTGCCTCCCAGTGTGCGCTGCTGTTGCGACGTGAGCCGCGCACCGCCGAGATCACTGGTAATCTCGCCATGCCGGGGTTTACGGCTCCCAAGCTCTTATGGGTCGCAGAGCACGAACCCGACGTCTTTCGGCAGGTTCGTCGTGTGTTGCTGCCGAAGGACTACATCCGCTTGCGGCTGTGCGGTGAGTACGCTTCCGACGTGTCTGACGCCGCCGGTACGTTATGGTTGGACGTCGGCGGGCGCCGCTGGTCGCGCGAGATGCTCGCCGCGACCGGCCTCGGCGAGGAGACGATGCCGCGCTTGTTCGAGGGCACGGAAGCCACAGGAACGTTGCGCCCACAGCTCGCCGCGGAATGGGGCATGCGGTTGGGCGTGGTCATTGCGGGTGGCGGCGGCGACAATGCCGCTGGCGCCGTCGGGGTCGGCGTGATCCGTCGCGGGCAGGCCTTCTTGTCGCTGGGGACTTCCGGAGTTCTGTTCGTGGCAAGCGACGTGTTTTCCCCCAATGCGGCGCAGGCAATGCACACGTTCTGTCATTGCGTGCCGCGCACATGGCATCACATGTCGGTGATTCTCAGTGCGGCGAGTTGCCTATCATGGATCACTGCCGTCACCGGCGCCGGCAGTGAACGCGCGCTGCTGGCGGAGATCGAAGCGGCCGAACACGATGGCGCCCGCAGTCCGCGTGGCGTGATCTTTCTGCCGTACCTGTCCGGGGAGCGCACGCCGCACAACAATCCAAACGCCACCGGCGTCTTCTTCGGCCTGACCCATGCTACGTCTCGCGCCGATCTGGGCCGCGCGGTGCTCGAAGGCGTGGCCTTCGCGTTGGCTGACGGCCGCGATGTGTTGCTGGCCGCCGGCGCCGATCTGCACGAAGTGTCTGTGATCGGTGGTGGCGCGCGCAGTCTGCTGTGGGGACGCATTCTGGCGAGCGTGCTCGGGCAAGGGCTCGTCTATCGCAGCGGCGGCGAGGTTGGTCCGGCTTTCGGCGCCGCGCGCTTGGCCCGTCTGGCCGTGACGGGCGAAGATCCCGCAACCGTGTGCGTGGCCCCGCCAACCGAACGAGTGATCGAGCCCGACGCCGATCTTACCGAGATCTACAGACAACGGCTGGCGGTCTATCGGCAGCTCTACCGGGTGCTGCGAGAGAGTTTTGCGACAGCGGTGTAATTGACGGCCAACCGGAGAGGAACCGAAATGACTGAGCCCTTCTTTCCCGAGATCGAAGCCATTCGCTACGAGGGACCTGATACCCGGAACCCACTGGCGTATCGGCATTACGAGCCCAATCGCATCGTGCTCGGCAAGCGGATGGAGGATCACCTACGATTTGCGGTCTGCTACTGGCACACGTTCTGTTGGCCAGGCACCGACATGTTCGGGGCGGCGACGTTCGAGCGCCCGTGGTTGCACGAGCCCGCCTCGCTGGACCTGGCTCGCCTGAAGACGGATGTGGCGTTCGAGTTCTTCACCAAGCTCGGTGCGCCCTTCTTCACGTTCCACGATCGCGACGCGGCGCCGGAGGGCGCCACGCTGGCGGAGAGTAACGCCAACCTCGATCGCCTCGCCGACCACATGGCGGCGGCGATGCAACGTACCGGCGTTCGACTCCTGTGGGGCACGGCCAACTTGTTCAGTCACCCGCGCTACGCCGCGGGGGCTGCGACAAACCCCGACCCGGACGTCTTTGCCTACGCCGCTGCCCAGGTCAAACATGCGATGGACGTGACGTGCCGCCTCGGTGGCGCGAACTATGTCTTGTGGGGTGGCCGCGAGGGGTACGACACCCTGCTCAACACCGACATGCGGCGCGAGATCGAGCAGCTCGGACGCTTCATGCACCTCGTCGTCGAGCACAAGCACAAGATCGGCTTTGCAGGGACGATTCTCATCGAACCGAAGCCGATGGAACCCACCACACATCAGTACGACCGCGACGCCGCCACGGTCCACGCGTTCCTGCGCCGCTGCGGGCTCGAGAAAGAGATCAAGCTCAACATCGAGGTGAACCATGCGACGTTGGCCGGACACGCCTTTGAGCATGAGCTGGCGTATGCAGTCGCGAACGATCTGCTCGGGAGTGTGGACATCAACCGCGGCGATCCGCGGCTCGGTTGGGACACTGACCAATTCCCGAACAGCACGGACGAAGCGACGCTCGCGCTGTACGTGATCCTCCACAGTGGTGGCCTGACGACGGGTGGGTTTAACTTCGATGCCAAGCTCCGGCGGCAGAGCATCGATCCGGTAGATCTCTTTCACGCGCACATCGGTGGTGTCGATACGCTCGCGCGCGGTCTGCTGCGGGCAGCACGGATGATGGAAGATGGCGTGCTCGCCGGCTTCGTGAAGCAACGTTACGCCGAATGGGACGGCGAGTTGGGAAGCGCTATCTTGGCGGGGCGCCGGAGCCTGGCCGATCTCTCTGAGTACGTCCTACAAAAGCGTCTCGAACCTCGCCCACGCTCCGGACGGCAAGAGATGCTGGAAAACCTGTTGAACCACTACGAAGATTGAGTGCTGAGTGAGTGGTTCGAGTTCCGACTAGCTGTCGATGATACTCGCACAAGTTGGGGGCCTGGACTCAAACCGCGCATGAGTCTCGAGGCGTCGTAACCTGGTCAACAAGGCCGCCGCCGCGGCGGAGTTCCACCCCGTGCTTGACCAGTCCTCCGTTTGATGGGCAAACCATTTCCATGGGCAGCCGGGCAGATAGCGAGCGCAGTGCAGCACGGAGCGCCCGCGCCGCACAGATTGCCGCCGCTGGTGGCATCGACGCGGCTTTGTCACGCGGGGCATTGCCGCGACGCGCCGATCTGACTGTGTCGGAAGCAATCGTGCTGGGTCTGCTGCGGCAGAACGTGCGCACCTTTGTGTGCGTGCTGGGCCATGGCTCGACCGAAGTCGGCGAAGTGTTGCGGATCTACGAGCAGGTCGGTTTGGTACGCTGCTGCGGCGTGCGCAGCGAAATCGAAGCGGCTCATGCGGCAATGGCGCTGCGCTGGGTGACGGGTGAGAAAGCCGCTGTGGTGACGTCGATTGGTCCCGGCGCGCTCCAGGCGTTGGCAGGTTCACTCGCGGCGGCCAGCGACGGCGTTGGCGTATGGCACCTCTATGGCGATGAGACGACGCAGGACGAAGGTCCCAACATGCAGCAGGTCCCCAAGCCGGAGCAGCAGCTCTACCTGCGGCTGTGTGCCACGTTGGGCGACGCATACTGCCTGCACACTCCCGAAGCGGTGACAACCGCCCTGCGCCGCGGGCTCAACGTCGTCGATCACCCACACCGTGGCGGGCCGTTTTATCTCCTGCTGCCGCTCAACACGCAGCCGGCGTTGTTGCGCGATTTCAATCTCGGCGAGCTGCCGTCCGGTGCCCCACCGCGCCTCGGTGCCGCAGCCGATGATGGTGCCTATCACGCCGCGGCTGCAGCGTTGCACGCGGCGTCGCGAGTCGTTGTCAAAGTCGGCGGCGGCGCCCGCACTGCTGGCGCAGCGTTGCTCGAACTTTTGGATCTCGCCGATGCCGTGGCCGTGACCTCGCCTTTGGTCTCCGGAGTGATCCCGTATGCTCACGCACGCAACATGACGGTGGGCGGCTCGAAGGGATCAATCGGTGGCAACTACGCGATGGAGCATGCCGACTTGCTCGTCGCACTCGGCACACGCTTCGTCTGTCAGTCGGACTGTTCACGCACCGCCTACCCCGAGGTAAAGCAGGTGGTGAACATCAACACCGACCTGCAGGCCGCGATGCACTACAACCACACCACCGCACTGGTGGGCGATGCGCGCTTCACCTTGCAGCGGCTCGTTGACGAGCTGCGCAAGCTGCCAGCGAAAGGGCACGGCTCGTCGCTGTGGTTCCGTGCCTGCGCCGAGCAGAAGCGACGTTGGGAAACGTTCAAGGCCGAACGGTACGCACACCCGTGTCTGCCCGACGCGGTGTGGGGCGGTGCAGTACTGACACAACCCGCAGCAATCAAGATTGCGACAGACTGGGCACGCGCACACGATGCCGTCACCTTTTTTGATGCCGGTGACGTACAGGCCAACGGCTTCCAAATCGTCGAGGATGATCGTCTCGGCCGCACGTTCACCGAGACCGGCGCCAGCTACATGGGATTCGCCGTCTCCGCGTTGTTGGCAACCGCCCTGGCCACGCAACCGTTCTACGCAGTGGCACTCAGCGGCGACGGCTCGTTCACCATGAACCCGCAGATTCTCATCGACGGCGTCCAGCACGGCGCGCGCGGCTGCATCGTTCTCCTCGACAACCGCCGCATGGGTGCAATCTCCGGACTGCAAGACGCTCAGTACGGCGCCACCCATGCCACGAGCGACACGGTGGCAGTGGACTATCTCGCGTGGGCCCGCGCCATCGGCGGCATCGCCGCATTCGATGGTGGCCGGACTCCCGAGGCGCTGCGCGCCGCACTCGATGCCGCCTTTGCCCACAAAGGGCTGTCGCTCGTGCACGTTCCCGTCTACTACGGCTCCAACCCGCTCGGTGGTATGGGAGTGTTCGGCCGATGGAACGTCGGCAATTGGGTGGAAGAGACGCAGCGGCTGCGGCATGCAATCGGACTCTAACGTGGCACAAGCTCCCAATCAGTTACTCATCGATGGCGTATGGACGCCGTCGGCAGATGGACGGCGGACGGATGTCGTGGACCCCGCCACCGAGCAAGTGGTCGACTCCATTCCAGTCGCCACCGCTGCCGATCTTGATCGCGCGCTGGCCTCCGCCCAGCGCGCTTGGCACAGCTGGCGCGAGATCGACGCGTGGACACGGAGCGCCACCATCCGGCGCATTGCCTGGCTGATCCGCGAACGAGCCGAGTCGATTGCAGCCGTGCTCACCGAGGAACAAGGGAAGCCACTCGCTGAAGCGAACGCCGAGGTACTTGCCGCAGCCGACCAATTCGACTGGTACGCCGATGAAGCGCGCCGCATGTACGGGCGCATCGTCGACGGACATTTGACCCAGAATCGGCTGTTGGTGTTGCATCAACCTGTGGGCCCGGTGGCCGCCTTCAGTCCGTGGAATTTCCCCGTCTTGTTGCCATCGCGCAAAATCGCTCCAGCGCTCGCTGCCGGTTGTTCGATCATCGTCAAACCAGCCGAAGAAGCGCCACGCGCCGCCTTGTGTCTGGCGCAGGCATGCATCGATGCCGGTGTGCTGCCGGGCGTGGTCAACATGGTCACTGGCGACCCGGCGCAGATCAGCCGACATCTGATTCAGTCGGAAGTGATCCGGAAGGTGAGTCTCACTGGCTCAGTGCCGGTGGGGCGCGAAATACTCAAGCTATGTGCCGATGGTATCAAGTCGGTAGCGATGGAGCTTGGTGGCCACTCGCCGGTGCTGGTGTTTGCCGATGCCGATGTTGAGCACGCCGCCGCGCTGGCAGCGCGCGGGAAGTTCCGCAACAGCGGTCAGGTCTGCATTGCCGCCAGCCGTTTCTACGTACACGAGTCGATCGCTGACCGCTTCACGCAACGCTTCGTTGCGGTGACCGAGTCGTTGCGCGTCGGCGATGGACGCGACCCGCAGACCGACGTCGGTCCGCTGTCGAATCGCCGCCGTCTGGCAGCAACCGAGGAGCTGGTGCAGGACGCACGTGACCGCGGTGCCGATGTGCGCTGCGGCGGCTACCGGCCCAGCCATCTGACGCGCGGCTTCTTCTATGCGCCAACCGTTCTGAGCCGGGTGGATGCGTCGATGCGGGTGTTGTGCGAAGAGCCGTTCTGTCCGATTGCACCGATCTCGACCTTCGCGACCTTCGAAGAGGCCATCCAACAAGGCAATGCCAGCGAATACGGGTTGGCCGGCTACGTCTTCACGCGCGACACCAGCACCATGTTCCGCGCGGCAGAGGCGCTCGAGGTCGGCATGGTGGGCGTGAACCACCTCGTCATCGCAAGCGCCGAGATTCCGTTTGGCGGAATCAAGAAGTCGGGCTTTGGACGTGAAGGTGGTAGCGAGGGAATCGGAGCATACACGGTGACGAAGTACGTCAACGTGCGACTGTGAGGGCGCGGCAAGGTTCGGAGTAGGAGAGTATGAGCAAGCAGCCAACGCGCGGGGTGGATCGCAACCTGACGAGCTACGGCGACGCGGGATTCAGCCGCTACCTGCGGCGTGCCTTCCTGGCATCGGCAGGGTTCGATCGGGCCGATCTCGACCGCCCCGTGGTGGGCATCGCTGACACGTCGTCCGACTACACGACATGCCACCGCCACATGCCGGAGCTGGCGCAGGCCGTGAAGCGTGGCGTGCTGGAGGCCGGTGGGCTGCCGTTGCTGTTTCCGACCAGCTCGCTGGCCGAAATCCTCCTCAACCCGACCTCGATGCTGTACCGCAACCTGCTCGCCATGGAGACCGAAGAAATGATCCGCGCCCAGCCAATGGACGCGGTGGTGCTCCTCGGTGGCTGCGATAAGACGGTCCCCGCGCAGCTCATGGCTGCCGCATCGGCCAACCTGCCGGCGATCTCCGTGGTGACCGGCCCGATGATGACTGGTAGCTGGCGGGGCCAGCGGCTTGGAGCATGCACCGACTGTCGGGGCTACTGGGCGATGCATCGCCGCGGTGAACTGAGCACGACGGAGATTGACGAGGTCGAGCAGTCGCTGTGTCCGACCGCCGGAACCTGCATGGTGATGGGCACCGCGTCGACCATGGCCTGCGTCACCGAGGCGCTCGGCATGATGCTGCCGGGTGGAGCAACAGCACCGTCCGGATCGGGTGACCGGCTTCGCCATGCCGTTGCCGCCGGCCGCCAGGCGGTCAATTTGGTGCTCCATCCTAGACGTCCGTGCGATGTCCTTACGCGCGCCGCGTTCGGCAACGCACTCACCGTGCTCGCCGCCGTCGGCGGATCAACCAACGCTGTCGTGCACCTTCTCGCGTTGGCGCGGCGTGCCGGCGTGAGTCTCACGCTCGACGACTTCCATACGATCTCGCAACGAGTGCCTCTCTTGGTCGACTGCAAGCCAGCAGGCGCGGGGTATCTCGAAGACTTCCATCGTGCCGGTGGCGTGCCTGTCTTGCTCAAGGCATTGGCGCCGCTGCTGGATGACTCGACCGTCGGTGTCAGCGGAGTTGCGCTGCGCGACCAGCTGGCACGCGTTGAGCCTCCGGCTGATTGGCAGAAAACGATTCGTACGCTCGATGTGCCATTGGGGGCCCGCGGAGCGCTCGTCGTGCTACGCGGTTCGCTCGCGCCGGACGGTGCGGTCATCAAGTGCGCGGCAGCATCACAAGAACTGCTGCAGCATCGCGGACCGGCAGTAGTATTCGAGTCGCCGGAAGACGCCGCGGAGCGACTGGATGATCCGACGCTCGGCATTACACCGCAGCACGTGCTCGTAGTGCGCAATGCCGGCCCGGTCGGCGCAGGGATGCCGGAAGCCGGATCGCTACCGATCCCGCGCCACCTCGCGGCAGCCGGGGTACGCGACATGGTGCGGGTATCTGATGCACGGATGAGCGGTACGGCCTACGGAACCGTCGTGCTGCATTGCTCTCCAGAGGCCGCCGTCGGTGGACCGTTGGCCCTGGTGCACAACGGTGACCTGATCGAGCTCGATGTCGCAGCAGGCCGCATCGATCTGTGCGTCGACGACGTGGAGCTGAACCGCCGCCGGGCCGCCTTTGTGCGGGCGCCGCTACCCGAACGTGGCTGGCGCCGGCTCTACGCCAAGCACGTGCTACAGGCCCATCTGGGTGCCGACCTTGATTTCCTCATCAAAGAGCATCGATGAATTCGATGGACCGCCGATCACGGAACAACGCTGCCCATCGTCCTTTTCTGGCTCCGTTGACCCGCCGTGTACGGGCCGGGGATCGCGCGACTCGCCGGCTGCCACGGCTTTCTGGACAACAACGGTGGCATACTGTCAGACCCGATCGAGTCGGAGCTATCTCGTAGTGCGGCGCTCCTTTCTCGCAGGACGCCGTGCGTCTCCCAGGGAGGGAGTGTGCCCGGCGTCGGTGCTGCCGGCGAAGTAGCGTGCCGGAGTGGTGCCGAGGCTGCTACGGAACATGTTGATGAAGGCACTCAGGCTCTCGTAGCCAAGATCGATCGCCACGGCGGTCACTGACTCACCCGCGCCGAGCAGCTCCAATGCCTTCAGGAGGCGTGCCTGCTGACGCCAGCGTGCGAACCCTAAACCCGTTTCGTGCTGGAACAGGCGCGCCAGGGTGCGCGGGCTGGCGCCGGCGATTCGGCCCCACTGGGTCATGGTTCGTGGATCTGCCGGGTTCTTCGCAACCTCAGTTGTGATCGCCACCAGCCGCGCATCTCTTGGCGCTGGAAGATGCAACGGCGCCAGCGGGGCGGCCTTGATCTCATCGGCAACCACAGCGGCGACGCGGGCTTCGCGGCCGTCGAGGGGGTATGGCTGTACAAAGTCGACGACGCGCAGGATCAACTCCCGCAACAATGGGCTGACGTGCACCACACAGCATGTGGGCGGTGGATCGCGCAGGAGTGATGCATCCAGATACAATGTCCGCAGCCGCACCTCGCCTGACATGCGCACCGAGTGGGTGACCGATGGCGGCACCCAGACCGCGCGCTGCGGCGGCACAACCCAGCGGCCCTGCGCCGTCGCCACGGTCATGACGCCGCTCGACGCATAGATCAGCTGGGCCGATGGATGGCGATGATCGTCCAATGCGAAGCCGCTCGGAAAATCCGCGGCGTAACCGACCAGCGGTCGCTGCATGTCGACCATCGAGAACAGCGGTGGTTGTCCGTTTCCCGACATCAGTCGGCAGAATACGGCAAGGCGAAGCGCCAATCGAGGATTAGGTTGTGAGTGCAGACAAGGAGCAGGCAGCGCCACGGCTGCGGCGGTCGACAGCCGAGCGACCCTGCAAGAACCGGGAGGAGGCAGCATGAATCTCGTCGAGCACATCGCCACGTTGCTGACCAAGAAAGGCTGGAATCCGCGCGTCATCCGCGCCGGTAGCCGACTGCACAGGTTCCTGTTCAAGACCTTGCGACTTGGCCGTTCGCGCCTGATCGGCGAAGACTCGCTCATTCTGACAACGCTGGGTCGGCGGTCGGGACGCGAAACGTCGACGCCGCTGTTCTACGCGCAGGACAAACGACAGACTGTATGTGGCAGGTTCGTTCGCCGGCAGTGGGCAGCCGCCCAATTGGTATCTCAACCTGGTCGCTCACCCGGAAACGACCGTTGAGACCCGCACTTCGAAAGGCCACTACCGCGCTCGCGTCGTGGATGCGGCAGAAGCGGCAGAGTTGTGGCCGAAGCTCGATGCCGTCTACCCGACCTTCGCCAAGTATCGTGCGCGCACTACCCGGGTCATCCACATCGTCGAGCTCTCGCCCCTGCCGATCGGCTGAAGAAGGACGAAACCATCGCCGCCTGAGGGCGACTCGTTGGCCTTCGGGGACATTGGGCGCGGTCGACTGAGCGGACGACTACGGTCGCCGAGGCGGCCGATGGACGAGCCCGATGCTGGCGGCGAGGATCCACGCGAAGAGCGTGAGCGGCCCCCAGAGGGTCGCGTCCCCCTCGAGGGAGAAGAACCCATCGTTGACCATGAACGATCCCGCGATGCCGAGGTGCGGGACAACTCCAACCGCCGACGAGCGAACGTGTCCCCAGGCGTCTTCCATTGAGCACTCAAGGCTTGTTGTCAGGCGGAATTTCACCGCCTCTGACCTCCACGCAGCGCGGCCGCCCAACAACGTTTGACATGAGCGGCAGACCAGAGCTGGCCGTGGCCTGGCCGCCCAAGAAGCAAGTTGAACTGGTTGCCACCCGGAATGCGAAACGACTCCCAACGCCTACTGCCCATGGCGTTCATACCGCCCTTCAATAACCGGCATCAATTCCTCACCATACCGCGACATCAACATCCGGAACACGTAGTG
>Ga0209048_10004158_pt1 | contig 13894 bp, 14 predicted proteins | sample FrelakmetCRP12CR_FD_187146 | JGI IMG/M metagenome (GOLD analysis project Ga0209048, IMG submission 187146) | Freshwater lake sediment microbial communities from the University of Notre Dame, USA, for methane emissions studies - CRP12 CR (SPAdes)... | ecosystem: Environmental > Aquatic >... | reverse complement strand
ACTGGCGCCCTTTCGCCTCCCGACCCCTCGCCATCGCCACAACGTCGAACGAGCCCGCCCCGTGCCATGGACCATTTGCTCGGCCTGATCCAGCAGTTCGGACTCGGATTCGTGTTCGCCAACGTCCTGGCCGAGCAGGCGGGCGCGCCGGTGCCCGCGTATCCGACGCTGATCATCGCCGGCGCGTATCTGACCGGAACTCGGCAGGCGCTGGTCACGCTCGTCCTGGTGGCGGCCGCGGCCGCCGTGATCGCCGACACGTTCTGGTACCTGCTGGGCCGCCGCTACGGCACCCGCGTGCTGCGGACCCTCTGCCGGATCTCGCTGTCTCCCGATTCGTGCGTGCGCCAGACCGAGTCGATCTTCGAGCGCTTCGGCCCGGCGTCGATGCTCTTCGCGAAGTTCGTGCCCGGCTTCGCGTCGGTCTCGACGGCGCTCGCGGGGGCGATGCGGCTCACCTACTGGAAGTTCGTGCTGTTCGACCTGCTGGGCGCGCTGCTGTGGGTCGGCCTCGCCGTCGGCCTCGGCTACCTGTTTCGCGACGCCATCGGGGAGGTGCTGGAAACGCTGCAGTCGCTCGGCAAATGGGGCCTGCTGCTGGTCGCCGCCGCGCTCGCCGCGTGGATCGCGGCCAAGTGGTGGCAGCGCTACCTCCTCGTCAAGCAGCTGCGGATGGATCGCGTGAGCGTCGACGAGCTGAAGTCGATGCTCGACGCGGAGACGGTCGGCATGATCCTCGACGTGCGCTCGCCGCTGTCGCAGGCCGCGAGCGGACGCATTCCGGGCGCGCGCGCCGTCGACATGCACAAGATCGCCGAGGGGCTGGAAGGCGTCTCCGTCGACGGCGAAGTCGTCGTCTACTGCGCGTGCCCGAACGAAGCGTCCGCGGTCAAGGTCGCCGAGAAGCTGCGCGACCTGGGGTTCAAGCGCGTGCGGCCGCTGCACGGAGGCATCGATGCGTGGGTCGACGCGGGGCACGCCGTGGAGCGCTGACGGCGGCGCCGCGCCCGTGCTAAATTGACCCGATCAGCAAGGGAGCGATGCGCGATGCCGAAACAGGCGGTCCATTCGAAACACGCGCCGGCGGCGCTCGGGCCCTACTCGCAGGGCGTGCGCGTCGGCAACACCGTCTACCTGTCGGGACAGATCGGGCTCGACCCGGCGACCGGCAATCTCGTCGAGGGCATCGAGGCGCAGACGCACCAGGTGTTCAGGAATCTGCGCGCCGTCGCGCAGGCCGCCGGCGGCGAGCTCGACGACGTCGCCAAGCTGACGATCCTGCTCGCGGATCTCGCCGACTTCGCGACGGTGAACGGGATCATGGCGACCTATTTCAAAGAGCCGTATCCCGCGCGTGCGACGTACCAGGTCGCCGCGCTGCCCAGGGCCGCCCGCCTCGAAGTCGAGGCCATCCTGGCGATAGAGCCCTGAGGCTGCGGCTTACCGCGACCGTCGCCCGCGCGGCGGGCGGCAGGCGGGTGGTCCGCACCCCGATCGACACGTGGCCAAGCCCTCGAAACCGATCGCGACGTCCGCCGCCGCGCGCGCCGGGACGGCCGCGGATCTGGTGTCGCCCGCGAAACCCGCCGCCGCGGGCGGCAAGTCCGACGGCCGCGGCCTCGGCGACCAGCTGGTGCGGCTCGGCATCGTGCGGGACCAGGACCTCGTGCTGCACCTGCCGCTGCGCTACGAAGACCACACGCGGGTCGTCCCGCTCGCGGCGCTGAAGGCGGGGGCCCTGCAGCAGGCCGAAGGCACCGTCGTCAACACCGATGTCCAGTACCGGCCGCGGCGGCAGCTCGTGTGCCTGCTGGAGGACGGCGGCAACGACGGGGGGGCACGGGCGCAACTCGTGCTGCGCTTCTTCCACTTCTACCCGAACCAGCAGAAGGCGCTCGCGCCCGGCCGGCGCGTGCGCGTGTTCGGCGAAGTGCGCGACGGGCACTACGGCCGCGAGATCGTCCACCCGCAGTTCAAGGTGATCGAGCGCGGCGCGCCGCTGCCCGATCGGCTCACGCCCGTCTATCCGACGACCGCGGGGCTCGCGCAGGAAACGCTGCGCAAGGTGATCGCCCGAGCGCTTGCGGCGGACGCGGACCTCACGGCGGAAACGCTGCCCGAATGGCTGCTCGCGCGGGGCCATCTGTGGAAATTCGCCGACGCGGTCAACTTTCTGCACGCGCCGCCGCCGCGGCTGTCGGGGCTCACGCAACGCGCGCTCGACGAGCGCACGCATCCGGCGTGGACGCGCCTCAAGTTCGACGAGCTCGTCGCGCAGCAGCTGTCGCTGAAGGCGCATCGCAAGGCGCGGGCCGCGCAGCGCGCGCCGGTGCTGACGGGAACCGGCGCGCTTACGGCCGAGCTGCTCGCGCGCGTTCCGTTCAGCCTCACGCGGGCGCAGCAGCGGGTCTGGCGCGAGATCGGCCACGACCTCAAGCGGACGACGCCGATGCAAAGGCTGCTGCAGGGGGACGTGGGCAGCGGCAAGACGATCGTCGCGGCGCTCGCCGCGCTGCAGGCGATCGAATCCGGACGGCAAGTCGCGTTCATGGCGCCGACGGAAATCCTGGCCGAGCAGCATTACCGCAAGCTCGCGCAGTGGCTCGCGGGACTGCCGGTCGAGCTCGCCTGGCTTTCCGGCGGTCTGCCGGCCAAGGCGCGGAGGACGGCGCTGGCGGCGATCGCGAGCGGCGAGGCGATGTTCGCGATCGGCACGCATGCGCTGTTCGAGGACGAGGTCCTGCTGCCGCGGCTCGGCCTTGCGATCGTCGACGAGCAGCACCGCTTCGGCGTCGCGCAGCGCTTGAAGCTGCGCGGCAAGGCGATGGGCGAGGCGCATCAGCTGATGATGAGCGCGACGCCGATCCCGCGCACGCTGGCGATGACGTTCTACGCGGACCTCGACGTGTCGGTGCTGGACGAGATGCCGCCCGGCCGCACGCCGGTCGCGACCCGGCTCGTCAACAACAGGCGCCGCGGCGAGGTGATCGAGCGCGTGCGGCGCGCCTGCGCGGAAGGACGCCAGGCCTACTGGGTCTGTCCGCTGATCGAGGAATCCGAGAAGCTGGAACTGCAGACCGCGGTGGCGCTGCACGCCGAGCTGACGGCCGCGCTGCCGGAGCTCGCAGTCGGGCTGCTGCACGGGCGGATGAAGCCCGACGACAAGGCCGCGGTGATGGCCGATTTCGTCGCCGGGAAGATCGGCGTCCTGGTCGCGACCACCGTGATCGAGGTGGGTGTGGACGTGCCCAACGCCTCGCTGATGGCCATCGAGCACGCCGAGCGCTTCGGGCTCGCGCAGCTGCACCAGCTGCGCGGGCGGGTGGGCCGCGGCGCGGCCGAAAGCACGTGCTACCTGCTGTTCGAGGAGCCGCTGGGCGACACCGCGAAGGCGCGGCTCAGGGTGATCTACGAGAACAACGACGGCTTCGAGATCGCGCGGCAGGACCTCGTCATCCGCGGCCCCGGCGAGTTCCTGGGCGCGAGGCAGTCGGGCGTCCCGCTGCTGCGCTTCGCCGATCTGGAAAAGGACGTGGCGTTGATCGAGCAGGCGCGCGACGCCGCCGACCTGCTGCTGCAGAAGGAACCGGCCGCCGCCGAGACCCACCTGCAGCGGTGGTTGGGCGGCCGGCAGGAGTTCATCAAGGCGTGATGCTCGGCTCTTGTCCGTCAAGAGACCGACGCGTGCGATCGATTGACGGACAGGCGCTCAGGCGGCGCGCCGGATTTCCGTCCTGCCGTGCTTCGATCCGGCGTCGGCGCTCTCGGCGCCGGCATAGTGCCGCCCGAACCGGTTGCCGAGAAACGCCTCGAGCGACGCCTGCTCCTGCCTGACGAAGCCGCGGTCCGGAAGCTTCCCCTCGCGCATCAGGTCGACCATCGCGCAGACGCCGGCCGCTGTCGTGAGCTGGATCGCCGACAGGAGCTTCCCGCCCACGTGCGTGCTGTAGATCTTGCGCACGAACGTGTGCTGGGTGAGGCGACCGGCCTTCCCTCCGGTGACGGTCACGAAGATCAGCACCAGGTCCTGGGTCGTCATCGGGATCGCCGCCTCGAACACCCCCTTCAGGACGTCGCGGTGCATCCCCAGGCGCAGGTCGCGGATCAGGATCTTCACGATGTCGCGGTGCCCCGGATAGCGGACGGTCTTGTAGTTCAGGTTCTCGACGCTGCCGCCCAGGGTTTCGCACAGCGTCCCGAGCCCGCCGGACGTGTTGAAGGCCTCGTACGCGATGCCGTCGAGAGAGAATTCCTCCGCTTCCTCCAGCGCCGGCACCTCGCGCCGCGTCCCGTCGACGATCGCCTCGCAGGGATTGCAGTATTCGTTGATGAGGCCGTCGGTGCTCCACGTCAGGTTGTACTTGAGCGCGTTGCTGGGAAACATCGGCAGCGCGCCGACGCGCATCCGCACGTCGCGCAGCGTCTCGAACTCGCGCGTCGCGCTGTGCGCGGCGATCGAGATGAAGCCCGGGGCGAGCCCGCACTGGGGCACAAACGCCGTCGGCGCCCCCTCGGCCAGCGCCTTCACCGCGCGCGTGCTCTCGACGTCCTCGGTGAGGTCGAAGTAATGGACCCCCGCGGCCTTCGCGGCGCCGGCAATCAGCGGCGTGAGGTGGTACGGGCACGCCGAGATCACGACGTCCTGCCCGGCAAGGAGGGGTACGAGCTCGGCGGCGGTACGCGGCGCGCAGGCGTGGACGCGGTGGCCGGCGGCGCGAAACGGCGCGAGGTGCGAAGGCTCCGCATCGACGATCGCGATCTCGTAGTCGTCCGTCTGGTCGAGCAGCGTCACGATCGCCTCGCCGATCTTCCCTGCACCCACCAGCATCAGCCTGGTCCTTGCCATGGCCCTCTCCCGTCGTCAGGTGATTCCGGCCCCGACTCTACCCGCTGGCGTGGTCAGAATGAACCCACTAGAATGACGTTACACAGCAACATTTGAGCCATTTCGACTACAGAATGCGACGATCCGACAGAATCGACCGGACGGACGAGAGGGATCGCAGGCTCCTCGCACTGCTGCGGGAGGACGCACGCCTGCCGACGGCCGCGCTCGCGCGTGCGCTGGGCGTGGCGCGCACGACGGTCGTCGAGCGCCTGAAGCGGCTGCAGCGCGACGGCGTCGTGGCCGGCTATACGGTGCGCCTGGGCGCGCGCCTCCGGAAGCGCCTGTTGCGCGTGCACGTCCTGCTGAGCGTCGACGCGAAGCGGGGCGAGGCCGTGGTCGCCGCGCTGCGCGCCGTCCAGCAGGTGCGCGCGGTGTACGCGATCAGCGGCGCTTTCGACAGCCTGGTGTTCGTCGAGGGCGAGACGACCGAGGAGATCGACGGCGTGCTGGACGCGATCGGCGCGATTCCCGGCGTGGGCAGGACGCAGAGCTCGCTGGTGCTCTCGGTAAAGTTCGACCGGCACTGACGCCGCGGGCGGCGAAGGGGCCGGCCCGGCCCCGCGAAGGCCTTTCCTGACCGAAATCAAGGTCTTGAGGTCGCCGGCCCCTGCACATGGGCTAGAATGCCGGGCCAGGCAACGGATATCGCCATGTCCCTGTACACGCTGGGCCTCAACCACCAGACCGCGCCGCTGGACGTGCGGGAGCAGGTCGCGTTCTCGCCGGACGCGCTGGGGCACGCGCTGCGCGATCTCCTCGCCCGGCCCAAGGTCAAGGAGGCCGCGATCCTGTCGACCTGCAACCGGACCGAAGTCTATGTCCACGGGACCGAGCCCCAGCCGGTCGTCCGGTGGCTCGAGGACTTCCATCGCGTCCCCAAGGATTCGCTCTCGCCGTACATCTACACGCTGCCGCGCGAACAGGCGGTCGCGCACGCGTTCCGCGTCGCGAGCGGCCTCGACTCGATGGTGCTGGGCGAGCCGCAGATCCTGGGCCAGATGAAGCAGGCGGTGCGGCAGGCGGAATCCGCCGGAACGCTCGGGCTCGTGCTGAACCGCCTGTTCCAGCGCACGTTCGCGGTGGCGAAGGACGTCCGGACGCAGACCGACATCGGCGCCGCGTCGATCTCGATGGCGGCGGCGGCGGTCAAGCTCGCCGAGCGCATCTTCCCCGCAATCTCCGAACAGCGGCTGCTGCTGATCGGCGCAGGCGAGATGATCGACCTGACGGCGACCCACTTCGCGGCGCGGAAGCCCCGATCGATCACGATCGCGAACCGCACGCTCGAGCGCGGGAAGGAGCTCGCCGGCCGTTTCGGGGCCGAGGCGATCACGCTGAACGAGATGCCGGACGCGCTGCCGCGATTCGACATCATCGTCACGTGCACCGCGAGCACGCTGCCGATCCTCGGCAAGGGGCTGCTCGAGCGCGTGGTGAAGGCGCGCAGGCACGCGCCGGTCTTCATCGTCGACCTCGCCGTTCCGCGCGACGTGGAGCCGGAGGCCGCGGAGCTCGACGACGTGTTCCTCTACAGCGTCGATGACCTGTCGAACATCGTCAAGGGCAACCTGCAGGTCCGCAAGGAAGCCGTCGCGCAGGCGGAGGAGATGATCGCGGCGCAGGCGGAGAACTTCCTGCGCTGGCTCGAGGGACGCACGGTCGTGCCGACGATCACCGCGCTGCACGGGCACCACGACGGGCTACGCGCGGCCGAGCTCGAGCGCGCGCGCAGGATGCTGGCCGGCGGCACGCCGCCGGACCAGGTGCTGGAGCTGCTCGCACGCGGCCTCACGAACAAGTTCCTGCACGCGCCGACGCAGGCGCTGAACCAGGCCGGCGACGCCGAACGCGCGGAGCTGGTCGCGATGTTCGAGAAGATCTACCGGATTCCCGACGAGAATTAGCTGACGGCGCAACGCTCTCGCGCGGCCCGCCGTCGTTGTCGCTCGCCCGCGCGCCGCGCGGCCGACCCCGGATGAAGTCCTCGCTTCGCACCAAGCTCGAATCGCTCGCGCACCGCCTGGCCGAGCTCGACGCGACACTGTCGTCGGAGGAGGTCGTGCGCGACATGGACCGCTACCGGGCGCTCACGCGCGAGCGCTCCGAGATCGAGCCGGTCGTCGCGCACTTCGCCGAATACGAGCGCGCCGAAAGCGACGTCGCGACCGCCGACGAGATGGCGCGCGACCCGCAGATGAGGGCCTTCGCCGCCGAGGAGCACGCCGCGGCGAGCGCGAAGATGGAAGCGCTCGCGGCGGACCTGCAGAAGATGCTGCTGCCGAAGGACCCGAACGACGAGCGCAACGTCTTCCTGGAAATCCGCGCGGGCACGGGCGGCGACGAGTCGGCGCTCTTCGCCGGCAGCCTCTGCCGGATGTACACGCGCTACGCGGAGCGCAACCGCTGGCAGGTCGAGATCGTCTCGGAGTCGCCGGCGGAGCTCGGAGGGTACAAGGAAGTGATCCTGCGGATCGCCGGCGCGGGCGCCTACTCGAAGCTCAAGTTCGAATCGGGAGGCCACCGGGTCCAGCGCGTCCCCGAGACCGAAGCGCAGGGCCGCATCCACACGTCCACCTGCACGGTCGCGGTGATGCCGGAGGCCGATCCCATCGCCGACATCAGCATCAATCCGGCCGACATCCGCGTCGACACGTTCCGCGCATCGGGCGCGGGCGGACAGCACGTCAACAAGACCGATTCGGCGGTACGGATCACGCACCTGCCCACCGGGCTCGTCGTCGAATGCCAGGACGACCGGTCGCAGCACCGCAACCGCGCGCAGGCGATGGCGGTGCTCGCCTCGCGGCTGCTCGATCGCGAGCGCGGCGAGCGGCAGCAGAAGGAGGCCTCGATGCGCAAGTCCCTCGTCGGCAGCGGCGATCGCAGCGAGCGGATCCGCACGTACAACTTCCCGCAGGGGCGCGTCACCGATCACCGGATCAACCTGACGCTGTACAAGATCGACGCGATCATGGACGGCGCGCTCGACGAGCTCACCGTGGCGCTCGCGCAGGAGCACCAGGCCGAGATGCTGGCCGCGCTCTCGGGCGAAGCATGAAGGTCGACGCACCCCGTCCGTGGCTTGAGACGCTGCGGCTCGAGCTCCGCGCCTTCGTTCCCGGCGATTTCGACGACATGTGCCGGCTCGACCGCGATCCGCGGGTGATGAAGTACATCGCCGACGGCAGGCCGGCTTCGCGCGACGCCGTCGCGCGGCGACTGAAGCGTTTCATCCGCTATCCGACGCTGTACCCGGATCTCGGCGCATGGCGCGCGGCGCGGCGCGACACGGGCGCATGCATCGGCTGGTTCGCGTTGAACTACGCGGGGAAGTCGACGGACATCGAGGTCGGCTACCGGTTGCTGCCCGAGGCCTGGGGCCGCGGTTACGCCACGGAAGGCGCGCGGGCGCTCGTCGATTACGGCTTCGACGACCTCGATCTCGACCGCATCATCGGCGTCACGCATCCGGGCAACCGGGCCTCGCAGCGGGTACTGATGAAGGCCGGATTGAAGGATGTCGGCTGGGGCCGCTACTACGACCGGCGGCTGCGGCTCTTCGCCGCCGACAATCCATACCGATGAGCGCCAACGGGCCAGGGCGCCGGCGCTCCTCCTCCGGGGGTCACACCGCTTGCCGCAAGCGTGGGCGTCGTTAATGCCCGGTGAGGTCACGGTGCGGCGGGCGCTCGCCCAGTCGGGCCTCGTTCCTCTCGACGGGCAGGTGCTGCTCGCGCACGTGCTCGGGCGCAACCGCGCGTGGCTCACCGCGCATGCGGACGACGCGCTGGCCCCGGAGCAGATGGAAGCGTTTTCCGCGCTCGCGCGGCGGCGGCGCGACGGAGAGCCCGTCGCGCATCTCACCGGCGTCCGCGAATTCTGGGGATTGCCGTTCCTGGTTTCGCCGGCGGTGCTCATCCCGCGACCGGAAACGGAAACGGTGGTCGAGCTCGCGCTCGCGCGCCTGCCCGAGGACCGCGAGGTCCGCGTGCTCGACCTCGGGACAGGATGCGGGGCGATTGCGCTGGCGATCGCGCGCGAGCGCCCGCGGGCGCGGGTCCTAGCGACCGACGTCTCCGCCGACGCGCTCACCGTCGCGCGCGAGAACGCGCGGCGGCTCGCCCTTCCCAACGTCGACTTCGTGCATTCCGACTGGTATGCCGGCCTGCCGCCGGCCTGGCACGACGTGCGCTTCGACCTGATCGCGAGCAACCCGCCGTACGTGGCCGCACGCGATCCGCATCTTCTCGAAGGCGATGTCCGCTTCGAGCCGGCGGCGGCGCTCTCCCCCGGAGGCGACGGGCTGTCCGCGATCCGCGCGATCGTCGGCGGCGCGCGCGAGCACCTCACCCCGGGCGGGACACTCGTCGTCGAGCACGGTTACGATCAGTCGGACCGCGTGCGCGAGATCTTCGCGGCAGCCGGTCTCGCCGGGATCGTCGCCGTGCGCGATCTCGCCGGGGTTCTGCGCGTCGTCGCCGGCACCGCACCGAAGGCGTGACCCGCTGCGCGGTGCGGCCGGGCGGCGCCTTGCCCGCGTGCCCCCGGCCTCAGCCGGGCGCGCTCGTGCCGCGGGTCCCCTCACGATGCGGAGCCGCGGTCCCGGGCACCCGCGCCGGGAGCGCCGGCGCCGGCCTCCGCCCGTCGATCATGTGGGCGATGCCGAGCACCGGATGCCGCAGCAGCATGCGCGGCCCGGCGTAGCGCATCACCGTCCTCACCCGCTCGCGCATGTCGGCGCGATAGCAGTGGACCGTGCAGTTCGCGCAGGTCGGTTTCGCGACGCCGAAGACGCAGCGCGTGAGCCGTCGCTCCGCGTAGCCCGCGAGTGCCGCGCAGTCGTCGCATAGCGGATCCCCTGCATGGTGGTCGCGGCAGTACATGCGGATCATCACCCGGAGGGTCGCGAGCTCGCGGTCGCAGCGGCGCCGATCGCGGTCGCTGGTCACGGTGTACGGTGCGGTGGCCGGCATGCTGAATGTGGATCGACCCGCCACGGTTGCGCGCGGCGGCAGCGACGAGGATGCCCGGATGCGGCACGCATCGCCATGATCTGGCTCAAGCCGTTCCCGCGAAGGCAGGCGCGGCGACCCGCCTCACCCGGGCAGGGCGACGGAGAGCTTCGCCGCCCACGGCGCCAGCGCCGGCATGATCGTCGGAAAGAGCGTGACGCCCTGCGCGCGCTGCTCGCGCAATCGCCGCACGCCGGCCTCGCCCGGCAGGCGCACGCGCGGGACGCCCGGACGCGGCTTCGATGCGTGCGCGGCCCCGACCAGGTAATCCATCTGCCGCCTGAACGCGGCGAGCCCGCCGAACGCCTCCGGATCGAGCACCTGCACGAACACCGTGCCGCCCCAACCCTCGGGCGGATCGGCGCGGCCATGACCCGAGAGGCCGGCGGTCAGCGCTTCGACGAGGAGCGCGAGCCCGAAGCCCTTGTATCCCGCGTCGAGGCCGCCGAGCGGCAGCAGCGCGCCTTTCGGATCGGTGAACAGGGCAGACGGATCGTCGGTCGCGTTGCCATCGTGGTCGATGAGCCACGCGCCGGGCAGCCTGCGGCCGGCCTTCATCTCCTGGTTCGCGAATCCCATGCTCGTGATCGAGCTCGATATGTCGATCAGGATGGGGTCGCCGGATGTCGGCAAGCCGGCCGCGATCGGATTCGGCGTGACGACCGGCGTCAGGCCGCCGTGCGGGACGACCGCCGCGACGATCGGATCGGAGCTCTGGACAATCGCGACGAGGCCGCGCTCCGTCGCGCGCAGCACATAGGCGGCGAGGCACGCGATGTGATGCGACCGGCGGATCACGACGGTGCCGCTGCCCTGCGTCGCGGCCATGGCTGCAGCGGCATCGAGGGCGCGCAGCGTGAGCCAGGGCCCCGGCAGCCGCCGGCCGTCCCACGTCTGCGCCGCCGGTCGGGCGCTGACGATTTCGGGCTCGCCCGACTTCGCCATCGTGCCTCTTTCGAGCTCGCCTAGGTAGGGCGCGAGCAGCCAGAGTCCGTGCGTGGTGTGGCCGAGGAGATCGCCGGTGACGAGCACGTCGGCGATGTCGCGGGCGATGTCGGCGCGCACGCCGGATTTCTCGCAGAGCGAGGTCGCGAACGCGACGAGTGTGTCGGCGGCAATGCGCGTTTCGGCCATGGTCGGGAGTTCCGGTGCGAGGGGTGGCCGGCGGCGGGCGCCGCCGCCGGTGTGCGTCCTGCTACCCGCCATTCTACGTCGGCGTTGCCCATGCGGCGGCGGCCGGGGATGGTCGCGGAACCGGCTGCACGCCACCGCGCGATTGACGCGGCGCGGCGATTCTCCGACGATTGGGCCTAGCGCGCGGTCCGTCCGGCGCCGCGATCGCCGCCATGACCTCCGTCTCCCCGTGCTTCCCTCGTCGCTGACCGTCAGCATCGTCACCTACCGGCCCGACCGCGCGCTGCTCGAGCGCTGCCTGCGCAAGCTCGTGCTCGCGATCGGCGCCGCGCGCGAGGACCGCGTCGTGAAGAGCGTGGCGCTCGCGCTGATCGACAACAGCGAGGACCCCCGGATCGCCGACGAAGTGACCCGGCTCGGCAAGCTGCGTTTCGCCGATTCCGGCGTGCAGCTGCACTTCCTCCACGCTCACGCGAATGTCGGCTACGGCATCGCGCACAACCTGATGCTGAACGGGACCGGCGCCGACTACCAGCTGGTGCTGAACCCCGACGTCGAGGTCGCGAGCGACGCGCTCGCCAATGCGATCCGCTGGCTCGACGCGCACCCCGAAGTCGGCGCCGCGGCGCCTGCGGTCACGCGGCCCGACGGGACGCCCGATTTTCTCTGCAAGCGCTACCCGGCCGTCCTCGACCTGTTCCTGCGCGGCTTCGCGCCGGACGCCCTCCGCCGGCTGTTCAGGAAGCGCCTCGAGCGCTACGACCTGCGCGACGCCATCGATCCGGCGAGCGACGAGCCGGTGTCGGGGCCGCCGGTGATGTCGGGATGCTGCATGCTCGTCCGGCGCAAGGCGATCGACGCGACCGGCGGCTTCGACCCGAAGTTCTTCCTGTACTTCGAGGATTTCGACTGGAGCGTCCGGCTCAACAAGGTGACGCAGACCGTCTACCTGCCGTCGTTCCGCGTCGTCCACCACGGCGGCGGCGCGGCGCGCAAGGGCTGGAAGCACGCCGTGTGGTTCGCGCAGAGCGCCTTCCGCTTCTACAACAAGCACGGTTGGCGCTTCGTCTGACGGCCATGCGGCGGCTCGCGTGAGCGAAGCGAAACCCGTCGTCGTCACGGGCGCCGGCGGCTTCATCGGCCGCGCGCTCGTCGCGCACTTCACTCGGACCGGAAGGCCGTTCCGCGCCGTCCTCCGGCGGCGCGAGGGTGCGCCGGCGCCGAAGCCGCCTTCGCGCTCCGTGAACGATCTCGCGACGGCGGCGGACACCGAGCTCGACGCGCTCGTCGCCGGTGCGTCGGCGGTGGTCCACCTCGCCGGCCGTGCGCACGTCTTCGACGAGACCATGGCCGATCCGGCCGCGGCGTACGCAGCGGCGAACGCGACGGCGACCGCGCGGCTCGCGCGTTCCGCGCTGCGGGCCGGCGTGTCGAGGTTCGTGCTCGCGAGCACCGTCAAGGTCAACGGCGAAGCGAGCGCGCCGTCGCGCCCGTTCCGTCCCGGCGACCCGCCCGCTCCGCGCGACGACTACGGGCGCAGCAAGCTCGAGGCCGAGCGGGAGCTCGCGTCCATCTGCGCCGGCACACGCATGGCGCCGATCGTGCTCCGGCTGCCCCTCGTGTACGGGCCGGGCGTGAAGGGCAATTTCGCGACACTGCTCGACGAAGCCGCACGCGGCCGCACCCTGCCGCTGGGGGCGATCCGCAACCGCCGCAGCCTGCTCTACGTCGGCAACCTCGTCGAGGCGATCGATGCGGCGCTCGACGCACCGGTGCCGCCCGCGGGCGTGCATTTCGTCGCCGACGCGCAGAGCATCTCGGTGCCGGAGCTCATGACGGCCGCCGGCGCGGCGCTCGGCGTTCCGGCGCGGCTGAGGTCGATTCCGGTGCCGCTGCTGAAGCTCGCCGCGCGCCTCCTCGGAAGGCGCGCGACGATCGAGCGGCTCGTCGGCACGCTGGAGGTCGACGTTTCGTCGTTCGCGCAGGCGACGGGGTGGCGGCCCCGGCACGGACTCGCCGAGGGGCTCGCGGCGACCGCGGCGTGGTGGCGCCTGCGCCACGCGATCTGACTTCCGGTCGCGGCGCCGGCGGGCGCGCCCTCGCTATAATCGACCCCCTGTCCATGCGAGGAGCCGCGATGAGCGTCCGTCCTTCCGGGCGGCGCGCCCACGAGCTGCGTCCGCTCCGCATCACCCGCCATTTCACGAAGCACGCCGAAGGCTCGGTGCTGATCGAGGCCGGCGACACCCGCGTGCTGTGCACCGCCAGCGTCGAGGAGGGCGTGCCGCCATTCCTCAAGGGCAAGGGACAGGGCTGGCTCACGGCAGAGTACGGGATGCTGCCGCGCGCGACGAACACCCGCACGCGGCGCGAGGCCGCCGATGGGAAGCAATCGGGCCGCACGCAGGAGATCCAGCGGCTGATCGGCCGCAGCCTGCGGGCGGTCGCCGACCTCGGCGCCCTGGGCGAGCGCACGATCAAGGTGGACTGCGACGTGCTGCAGGCCGACGGCGGCACGCGGTGCGCGTCGATCACCGGCGCGCGCGTCGCACTCGCCGACGCGATCGCGTGGTGCCGCGCGCGGGGGCTCGTCGCCGGTCTCGTGCTGACCGATTTCGTCGCCGCCGTGTCGGTGGGCGTGGTCGATGGTGTTCCGCTGCTCGACCTCGACTACGCGGAGGATTCAGCCTGCGACACCGACATGAACGTCGTGATGACCGGCGCTGGCGGCTTCGTCGAGCTGCAGGGCACGGCCGAAGGCAAGCCGTTCACGCGCGGCGAGATGGACGCGCTGGTCGCGCTCGCGGAGGGCGGCATACGCGAGCTTGTCGCGGCGCAGAAGGCGGCGCTGCGCGAATGA
>Ga0209048_10004157_pt1 | contig 13896 bp, 8 predicted proteins | sample FrelakmetCRP12CR_FD_187146 | JGI IMG/M metagenome (GOLD analysis project Ga0209048, IMG submission 187146) | Freshwater lake sediment microbial communities from the University of Notre Dame, USA, for methane emissions studies - CRP12 CR (SPAdes)... | ecosystem: Environmental > Aquatic >... | reverse complement strand
GAACCGGCGAGCGGCTCGCCGCCAGGGAGCTCGACCTGGCGGCCATCACCGCCCTGCACGAGTCGATCGTGCAGTCGGTGGCGAGCGGGCTCCTCACCATCGACGCGCTCGGGAGGGTGACCTTCCTGAACCGGGCCGGCGAGCAGATCACCGGTCTCTCGCTCGCCTCGACGCGGGGGCGGCCGGCCGAGCGGTGGTTCAGCGCCTTCCAGGCGCAGGCGGGCCGCGACGAGACCGACTTCGTGAACGCCAGCGGCGAGCCCCTGCGCCTCGGGTACTCGCTCTTCCCGTTGCTGGGGCGGGAGGGCGAGGCCATCGGACGGGCGGTCATCTTCCAGGACCTGACCCAGCTGCGAGCCATGGAGGAGAGGGTGCAGCGCAGCGAGCGGCTGGTGGAGATGGGCAGGGTCGCGGCCGGCCTGGCCCACGAGCTCAGGAACCCGGTCGCGGCGATGTCGGGATCGATCGAGCTCCTTCGGTCCACCCTGAACCCGAACGCCGAGGAGGCGCGGCTCATGGACATCGTCATGCGGGAAGCGTCACGCCTCAATCAGCTCGTCACGCGGTTTCTCGAGTACGCCCGCCCGGCCGTCCCGCAGCGCGCCGCCATCGACCTCGCCCGGGTGGTGGGCGAGACCCTCGACGTCTTCGTCCACGATCCGATGGCCGCCCAGGTTCGCCTGGAGAGGCAGATCGCCTCCACCGCCGCCTGGTGCGACGCGGACCAGATGCGCCAGGTGCTGTGGAACCTGCTCGTGAACGCGGCCCAGGCATCGGGTCGCGAGGGAAGGGCGTGCACCGTCAGGGTGCGCTGCGCGCCCGAGCCCTCCGGGGCCGCCTGCCTGGAGGTGGAGGACGACGGCCCGGGGATCGCCCCGCAGGACCGGGCCAGGGTCTTCACGCCCTTCTACACCACCAAGGAGCGCGGGACCGGCCTGGGGCTGGCCAGCGTGCAGAGCATCGTGGATGCCCATCACGGGACGGTGGCCGTCGAGGCCGGGTCTCAGGGCGGTGCCCGGTTCGCAGTCCGCCTGCCGCCGCCTCCGACGTCTCCGCGTTAGGATTCTCCCATGTCGCGCATCCTGGTCGTGGACGACGAGCCATCCATGCGGGAGTTCCTGCAGATCCTGCTCTCCAAGGACGGCCACGAGGTGGTCACGGCCGGCGACGTCTCCGGGGCGCTGGAGCGCTTCCGGGGGGGGGACTTCGACCTGGTGGTGAGCGACCTCAGGCTCGGGCGCGAGTCGGGCCTCGACATCCTGAAGGCCGTGAAGGAAGGGTCGCCGCAGACCGAGGTGGTCATGGTCACCGCCTTCGCCACCACGGAGAACGCGGTCCAGGCCATGAAGCTCGGGGCGCACGATTACGTGCTCAAGCCCTTCAAGAACGAGGAGCTCCGCCTGGTGGTCGAGAAGGCGCTCGAGCACAGAAAGCTCGTGGCCGAGAACCAGGTGCTCCGCCACCGCGTCGGCGAGCGGCGCCGGCAAGACGAGAAGATCCTCGGGGACGCACCGGCCATGGAGGAGGTGCGGCAGCTCGTCGAGAAGCTCGCCGCGACGAGGACCACGGTCCTCATCACGGGCGAGAGCGGTACCGGCAAGGAGGTGGTGGCCCGCGCCGTCCACGTGCACGGGGACCGCCGCGACCTTCCCTTCGTCGCCATCAACTGCGGCGCCATCCCCGAGGGGCTCATCGAGAGCGAGTTCTTCGGGCACGAGAAGGGAAGCTTCACCGGTGCCACCGACGCGAAGCCAGGGCTCTTCGAGGTGGCCGGCTCGGGGACGCTCTTCCTCGACGAGGTGGGCGAGCTGCCCCCGCCCGTGCAGGTGAAGCTGCTGCGGGCGTTGCAGGAGCGGCGCATCCGCCGCGTCGGCAGCCAGAAGGACGTCTCCATCTCCGCGCGCGTCCTCGCCGCCACGAACCGCGACCTGGAGCGCGAGGTGAAGGCCGGCCGCTTCCGGGAGGACCTCTTCTACCGGCTGAACGTCATCCAGATCCGGCTCCCGCCGCTCCGGGAGCGCCGCGAGGACATCCCGCTCTTCGTGGATCACTTCCTCGGGCGCTTCGCGGCCGAGCTGGGGCGCGAGAAGCCCCGGCTTTCGGCGGAGGCCTCCCGGCTGCTCCAGGCCTACGACTGGCCCGGGAACCTCCGCGAGCTCGCCAACGTGCTGGAGCGCGCCGCCACGCTCGTGGAAGGAGACCTGGTGGAGCCGGACCTGCTCCCGCCCGCGCTCCGCGGCGGCGCCGGCGCCTCCGGTCCGAGCCTTTCCGCCGAGCTTCCGGCGGAAGGGGTCGACCTCCAGGGCCACCTCGACGCCATCGAGCGGCGCATGCTCGAGCAGGCCCTGGCGCGCGCGGGCGGCGTGAAGACCGAGGCGGCGCGGGTCCTCTCCCTCACCTTCCGCTCGCTCCGCTACCGGCTCGCCAAGTTCGGCATCGGCGGCGAGCACTGACGGCTGGGCAGCCGGGCCGACCGGCGCGCTTCGACCCCGCGCGCGGCACCCCGTCCGGGAAGGGCGCCGCCGCCGGCGCCGCTACTCGCAGGCGCCGGCCGTCTGGGTCGCGTCGTGGCGGCAGTTATGGAGCGAGCGCGGGACCTCCAGCCAGTAGACCGGCTCGGTGATCTGCGCCCGGGTCCCGGACTGGAGAGAGGTCGGTGCCGAGCCCGGGTTCATCTGCAAGGATGAGTACCCGACCTGCCCGCTCGCGCTCACGTCCACCCGGAAGATGCTCCCCGGCGGGACCGCGGTGGTGGCCTGCTGCTGGGCGACGTAGAGGATGCTGCTCGGGTAGGTGTTGAAGCCGCAGTTCTTCGAGGGAACGCCCATGACGAAGTCGGTGGCGTAGGTGAACACCTCAGGCGAGGCCACCGACCCGGAGCAGGGATTCGTGCCGGTCTGGCCACCCACCGGGACGAACGAGTTCCAGTCGACGCAGCCGTAGACCACGTTGGACTGGGACCCGGTGGTCTCGTTGGTGCATCCGGTGACGTCGCACGTGGCCACCGGGCAGGTGGTGCCATAGGCGTAGAACCAGCCCGGGTCGCTGGACGTCGCCGAGCACTTGGTGATTCCGGATCCACAGGTGACCCCGACGGTGTTCACCGTGGCCTGCGCCGTGCTGGTGTCGACGAGGGAGCAGTTGCCCCCGGTCGACGCGCACGTGCCTGAGGCGGTGAAGGCCGCATCCGTGTAGCGGTTCTGCTCGAAGATCGCGGCGGAGGCCGCGTCGGTGAAGGTCTTCTCCGCGTACTGCCCGTATGCGAGCACGCCGAAGAAGCGGCTCTTCGGGCAGAAGCTGCCGAAGTTCGCGCCGACCGAGCTCGAGCCGATGTTCGAGAACGAGGTGACGTGGCCGTTCTGGTCGGAGACCATCGAGGCAGTGTCGTTCGGGACGGTGCCGATCCCGGGGCAGGTGAACTGGAGGGTGACGTTGTCGGTGAGGTTCTGCGTGCCCGTGGCGCACGTGGGGGCCGTGGAGCCGCAGGTGGTGCTGAGGTGGTCGCGGAACATCTGGCCGTTCTGGCAGTAGAAGTGGTTGGAGAACCCGCAGGAGGCGTAGCTCTCCGCGCCCTTCGCGTCGACCACGCTGCAGCCTCCCTGGCAGCAGCCGAACAGGTTGTCCGGGCCACACCCCTCTCCCTGCTGCAGGATCTTCTCGCGGTTTCCTCCGCCCAGGTAGACGTGCAGCGCCTTGCCGGCGGGGTCGTAGGCGGCGGCCGGCAGGTAGAAGAAGGGGCTGCGGTTCTGGGCGAACTGCTGGTTGTCGGTGCGGCGCTGCTCCTCGAAGGTCCTCGCCGCGTACCAGTTGGTGACGAGCCCGGTGGAGGGGTTGATCGTGCCCGGGGTGTAGAAGCGGGCCACGAAGAGGTTCCCGCCCATGTCTCCCCAGGCGGCCGTGTCGAAGTAGCCGTCGGCGTCGTACTGCGGCTTGGAAGGGTCACCCAGGTCGACGAGCGCGACGGCGCCCGGGACGGGGAACATGCTCGTCCCGCTCCCGTATCCGAACTGGGTCTTGAAGTCGTCGTCGGTGTACCGCCACAGGACCTGGCCGCTCCACACGTCGGCCATCCATACCGCTCGCCCGGCCCCCATCGTGGGGTCGTACCCCCCGTTCAGCATGACGATCCAGCGCTCCTCGAAGTTGCGCCCGACGGAGTCGAGCGCGCCTCCCGGCAGCTGGAGCTGTACGGGCCCGATGGGCGGAGGCTGGGGCGCGAAGTCGGACCAGGACTCCCCCATCCACTGGAGGTCCTGCGAGCAGGGGCCGGGGAAGGTCCACAGCATCGTCGGGCTGGTCGGGTTCGTCACGTCGAGCGCCGTGTACTGGGTGCCACCGGATCGCTCGCCGAACACGGCCACGGTGTGGAACTCGGTCGGCTGCTTGACGCGGTCGAGGTTGGCGTCGACCCAGACGTCTCGGACCATGACGTTCCCGTCCACCATGTACTGGTGGGCGAAGAGGAGGTCCTTGAGCCGCGGCAGGAGGTCGGGCGGGATGAAGGCCCACACCTCCGTCCCGGTGCCGGTGGAGTACGGATAGTTGCAGTTGGAGTCGAGAGGTTGCGAGGTGATGGGCGTGCCGGCGTCGAACGCGTGGAGCATGCCGTCGTTCGCGCCGACGAGGACGATCTGCTGCCGCTTCCGGTTGGCATAGCGGTAGGCCTCGTACGCGTCCGAGCTCGGCTGGCACGCGGAGTACGTGGCCGGATTCTTGGTCTGGTGGGGGTAGAAGCTCGGGCTGTGGATGGTGGTGAGGCACTGGTCGGAGTAGCCCGTGTCGCAGATCGGCTCGACGACCGGTGGAGCCACCACCACGGGGGAGGAGTGGAAGACGTCGCCGAGCTTCCAGAAGACCGGGGGAGTCCGCAGGTCGTTCGGCTGGTCGCGCTCCTCGCCCGCCGTTCCTCGCTGGCAGGTGGAGGGGTTGCTCGGCGTGAGCGGCCCGTAGCAGCCGTTGGCGTTCCCGTCGAGGACGTCCCAGCCGCGGACGAAGTCGATGACGAGCTGCGCGCACTGGTCGGTGTTGGCCGCCGAGAAGGTCGCGACGGTGGGGCAGGCGGGGGTGGCGCCGTAGCCGCAGACCCGGGCCAGCGCGAGCGCATTGATGCACCAGGCGGGGTCGAGGTTCATGAACGGCTCCAGCTGGGAGTAGTCGGCCGGGTTGGTGTCGAACGGCACCATGGTGTAGCCGCCCGTTCCGTTGGGGATCGCCGTCAGGATGTTGCGGGAGTTCGACTTCCCCTCCTGGGCCGTCTTGTAGCCGGGCTGGGTGGGAATGGAGAGCACGGTCCCGGCATCCCAAGGCAGGTTGGCAACGGCGCCGCTCGTGCCCACCTTCACGTAGGCGCCGGTGCTGGTGCTGGGCGCGATCTGGGTGCAGTCGAGGTCGACCAGGAAGACGTTCGAGCAGATGGCGTTGCCGGTGTTCGGGTCGGCCTCGCCATTGTAGTCGGCGTTCACGAGCACCTTGTTCGGCCCGCAGGCGACCGTGGCCTGCTGGGTGGGAGGCTTGGTCGGATCGCACCCGGCGACGAACTCGTCGAAGAGGATCCCCTCGATGACGTGCCCTTGCCACGTCGGCGTCTGGTTGGGGGCGAACTGCGTGACGTAGACCGAGGAGGCCTGGGTGTGGATGGTCGAGAGCGAGCCCGCGGCCGGGGCGCTGAAGGTGTTCTGCTTGCTCACGATCGCGTTCACGGCGTTCGAGACGGCCGTCTGCAGGTCGCCGGCGTTCTTGGCGTTCGCCCACGTGCCGCCGCCGAGATTGGCCGTGGCGCTCATGATGTACTCCGCGTCGCTGAGCACGGGCGGGTTGGTCGTCGGGTTTGGCAGGTTGAAGCTCACCGTGTAGGTGTTCACGACCTGCGGGTTGTTGATGGAGATGTCGCTGCGGAGGTCGTTCAGGTTGAGCCAGCCGGCGACGCGCGGCAGGTAGCTCGGATGGCTGACGGAGTCGCTCGGGCTGCAGCAGACGTTGTCCTTGGTGGTGTTGACGGGGTTGCTGCAGGTGGTGGAATTGCTCTTGCCGCCGGCGTTCGTTCCGCCGCAGTTGATCGATTGGTAGTAGGCGGAGTTGTCGTAGCCGGTGATGGTTGCCGGGAGGGTCGCCTCGCCGTTCGGCGAACCGTCGGTGATGATGATGACCGAGTTCGTCTGGCAGCCCCAGCAGACGGAGCACTGGTTCGCGTTGCTCTGCGCCCAGGAGGCCTTCATGGCGCCGGCCGAGGACTGCGCGAAGGCGGAGAGCTCGTACGAGGAGCCGAACTTGGCGGTGTAGAGCCCGGGGTTCGTGAAGTACTGTCCAATGTGGAAGAGCGCCGTTGCCGTCGGCGTGCCGCCCGCCTCGAGCGCCGGCAACCCTCCGGTCGGCCAGTTCTTGTGGTTGTACGCGTCGAGGATGAGCTGCCGGGCCGCCACCATGGCGGGGGGGTTGGAAGGGAAGGTGTGAACCGAGTCCGGACCGAGGGGCACGATAATCGACGCGCCGTTCGTGATGTTGCTCGAGAGGTAGGCGAGCCCGAATCGCGTCAGGTCGCTCGGCTGGGGGCTGTTCGGGTCGATCCAGACGGTGGTCTTCACCGTGTGGCGTGCCGACATGAACTTGGGAGGATCGGCGTTCAGCCAGCCGCCCGCCAGCGCGAGGACCGGCCCGCCCGTTACCGACGTGGTGGACGTCGCCGAGCAGTTGCTGTTGTTGGCCGTGTACTTCGCGCTCCAGTTGTAGAAGTAGAAGCCTGGTGCGCTGGCTCCGAAGAGGGCGCTCGTGCACCCGGGCGGGTTGACCGTGATGTAGCGGGTGACCTTCGTCCGGGCGGGGCAGATGTAATCCGTATAGGGGACCTGGAACGAGCAGTCGGAGGCAGGAGTGGCCGTCGTCTCCGTCCAGGTGACGCCGCTGCTGGGGCACGGCGCCTGGCTACCGTCGCTGTTCTTGCTATTGCAGTAGTAGTAGACGCTCCCCGGGAGGAACTGGCAAGCCGAGCCCGTGCAGCCCGTGCCCCAGGTCGGCTGGTCGACGAGGCCGTTCGAGGCCGTGCCCATGCCGGGATCGACGAGCGTGTTCGTGGGGGTGAAGCTCGTCATCCATTTCAGGTTGGTATTGCCAGTGACGTTGCTGGTTCCGCTGTAGGTGACGTTCGCCGAGCCGACCGACGGGGTGCTGGGAGTGGCCGGCGCGGTGAGCCCGTCGGTCGCGGTCGGCCAGCTGCAGGACGCGAGCGCATTCGAGCTCGCCCATCCGTTGTTCGCGTCGCCGCACTGCGGGATGTTGATCATCGATCCCGAGCAGTCCTCGAGGAACATCACGTTCGCCGGGCCCGTCGGGATGGTGAAGAACTGCTCGTCGCCGTTCACCGGGCTGTTCACCGTGCTCGCGAGCGAGCCGGCCGCGTTGCAGCACTGGTCCTGGCCGCCGTCGCTGCGGAGCGGCGAGAGCGCCAGGGCGCCGAGCCCCGCGGCGAGGCCAAAGAGAATCTTGCGGCGAGTGACTCTTTCCCGGTTCATGAGGACTCCCTAGATCCCATAGCGGATGCCGAACTCGACCTCGAGCTGCCCGGCGGAGCTGCTGAAGCCGGTCTGCTGGCAGTGGACGACGACCTTCACCGGCTTGGAGCCTCCGCCGGTACCGACGATGCGGTTGGCGATGTTCTGCACCACGCCGCGGTCGGGCCCGAACGCGGTCTGAGGCAGGTAGGTCACCTGCGTCACCTGGATCGCCGCGGCGGTGTTCGTGTCGAAGTGGCCGCCCAGGATCTGGTTCGTGGGGGTGAGCTGGATGTTGAGGGGAGTGATCGAGAGGGGCGACGTCCCGAGCGCGTGGAACTGCGAGAGGATCTGCTGCCGTCCGGCCTCGGCGCACGCGACGAGCGCCTGGTACTTCCTGCCCGCAGTCGCGCCGGCGATCTCGCGGGAGGCGAAGTTGATGACGGCGACGCCGATGATGGCGAGCACCGTCACGACGATGACCGAGAGGATGAGCGCGCTTCCGCGCTGCCTGCGCAAGTGCATGGGGTCCACTCCTAGCCGCCTCCGACGTTGAGCTGGTCGGTTCCGTTTCCGACGGCGGGAAAGTAGGGGGCGTTGCTCCCCATGTTCGGGACGGCAACGCTCGTCTGGAATAGGGTGCGGCGGTACCCGGGCTCGCCGTTCGCGGACGCCGGCCGGTTGCCGGCCGCCGGAACCGTCGGATCGGTGCTGTTCGGGTCCGGGTTCGGGGAGCGCACGAGCACGCTCAGGCCGACGGCGCGGATGTTCGAGGGGTAGCCGGTGGCGCGCAGCTGCGAGTTCGTGGGCGTCGCGTACACCGGCGCCCCGAGCGCCGGAGCCAGGTCGATGCCCGTCGCCGAGTTGGTGAGCTGCACGCCCTGGGTGGACCCGAGGACCTGCTGGGCGGCGGGGGCGAGGGGAACGACGTACGTGACCTGGAGGTCCTCGACGTCGGGGGCGACGACGCTCAGGATCGGGTTACTGTTCGCGTCGACGAGGCCCTGATCGAGCATCAGGTAGGGACGGGAGCCGGGCGTCTCCCACGCGACGACGTTGCCACCGCCGTCGTAGGTCTGGACGAAGTAGTGGAACCGGTTCACCTTGAACACCGCGGCCTGCCCGCTGCTGAAGCAGGTGTCGGTGAGCGCCTGGTTCTGGTGCGGGTAGTCGAGGTTCGACCCGGGCTGGAGCGGGATGGTGGTGGTCGGGCCCGCGCTCACCGCCACGTTCGATGCCACCGTGACGTAGGCCCAGACCATGGAGCCCGAGTAGCAGACGACCTGGAGGACCTGGCCGGCCTGCAGCGGCTGGGCGAGCGGCTGGACGGTGCTGGTGATGGGGTTCACGAGCGAGATGACGAGCGAGTTCTGCGTGGCCGAGTTGAGCCGCCGGTTGAAGTAGGGATCGCGGTACTGGAAGGCGAGCTCGTCGGGCTGATCGATGTGGTCGCGGCAGGTGACCGGGGCCGCGCAGGCGAAGCCCGAGACCCCGGTCGAGCCGCCGCCGAAGTTCACCGCCACCCCGGTCGGGGCGCGGTCCATGGGCACGTTCGTCATGTAGCCGAAGTCGAAGACCATGGGCGGCTCGATCCCGTAGCCCGCCTGCCGCAGGTTCTCCGAGACTTGCTCGAGCGCCATCCGCCCGCCCTCCTGCTGGGCGCGGTCGGCGTTCGAGCCCTGGAAGGCCCTCTTCTGCGCGATCAGCAGGCCGAGCGCGCCAGCCACGGTCAGGGTGGACACCAGGAGGCCGATGAGGAGCTCGACGATGGTGAAGCCCCGGCGGGTGCTTGTGGGCGAGCGGGTCATAGGCTGTCTTGTGGGTTCACCACGAATCCGACGAGCACGATGCGGTGCCAGGCCGTGCCCTCCATCCACCGGACGAGGACCGCGACGCGCACGCCGTCGGCGATCCCGTTCCCGTTGGAGTCGATGAGGTTCCCGCCAGCGTCGGTGGTCGACACGTTCCAGTAGCGCTCGTAGCAAGCCTCGGCTCCCGGGGTGCAGGGAGCGCCGATGTAGGGCACCGGCGCCGCCGAGCCGGGTCCAGGGATCCCGTTCCAGGAGAGCCCGTTGAGAGTCAGGTCGGCCTCGGCGTGGTCGAAGGGCGGAGGCGTTTGGTTCTCGAAGAGGTCGGCGCTGTCCGCGAAGTCGGTGTTGTTGGCGGCGTTGGCGTCGGCGAGGCGCGGGTCTGTGTAGGCCCAGGTCGCGATCTGGCTCATCAGGTCCTGGGCGATCGCGGTGGCGCGCGTGATTCCGCGCGACTCCATCTCCATGCGCTGCCCCTGGGTGTGCAGGGCCATGGTGCCCAGGGCGCCGATGAGAAGGACGGTGAGCGCCACCATGGCCTCGAGGAGCGTGGTGCCGCGTTCGTGGGTTCGGGCTTTCACGGTTCCGCCTAGCCTCCCTGGTTCCAGAGGGTCACCGACCCGGTCGCGGCCGTGATGAGGAGGGTCCGCTGACCGAGCACGTCCGGGGCGGCGAGAGACAGGCTGCCCCCCGTCAGGTTGGGGAGCGCCACGCCCACGTTCGAATAGAAGGACGCGTAGCCGTGGGAGTCGAACACGACGGCCCCGCGCCGGAGCGCCAGGGCGCCGCAGAACGAGCAGTCCACGTTGATGGGAATGCCCGCGAACGGGGCCGGAAGCGCGGCCGAGGCGCCGGCTCCGGTGAGCGGTCCGATGCTGACCGACGTGGGCACGTCCCAGGTCGCGATGATCGTGCTGTTCGGCCCGTACGCCGGCTTCGCCGGGTCGTAGTTGGCGAAGTTGGGATTCCCGGCGGCGTTCATGAGCGTGAAGTCTCCGTCCTCGTACACGATGACCCGCCCCGTCCCGGAGGTTCCCGCGTAGTCCGGGAAGACCATGACCGCGACGCTGTGCCCGGTGGCCATCGCCTGCTGCCTGGCACCGTGAACGATGGCCGTGAGCTCGCTCGCCGCGTCCGCCAGGTGCGCTCGCGGGCGCAGGCGCCACAGATTCGAGACCGCCAATCCTGCGAGCACGACCACGATGGAGATCGTGATCAGCATCTCGATGAGCGTAAATCCTGACGGCTTGCTTCGAGGCATGGGCAGATCCCTCGGGCTTTCGTTGATGCAAGGGCCGGGCGCGGCGGCAGGGGCGGGCCCTCGGCGAAAGGGCCGGAATCCCCTCGGGTTGCACGGAGGTCGCCGCCCCGCCGGTGGCCGCCTACATGCAACCGACGACGTGACCTGAAACTTTTTCACATCACATGGAGTTCGAGAGCCGAGGTGCGCCCTGGACACACCGCTCCGCCATCCCGTGCCGAGCCGGCGCTCCTTGGGGGGCGGCTCACGGCGCCGGGGGGCGCGGAAGCGCAGGCCCTTCCCCCGCGTTCGCGGCGGCGACGCGCCGGGCGTCCGCGTACGAGGAGGGCGCGACCTCCAGGAATCGCCGGAAGAGCGGCCGGGCCTCCTCGCGCCGTCCCTGGCGGGCGAGGAGGAGCCCGAGATTGATGAGCGACTCGGGGTCGTCGGGCGCGAGCCGGAGCGCCTCGCGCAATTCCGCCTCGGCCTCCCCCGCCCGCCCGAGGCGTACCAGCACGGCGCCGAGCTGGGCGTGCGCCTCGAAGGAGGCGGGATCGATCTCCGCGGCCCGGCGGAGGGGGACCGCAGCCGGCCCGAAGTGTCCCTCCTGCACGAGCGCCGTGCCCAGGTTGAATTGCGGCCGGAACTTCGCCGGTGACTTCTCCGCGGCGTCGGCCCAGAGCGCGATCTCGCTCGACCAGACCACGTTGCGCCGAAGCGTCGCCGAGGCGAGCGCGAGCGCCCCGAGGAGCGAGGCGAGGACCGTCGCCCGCCCCACGGCCTGGGGAGCGACCCGGAGGAAGAGCACGCCAACTGCAGCGGCGGCCGCGACGAACACGCCCACGGACGGGAGGTAGGCGCGGTGCTCGTTCATGACGTCCGGGATCGGGATGAGGCTCGATTCGGGCAGGACCGTGAGGAAGAACCAGGCGACCCCGAAGGCGACGAGGCGGAACGCCGGGTCGAGCGGACGCCGCCCTCCGCGCTCCTCCGTGCGGACCCACAGCGTCCCGGCCAGCAGGGCGAGTGCGGAGAGGAAGGCGAGCGGCAGGAGGAAGCGGGGATCGAAGAAGGACCGGCAGATGGGGACGTCGGGGTCGACGTTCTGCCCGGCAGGGAGGGCGAGGAGCCGGAGGTACTCCGCCACCACCCCCACCTCGGTGCGCAGGTAGTCGAGGCGGCCGACCGTGGCCTGGATTCGCGCGAGCTGGCCACCGCTCGAGAGAATCTCGCCGACCGGCTTCCCGATGCGCGGCAGGGACCAAGGCACGAGCGCGGCGAGAGCGGCGACCGGCGCGATGGGGACGAAGCGACGCCAGCCCTCCCGGGGCAAGAAGAGCACCTCGACCACGGCGAGGGCGAAAGGAAGCGTGAAGGAGATCTCCTTCGTCCGCACGGCGAGCACCGCCGCCGAGAGGAGCGCCGCGTAGGCCGCCGCGCCCCGGAGCTTCCCGGGGCGGCTGGGCGGGTGCTCGAGCCGGAAGAGCAGGTAGGCCACGGCCGCGAGGAGGTAGAAGAGCGTCGCGAGCGACGTGAAGCGCTGCACCACGTAGGTCACGGCCTGCGTCCCGAGAGGGTGGGTGGCGAAGAGCGCTCCCGCCCCGAAGGCGACCGCAGTCGAGTGCGCGGAGAGCGCGGAGCCGCGCAGGCGGGGAGTCCGGAAGAGGAGGGCGACGAGCGCGAACACGAGGAGCGCGTTCGCGAGGTGGATGGCGAGGTTCACCGCGTGAAACCCGGCCGGGCCCGGCCCGGTGAGGCGGTAGTTCACGGCGAAGGTCTCGTACGCGAACGACCGGTTCGGGAGCGCGTGGTAACCCGTTCCGCCGGGGAGGTAGTAGGAGAGGCTGCGGATCCCCGCGTTCTCCCGGATCTGCTGGACGTCGTCGAAGACGAAGGCGCCGCGGAGCGAGTTCGAGTAGGCGAAGGCGCCGAGGAGCAGGATGCCGAGCGCCGCGAACGCGGCTCCGCGCGCGTGGCCTGCGGTCCCCGGCGTCGCTTCCTGGTTCGCCTCGCCCATGCGCGTCGCCCTAGCGGAGGTCGCGCCGCTCGAAGGCGAAGGATGCGAGCGCGAGCACCGCCCCCGCGTAGAGCGCGGCGTAGAGGGCGGCGAGCCAGGTCTGGGCCGGGGGAGGCGTGCGGTAGATGACCGAGTCGTTGGCGTTCAGCGCCCCCAGGTTGGGCAGGAGGTACCACAAGAGCCTGGGCACCCAGGTGGCCGGCCCCTGCCAGAGCGCTCGAAGCTCCCCGGTGAGCTGCCCGGCAACGGCGACGGCCAGGGCGAAGATGGCGGCGAGCGTCGTCGAGGAGATCGAGGAGAAGAGAACCGCGACCGCTCCCACCACCAGGAACTGGGTTCCCTGCAGGGCCACGGCCGAGAGGAAGGCGACGTCGAGCGGGCGAGCCGAGCCTTCCGCGACGGCAAGCACGCCCGCCAGGATGAGCGCCATCACCGCCAGGTTGATGAGGAGCGCGAGCGCGAGCCCCAGGTAGCGGCCGAGGAGGTACTGGGTGCGCGTGACGGGCTTCGCGATCACGGGCTGCAGGACGCGTCGCTCGATGTCCCCCGACACCAGGTTGGAGCCGATGAAGACCGCGACGAGCGTCCCGATGAGCTGCATGGCGGAGAGCCCGAGGTCGGACAGGATCCTGTGCGTCTCGCCGATGGTGAGCTGCGAGATGAAGTAGCTCGCGAGGAGCAGAAAGGCTCCGAAGAAGATGAGGTTCACCTGCACCTTGCGCCTCAGGACCTCGCGGAAGGTGACGAGGACGATGGCGAGCAAGCGTCTCATCGGATCGTGCTCCCGTAGCTGCCGGGGTGGACGCCCGGCTCGGGCGTGCGCTGCGAGGCCTCTGGGCGGGTGAAGCGGAAGGGGTTTTCCGAGGAGCGGACCCGCCCGTCGCTGTCGACGTACAGCTGGCCGCCGAAGGGATCGGCAGGGATGTTGGAGATGAGCCCTTCCGCGATGAGCTGCTCGAGGACGAACGGCCCGACAATGTAGCGGCGCCGCCACTCGGCGACCGCCTCGTCGAGCTTCGCCGCGTCCTGCTCGAGGAGGGCGGTCTTCAGCTGCGCCTCGACCGCCTTCCGGGTGTCCGCGTCCTTCGCCTCCGCCAGCGACTGCTGGAGGAAGGCCACCGCCGCGTCCGCCCGCTGCCCCTTCACGTAATAGGCGAGCACGTTTTGCCGGATGCGGTCCGGCGCCCCGGGAGTCCGGGCCGCGATCTCCGCGAAGCGCCCCGCGGTGGTCCAGTCGCCGTCGTAGTAGAAGGCGTTGAAGGCTCGGAGGTAGGGGAGGATGTAGCGGTCCCGGACGTTCCGGGTGCCCTTTTCCAGAATGGCGTTCGACTCGGCGTGCCTCCCCAC
>Ga0209048_10004156_pt1 | contig 13897 bp, 14 predicted proteins | sample FrelakmetCRP12CR_FD_187146 | JGI IMG/M metagenome (GOLD analysis project Ga0209048, IMG submission 187146) | Freshwater lake sediment microbial communities from the University of Notre Dame, USA, for methane emissions studies - CRP12 CR (SPAdes)... | ecosystem: Environmental > Aquatic >... | reverse complement strand
CCAATCGCCGAACCCTGCGCGCTGACACTGTAGGTGTGTGGGTAGGCCTTCATGAGTATCCCTTTGCTCGGATGAGTGTTTGTTTACGGCCAGATCAGCGGGCCGAGCCGAGCGCAATCACCGGCAGGCCTGCGGTTTTCCAGGCTGCGATGCCGCCGCCCATGTGTGCAGCATGCGCCTGGCCGGCTGCGAGACGCCGCTCCGCCGCAGCGAGCGAGCGCTTGCCGCTTCCACAGTGAAACACGATCCGGCGCGGACCATCGTCCGGCAGTGTCGAGGCATCGAATGTCGAGAGGGGATAGAGAAGCGCTCCGGAGATCCGCTCCGCCGCGTACTCTTCCGGCTCCCGAACGTCTATCAGCAGCAGCTTGCCCGCATGCAGGAGGCGCGCGACTTCGGCGGGATCCAGGGTCTCGATCGGCGTTATATGCTTCGTCATGGGCGTGCTCCTTTTTTCCTGCCGCCACGGCGCACCGGTGCCGAGGGTGGTTTACAGAACAGTCGATACAGCAGCTTTGCAAGCGATTTCACCTCGGGCGCGCGTAGGCGGTACAGCACGGAGCGCCCCTCTCTACGTCGCCCGATCAACCCTTCCGCATGGAGAATGGCCGCTTGCTGCGACAGCGCCGGGGCAGGCAAGCGCGCTTGGCGCGCCAATTGGCTCGCCGAGAGTTCGCCTTGCATCAGCGCGCAAACAATACGCAGACGCCCGGGGTGCGCGACGGTTCTCAGAAACTCCGCAGCGCGTTCCGCAGATTCGTCAAGAGCGTCAAGATGCATCATCGATTGGCGGCTGCATGGCGGGTGAAAAGTCAGGAAATATTCGCCGTGTCGGTCGGCCGCTCACCTGCGTGCCGGTCTGCGTCCAATTCAAACCACATGGCGTTCAGGATCGCAAACGCGCAGGCGAGTCCGAGACCTAGTATCCAGCTGAAATACCACATGGCGTTCCCTCAATAGCTCGTGTCACGATGGGCTTCAATGTACGCGCTGGTCACGGGCCCGCGCATGATGCGGTATACCCAGCCGGTGTATGCAAGCACGATCGGCAGAAAGATGATCACCGCGACCAGCATGATGCCGAGCGTTCGGTGGCTGCTCGAGGCATCCCATACCGTCAGACTGCTGCCGGGATGCGAGGAGGAGGGGAGCAAGAACGGAAACAAACTCACGCCCATGGTGCCTATGACGCCGGCGATGCCCAGGGCGCTCACGACGAAGACGAGGAGCTGCCGACGGATTCCGGCCAGTGCTGCAACCGCCAAAGGCGCCGCAAGGCCGACCGCCGGAATCAGCATCGTCAGCGGCCACCGCCCATAGTTCACGAGCCACGCGCCGGCGAGCGGCGCGGCGGTTTTTGCGAGAGGGTCAGGTTGGCCTCCCGGCATTGCGCCGCTGGTGATGGCAAACCCGAAGTGACTCATCCAGAGCCATAGGCCGGCGAGCGCGAACAGCAGCACCCACGTAAGCGCCGCGAAGCGTGAAATGGTGCGCGCGCGCTGCGCCACTTCGCCTTCGGTTTTCACGGCAAGGTACACCGCGCCGTGCGTCAGCAACATCGCAATGCTGACGAATCCGCACAGCAACGCAAATGGATTCAAGAGGTCGAATAACCCAAACGCATAGGTCGCGCGAAGGTCAGAATCAAAGCTGAAGGGGACACCTTCAAGAAGGTTTCCCATGGCGACGCCGAACACGAGCGCCGGCACGGCACCGCCGACAAACAGAGCCCAATCCCAATTCGCGCGCCAGCGCGCGCCAGGCATTTTGCTGCGGAACTTGAATCCCACCGGCCGCAAGATCAGCGCAGCGAGCACGAGCATCATGGCCAGATAAAATCCTGAGAAGCTCGCCGCGTAAAGCGCCGGCCAGGCCGCAAAAATCGCTCCTCCGCCCAAAATGAGCCACACCTGATTGCCTTCCCACACCGGACCGACGGTATTGATCACGACGCGCCGCTCGGTGTCGCCGCGCGCAACGAAGGGCAGCAACATCCCGACGCCCAGGTCGAAACCATCCATGATCGCAAAGCCGATCAATAACACGCCGAGCAGCAGCCACCAGATGACCTTCAATGTTTCGAAGTCGAACATGACCGCTCCTAACGTCGTAGTCCAACAGGGATTGGGCCCGAGGCAGCTTCAGCATCGCGGTTCGGCGGCGCGGCGCCGGGTCCTAAATTGACGTATTTCTTGAGTAGATAGACGTCGATCACCGCAAGAACGGTATAGAAGATGACGAAGCCCGCTAGGCTGAGTGCGACGCTCGACGCGGGTATTGGCGAGACCGCGAGAAACGTCGGCAAAACGCCCTCGATCGCCCAGGGCTGTCGCCCGTGCTCGGCGATGAACCAACCCACCTCCGCGGCGAGCCACGGCAGCGGCAGTATCCATAGGGCTAACGTGAGAAACCCGCGGCTTTGCGCAATGCAGCGTCTGGCGGCCAGATAGAATCCGACGGCAAAGAATGCAATGAAGAACAATCCTAAGCCCACCATCAGCCGGAACGACCAGAACATGGGGCCCACGGATGGGACCGTATCCCAGGCCGCCTGGTCGATTTGCGCCGGCGTCGCCAGGGCGGGGTCCTCGACGTACTTGCGCAGCAGCAGCGCGTATCCGAGATCCTCAACGTGGTCTTTCAAGGTCTGACGGGCAGCGGCATCGTTGGGGTCCCGGCGCAGCGCGCGCAGCGCCGTGAAGGCGGGTATGCCGTTGACGATCCGCTGATTCGCGCGGCCGACGAGTTCGGTAATTCCCGGGATCTCTGTATTCAACGACCGAGTGGCGATCAATCCGAGCACCCAAGGGATTCTGACTTCATCGCGTGTTGCGTGAGCTGCGGTATCGGGCAGTCCAAATACCGTGAATGGCTCCGGCGCCGGTTCGGTGTGCCACATGCCTTCGATAACCGCGATCTTCATTTTCTGATGCTCGGTCAAGGTGTATCCACTCTCATCCCCAAGCACGACGACTGATAAGGCCGCCGCAAGTCCGAAACTGATCGCGACGGTGGCCGATCGCTTGGCGAATTCGACGTGTTGGCCCTTGAGCAGATACCAGGCGCTGATCGCGAGCACAAAGACGGCGCCGGTCACATAGCCGGCGCTCACGGTGTGGACGAATTTGGATTGCGCCACCGGATTGAAAATGACGTCTCGAATCGAGTCAAGCTCCATGCGCATGGTGCTTGAATTGAAGTGGGCGCCGGTGGGGTACTGCATCCAGGCGTTTGCAATCAGAATCCAGAGAGCCGACAAATTGCTGCCAATCGCGACCAGCCAAGTGACGATGAGATGCTGCAGGCGGCTCAGGCGATCCCAGCCGAAGAAGAACAAGCCGATGAATGTGCCCTCGAGGAAGAAGGCCATCAAGCCTTCGATCGCGAGCGGCACGCCGAAGATATCCCCGACGTAATGCGAGTAATAAGCCCAATTGGTGCCGAATTGGAACTCCATCGTGATGCCGGTGGCGACGCCCATCGCGAAATTGATGCCAAAGAGAATGCCCCAAAAGCGCGTCATCTCGCGCCAGATGGGGCGTCCCGTCATCACGTAGACGCTCTCCATGATCGCCAACAGGATGGAAAGGCCCAGCGTCAGGGGAACGAACAAAAAGTGATACATCGCCGTCACGGCAAACTGCAGTCGCGACAGGTCAGTCAGATAAGGTGAGTTCATGGAGCATCCTTTGACGCGTTCGTTCCAAGGAGGACCGTGGCAGTGGCTGTGGAGTCGGACGGCGAACGATGCGCAGGGCCGAAAAATAGCAGGTATATCGCTAGCAATAGAACTCCCTTGATCGCTAGTGCGACGAAAACATCCCGTCCAGGACGCGCGGTGTTAGGGACTCCCCCGAGGTGAGGAATTCGCAATGCCATAGACAGCATCCGGTGGTTCACGGGCGTGGACGATACTGAAAGTTGCGTGATTGCGCAACGATGAAAATATCAAGAGGAATAGGGGATAGTACTTAGTACACAGCAATTAAACACAGCGTCTTAAGTAATGCAGCATAGACGGCGCAACACGTTGTTTGGTCGACGCCAGCGATCGAAGCAAGCGTTGACAGCCTTCAGTACGTCGGGAAGGGTTGCGAAGTAGCGGTTATGCGTAGCCAAGCGTCGGGCCGGTCTCCAAACCCGCTCGATCGGAGCGAGTTGCGGGCTGTAGGGTGGCAGAAACAGCAGCCGCTTGAGAAAGCCGTGGAACGTGGCGGCGTTGAAAATTGTGCACATCATGCGAACGAACTGACCGCTGCCGACGCTGAGGGCGCCGAAACACGCCACGGACTTGCGGGTCGGGGCGTGCTGCAGGATGGGGTCCTTGATTTCCGGGGGTACCCACATGTGACAGCGCGAACCGTGTTGCTGGAAGTGACATTCATCCAGACTCCACAGTTCGACGTCGGGACGGCGAGCCAGGCGACGGAGTTAATTCAATGGTCGGGGTGACAGGATTTGAACCTGCGACTCCTACGTCCTGAACGTAGTGAGTTCTAAAATATAATAAAAACAGGCAGTTATATTTTCACGGCTGCATGGAAAATGCTGTCAGCGTAGCGGCGTCAATGGCGTTGGATTGGACCTTGGCAATCGAATTAAAGATGGCATATACTTAGGTATATGCCATCTTTATGGAGACGAGCCATGCAGCGCACAGCCAAGATTTTCATGAACAATCGCAGCCAAGCGGTCCGGCTGCCGAAGGAGTTTCAGTTCAACACCTCTGAGGTGTTTATTCGTAGGCAAGGCGAGGATGTCATTCTATCCGCCCGTCCGATGGATTGGTCTGCCTATCTCGCCTCAGGGCCTGTCGCCTCAAAGGAGTTCATGGATGAGGTCGATGAGCTGCCGGTTCAGGAGCGCGAGGTTTGATGGGCGAGTACATGCTGGATACGGACATATCTTCATACATCATGAAGCGTTCGCATGACGCCGTTATAAGAAGGCTTCAGAACGTGCCCATCGCCGCCGTTTGCATCTCCGTCATCACCAAGTCGGAGCTGCTGTTTGGAGTTGAAGTGTCTCCCCGACAACAACAGGATCATGCTGCCCTCGATGAGTATCTGCGGCACGTCGAGGTTTTGGACTTTCCAGATGGAGCGGCCCTCCACTATGCTCAGATCCGCGCGGCGCTCAAAGCGTGTGGAACGATGATCGGCGCAAACGATCTCTTCATCGCGGCGCACGCCCGTTCTCTCGGGCTCACGCTCGTGACCAGCAACACCGATGAGTTCAGTCGCGTCAAGGATCTCAAGCTTGAAAACTGGTCTAAATAAGGCGGTGAAGACAGTATCGCTGTGACCGGTCATTTAGTTTGGACGCCGGTCGGCGTCGCAAGCTATTGATCCTTTCGGCGCGACACTCACAGAGATGGTCAATGTTCGGCGCCTATTCACAGATACATGATCGTTCTTGATACCAGTCGCATGCCCTTCGAGCGATGCGGCGCGACTGCATCCCAGCCGGCGAATCTTCATCACTTCGCCTGGCGATCCGACTGTTCCGGTCTCTTCCATACGCCAATCGCCGCGTAATCAGCATTTCGCCATGGTCAGCATGGCGTCATCGCGAGCACCCATCGAATTGCTTAGTTTAGGAAGATTCGGACGGACTGATGGGATTTCGGCCCTTCCACCGCTGGCGTGCTGCTACCACCGCGATGCCAGTCCACCACAATGCTTAGCGAGTCCGACATTGCCGTGGGCTGCGCGGAGCCGCTCGGGAGCAGCGCCTCGACGCGATGACCGACGATTTGATCGTGTGCGAACCCGAACAGCTCGGTAACGTGCTTGTTCGCGTAGCGGACTGTGTCCGAGTCGTCGACGATCAGCATGGCATCCGGCGCAGCAGACTCCAGCGCAGCGCCGATCAGCAGCACTGACGCGCACGACCCAGTGCCGTCTGCCATCCTCCAGCACCGCTTCGGTACTGCTGCGTAGCGCGATCGTGCGGCGCACCAAGTGTTTCCGCCAACGGGGCCGGCCAAACGCTCGCCAACGGCCTTCCCGATGCATCGCCGGTCGGAGCGAGCTCGGCGACGGCAAGCCCGCCGCCGTGACGCAAGATGGTATTGGTCGTTCGAGGTTGCGCCCCAAATCCTTGACCTGGTTCCTGCGGACCTAGCTGGCGGCATTGCCCGATGGCGTCCGCCTGTCGCGCGACGTGAACGGACATATTCCGTGCCAAGAATTTATTTTGTCAAGGAAATGAATAGCTGGGGCAACTTTTCCGGCAGTGACTCTACGCGGTCAATGATGCTGTATTGTTTGCCAAAAATATCCGCGACATATTCATCTGCACCGGGATCAAGATTGATGCAGTAGGAGTAAATGCCCTGCTGATCCAGCTCCTTCACTGCCTGATGGGCGTCCTCGATCAATAAGCGCCCATCCTTGCTGTCGATGTCGGCCGGTTCGCCGTCGGTAAGTATCAGCATCAACTTTTTGTCAGCCTGCTGTTTTTCGAGATAGTGTGCGGCGTGGCGCATCGCCGCACCCATGCGCGTCGAAAAACTGGCTTCCATCGCGGCCAACCGCGCCTTCACCTCGTCTCCCCAGTGTTCGCTATACCCTTTGATGTGCAGAAAACGCACGTCGTGGCGCGTATTGGAATGAAACCCGGCAATGGCGAACGGATCGCCCAGTTTTTCGATCGCCCACGCCAGCAACGAGACGGCTTCCTGGCTCAGCTCCAGAACGGTCTGGTCGCAGCCGGCCGCTTTCTCGTTGAGCGACTCGGATAGGTCCAACAGTATCATCACCGCGATGTTCCGCCCGTCAGTGCGATGGCTCATGTTGATGCGCGGGTCGGGAGTCGCCCCGCTCTTGTAGTCGATCAATGAGCGCAGCGCGATATCCAAATCCAGCTCGCTGCCCTCTTCCTGAAAGCGGATGCGCACCTTGTCTTGCGGCTTGAGCAAGTCGAGCATCTTCTTCAAACGCTTGGCCAGGGCGGCGTGCTTCGCCAAGAGCCTGTCGATGTCTGCCGCATTGCCGCCCGGATGCAGCGCCTCGTGCACGGTTGCCCAGTCCGGACGGTAGCCGTGGGTGTGATAATCCCATTCATGATAATGGCGCGGGGGCAGGCTGCTCAGCTCCTCGGTGGGCTCGGTCTTGCGCTGCTCCTCGAACGCGTTCTCCTCGTCGCCTTGCTCTATGAATTTCCATATCTGGCGATTGTCGTCGCGGTAATCTACCACGGTGTCCTTGAAGTGAGTCTTGGCGAGTTGATCGCTCTGTCGGCGCGTCTTGGCCACGAAAGAAACCGCGAGATCGGCCATCTCCGGGGTGCTCATGTTGTTTTCGCGCATCAGCGTGTGGAAGCGCTCGGCAAATTCGACGACGTGCGGATTGTGATAGGGATGCTTTTGGTCGAGCACGGCACGCGACAGCATCGTCAGGCGATGGCGTACGCCGGATTCAAGCTCGGGATCACAGGCGTCTTCAGCCGGGATCGGGTGCAGCGCCATGAAGATCCGACGCAAACCGGGATACTCGCGCATAGCAAGATATTCGACGCGGCTGTCCTCCAAGAACTCCGTTGCCATGCGCTGGAAGGGACTGAGATTGTCCGCAAAAATCGCGGTGGTCCAGCGGCGATGCGCGGCGATGTGAGCCAATGCGGCACGGTAGCGGTCGATGCCGGTTATGCCGTGCGCATCGCTGTATACGTCGGGCAGGCGTATGCCGAGCTTGTCATAGTAGGGAATAGGCTGGCGCAGTTCATCGAACGCGCCGGAATAGGGAATCAATTGATCCTCGTCTTGCCACAAACCGCGCAAATACATATCCAGCTTGCGCTCGTTATTCACCAACAGGGTGCCGTTGCGCTCGCGCTGCAGCACGGCTTGACTGTCCGCCGACTGCAGACTGAAAAAATCGACTTGCCGATCAGGATGGTCATGGTAATAACGCACCCCATAATCCACCCAGTTTTTCAATCCCTTCAGGGAAAGCTGCCCAAGCAGGGCCGGCGCTTGTTTGAAAAAATCAGGCAACCCGGGGCTCGGAAAGGTCTGATGGATTCCGTGTATTGACCCGGTGGTTCGCTCCATCAAGTCGAGCGTGATGGCAAGAAAGTCGCTCAGCTGTTCACTCGAAGTCAGCTTGCGCGATATGGCCGGCAACCATTGCAGGAACGGCGTGATCGCCCTGCCATTGGGAGACTTCCCCATCTTGTGCACGAGATCCATCACGGCAGGCAACGTGGATTCACCCAGGGTCTTGGCAACTGCCGGCCATTCCTCGAGGAAGATCAGGATGGGCTCGGCACCGCGCCCCATCTTGCCGAGGAAGCGCGCACTCTCGATGTAGGCTGCCACTCCCTCCTTGGAAAGCGTCGCCAGGGCGTAGCTCAGACAATCGGCGAAAACCGGCTTGACGCGTGGGAAACGACAGTCAAGCAGCGCCCAATAGATTTGAAGCTCAGCGGGTATTGCCACCGGTTCCATGATTTTTCCCCGGTCGCTTCAAGCAAATACGGCATCGATAGCGTGATCGAGCGTTTCGCGAATATCCGCATCATCGGTGATCGGGCGCACCAAAGCCATACGGCAAGCATCGCGAGCCGGCACCCCGCCTCTGATCAGGGTGGCCGCGTATACCAGGAGGCGCGTGGAAATACCTTCCTCTAGGCCATGCCCCTTCAGGTTGCGTGCCGCCGCGCCTATCTTCACCAGCTTGGCGGATATCGCCCGGTCCATACCTGTCTCTTTGCTGAGAATCTCCGCCTCGACGCCGGCCTCGGGATAGTCGAAATCAAAGGCCGTGAAGCGCTGTTTGGTGGATTGTTTCAGTTCCTTTAGCAGACTCTGGTAGCCCGGATTATAGGAAATCACCAATTGAAAATCGGGATGTGCCTCGACCAACTCGCCCTTCTTGTCCAGCGGCAGGGTGCGCCTGTGGTCGGTCAGCGGATGGATCACCACCGTGGTGTCCTGGCGAGCCTCGACAATTTCATCGAGGTAGCAAATCGCGCCGATACGCGCCGCCGTCGTCAGCGGGCCGTCCAGCCAGCGCGTTCCCTGAGCATCCAGCAGGTAGCGCCCGACCAGATCGCTGGCAGTCATGTCCTCGTTGCATGCCACGGTAATCAGCGGCTTGTTCAGCTTCCAGGCCATGTGTTCGACAAAGCGCGATTTTCCGCAGCCGGTCGGGCCTTTTACCATCACCGGCAGGCGCGCGGCGTAAGCCGCCTCGTACAGCGCGACTTCGTTTCCCTGCGGTTGATAGTAGGGCTCTTTGCGTACTTTATATTGTTCTGTATTGGTCATCGCTCGCTCTGGACCATGAGTAGGGTTAGAAGGATAAACCACCTAATCGCACAGGGCACGCGGCACATGGCGGGCAACAAAAGGCTGAGGCGCGGCTAAGGGCCTAACTGGCAGAGACCTAAAGGTGTGCGTGCCCCCCCCCGGGATCGTCTATTGAACCGGATCTTCAAGTGCGAGGAAGTGAGGGAGGCGGCAACATCCGCCGCGAAACCATCGTCAAAGAGGTAAAGTCATTGACCCAACACTGAAATTGGATCAAAAAAATTGACGCAAATGCATTTTCCGTTGGGTATCTCAGCGATTCTTATCGATCTGGATGGAACGCTGGTGAATACGGCGCCGGAATTGGCGGAAGCCGCGAATCACATGTTGCGCGACATGGGCCGTCCTGTTGTGTCACAGGACCTGCTGATGAGCTACATCGGAAACGGCATTTCGTGGCTGGTGAAGCGTGCGCTGACAGGCGACATGCATGCCGAGCCGGATACCGCCTTATACGACAAGGCGTTGCCCATCTTCGAAAAACACTACACCAAGCTTTTGCTGCGAAGCAAATTGTTCGAGGGTGTGGTGCAAGGCCTCGATGCGCTCAAGGCGGCGGGCTTCAAGTTGGGTTGCATCACCAACAAGGTAGCGCGTTACACCGAGCCGCTGCTGAAGGGCATCGGCCTCGCACATTATTTCGAAACAGTGCTGTCCGGTGATTCGCTGCCGGAGAAGAAGCCGCATCCCATGCCCTTGTTGCATGCGGCCGAATTTTTTGGTGTGCCGGTAGAACAGATGCTATTGATCGGCGATTCGCGCAACGATGCACTTGCTGCACGATCTGCCGGTTGCCCGGTATTCTGCGTTCCTTATGGTTATAACCACGGCGAGCCTGTGGAGCGTCTGGATGTGGACGCGGTGATCCCAAATCTTTTCGCAGCCCTTGAACTGATTGAACGAGTCTAGTACGCGCCCACTCGAGGACCTATTTCTGCTTTAGATCTAGCAGGCGGCCCGTCGCGATCGCAGAACATGGCGAGCCTGAACTCGCGCATGACCGGGTTCTCGAGGAGATTCGAGATCCCTTCCCAGCTCGGGGGTTCTATATTTTCGGGACTGATTGGGGCGGCCTGCTCGGGCGGAGCGCGCCAGCGGGCGTCAGCCCCCGGGGAGCGCCCATTCCGCCTGGAAGAACCGGCGGGGGTGGAGCTGCGCCAGGAGCTGCGGGAGGTTGTTGCGCAGGTTACCTCCTGGATTTGGCGCCGCAGGGGGCTGACCTCCGGCTGGTCCGGGAGGCCCGGGAGCTGGCGGCGGCGAGCACCTGGCGAAGATCGCGGAGGCAATATCAAGTCCGAAAAAGATTAACCGCGGCGAGAGTGGCAATATCACCCGGATCGGGCATCACCACCTGCTGCATGCCGTATGTAGATAGTGGTTTGTCCTACCTATACGCAGTCTTCTGCGGCGCGGAAAATATAACAAAGGCGGGTGATTGCTCCAAGAACGGTGAGTTAGGGCGGGAGACATTATCCATGATGCTGACCTTCCTCGGGTAATTCTTATGGTCAACACAAAACATCGTGACTGTTGCTTATGGATACTTGCGACTAATCTCGCGCACCATGGAGCTTGAGGCAGTTATCTTCGATGTCGATGGCACGCTGGCGGACACCGAACGCGACGGCCATCGGCCCGCGTTCAACGCTGCTTTTGCCGAAGTCGGACTTGATTGGCACTGGAACGACGTTCTATACGGCGAACTGCTTGCCATCACGGGCGGCAAGGAGCGCATTAGGGCTTTCGCCCAGTTGCATGACCCCGATTTTTTGGCGCGGCCCGGCGTGGAGGATGCGATTCGGGATATTCACGCCCGCAAGACACGTCATTATCTGGCGCAACTCGAAGGCGGCGGTATTCCCCTCAGGCCCGGAATCGCCCGGCTACTCGCCGAGGCTCGGCAAAGAGGGCTGCACCTGGCGATCGCCACCACGACCACCGCGGACAACGTGATCGGGCTGCTCCGCGCCAATCTCGGCCCGAACGCCGATGGCTGGTTCGAGGTGATAGGAGCGGGCGACGTGGTGGCTAGCAAGAAGCCCGCTCCGGATATTTATCACTGGGTGCTCGAGCGTCTCGAGCTGGGCCCAGGGGCCTGCCTTGCTCTGGAGGATTCCGCCAACGGCCTGGCAGCGAGCCTTGGCGCCGGCATAGTCACCGTGGTCTTAGTGAACGAATATACCCGCAATCAAGCATTCTCCGGTGCCGTCGCGGTATTATTCGACCTCGGTGAGGCGGGGAAACCATGTCGCGTTCTGGCGGGCGACGCCGGCGAGCATGGTCTCGTCGACGTCGATCTGCTGCGTCGCTGGCACCATCTAGGATCGATTCCAGCTTCTGGTGGTTGCAATTAAGAAACCGTGAAAGCTATTTATAGACCCGGCCGCGTAGCATTCGCCTGCAATTCCGAATCTGCCTAGCCGATACCCTAAGCAAAAGAAAGTCAGGAGACCTATATGGACCAATCAAACCGCTACGCCAATCTCAACTTGAAGGAAGCCGACCTTATCGCCGGAGGGCGCCACATCCTCGTCGCGTACACGATGAAGCCCAAGGCCGGCGTTGGCTATCTGGAAGGCGCCGCGCACTTTGCCGCCGAGTCTTCCACCGGCACGAACGTCGAGGTCTCGACGACGGACGATTTCACGAAGGGCGTGGACGCGCTCGTGTACTACATCGATGAAGCCGCCGAAGATATGCGAATCGCGTATCCACTGGAACTTTTCGACCGAAACGTTACTGATGGCCGCTTCATGCTGGTGTCCTTTTTGACCCTGGCCATCGGAAACAATCAGGGCATGGGCGACATCGAGCATGCCAAGATGATCGACTTCTACGTGCCCGAACGCGTCGTGCAAATGTTCGATGGTCCGGCCAAGGACATCTCCGACCTGTGGCGAATTCTCGGTCGACCCATCAAGGATGGCGGCTATATCGCAGGCACCATCATCAAACCCAAGCTTGGGCTGCGTCCCGAGCCGTTCGCCCATGCTGCCTACCAATTCTGGCTGGGCGGGGACTTCATCAAGAACGACGAACCGCAGGGGAATCAAACGTTCTGCCCGCTCAAGAAAGTGCTGCCGCTCGTATACGACTCGTTGAAGCGCGCGCAGGATGAAACAGGACAAGCCAAACTGTTCTCGATGAACATCACCGCCGATGACCATTTTGAAATGTGCGCGCGCGCGGATTATGGGCTCGAAGTGTTTGGCCCCGACGCCGACAAGCTGGCGTTCCTGGTCGACGGCTACGTCGGTGGTCCCGGCATGGTGACCACTGCCCGTCGCCAGTACCCCGGTCAGTACCTGCACTATCATCGCGCCGGCCACGGCGCCGTCACATCGCCCAGCTCCAAGCGCGGCTACACCGCGTTCGTGCTGGCCAAGATGTCCCGTCTGCAGGGCGCCTCGGGAATCCACGTGGGAACCATGGGCTATGGCAAGATGGAAGGCGAGGGCGACGATAAGATCATCGCCTACATGATCGAGCGCGACGAATGCCAAGGTCCTGTCTATTACCAGAAGTGGTACGGCATGAAACCGACGACGCCGATCATTTCGGGTGGGATGAATGCGCTGCGCCTACCGGGGTTCTTCGAGAATCTCGGCCATGGCAACGTCATCAACACCGCCGGCGGAGGCGCCTACGGTCACATTGACAGCCCTGCCTCCGGTGCCATCTCCCTGCGGCAGTCCTACGAGTGCTGGAAGGCCGGCGCCGATCCCATCCAGTTTGCCAAGGAGCACAAGGAGTTCGCCCGCGCCTTCGAGTCCTTCCCGAAGGACGCCGACAAGCTATATCCCGGCTGGCGCGAGAAGTTGGGCGTGCACAGATAGGTCCTGGCGCCTCCCCGGACTAAGCCCTGCCTGGCAGGGCTTTTTTTTGGTGCGCCCGGCAGGGCGCACTCACTGGGAGGTGAAAGTCCTCTACACAGCCGACATGGGCAAGTGTTAGCGGAAGGCAACGGCGTCTCGGGCGACCGGGAGTCGGAAGGAAGCCGGAGGCAAAGCGCTGGCGCGACGAACAGGAAGCGGATAGAGGCGGCACCGTGGGGTCAGCAGGCTGTTACCTGCCACGGGTTTTTTCCGCTGACTCCACTCCACAAAAGTTTGCTCGCTCGCCCAATCGGTGCCTAAGAGGATAGTGGAAATGGAGTGGCGGCCGGGATGGGCTAAACCTATACTCGCGGGGAAAAAGTCAAGTGCGAAATCGTGAAGTGGTTTTCCTGCGAAGGAGCGGCACTCAGGCGGGATGTCCCAGCCTTCGAGACGCAGTCTCAATTCGCGTACTTTGTCGCCGACAGTGGCCATGGGAACCTGCCCCGCATTTATCATTGAGCGGCAAGTCTGGCCCGGATTCCTGAGAAACAACTTTGCCGTGGATCACACTGGAAGTATGGGGAGAGAGTCGATCCAGTCACATGGATGCCGGAGGATATACAACTGGTGGCAGGGGCGGCTACATTAGTAAGTAACACTTACAAAACACTTATAGCAATCCGACGTAAGCGCGCTCTTGAATTAACCTTGATTTTAATGGTCGGGGTGACAGGATTTGAACCTGCGACTCCTACGTCCCGAA
>Ga0209048_10004155_pt1 | contig 13899 bp, 12 predicted proteins | sample FrelakmetCRP12CR_FD_187146 | JGI IMG/M metagenome (GOLD analysis project Ga0209048, IMG submission 187146) | Freshwater lake sediment microbial communities from the University of Notre Dame, USA, for methane emissions studies - CRP12 CR (SPAdes)... | ecosystem: Environmental > Aquatic >... | reverse complement strand
CCTGAAGCGTGGTCAGGAACTGCTGATCGGCCCGGTGCTCCATCTACAGCGCATCGCGCAGGCCGATGCTGTGCGCATCGAACAAGACCTCGCGATTGCACTCGGCGATGCCGGGCTTCTGGTCAAAGGTGGGCACTGAAGGAAGAGCGTTGGGGTGCGCACCTGAAGTTCGCTGATTGCTTTTGCGCGGTTGCTGCCCCCCGGCGGACGGGGGATCGAGGGGCTCGGGGTTGCGACGCATTCAAGTAAGATCATGAATAATAATGCAAAATGGTCGGCCGATCTACCTGGGCGGTCTTGGTCTCGATATGTGCAACTCGGCTTTTGCTGCGACCACATCCTGTAGCGTAACCATCGCATTATGACCACATCATATAGCGTATCGTTTGCGATATGACGACAGCTCGCAGCGAGAAATCTGCCATGACATACGGCTTGTTGGCGTGATGCGGCACAATTTCCCGCTGGATTGATGGCGATTTGTTTGCCACAATGTGTACTCCGTTCCGTCTTCGCGTCCCTAATTCTCGGTCGCTTTTTGGGGCGCTTGGAGTTCACGATGACCGCAGCGGCTGATTCCCGTTTTCTTCTACAGACCCGGTTCAAGCTAGTCGAAACTCGCTTTGACGTGGAGTACGGCGTTTATTGGGCGTTCATGAACCCGCAGGGGCGGCCGTGTTTCAAAGTCCAGCTTCTTGAAGAGTTGCGTGGCTACATCGACTCGATCGTGGACACCAACTGTCGGATATCCCACGGTGGCGAGAATTACCGCATCAACTACGGTGTGCTCGCGTCCAAGCTTCCTGGAGTCTTCAATCTCGGGGGCGATCTCGTGCTATTTCGGTCGGCTATATCCGCCCGGGATCGTGGTCAACTGATCCGGTATGGCGAGAAATGCGTTGACAATCTTTACCCTTGGCACAGGAACTGTGATCTGCCAATGACAACATTTTCCCTTGTTCAAGGGGATGCGCTTGGGGGGGGATTCGAGGCCGCACTATCGGCAACGGTTATGGTTGCGGAAGAGTCCGCGCGGATGGGATTCCCGGAGATTTTGTTCAACCTTTTTCCCGGCATGGGAGCATATAGCTTCCTTTCACGGAAAATTGGGCGCCGCGCGGCCGAGGAGATGATCACGAGCGGCACGATCTATAGCGCTCGGCAGCTTTACGACATGGGCGTCGTCGACGTAATAACGCCGGATGGGACTGGCGAAGCGGCCATTTACAGCTACATTCGCAAACACGCGAAGTCGGCAAATGGCCGGCGTGCGTTCGAGCGCGCGCGCACTGAGATTGCTCCCATTACACGCAAGGAATTGATGCAGGTTGTAGAGATTTGGGCCGACGCCGCACTTAGACTCCAAGACCGTGATCTACGCATGATGGAGCGTCTGGTTCGTGCGCAACAGCGGACGACAGAGATGGCACCGATCGCGAGTGGGCCCAACGTCGTACCGATGCGGATAGCGGGTACCGTCAATTGACGCGAGCCATCAGCTGACCGCGAGTCCTGGGGACGGTCGGCACTAGGATCGTATCTACGACGATCCCGATTGTTGGTGGCGGCGCTCTTCGACGTGCGTTTCGAGTGCACCGAGCGCGTTGTCGGCTGCACGTGAAAGCTCTTCGGTCCACATGGCGGCCTTGATCCGTAGCGTGTCGTAGCTCGCTTCCTCGAAGCGCAGGGCAAGCGAAACGAGCTGGGTGGCACCAACACTGCCGGCTCCGCCCTTGAGCGCGTGAGCGGCATCCTTGACATCCTCATATCGGCGTGTGGCAAGGGCATCACTAATTGCCTTCACGAGGCGTTCGGTATCGGAGCGGAAGCCGCGTATTAGCCGCTCGACGAATGTCGGGTCGGGGGAGAGGCGCCCGAGATCTTCAAGCACGCCGGAATCGACTGCCGGGGTATCAACGACAGTCAGGGCCGGACGTTCCTCGCTTCGCGGAATCGGGGCGTTTGGCTGGAAATTTGCCGCCCTTGAAGCGAGGTGTCGATTTATCGCTTCCAATAGAATTCCGGCGCGTATGGGTTTTGCAATGAACTCGGCGGTTCCCGCCCGTTGGCATTCCGCAATCACATCAGTCGTGACGTTTGCCGAGAGAATTAACACCGGTATCGGATTCGGAGTCGAGAATCGGTAGAGCTTCAGCGCTTCAAGACCGCTCACGACGGGCATCGAGAGGTCGAACAGTGCAACATCGAAGGTTCCACGATCCAGCGCATCGAGCGCGGCTTCGCCATTGTTGACAATTGTGACGCGGTGACCGCCGCTTTCAAGAATGAGTTCCGCCACACGTTGGTTGGTCGGGTTGTCTTCGGCAACGAGAATTCGTGCCCCACGGATCTTGGTAACTGTGGCAGGTTGCTGCGCGGCCGGTGCCGAATTCGCCTCCGACGTCTTCTTGATCGACGTCATGTCTTCGGTAAAGTCGAGGCCACTCGGTTCCGCGAGTTGAAGTGGCAGTTCGAACCAAAAGCAACTTCCCTCGCCAGGGGTGCTTTGCAGTCCGATTTTCCCGCCCATGAGGATGACGAGTTGTCGGGCTATTGTCGTTCCAAGGCCGGTGCCGCCGTAAACGCGCGTGATCGAATCGTCGGCCTGAGTGAATGGCTCGAAGATCGCCGCTTGTTTGCTTACCGGGATTCCAATGCCCGTATCCCTCACCTCGATTCGCACGCGTACTTGGAGTGCATCCTGACTAACGATTGTCGACCGTAGTACAACCTTACCGCGCTCCGTAAACTTGACGGCGTTTGCCAGCAGATTGATGAGGACTTGGCTGGTGTGATGGATATCGCCGAGGAACCAACGCGCGGTGTCAGGTTCGATTTCGGTATCAACGGTCAGACCCTTAAGGCGCGCCTGAGGCAGCATCACCTTCACGGTGCTTGTTAAGAGTTTGCCGAGATCAAAGGGACGATTCTCAATTTGAACTCGACCGGCCTCAATCTTGGCCATGTCGAGGACATCCTCGATTTGGGCGAGCAAAAGATTCGCCGATGCGCCAAGCGTCTCGACAATTTCGCGTTGCGACTCATCAAGCTTGGTTTCGCGAAGCACGTCCGCCATGGCGATGACGCCGTTCAATGGGGTTCGCATTTCATGGCTTACGTTTGCAACAAATCGGCCCTTTGCTTGATTGGCCTCATCAGCACGTTTTTTGGCCTCGGTAATGCGTTGCGCCAGCACTCCAACGTAGAACGGTAGCGCCAGCATTGAGATCAAAATGCCAATGCTGAGGGACATCTCGGCTCGCCAGAAATCACTCATGGTGATCACGAGGGTGAATCCGATGAGGCTCATGATTTGGCACGAATGCAGGTATGCTCGCCCATAGCGGAACCCGTTGCCAAAGGTGATGAACAGGTATACGCCAATAATGACGGCACCCGGTTCGCCCGTTTGGATGAGGCAATACGATGTCACCGCATTGTCCGCGACCATGCCAAGAAATCGGCGCGCGACCGAGATGCGATCGGATGTCAATATTTGAATTGTGAGTACAATCGAAAACACGAAGAATCCGATTGCGACCCACAATACCTGCGCCTCATCATCCGTGACCTGATTGTCCCTGTACACATTAAAGATGAGGTAAAGAAGGACGAGTCCTCCTATTGCGACTCGGAGCAGAGATTGTTCGAGTTCCTGGCGATGCGCGCGTGCCACCACCGCCAGCAATCCCATACGCGATAACAACCGTCGCGCCATTTCTCTGACGTTCGTCATTAACCGCATTTGGAATCGTGTAGGTTTCATCTGTTGACGCTGCCTTACCACCGCTCCTTTGCTGCTTGGCTATGAATCGACCATCACCTACTCGGACGGAATTGCGATCCGCCGCTGAAGTCAAGGATGTTGAGCTCTTTGCCCTGGACAACTTTCCTTTGGGTGCGCGGTTGTGGGCTTTGCCTGGGTCTCCGCCCGCCAGGCGTGTTGCCCTAATAAACGCAGGGGCAGGTATCGCGGGCGGATACTACGACCGCTTTGCGGCGTTCTTTGCCGAGAATGGAATTCCTACCCTTGTCTACGATTACCGCGGAATTGGGCGGTCCCGTCCAAGCTCTCTCCGGGGCTTTCAGACGTCTGTCGAGGAATGGGGGAGCAAGGATTGTGCCGCCGCCTTGCAGTGGCTATCGGACCGCTATCCCTGGGCTAGACGGACAGTGGTGGGACACAGCATCGGCGGTTTCGTGACGGGATTTGTCACAAACGGCGCATTAATTGACCAAATGCTTCTGGTCGGGGCGCATACAGGCTATTGGCGGGACTACGCTGCCGGTGCCCGCCCGTTCATGTTCTTACTTTGGCACATGGTAATGCCGGCAATTACCCGGGCCGTTGGCTATTTCCCAGGCCGACGACTGAGGCTCCTGGAAGATCTACCAAAAGGCGTCGCGCTTGAATGGGCCGCACGCCGGAAACCAGAGTTCTGGTGGAACCTTCGCCGGGCCGACGGTTCGCTTGACTCGGGGTTAGTCGAGAAATTGTTGGCCCGGTTTTCGGCTATCCGCGCCCACGCGCTTGTCATACGTTTTACCGACGACCCCTTTGCGACTGAGGCGGCAACTGACAGGTTGTTGGGACTCTATTCGAGCACCTCTGCCGTCCGTTTGGTCTATAGTGCGGCCGATGGCGATGGTCAGAGGATAGGACATTTCGGGTTCTTTCGATCGCGCTTTCGGTCAACGCTGTGGCCTAGGATACTCAAGGCGCTGATCACCGCCGAGTAGCGGAGGAATCCCCCGTCGAGCGTGCTTCGCACGGAGCCCTTGAATCGATTGCAGATGCTTGTGGAATTCCAGGAGCGCTTCCTAGTCTGCTAGTTCGGTGAATATCGCCTCTATCTTCGCTCGATCGGCGAGAAACGCGTCGACGCACTTCGGATCGAAGTGCTTGCCACGCTGAGATCTCACGAAGTCCATCCCTTCGTCCAGCGGCCACGCGTGCTTGTAAGGCCGCTCACTGACCAACGCGTCGAACACGTCGGCAACGGCCACGATGCGGGCGACGATCGGGATGTCGTCACCGTGCAGCCCGTTGGGGTATCCCGTGCCATCGTATTTCTCGTGATGACCGAGCGCGATGATCGAGCCCATGCTCAGGTACTTCGAGGGACTGCCTTTGAGGATGTCGTAGCCGATCCGCGGGTGGGTTCGCATGACCTCCTGCTGGGCGGGTGTGAGAGGTCCGTCCTTGATCAGCACCGAGTCGGGGATGCCGATCTTGCCGATGTCGTGCATCGGCGCGGCGACCTCGATCACGTGCACGGTTTCCGCACCGAGGCCAAGATGCTGGGCGACGAGCCCCGAGTAACGGGCCATTCGCACGAGATGGTTGCCTGTCGTCTTGTCGCGGAATTCGCCGGCCTTGGCGAGCTTCGACAGCGTCTCCAGTTCCCGCTCGTGGATCTCCGCGACAGATTTGTCGACCTGATACTGCAGGACGCGCGCCTGATCCGAAAGCACGATCTTGTGCCGCCGCAATTCGAGCAGGTTCGCGCAGCGGGCGCGCGTCTCGTGCTCGTCGAGCGGCTTGATGAGGAAGTCCGTGGCTCCCGCCTCGAGCGCGGTATAGCGAATCTGACGATCGTCGACGACTGTGATGACGACGATCGGAATGTCGACGCAGTGTGCCAGGCCGCGGATCTGCTTGACGAGTTCGATGCCATCGAACTCCGGCAGCTTGAAGTCGGTCAGGACCATGTCGACGCGGTTTTGCCTCGCATATTCCAGCGCGCGGCTCGGTGCATCGAAGAGTTCCAGATTCAGTTTGGGGTCGATCTGGCGGACGATCTCGGCGATCAGCAGCCGGCTGCTGAACAGATCGTCAATTATGAGAACGGTGTTGCGCTGTGCGCGCGCCAGCGCAAGTTCGGATATGACGCCGGTGCTTGGTGCGGAACGTGATTGCAGAGCAGACATTTGTTCCCTTCCCGGGGAGGGGGGCACGGCGCTTGACGCATTGGTAAAGCAATAGTTATGCCGCATGCGCGCGCGGGCGTCGTGCGGGGTGGAGGGGCCGCCGGGAGATGGCGCGCCATATCGCCGGGAGTGGGGCGCGTCACCGATCTTCTCGGCGCGTCGCAAGGGGCTCCAAGAACACAAAAGGCCGGCTCGGTTTGACCGAGCCGGCCCTTATCTTGTGGTCGGGGCGAGAAGATTCGAACTTCCGACCCCCTGCACCCCATGCAGGTGCGCTACCAGGCTGCGCTACGCCCCGACGTGAGCGAGCAATTATATCCGCATCAACTATCGAGACCCAGCAATTGCCGTATTTCCTCCAGGGCCTGACGTATTTCGGCCGGATCGGGACCCTTGGCGTCGGCCTTGTCGGACCGGGCACGGACGTCCGCGCTGGCGGAAGCAGCATTGTCGCCAGCCGTGGCGGACGATCCCGCTGCCGCGACCGGGGCCGGTGCAGCAATATCGGACTCGAGCCGGTGCCGCGCGCCGTTGATCGTGAATCCCTGCTCGTACAGAAGATCGCGGATGCGCCGTATCAGCAGGACCTCGTGGTGCTGGTAGTAGCGTCGGTTGCCCCGGCGCTTGACCGGCTTGAGCTGGGTGAACTCCTGCTCCCAATAGCGGAGCACGTGCGGCTTGACCGCACAAAGATCACTAACCTCGCCGATGGTGAAGTACCGCTTGGCGGGGATCGGTGGAAGTTCGGCCTTAACTCGGCTGTGGTCCGGCATGGTTCGCAACTTCGACCATGGCCTTCAGCTTCTGGCTCGCGTGGAAGGTGACCACGCGCCGGGCGGTGATCGGAATTTCCTCCCCGGTCTTCGGGTTGCGCCCTGGACGCTGCGGCTTTTCGCGTAGCTGGAAATTGCCGAAGCCGGACAATTTGACGCTGTCGCCTCGCTCGAGCGCGATGCGAATTTCCTCGAAAAAGTGCTCGACCATGTCCTTGGCCTCGCGCTTGTTGAGGCCCAGCTGCTCGAATAGCAGGTCGGCCAGTTCGGCTTTCGTGAGCGTCATCGGAGATCCTACTGGCGCAAAGTGGCACCGAATCGATCGACGAGAGTCCGCAGGAGTCCCGCAACGGTCGCGTCGATCTCGGCGTCGGTCAAAGTACGTTCAGTATCCTGCATAAGCACAAGAATCGCAAGGCTTTTCTTGCCGGATCCAATTCCCGCACCGCGATAGACGTCAAAAAGCGCGATTGTGTCCACCTGGGCCGGTTTGCCCGCATTGAGCGCGGCGAGGATTTCCTGGGCGGGAACACTCTCGTCCACGACGACCGCAAGATCGCGGCGAACGATGGGCAGCCTGGAGACGGGCTGGGCGCAGGGAAGGGGCCGCTCCAGCAGTGGCGCCATGTCGAGTTCGAACAGCACCGGGACACGCGGGAGCTCGAACTGCTTGACGATCCGCGGGTGCAATTCGCCAATCCAGCCGGTCGGGACTCCGCCGACGAGGACACGTGCCGACCGCCCCGGGTGGAGGGCCGGGTGCTCCGCACGTTCGGTCGTCAGTCGCCGCGGCGAAACCAGGGCCTCGAGGTCGGCCTTGACATCGAACAGGTCGACCGGACGCCTTGCCGTCCCCCACTGCTCGGGAAGGACGTCGCCGTATGCAAGTCCGCCCAGGCGCAGCGGTTGTTTGTAACCTTGCCCGGCACGAAGGAAACAGCGGCCGGATTCGAATATGCGGACGCGATCCTGCTTGCGCGCGAGGTTCGTGCGCAGAACGTCGATCAGCCCGCCGGCGAGGGTCGTGCGCATCACGTCGAGATGGCTCGCGATCGGGTTCACGACGGCGATCGGCGCGGACGCGGCATCGCGCCCAGGGAAAAGCGCTGCCTCCCACGCGGAGCTCACGAAACCGAACGTGATTGCCTCCTGCCATTCCCGGGCGACCAGGCGCAGCTTGAGCGCGGTGGCCGGGCGGGCTGCTTCGACATCGGGAAGCATGGTCTGCAGGTGCGCAGTAGCGACCGCCGGTATGGCGTCGTAGCCGTGAAGGCGGGCGATCTCCTCGACAAAATCCTCCTCTATCGCCAAATCGAACCGGTAGGTCGGCGGGGTGACCAGGAAGTCGTCTCCGGCACGCCTGCAAACGAAGCCCAGGCGCGCGAAGAGGGCGGCGATAGCCTCGCCGGAAAGCGCGACACCCAGGAGCCGCGCCACCCGTGCAGGGCGCACAAGTACGGGATCGCGTTGCGGAAGTTCGCCTCGAGTGTCGTTCAGGGGGCCCGCCCGGCCACCGCAAAGATCGAGAATCAGCTGCGTGGCACGCTCGACCGCACGCGCACAGCCATCGAAATCGACGCCTCGTTCGAAACGGTAACCGGCGTCGCTGGTGAAACCGAGCCTTCGCGACTTGCCCTGGATGACGGCGGGATTCCAGAACGCCCCCTCGAGCAATACGGTCGTCGTCGCGTCGCTGATGCCCGAGTGTTCGCCGCCCATGATGCCGGCCAGCCCTAGCGGCTTCCGTTCGTCGGCGACCAGCAGCAGGTTCGGCTCGAGGTCCAGTACCTGTTCGTTCAGCAGCGTGAGCTTTTCCCCTGGCCGGGCAAATCGCACGACGATGGCTCCGTCGAGCAAGCGGTCGTCATACGCATGCAACGGTTGGCCCAGTTCGAGCATGACGTAATTGGTGACGTCGACGACGGCGGAGATCGAGCGGATCCCGCTGCGCTCGAGGCGCTCCTTCATCCACGCCGGCGTCGGGGCCCTCGGATCGATGCCCTCGATCGTTCGCGAAACGAAGCGCGGACACGCGTCCGGATCCTCGACCTGCACCAGGCGCCGAGTCGCCGTCGTGACCGGTGTCGGATCGACCGCCGGCGAGACCAGCGCCGCGCCGGTCACCGCCGCGACCTCGCGCGCGATGCCGAGGAGCGACAGGCAATCGGCGCGATTCGGCGTCAGCTTCAGGGTGATCAGGGTGTCATCGAGCGCAAGAGCGCCGCGGAGGTCCGCTCCGGTGGGTGCGTCGGCCGGGAGAGCGAGCAGGCCCGAGGCGTCATCGTCGATGCCGAGTTCCTTGGCCGAGCACAGCATCCCGTGCGAATCGACGCCACGCACCGATGCCCGCTCGATGATCAATCCACCCGGAAGCTGCGCACCAACTTTCGCGCAGGGCACTGTCATGCCTGCGGCGGCATTGGGCGCCCCGCAGACGATCTGCAGCCGTTCGGCGCCACCGGCATCGACGACGCAAATGCGCAACCGGTCTGCGTTCGGGTGCGGATCGACCTTCTCGATCCTCGCGACGACGACGCCCGAGAACGGCGGGGCGGCGGGCGCGGTCTCTTCGACCTCGAGACCGGCCATCGTCAACTTTTCACAAAGGCCCGCGCTGTCGAGTGCGGGGTCGACCATCGTGCGCAGCCAGCGTTCGGAGAATCTCATGCGAATTGCCGCAGAAAGCGCAAATCGTTGGCGAAGAACTCGCGGAGGTCGTTGACACCGTAACGCAGCATCGCCAGCCGGTCCGGACCCATCCCGAACGCGAAGCCCTGGTACTTCTCCGGATCGATGTTGACGGCCCTGAGCACGTTCGGGTGCACCTGACCTGCACCCGATATCTCGAGCCAGCCATCGCCGAAGCTCATGTCGATTTCGGCCGAGGGCTCGGTGAACGGAAAGAACGACGGGCGAAAGCGCACCTTCAGGTCGTCGCGCTCGAAGAAGTTGCGCAGGAACTCGGTGAACATGCCCTTGAGATCCGCGAACGAGACATCCTCGGCGATCCACAATCCCTCGACCTGGTGGAACATCGGCGAATGGGTGGCGTCACTGTCGACGCGATAGACGCGGCCCGGCGCGATGATCTTGATGGGAGGCGCGTGCGTTTCCATGTAGCGCACCTGGACGGGCGATGTATGCGTGCGCAGCACGTGTCCGCCCTCGACGTAGAACGTGTCGTGCATCGAGCGCGACGGATGATCCTCGGGCATGTTGAGCGCGGTGAAATTGTGAAAGTCGTCTTCGATCTCCGGACCGTCGGCTACTTCGAATCCGACCGAGCGGAACAAGGTCTCGATGCGTTCGAGTGTCCGGGTGATCGGGTGCAGCCCGCCGGTGCCGCTGCCGCGCCCGGGCAGCGATACGTCGAGTGCCTCGCTGGCGAGCTGCGCCGTGAGCCGCGATTCGGCGAGCGCCTCGCGCCGGGCCGCGAGCGCGGCCTCGAGCTTCACCTTCGTCTCGTTGATTCGCGCGCCGGCGGCGGGGCGCTCGGCGGCCGGAAGGCGGCCGAGCGACTTCAGCAGGTCGGTCAGCGCGCCGGCCTTGCCGAGATACTTCGCCTTGCTGTTCTCCAGCGCAGCCGGGTCCGCGCAGGTGGCGAAATCGGCGAGCGCGGCGGCGACGATCTTTTCGAGTTCATCCATCGGGGTTCGCGATCCTGAGGGTCGTGGGTTCGCTGGCAGGGACGTGACCGCGGCGAAAAAAAAGGGAGGCGGAACGCGCCTCCCTCTTTCTTTCGCGGCTCGATCAGGCCAGAGAGGCTTTGGCCTGCTCCGCGATCTTCGTAAACGCTGCCTTGTCGTGCACGGCGAGATCGGCAAGCACCTTCCGGTCGATGTCGATCGAGGCCTTCTTCAAGCCGTTCATGAATACGCTGTAGCTCATTCCGAGTTCGCGTACGGCCGCGTTGATACGGGCGATCCAGAGCGCACGGAACTCGCGCTTCTTTACGCGGCGATCGCGGTACGCGTACTGGCCCGCCTTCATCACCGCTTCTTTGGCGATCTTGTACACGGCGTTGCGGCGGCCGCGGTAACCCTTCGCCTGTGTCAGGACCTTCTTGTGCCGCGCCTTCGCGGTCACTCCACGCTTGACTCTTGGCATGGTCCGGTCCCCTACGCGTACGGCAGCATGGCTTTGACGGAATCCGCGTTGGTGCTGTGGACGCCGGTCGTGCCGCGCAGGTGCCGCTTGTTCTTGGTGGTCTTCTTCGTGAGGATATGGCGCTTGAACGCCATCGCGCGCTTCACGGTGCCGCTTCCGCGTACGCGGAAGCGCTTCTTCGCGCTGCTCTTCGTCTTCATCTTGGGCATGATTTCTCCCCTTATTTGCTGCCCACGGCGGTGCTCTCCGATGGAGAGGCTTGCTTACCGGCTTCGGGCTTCGTCGGGTGATGAACCTTCGGTGCCACCTTCTTCGGGGCAAGCAGCATCACCATCTGCCGCCCCTCGAGTCTCGGCCACGACTCGACCACGCAGTACGGCTCGAGATCGTTGCGGATCCGTTCCAGCAGCCGCACACCGAACTCCTGGTGTGCCATCTCGCGGCCGCGGAAGCGCAGCGTTATCTTCGCCTTGTCGCCTTCGCCCAGGAACCGGATCAGGTTCCGCAGCTTGATCTGGTAATCGCCCTCGTCGGTTCCAGGCCGGAACTTGACCTCCTTGACCTGGATCTGCTTGAGCTTGAGCCTCGCCTCGTGCTGCTTCTTGGCCTCGCGGTATTTGAACTTGCCGAAGTCCATGATCCGGCAGACCGGGGGCTTGGCCATCGGCGCGATCTCGACGAGATCAAGTTCCGCCGCCTCGGCCTTGGCCACGGCCTCCGCCAGCGGAACGATGCCGAGTTGCTCGCCGTCTTCACCAACCAAGCGGATTTCAGGGGCGTTGATTTCGCCGTTGATCCGCTGCGCTCTGTCCTGGGCTATCGCTGATTCTCCAAGTGAACAAAAGAGAGACCGTGCCACCCACGCCGCGCCACGCTAATGACGCGCCGCAACCTCCTCGCGAAGGCGCGCGACCAAGGCATCCACGGGCATTGCCCCCAGATCCTCGCCGCCGCGGGTACGCACGGCCACATGCAAAGCCTGCATCTCCTTGTCGCCAACGATCAACTGATACGGCAGCTTCTGCAGGCTATGTTCGCGAATTTTATAGGTTATTTTCTCATTACGCAAATCGGCCAGCACCCGCAGCCCGGCGGCCTTGAGGCGGGTTTGGAGCTCCCGTGCGTAGCCCGACTGCCGGTCGGTGATCGTCAGGATCACGGCCTGGACCGGGGCGAGCCAGAGCGGCAAGGCCCCGGCGTAGTTCTCGATCAGGATACCTATGAAGCGCTCGAGCGAGCCCACGATCGCCCGGTGCAGCATGACGGGTACCTTTCGGGTGTCGTCCTGGGCCACGTACTCGGCGCCGAGCCGACCCGGCATCAGGAAATCGGTCTGGATGGTCCCGCATTGCCACGAACGGCCGATCGAATCCTTCAGGTGGTACTCCACCTTGGGGCCATAGAACGCCCCCTCCCCAGGAAGTTCGGCCCACTCGACGCCGCAGGCACGCAGCGCTTCGCGAAGCGCATTCTCGGCCCGATCCCAGGTTTCGTCCGAGCCGAGCCGCTTGTCGGGCCGCAGGGCGATCTTGATCGCGACGTCGGTGAAACCAAAGTCGCGGTAGACCGCGAGCGCCTGGCGATTGAAGGCGGTGACCTCCGACTGGATCTGGTCCTCCGAGCAGAAGATGTGGCCGTCGTCCTGCGTGAAGCCGCGCACGCGCATGATCCCGTGCAGGGCCCCCGATGGCTCGTTCCGGTGGCACGCGCCGAACTCGCCGTAACGGAGCGGCAGTTCGCGATAGCTGCGGAGGTCGGCGTTGAAGATCTGGACGTGTCCCGGGCAGTTCATCGGCTTGATCGCGAAATCGCGCTTCTCCGACTCCGTGGTGAACATGCTCTCCTTGAAGTTCGCCCAATGCCCGGACTTCTCCCACAGCACACGGTCGAGGATCTGCGGGCACTTCACCTCGTGGTAACCGTGGTCCTGGTAGACACGGCGCATGTACTGCTCGACCTGCTGCCAGACGGTCCATCCCTTCGGATGCCAGAACACCATCCCCGGCGCCTCGTCCTGCAGGTGGAAGAGATCGAGCTGGCGGCCGAGCCGGCGGTGGTCGCGCTTTTCGGCCTCCTCGATCCGGACGAGGTAGGCGTCGAGGTCTTCCTTCTTCGCCCACGCCGTGCCGTAGATCCGCTGCAGCATCTCGTTCTTCGAATCGCCGCGCCAGTACGCACCGGCGACCTTCATCAGCTTGAATACCTTGAGCTTGCCGGTGGAGGGTACGTGCGGCCCGCGGCAAAGGTCGGTGAAGCGGCCCTCGGCGTAAAGGGAGATGTCCTGGTCGGCCGGGATCGACGCAATGATCTCGGCCTTGTAATGTTCGCCCAGCGACTTGAAGTGCGCGACGGCCTGGTCGCGCGACATCAGCGTGTGCACGACGGGCTCGTCCTTTTTCGCCAGCTCGACCATCCTCTTCTCGATCGCGTCGAGGTCTTCAGGCGTGAACGGGCGCTTGTACGAGAAATCGTAGTAGAAGCCGTCCTCGATCACCGGGCCGATCGTCACCTGGGCATCGGGAAAGAGCTCCTTGACCGCGTACGCGAGCAAATGTGCGGTCGAGTGGCGAAGGACTTCCAGGCCGTCGGCGTCCTTGTCGGTAACGATCGCCAGTGCGGCATCGCGATCGATCTCATGCGAGGTGTCGACGAGCTTGCCGTCGACCCGGCCGGCGAGCGCCGCTTTGGCGAGGCCGGGGCCGATCGCGGCGGCGACTTCGGCGACCGTGACGGGAACGTTGAAGTCCTTGACGGCGCCGTCGGGCAACGTGATTTTCGGCATGGCGGTTCCTTCAAGGTCGGCAACGGTTTTCCGGAAGTCGGGCAGGGCACGACGCTGCCCCCGGAATATCGTCCTCGACCGGACAAAAAAAGTGCGGACGAGCCGCACCTTTTCGACCACCGATAACGTGCGAGCTCGCGTTCTCTAAGAGGGTTCCCTGCGCGTTCGCGGTGTCATAACCATACCTTTCGGGAGAGCGGGGTATCGCGGCCAGTCGCAGAACGATGGTAGGCGCGATTGGACTCGAACCAACGACCCCCACCATGTCAAGGTGGTGCTCTAACCAGCTGAGCTACGCGCCTGCAA
>Ga0209048_10004154_pt1 | contig 13900 bp, 11 predicted proteins | sample FrelakmetCRP12CR_FD_187146 | JGI IMG/M metagenome (GOLD analysis project Ga0209048, IMG submission 187146) | Freshwater lake sediment microbial communities from the University of Notre Dame, USA, for methane emissions studies - CRP12 CR (SPAdes)... | ecosystem: Environmental > Aquatic >... | reverse complement strand
GACGCGCCTCGGCTGCCGCCACTGCAGCGGCACGACCACGCCGCGTGCCGACGCCATCGCGCGCAGCGTGGCACGCAGGTCGACCAACACGCCCCGATCCGCGGGCTTGGTGCGCCGCGTGGGCAACTCGGGCAGGGGCAGCCGCAGTCGGGCGATCATCGCCTTGACCTGCGCGAGCTCGTCGACGCTCATCGATTCAAAATCCTTGCCCTGCAGCACTTCCGCCGGAGAAAACGTCAGCGCCGCGTCGAGATCGACTTCCTGCTCGCCGGCCTCGGCTGCTGCGCGCCGGTCGCGCGGCGCCAATGCCTCCGCAAGCCGCGAGGGCAGCGGGGCTTCGGCGTCGTCGCGGGGCACGCGGCCGTGGACCTTCGGCAGGAGCAGCTGCAGCATGCGCTCCAGCATGCGCGGATTGCGCCAGAAGAGCTCGAAGGCCTGGTCGAACAGCACTTGCTGCTCGTGGCGCTCGATGAGCACCGATTCGAGCGCGGCGCGGAAGTCCTCGCGATTTTCCACGCCGACCGCCTCCACCGCCTCGAGCGCGGCGATCACCTTCGCCGGGCCGACCGGCAAGCCGGCGACGCGCAGCACGCGCGCGAAATGCATGATGTTCTCGGCCAGGCGCTCGCGGCCGAAGATCGTCGCACCCGCAGTCATGCCGCCAGCGCCGCGGCTTCCGCCCTTGCCTCGTCGACCAGGCGAATCGCGATTTCCGGTGTGATCGCGCCGATGTCGTCCTGATACTTGAGCAGCGCACCGAGGGTATTGGACACGATTTCGGGATCGAGCGACAGCCGATCGAGCGCGACCAGCGCCTCGGCCCAGTCGAGCGTTTCGGCGACGCCAGGCGACTTGAACAGGTCCATCGCGCGCAGGCGCTGGGTAAAGGCGACGACTTCCTTCGCCAGGCGAGCACTGGCGCCCGGCACCTTGCGCTGCACGATGGCCAGCTCGCGCTTCGCGTCAGGGTAGTCGACCCAGTGGTACAGGCAGCGCCGCTTGATTGCGTCGTGGATCTCGCGCGTGCGGTTGGAGGTGATCACGACGATCGGCGGCTCGGCGCCCCTGACCGCGCCCAATTCGGGAATGGTGATCTGATATTCGGCGAGGACTTCGAGCAGATACGCTTCGAAGGGCTCATCGGTGCGGTCGAGCTCGTCGATCAGCAGAATGGGCGCGACGCCGTCATCGGGCTTGAGCGCCTGCAGCAAGGGCCGCCGGATCAGGAAGCGTTCGGCGAAGATGTCGGTCGCCAGGGCTTCGCGATCGACCGCGCCTTGTGCTTCGGCGAGGCGAATTTCGATCATCTGCCGCGGATAGTTCCATTCGTAGACCGCCGACGCGGTATCGAGGCCCTCGTAGCATTGCAGCCGGACCAGCGAGCGGCCAAGCGAGCGCGACAGCACCTTGGCGATTTCGGTCTTGCCCACGCCCGCCTCGCCTTCCAGAAACAGCGGTCGACGCAGCTTCAGGGCGAGGAACACGCTCGTGGCAAGGCGGCGGTCGGTGAAGTAGTCGTGCTGCTCGAGCAGCGCCACGACGGCATCGACGTTGGCGGGAAGTGCGACGGTGGGCATGGGAAGATCGCGGGACGGCCGGGAAGAGCCCCGATTATAGCGTCAGGCCGACCCGCGGGCGTGCCTGCGCCTTGGGTGCAGCTACTGCAGCATCTTGAGCTGCTGGACGTCCGGAAAGCAGCCGGTGTCGCGCGCGGCAATCTGGAACACCAGGAACTGAGTGAGCATTTCGCGCGTGGGCGGCTCCTCGGGCGCGACGCGCGCGTCGGTGACCACGACGCGCTTGAAACCAGCGTAACGGCCACTCTTGTCCTTGACATTGAATTCGGCGCAGAGGCCGTTGCGCTTGGGGGCGAGCTGCACGTTGCGCGTCTGCAGCGAGTCCGGGTCGCGCGCGTATTGGCGCAGGCGGTCGAGATACTGCAGGATGGCGCTCGTGTCGGCGGCGAGTTTCTGCTCGGCCTCGCTCCGGAGTTTGGCCGCCGCGGCGTCGGCCGCCGCCGCTTTGGCGAGCCCCGCATCGCGCGCTGCATTGTCGCGTTCGATGCGCGCGCTCGCCTCGGTCGCAGCCCGCTCGCGCATGCGCTGGTCCTTCTCGCGCTCCTCCGCGAGCGAGTCGGCGATCGCCTTCTGCACTGCGGCTTCGCGCGCGAGGCGCGCCTGCTCCTGCTGCTCGGCGGATTGTCCGCAGCCGCCCAGCATCGCCAGTAGCGACAACGCGACGACGAGCGGGAAGACATTTTTCACGGTTAGCGCTCCGATGCGACGCCCACTGTATCCAAGCACGCCGGACTTGGCTAGACGATCGGCGTGCAGCGACTGTGGCGACGCGCGGCAGGCATCCGCTAATGAAAATCGCGCGAGCGCGCCAGCAGATTGCCGAGCAGGGCAGTCTGGTCGCACAGGCGGCCGGCGATCAGATGCACGACCTCGCCCTCGCGCTCCAGCGTGCCGTAGACCGTCAGCAGGGAGGAGCGCAACAGTTCCTTGCGCTGCCGCTCCGCCAGGTCGCGCCACACGATGACGTTGACCATGCCGGTCTCGTCCTCGAGCGTAACGAAGGTGACGCCGCTGGCCGTCCCCGGCCGCTGCCTGCCGGTCACCAGCCCGGTGACGCGCGCGAGGCGCCCGTGCGGCAGTTGCTTGAGTTCGACGGCGGTGGACATGCGTTGCCGCTCGAGCCGCGCACGCAGCAAGGCCAGCGGATGGCGTCCGAGGGTGAGTCCCAGACTGCGGTAGTCGGCGACGATGTCTTCGCCCTCGGTCGGTACCGCGAGCACGGACGGTGCTTCGTCGATCGGCGCCGCCGCGAGCAGCGGCGGGAAGCGTTCGATGCCGCTCACGTCCCATAGCGCGTTGCGCCGATGGCCGCTGAGTCCGGCCAGCGCCCCGGCGGCCGCGAGCGCCTGCATGTCGTGCGCGTTGAGATTCGCGCGCAGCGCCAGATCGGCGGCGCTGTCGAAGGCGCTTCGGCGGCGCGCAGCGACGAGGCGTTCGGCGCCTGCCTGCGCGAGACCCTTGACGAGGCAGAGGCCGAGGCGCAGCGCGGATTGCGGAATGGCCGAAGGACCTTGGGTCCCGGCCGGCGCCGGGACGATTGCGCAGCCACGTTCTTCGAGCGTGCATTCGTACTCGCTGATGCCGGCGTCGGCCGGCAGGATGGGCACGTCGTGCCGGCGCAGATCCTGGGTGAGCTGCGACGGCGAATAGAATCCCATCGGTTGCGAGTTCAGCAGCGCGCAGGTGAACGCCGCCGGCTCGTGGTGCTTGAGCCACGCCGACACGTAAACCAGCAGCGCAAAACTCGCCGAATGCGATTCCGGGAAACCGTATTCGCCGAAGCCGAGAATCTGTCGGTAAATCTGCTGCGCGAACGCGTCGTCGTAGCCGTTCCTGCGCATGCCCTCGAGCAGCCGCCGCTCGAAGGGCTCGAGGCCGCCCTTGCGCTTCCATGCCGCCATCGACCGGCGCAGCTGGTCGGACTCGCCCGGCGTGAACCCCGCGGCGACGACGGCGAGCTGCATCACCTGCTCCTGGAAGATCGGCACGCCCAGCGTGCGCTCGAGCACGCCGCGCACCGCCTCGCTGGGATACGTCACCGGCTCCTGCCCCTGCCGCCGCCGCAGATAGGGATGCACCATGCCGCCCTGGATCGGGCCGGGCCGGACGATCGCGACCTCGATCACCAGGTCGTAGTAATTCCGCGGCTTCAGGCGCGGCAGCATCGACATCTGTGCCCGTGACTCGATCTGGAACACGCCGACGGTGTCGCCGTGACCGATCATGGCGTAGACGTCCGGGTCTTCGAGCGGCACGTCGGTCAGCGCGAATGGCCGTCCCCGGCGCACCGCCACCAGATCCAGCGCCTTGCGGATCGCCGTGAGCATGCCCAGCGCCAGCACGTCGACCTTGAGCAGGCCCAGCGCGTCCAGATCGTCCTTGTCCCATTCGATCACGGTGCGTTCGGGCATCGCGGCATTTTCCACGGGCACCAGCTGCGACAGGGGCCCTCGCGAAATGACGAAGCCGCCGGTGTGCTGCGACAGGTGCCGCGGAAAACCGAGCAGCTCCGTCACCAGGTCGCAGAGCTGCCGCAGCACCGGGCGCGACGCCTGAAAGCCGGCTTCGGCGAGCCGCCGCGGCAGCTCCTCGCGGTCGTCCCACCACGCCATCGATTTCGCCAGCCGGTCCACCTGCCCCAGGTCCAGGCCGAGCGCCTTGCCGACGTCGCGCAGCGCGGAGCGCGGCCGATAGCAGATCACCGTCGCGGTGAGCGCGGCGCGCTCGCGGCCGTACTTGGCGTAGATGTACTGGATGACCTCTTCGCGCCGCTGGTGCTCGAAGTCGACGTCGATGTCGGGCGGCTCGTTGCGCTCGCGGGAAATGAAGCGCTCGAACAACATTTCCATCTGCGACGGATCGACCGCGGTGATGCCGAGGCAATAGCACACCGCCGAGTTCGCCGCCGAGCCGCGGCCCTGGCAGAGAATATTCTTGTCTCTTGCGAATTTGACGATGTCGTAGACCGTCAGGAAAAACGGCTCGTAGCGCTGCTCGGCGATCAAGGCGAGTTCGTGCTCGATCAGTTTGCGCACCCTGGCGCGCCTGTCTTCGGGAGTACTTGCTGCCGGAAAGCGCCGCGCGAAGCCCTCCTCGGTGAGATACCGGAGATAGCTGGTCGGCGTCTCGCCCGCGGGCACGATCTCTTCGGGATATTCGTAGCGCAATTCCTGCAGCGAGAACCTGCACCGGCCGGCGATGGCGAGCGATTCGGCCAGCCACGCCGCGGGATAGATGCGCTCGAGCGTGGCCAGCGGCCGCAGATGCCGCTCGCCATTGGGAAGCAGCGCGTGACCGGCCAGCGCCACCGAGGTCTTGTGCCGGATCGCGGTCAGCGTGTCCTGCAGCGCGCGGCGCTCGCGCACGTGCATGTGCACGTCGCCAGTGGCGACGATCGGCAGGCCGATGGCGTCGGCGATGGCGATGAGCTGCTTGCAGCGCGCCGCGTCGTCGGCCTCGAGCAGCCGCTCGGCGGCGATCCACAGCGCGCCGGGAAAGCGCGCCGCCAGCCAGCGCGCCTCGCCCGCGTCGGGCGCGCGTCCCGGCAGCCACAGCGCCAGGCAACCTTTGGTGCCATCGGCAAGGTCGGCGCGCGTCAGCCGGTAGCTGCCTTTCGGGGCATTGCGACGGCCGGTGGTGATCAGCGCCGCGAGCCGACCGTAACTCTGGCGATCGGTCGCGAGCAGGACCAAGCGCAAGCCGTCTTCGAGCCGGAATTCGCTGCCGATGAGCAGCGGCAGCTGGCACTTCTGCGCCTCGACGTGCGCCCGGACGACGCCGGCGAGCGAGCACTCGTCGGTGATCGCCAGTGCGGCGTAGCCCTGCTCCTGCGCCCGCGCCACCAGCTCCTCGGGATGCGACGCGCCGCGCAGGAAGGTGAAGTTGGAAATGCAATGCAGCTCGGCGTAGCGCATGCGTATCATGCAAACAAGCCATGCACGAACCACTGTCCGCCGCGATCGCGATAGAGCCAGAGCTCTTCGCCTTGCGTGCCGCGACCGACGAAGTAGTCGCGACCGATGTCGCCGCCGTCCCACCAACCGGTCTCGATGCGCTCGGGACCGGAGAGCAATTGCAACGCCGTCGCGGCAGGATCGGCGCCGAGCGGGCGCGGCTCGGGGAGCAGCCACAGCGGGCGCAGCGGAACAGGGATCGGACCGCGATTATTCTTCGCTGAAGAGGCGGCGCCGGAAGCAATCATGGTCTGGACCCACGCGCGCTCCGGCCGGTAATCCGCATGCAATCCCAGCGCATGCACCGCGGCGTCACCCAGGCGCGCGCGCAAGCGTTCGACGAGCTGCGCGCCGGCTTCGCTGTCCTTGCTCGTCGCGACGAAAAAATCGCCCTCCTTCGCCGTCAACGGCGCGATTTCTTCCGACACGATCCGGATCGCCTCGACCCGGTCGGGCAACTGCTCGCGCGCGAAGCGTTCGCGCAGCACGTTCATGATGTGCTCGATGCGCCGGGTCGCCGTCAGGCCCAGCACGATCGACGTCGGCGCTGCGTCCTCGTGGACGAGATCGCAGCGCAGGCGGGTGACGCCGGCGCCACGTCCCTGCAGGAACCCGGCGAGCTCGGTCACCAGGCGCTTGACGGCGAACAGCAGCGCTTCGGTTTCCTCGACCGGCGAGGGCAATTCGATCTGGCCGTGATAGCGCTCGGGTGCGACGAACCGCGGCCGCGCGTCGGGAAGGTTGCCCAGCGCGCGATCGATCTCGTCGAGCAGCTCCTGACCGAAACGGCGGGCGACGCCGTCGCGCGGCAACGCCAGCACATCGCCGAGGGTGTGCGCACCGATGCCGGCAAGCGTGTCGAGCGCGCTTTGCGCGTGCTCGAGCAGCGCAAGGGGCAGGCTCGCGAGCCGCGGCGGAAGGTCGGCGTGGCCTCCGATGGCGATCGCCTGTCCGGCCCGCGCGAACAGGCTCGCGGCGCTCGCCGTCGGCGCGGTAGCGACGACCGCGGAAAATCCGAGCGCGGCAAGGCCGGCGTCGATCTGTTGGCGCAACCGGTCCAAGCCGCCGAAATAGGCGAGGCAGCCGGCGATTTCCGCGAGCACGCAGGCGGGCAGCTCGATGCTGATCGTCGACGTCCATTGCCCGGTCCACAACGCGATGCTCCTGAGCGCCGCGGCCTCGGCGCGCTCGTCGCGCAGGTGGATCGACAGTTCCGCATCCAGCGCCAGCGCCGCGGCGATGGACATCCCCGGTGCAATGCCGCGTCGTTGCGCCGCGCCGTTGGCGGCGACGACATCAGGGCGATGACTGACGCTGCTGACGACGGTGGGCCGCTCCCGCGCGTCGCCGCGCGCAAAGACGGCGAGCGGAAGATCGGAAAAATGCAGGCAGGTCCAGAGCGGTTTCATTGCGCCGTTCCCGCATCGGCGGGAACCCGGTGTCGTTCATGCAGGTCACTGGGTCCCGGTTCTCGCTTTGCCCGGCCGGGACGACGGATCGCTGCGCGGGTCCGGCCCGGGAATGCGCCTGACTTCATCGGCATGCGCCAGCGCGCGATTCCAGATCCGGGCCTGCGCACCGACCGGATAGCGGCGATGAAAGCTGGGTCCAGCCGAAACCGGGGTCAGACCACGATTATCGACCGTGCGTACCGGCAAGGAATAATCGTGTTCCAACCCCACCGCCGACCCCGCCGCCGCGACATCGAGCAACAGCGGCCGGGTCATCACGCCGCCACGGCGCTTGAACACATCGACGCGCAACCGCGTGGCTTCCGCCGCGAGCCGGATGCGCAAGGGTGCCGGCGACGGCTGCGCGGCGCGCGCGGTACCAGTGAACATGAATGCCGGCGCCGCACCTTCCTGCGCCGCGAGCTGCAATCGCCGCAGGCGCTGATCGTTGACGGTGTGCGGCCAGAACAGCAGCGCGCCGGCGCTTTTGGCGCGCAACACCTGCTCGGCAGCCCACCAGCGATGCTTTTCTGCCGCCGCGACCACGAGCACCCGCGTCGGATCGATGCCGCGCCCGGCAAACGCCGGCGCATAGGGGATGTGCGGCGGCGCGACCAGCATGATCCACCCGCCGGCCTGCACAATTCGCCGCAGCGCCGGCAACACCAGGCGCAGCTCGCCGATACCTTCGTTGTCGGCCAGCAATTCGGTCAGGCCGCCCCGGGGCCAGCCGCCGCCCGGCAATTCGCCATCGAGATCGGCGAATCCGCTGGAGACGACGGCGTCGGCGCGCGCCAGCTGGTCCCCGCGCCAGACCAGCGGGTTGTGCAGCAGTTCGGCGAGCGCGGCGTTCATCGGGGAAGCCGGTCCACCGGCCCCACTCGGGCAGCAAGGCCCGAGCGGGTTCCGGTCAGACAGGAAGAGACACTTTATCGAACGATCGTTCGATAGTCAACGGGGCCGATATACGACAACAAGCGCGCTGGTCCGGTTTGCGCCGTGAACTCTGGCCACCGTTTCACACTTCTCGCACACGAGCGGCAAGACAGTGCACGGCCGCGACAAGCAACCATTCCGCCCGCCATGCGCGATACAGCGGTGCAATCTCTTGCACATCACCTCTACCTGCGCCGCGATAGTCGTGAGCAGGCGATGACAACCCTGAAGCTAACCTTCGCCCTCGATCCGTTGATCTGGGTCAATTCCCGCCGTCGCGAATAATCTAGCATCGTTCATGTGTTGGGTGGGCCATAGCCAGCAACTTCGCGGCAACGTTACACGCGTGCAATTCGAGCCGCCGTGTGGGCGTTCGATCCTGTTGCTCGCGACAGATCATCGGTGCCTTCGCTGAATGCAGCGTTGCCGTTCCTCCGCCGCCGCTGCGCTCCACAACGGGCCGATGCGCGATGACTAATGATGGCATGGCAGATCTGACCTTCGCGGGGACCGGGGGTGCAGCCGTCGACGCGCGCTGCGTCGGTGCGTGGACCGTTCATGGCATTGCCCGGCTCGAGCAGCGGTTGGCCGACCTTTCCTGGCCCGAAGGGCGAGACTTGGTCGTCGACGCTTCCGCCGTGTCGGCGCTGGACACTTCCGGAGCATGGCTGCTGCAGCGTACCTTGCGCGCCCTCGAAAAGGACGGCCGCACCGTGCGCGTCCAGGGGCTGTCGCCGAAGTTCGATTCACTGCTGCAGCTGATCAGGGCACGCGAGCTGGCGGCCGAGACACCGGTGACGACGCAGCCAGGCATGCTCGCCCGACTTGGAGAGCGCGTCTGGGCCGGTGTGCCCGGGACCGCAGGCTACCTCTCGTTCGTCGGGGAAAGCTTCATCGTTCTCCTGCGCGCCTGCGTCCATCCGCGCCGGCTGCGCTGGCGGCCGATCCTGCACAACCTGCAAATCGCCGGGGTCGACGCATTGCCGATCACGGGACTGTTGTCGTTTCTGATGGGCATCGTGATCGCCTATCAGGGCGCAGACCAGCTGCAGCGCTTCGGGGCCAACATTTTCATCGCCGATCTGGTGGGCCTGGCGATGCTGCGCGAGCTGTCGCCGCTCATGACCGCCATCATCATCGCCGGACGGTCCGGGTCGGCGTACACGGCGCAGATCGGCACCATGAAGGTGACCGAGGAAATCGACGCGTTGCGCACCATCGGCGTCGCGCCCCAGGAACTGCTCGTCCTGCCCAAGGTGCTGGCGCTGATCGTGGCGTTGCCCCTGCTCACGGTCTATACGGACGTGATGGGCGTCCTCGGCGGCATGATCATGGCGCAGTCGAAGCTCGACGTCAGCTTCGGTAGCTTCCTCGAGCGTCTCGACGAGGCGATCAGCCTGTCGTCTTACGTCGTCGGTGTCAGCAAGGCGCCCGTGTTCGCGATGATCATCGCGCTGGTAGGTTGCTATCGTGGCTTCCAGGTCACCGGCAGCGCGGAAAGCGTCGGCAAGCAGACGACCTTGAGCGTCGTGCAGTCGATTTTCCTAGTGATCGTCACCGACGCCTTGTTCTCGATCGTGTTCAACTGGCTCGATCTGTAATGACGACGTCGACGCGCCCAGCCAACAGCGAGCCGGTGATCGAGGTCAGGGGCCTGAGCACGCGCTTCGGCGAGGCGGTCGTGCACCAGGACGTCAACCTGGTCGTGCACCCGGGTGAGATCTTCGCCCTCGTCGGCGGCAGCGGTTCGGGAAAGTCGACGCTGCTGCGCGAAGCCATCCTGCTGCAGGAGCCCGCATCGGGATCGATCCGCGTCTTCGGCCAGGAGATCGTCGGCATGAGCGACGAGCAGGCACTGCCACTGCGGCGCCGTTGGGGAGTGATGTTCGAGCGCGGTGCGCTCTTCAGCGCGCTCACCGTGACCGGCAATGTCGCCATGGTGCTGCAGGAGCACACGCAGTTGAGCGAACGACTGATCGCCGAAATCGCCGCCGTCAAGATCGCGCTCACGGGATTGCCCGCGGACGCCGGCCCCAAGTACCCGAGCGAGCTCAGCGGCGGCATGCGCAAGCGCGCGTCGCTGGCGCGCGCCCTGGCCCTCGACCCGGAGCTGCTCTTTCTCGACGAGCCGACGGCCGGGCTCGATCCGCTCAGCGCCAGCGGCATCGACGAACTGGTTCGCAATCTCCGCGATTCCCTCGGGCTCACGATCATGATGGTCACCCACGATCTGGACCTCCTGTGGCGCGCGGCGGACCGGGTCGCGGTGCTCGGACATGGACAAATCGTGGGTGTCGGGACGATGACCGAATTGTCGAAATCGGACGATCCGCTCGTCCGCCAATACTTCTACGGGCCGCGCGGGCGCGCGGCTTGGGAGCAGACATGGAAGCAAAAGTAAATTTCGTGGTCGTCGGCGTGTTCGTGATCGTGCTGACCACGGCGCTGATCGCCGGTGTGCTCTGGCTTAGCAGCGGCAAGTACTATCGCAAGAACTACGACATCTACCAGACCAACATGACCGAGTCGGTCTCGGGATTGAATGTCGATGCTCCGGTGCGATACCGCGGCGTCGACGTCGGTCGGGTGCGCAAGATCGCGTTGGCTCCGGGCAACGTCGAGCAGGTGGAAGTGACGCTGGACATCGACCGCGGCACGCCGATCAAGGACGACACCGTCGCCGTGCTGCAGACGCAGGGGCTGACCGGCATCGCCTACGTCGAGCTCACGGGTGGCCACCGCGATTCACCGGCGTTGAAGGCGCATCCGGGTGAGGCCTATCCGGTCATCAAGTCGGGCCCCTCGCTCATGAACCGCCTCGAGACGTCGGCGAGCGCCCTGCTCGACGCCCTGACCCGGACCAGCGGCAGCCTGAACGCACTCCTGGACGAGGACAACCGGCGCGCGATCAAGAAGACCGTGGCGGATCTGCAGATCCTGACGCATACGCTCGCGGCGCGTTCGACGACCATCGATTCCGGTTTGGCCAGCGCCGCCCGAACGGCCGACAACACCGCCCGCTTTAGCGAACAACTGCCCCAGCTTGCGCAACGCGTGGAGCGCAGCGCCGACGCCTTCGACCGCATGGCGAACCAGGTCGCCGGTGCCGGGGCGAGTGCCACCGGCACGCTGGACAGCACGCGGGCCGACCTGCAGCGGTTTACGAGCCAGACCTTGCCGGAGGTGCGTGAACTGGTGGCCGAACTTCGCGATCTCACCGCGACCTTGCGTCGTGTCAGCCGCGAGGTCGAGGCGAACCCGGGCGTGCTGCTTGCGGGCAAGCCGCCGCCCAAACGTGGCCCGGGCGAATGATGCGCGCCGCAGATCATACGCTTCCGGTCGCGCGAAACGGTCTGGCTGCAACCGGCCTGCTCGTGGCGGCGTTGCTGGGCGGTTGCACCGGCTTGCCCACGGCGCAGGTGCCGAGCCCGGACCTCTTCGTGCTCGAAGCGAAGCCGATCGCTGCCGTGGCAAACGCGAAGCGGGATCTCGTGCTCGAAGTCGCCAAGCCACGGGCGCGGCCGGGCTTCGACACGCCGCAGATGGCCTACGTGCAGCGGCCGTATGAACTGGACTATTTTGCGAACAGCCGCTGGGCGGACACACCGTCGCGGATGCTTGCCCCGCTGTTCGTTCAGGCGCTGGAAGACAGCGGGGCGTTCAAGGCGGTTGTGCAGGGGCCGGACCCTGTTCCCGCTGACCTTCGAGTCGACCTGGAGCTCGTCCGCCTGCAGCAGGACTTCCGGATTCGACCCAGTCGCGTCGAGTTGACCATGCAGGCTCAGCTGTTCGATCTGCACGCCAGACGCGTGCTGGCGACCCGGACCTTCGACGAGATCGAAACCGCGCCCACCGATGACGCATACGGCGGCGTGACCGCCGCGAACGCCGCGCTGCAGCGCCTGCTGCAAAGCGTGGCCGCCTTCTGCGTCGATGAATCAGGCAAACGGTAATCACCGCCGCGTCTCGCGGGGCGCGGGCGGAATCCGCACGGGGCCGCGATCCGGTCACCAACGATCACGAGGACAGCTTCCAATGTCGCCGATATTCGTTGTATCGTGGCTGCCGATACCCGTTCCACGGCAATGCCAAGGCTACGTCCGGAGACCCCGCTCATGAATCATCCCACGCGCAAGTCCGCGAACATCCGCAAGACCACTCGTCGCAAAACCGCGCCCGCGCTGTCGGCGGGCACGGCACGGGTCCGACGCGGGCAGGACAAACCCGCTGCGCTCGATGTCGCCGCGGTCGCGCGGCAGCTTCGTTCCTGGTCGGACTCGGTGCTCGGCATCGCCGGTGCAGCAGCCGACGTGTCGGTCGGCGCCGCCAAGGCGCTGTTCGCGAAGCCGGGACAGCGCGCGACGCTGGAGCGCGCGGGCAGCATCCTCCGCGGCCTGCGCGAGTCGGCCGGGATGAGCTTGAATGAACTCGGCAATGCCATCGACCTCAAGGACCCGACGCTGCTCGATCTGGTCGAGAACGGGAAGGTCGCGCTGCCTTTCGAGATCATCCTGAGGCTTGCGTCGGTACTCGGCCGCAACGACCCGATATCCTTTGTGATGCGCTTCACGCGCTCGTACAGTCCCGACACCTGGAAGACGCTCGAAGCGCTTGGCATCGGACGCCTCGCCGTCCAGGCCGGACGCGAACGCGAGTTCGTGAACATCTACCGCGGCAGCGACCAGGCGCGGCGACTCAACGACGAGGAGTTCGCCAGGGTGCTGGATTTCACTCGGGCTGCTTTCGATCTCGCCCTGGCGTTTCGTGCCGATCAGCCCGCGCGCTCCGCGAGCAAGAGAACGACGCGGCGCGGCTCCGGATGAGCGCGCCGACGCGGCGCTTGCACGTCCTCCCGGCCGCACCTCCGGCTAGCGCCGGCGAAGCCAGCGCAAGCGCTTCTGCGTCAACAGATAGCGCCAGTCCACCTGCGTGAATGCGTAGACCGCGCCCAGCAACAGGCTTTGCGTGACGACGAAATACACGCCGAGGTAGGACTGGCTCTCGCTAAGTTCCAGTTCCATGTAGTGCGAAACCCTCGTTGCGGTGAACGCCCAGAAAGCGTAACTCAGGAAACGGCCCAGAAAAAACGGCACCGCGACGAGCTTCAATTCCAGCGCCGTCAGCCCGTAGGCGATGAAAAGATAATTCGACGGAAACGGGCTGAACGCATAGGCAAGGAAGGCACCGAAGGTCAGAGCGCGGCGCTGCTCGAGCGCCGCCTTGATCGCGTCGATGTTGTCTCGCGCGCGCTCGCTCATCAGGCCGCGGCGAATGATGATGCGCGAGAGTTTGGCAAGCACCACTCTTCCCGACGTCGCGGCGCACGCACCGACCAGCGCCAGCAGCAGCGGATCGACATCCTGGCGCCGGAGTGCGACCCACGACAATGCCAGCCAGGTGGGCGGCGCAAACGCTGGGATGATGTTCAGCGCGAAGACGACGGCGAAAAGCGTCGCGATTCCGAGCGCGTCAACTGACATTCGGTCGCATCGGCATGCCGACTCACTGCCGCCTACGCCGGCACGCCCTTCTTGAATGTTCCCATGAGCGTCGCCTGCGACAGAGTGTGCCCGCGCATGGCAGCTTCGAGCGCCGCCTTGGTCGGGCGCCTGAGGTCGGGCAAGGTGACATCGAGGGCGTAGAGCTTGTGGAAGTAGCGGTGCCGGCCGATCGGCGGGCACGGGCCCCCATACCCGGTCCGGCGCCAGTCGTTCTTTCCCTCGCGGGTACCGGCGGGCAGCGCAGGCGGCTGGACGGCTTCGGGCAAGCCGGTGGTCGCAGGCGGCAGGTTGTAGAGCAGCCAATGCACCCAGGTCATCTTCGGGGCTGCGGGATCCGGCGCGTCGGGATCGTCGACGATCAGCGCGAAGCTCTTCGTACCCGGCGGCGCGCCGCTCCATGTCAGCGGCGGCGAGATGTCCTTGCCTTCGCAGGTATAGAGCACCGGAATCGCGCCGTCGTTCACGAACGCCGATGAAGCGAT
>Ga0209048_10004153_pt1 | contig 13902 bp, 14 predicted proteins | sample FrelakmetCRP12CR_FD_187146 | JGI IMG/M metagenome (GOLD analysis project Ga0209048, IMG submission 187146) | Freshwater lake sediment microbial communities from the University of Notre Dame, USA, for methane emissions studies - CRP12 CR (SPAdes)... | ecosystem: Environmental > Aquatic >... | reverse complement strand
GTCACCGAGGTCCGCCGCCTGGTGGACGGCCTGGAGGTGTCCGACCCGACCACGCGGGAAGGGCGGCGCCCGCTGCGGGTCGCCCTCCTCACCAGTCGAACCGGGAGTGCCGACCGCACGGCCGTCCACGCCGGCCTGGCCGACGGTTCGGTCGACCTGCTGGTCGGGACCCACGCCCTGCTGACCGACCGGGTCGTCTTCCACTCGCTCGGCGTGGTGGTCATCGACGAGCAGCACCGGTTCGGCGTCGAGCAGCGGGCCGCGCTGCGCGACAAGGGGCGGGGCGACGACGGTACCGGCAGCGACCCCGACCTCCTGGTGATGACGGCCACCCCCATCCCCCGCACGGCGGCCATGGTCGTCTTCGGCGACCTCGACATGACGGTCATCGACGAGCTGCCCCCCGGTCGCCAACCGGTGGCCACGTCGTGGGCCCGCACCCCGCTCGACGCCCAGCACGCCTGGGCCCGGGTGCGTGAGCAGGTGGCCTCGGGTCACCGGGCCTTCGTAGTGTGCCCCCTGGTCGAGGGATCGGACCGGGTGGAGGCCGCCTCGGCCACGGCCGAGGCCGAGCGGCTGGCGGCCGAGGAGCTCGAGGGCCTGCGTGTCGGCCTGCTCCACGGCCAGATGCGCCCGGCCGACAAGGAGCAGGCCATGGAGGCGTTCCGGGCCGGTGACATCGACGTGCTGGTGGCGACCACGGTCATCGAGGTGGGTGTGGACGTGCCCGACGCCTCGGTCATGGTCATCGAGGACGCCGACCGGTTCGGCATCGCCCAGCTCCACCAGCTCCGGGGCCGGGTGGGCCGGGGCGGCGAGCCGGCCTGGTGCTTCCTCCTGTCGGAGTCCGACGCCCCGGAGCCGAGCGCCCGCCTGACGGCCATGGAGCAGAGCAACGACGGCTTCGTCCTGGCCGACGTCGACCTCGAGCTGCGGGGGGAGGGGACGATCCTCGGTGCCCGTCAGAAGGGCCGGTCCGATCTGAAGCTGGCCAGGCTGCTGTCCGACCGGGACCTGGTGGTCGACGCCAGGGCGCTGGCCGTCGACCTGGTGGACGCCGATCCGCTGCTCGCCGACCACCGGCTCCTGGTGGAGGAGCTGCGGCTGTTCGTCGACGAGGACGAGGCCGAGTACCTGTTCAAGAGCTGAACCGGGCGCGGGAGGCCGGCGGGGCCGCACCGGTAGGGTGGCCCGATGCGCGTGATCGGCGGCGAGTCCCGGGGCCGGAGGCTGTCCGCACCGGTCGGTGCCAACGTGCGTCCCACCTCGGGCCGGGTGCGCGAGGCGATCTTCGACATCCTGTTCAGCCTGGGCGGCGTCGACGGGCTCCACGTGGCCGACCTGTTCGCCGGCACCGGTGCGATCGGGATCGAGGCCTTGTCCCGCGGGGCGGCCTCGGTCACGTTCGTCGAGCGCGACCTGCGGTCGGTCGAGGCGATCCGGGCCAATCTGGCCGCCGTGGGCCTGGGGGGGGCCGAGGCGCAGGGCGACGCCACCGTGATCCGGGCCGACGTCGACTCCTGGGTGTCACGGGCGGCGTCGCGCTACGACCTGGTGGTGTGCGATCCCCCGTACGGGTATGCGGGGTGGGATGCCCTGGTCGCCCGCATCCCGGCCGACCTGGCCGTGCTCGAATCGGCCGCGGAGGTGACGGCTCCCGAGGGCTGGGAAGTACTCAAATCCAGACGCTATGGGGGTACCATCGTGACGGTCGCCCGTCCGGAACGGGCAACCCGGAAAGGTGTCTCGTGAGGATTGCGCTCATCCCGGGGTCGTTCGACCCCGTCCATAACGGGCATCTCGAGGTGATCGAGCGGGCATCGCGCCTCTTCGACGAGGTGGTGGTCGCCGCCCTGCGCAACCCCCAGAAGAGCGAGGCCCTGTTCGACGACGACGAACGGCGCGAAATGCTCGAGGAGACGGTGGCCCACCTGGCCAACGTGCGGATCGTCTCGATGACGACGCTGGTCGTCAACGTGGCCCAGGAGGTCGGGGCCAGTGCGATCGTGAAGGGTCTCCGGGCCGTCTCCGACTTCGAAAACGAGCTCCAGATGGCCCAGATGAACAAGCAGCTGTCCGGGGTCGAGACGCTGTTCATCCCCACCAGCTCGGCCCACTCGTTCATCGCTTCGCGCCTGCTCCGCGAGGTGGCCCGCTTCGGCGGTGACGTGACCGCGTTCGTGCCCAGGGTGGTCGCCCAGCGACTCGAGGAGAAGTTCGCCGATGAGTGACCTGTTCGACGACCTCGACCAGGAGGTGGCCGAAGGCGAGCAGGCCGATGCCGAGGCCTACATCCGCAGTGCCCTCGACGTGGTGCTCAACGCCAAGCCGATGCCGCTCTCCGCTTCGGTCCGGGTGGAGCGCGACGAGCTGGTCGAGCTGCTCGAGGGCGCCCTCGAGCGCATGCCCGAGGAGATCAAGCAGGCCCGCTGGATGCTCAAGGAGCGTGAGGACTTCCTGGCCGACACCAACCGCAAGGCGGCCGGCATCATGGAGGAGGCGCGGGTCCAGACCGAACGGATGGTCCAGCGCACCGAGGTGGTGCGCCAGGCCAACCATGTGGCCCAGCGCATCCTCGACGGCGCCAACGAGGAGGCCCGTCGTCTCCGCCACGAGGCCGAGGACTACGCCGACAAGAAGCTGGCCAGTTTCGAGATCGTGCTGGACCGGACCATGAAGACCGTCCAGGCGGGCCGGGAGAAGCTCCAGGTGAGCCCTATCCCCGCCGTGCAGATCGGCGACCAGGGCGACACCTCCCTGGCCACCGACGGCGGACCCGGCTCCGATGGCGAGCCGGAGGGGTTCTTCGACCAGGAGCTGTCCTGAGGCCGGTCGTGCCCACTCCCGACCAGGCCGGTACCCCGTCCGCACCCGCCGAGGAGCTCCGCCGGGTCCGCCGTCCGTTCCTCGTCCAGGTGGCCGCACTGCGCAAGCAGTCGGGGGCCACCCGGGAAGAGCGCCGTGAAGGCCTCATCCCCGGCTTGGGGGCCGTGTCGGTGGTGGTCTCCGACGACTCGCCGGTCGTGCTCGACGTGACGCTGTCGTCCTACCCGGGCGGGATCACCGCCCACGGCACGGTCACCGCCTCCTGGCGGGGGGAGTGCCGGCGGTGCGGCGGCCCGGTCCAGGGCGCAGTGGTGGCCGAGGTGCGGGAGCGCTACGCCCCCACGGGCGGCACCGACCGCGACGAGGAGGCCTACCCGCTCGCCGGGGACGAACTGGACCTCGAGCCCCTGGCCAGGGATGCAGTGCTCCTCGACCTGCCGCTGGCACCCCTGTGCCGCGAGGACTGCGCCGGCCTGTGCCCGACGTGCGGCGCCAATCGGAACACCGAATCGTGCGACTGCACCCCTGCGGCGGACCCCCGCTGGGCGGCGCTCGACACCCTGCGTGACGAGGGTCCCGCATCTTGACCTAGGATGCACTCCTTATGGCCGTTCCGAAGAAGAAGACCTCCAAGGCGAAGAGCCGCAGCCGCCGGGCATCCAACTGGGTGCTCAAGGCGCCGGCACGCTCGGTGTGCCCGCAGTGCACCACCGCCAAGCTCCCCCACATCGTCTGTCCCAACTGCGGTTGGTACAAAGGCCGTCAGGCCGTCGAAGTCGACTAGTGACGCGAGGCGCAGCCCGGCCGACGGGGGAGGCGTTCGACGTCCTCCCGGTGGCGGTCGATGCGATGGGCGGCGACAGGGCTCCCGATGAGATCGTGGCCGGCGCGCGCCAGGTCGCCGAGGACGGCACCATCGGCGTGCTCCTGGTCGGCCTCGAGGGCGCCATGGGCGACACCGGCGATCTCCCCCTGCTGCACTGCACCGAGGTCATCGGCATGGACGACGACGCCGGCCAGGGGGTGCGCCGGAAGAAGGACTCCTCACTGGTCCGGGCCGCCGAGGCCGTCCGCGACGGCAAGGCCATGGCCATGGTCTCGGCCGGCAACACCGGGGCGACCATGGCGTCCGCCCTGCTGCGGATGGGGCGCCTCCCCGGGGTGATCCGGCCGGCTATCGCCACGCCGATCCCGGACCTCAAGAAGGAACATCCGACCGTCATGCTCGATGCCGGGGCCAACGCCGAGGCCACCGTGCCGATGCTCCTCCAGTTCGCCCAGATGGGCGCCGCCTACTCGACCGAGCGGTACGGCGTGGCCCGGCCCCGGGTGGCGCTCCTGTCCATCGGCGAGGAGAAGTCCAAGGGGACCTCGCTGGTCAAGGAGGCCCACGCCGTGCTGGCCAAGGGCGGGCACGGCAACTTCGACTTCGTCGGCAACGTCGAGGGCCGGGACTTCTTCGAGGACCAGGCCGACGTCATCGTGACCGACGGCTTCACCGGCAACGTGGCGCTGAAGACCCTCGAGGGGACACTCCGGTTCCTCATGTCCACGCTGACCGAGATCCTGGGACGGCCCGAGGTGGCCGACGCCGCCGGCACGCTGTTGCCGCACCTGATCCCGTTGGCCACCAAGCTCGACCCCGAGAGCACCGGCGGCGCCATGCTCCTCGGCGTGGACGGGGTGTGCGTGATCAGCCACGGGTCGTCGACCTCGGTGGCCATGGTCAACGCCATCACCGTGGCCCACGACGTCGCCGTCAGAGGCCTGGTGGCCGACATCGCCTCGTCCGTGCGCCCCCCGGCCGGAGCCTGAGCCTCAGGCGCCCCAGTCGGGCTCGGCGCAGTCGACTCAGCCCGGCCGCGCCTCCACCCGCTCGAGGACGACCACCACCGGTTCGGCTTCGGCCGCCCGAGGGGGGAGGTCGACGGAGACCCCGTCCGGCGTCTCGGCCCAGGGGAGGGACCGACCGTCCACCGTGGTGACCTCGGTGGTCGGTGTCGGACGCACCTGGCCCAGGACGGCCGAGCCGGCGGCCCCCTGCACCAGGGCGAACACGGTGTCGCCTCGGGCCGTGTAGCGAACCGGATCGCCACCCACGGTCACGGTGCCGGCGTGGACCCAGGGACGGGTGTCCAGCAGGGCCCGGTGGTTCGGGCCGATCCAGTCCGCCAGCCACCCGAGTCGGTCGACCTGCTCGTCGGGGATGCCGCCGTCGTTGCCCCGGGGGCCGACGTTGAGGAGGAGGTTGCCCCCCTTTGCGGCGATGTCGGCCAGCAGCCACAGCAGGTCGTCATGGGCGATGAAGTCCTCGGGCCGCGACGAGGCGTTGTAGCCGAAGCTGTGGTCCATGCCCCGGACGCACTCCCACGGGGTGCGCTGGACGTCGTCGAAGGCCACGTACTCCGGGGTCCGGACGTCGAAGTGCGGTGGCTTGGGAGGGACCAGGCCACCCTCCGAGGTCATGACCTTCGAGATCCCGGCGTCGACCATCCGGCGGACGATCTCCGTCCTGGCCGCGACCAGCAGCGGGTTCCACGGCATCCACCGGTCGTTCACCACGCCATCGGGCACGGCGCCGTAGTAGTGCTCGAAGAGCGGCCACAGCCGCCCGCCCGTGGTGGGCCAGGCGATGTCGTTCCACAGGACGCTCGGCCGGTAGCGGTCGATCAGCTCGCGGACCTGGGCCTCGGCGTAGGCCGGGTACGACCCCCGGGGCACCGCCGCCAGCACGTCGGCCATCGACCCGAGGGGCCGGTCGTCGAACGTCCAGTCGAGTCCGCCGCTGTAGTAGAGCCCGAAGCGCATCCCCGCCCCCCGGACGGCCTCGGCCAGTTCGCCGACCACGTCGCGTCGGCTGTGCCACCCCGGTCGATTGGGGTTGTCGACCCCGGTCGGCCACAGGCAGTAGCCGTCGTGGTGCTTGGCCACCAGCACCACGTACCTGGCCCCGGTGGCGGCGAAGCGGGCGGCCCAGTCCTCGGGGTCCCACTGGTCGATGCCGGCATCGAACTCGGCTCGGAACGAGGAGTAGGGGCGGTCCCCGTAGGTGGCCCGGTGGTGTCGGGCGGCGGGGCTGTCCGGAAAGCGGATGGAGTTCTCGTACCACTCCACATACGGCGACCAGGCGAACGCCTCTCGCCGGTGCGAGTCGATGAGGCCGCTGATGTCGTCCCCGACCGCCGCGAAGGCCGGCACTGCGGCCATGGTCCAGTGGACGAACACACCCAGCTTGGCATCGAGCCACCATGCGGGCACCGGCCGCCTGCGCAGGGCCTTCAGCCGGCTGTCCCGAGTCGCCACGGCAGGCAACCTACCGGCCCGATGCCCGCTGCGCCGGGACCGGGGCAGGCATCCACGGCGGCGGTCGCTCGGGACTGGCATGCTGACACGACGCCGGCTCCGGGGGGGGCGTTGTACGGAGTCCGCGCCATGCGGACCACGAAGGGCGAGGCGGACAGGGGGAGGCTCGGATGGCCCAGCGCGGCATGGACCGGCGGACGTTCCTGGGTAGGAGCGCGGCCGCCGGGGGTGCACTCGTCCTCGGTGGCGCAGCCGCCTCCGGGCTGGCCTCGTGCTCGTCGGGCGCAGGTGGCTCGACCGGGACCACCGCCGGCCCGATCGGCGCGCCGGTGCGCGGCGGATCGCTCACCGTCGGCACCATGGCCGAGGTCGACGGGTTCGTCCCCTCGCAGAGTCGGTGGGACACCAACGGCCTGCTGTACGCCAACACCGTCTACGACCCGCTGATGGCGGTGGCCACCGACGGCTCCATCCAGCCCTATCTGGCGAAGTCACTGACCCCCAACGCCGCCTATGACCGGTGGACGATGACCCTCCGGCCCGGTGTCCTGTTCCACGACGGCTCGGCCCTCACTGCGGCGGTGGTCAAGGCCAACTTCGACGCGCTGCGCTCGTCCGCCCTGACCGGCGGTGCGCTGTCCGGCCTGGGTTCGGTCGCCACGCCCGACGCCATGACCGTCGTCTTCACCCTGACCACCCCGGCCACCGGGTTCGCGGCCGGGCTCACCACCCAGGTCGGCTACATGGTGTCCCAGTCGATGCTCGACAAGACGGCCGGCTCGTCGGGCTCGTCCGTCACGCCGGTCGGGACCGGGCCGTTCGTCTTCGGCGACTGGCAGCCCAACGACCACTTCACCACCGCCCGCAACCCGCACTACTGGCAGCCCGGCCTCCCCCATCTCGACCAGGTCACCTTCCGACCCATCGCGGACACCGTCCAGCGCGAGAACTCCCTGAGGACCGGCACGGTGGACGCCATCATCTCCATCGACCCGCAGACCTACGAGCACTTCCACGGTGCCGCCGGCTACCAGGCGCTCTACGAGACGTCGCCGGTCGTGGGGGTCCCGACCATGGGATTCATGCTGCTGAACTGCGCCCGGCCGCCGACCGACGACCTGCGAATCCGCCAGGCGCTGGCCAAGTCTACCGACCAGCGGGTCATCCAGAAGATCTTCGGGAACGGGTCCGTCCAGGTGGTCGACGGGCTGTTCCTCCCGGACTCTCCGTACTACAGCCCTACCGGGTACCCGACCCACGACCCGACCGGGGCATCGGCCCTGGTCCGGGAGTACGCCGCCCAGCACGGCATGCCGTCGATCCAGCTGAGCACCACACCCGACCCGCGGATCATCCAGCTCATCCAGGTCGTCCAGGAGATGTGGACCCGGGTCGGCGTGCACGCCACCATCTCCGTGGTCCAGCAGGCGGACTCGATCATCGACCTGCTGACGGGCAAGTTCCAGGCCGTCCCCTCGGCTCAGTTCGGGGCGGTCAATCCCGACCTCGACTACCCGTGGCTGAGCACCACCACGGTGCAGCCGATCGGGACCATCGGGCTCAACATGGCCCGCAACGACGACCCGGCGATCGAGGCGGCCCTCTTGACCGGCCGCTCCACACTCGACCACACGGCCCGGATCGACGCCTACCGAACGGTCAACCAGCGACTGGCCGGGGACCTCCCCTACCTGTGGATCGGCCGTGACGTCTTCCCCTTCGCCGCGGTGCGACGGGTCCAGGGGATCAGGCACCGGACGCTGCCCGACGGGGCGTCCGGCTACGCGTACGACGAAGGGGTGTTCTTCCCGGCCGTGCTCTGGCTGGGGGGCTGACCCCCCGGAAGCAGGCGCACGGCCGAGGACGTGCGGGGCCCGGCGAGGGACCGCCTAGGGGAAGACGACGGTCCGGTTGCCGTTGAGCAGCACCCGGTCCTCGAGGTGCCAGCGCAGGCCGCGGGCGAGGACGGCCCGCTCGATGTCACGCCCGAGGGCGATCAGCTGCTCGGGACCCTCGGCGTGGGAGATGCGGGCGGTGTCCTGCTCGATGATCGGCCCGGCGTCCAGGTCGGCCGTGGCGTAGTGGCAGGTGGCGCCGATCAGCTTGACGCCCCGGGCATGGGCCTGGTGGTAGGGGCGGGCACCGATGAAGCTGGGCAGGAAGCTGTGGTGGATGTTGATGATCCGGCCGGGATAGCGCCCGCACACCTCCGGCGGGACGATCTGCATGTAGCGGGCCAGGACCATCACGTCCCCGCTCACCTCCTCGAAGCGGGCGCAGACCTCCTCGAATGCGGCCGACTTGTCCCCGGCCGACACCGGGATGTGGGCGAAGGGGATGCCGGCCGCCTCCACCGGCGGTGCCAGGTCGGTGTGGTTGGAGATGACCAGGGGGATGGCGCAGGGCAGGTCGCCGCTCTTCAACCGGTAGAGCAGATCGGCCAGGCAGTGGTCTTCCCGACTGGCCAGTACGACCACCTGCTTGGGGACGTCGGTGTCGCTCAGCCTCCAGGTGAGGTCGAACTCGTCGGCCAGCGGGGCGAAGCGGGAGGCGAACTCGGCAGGGCCGAAGGGGAGGGACTCGGCCAGGATCTCGATGCGCTGGAAGAAGCGGCCGGTGTCGAGGTCCCCGTGCTGGGCGGCCTCGAGGACCCACCCCCCGAGGTCGGCGATCAACCCGGTGACCCCGGCCACGATGCCGGTCCGGTCGGGACAGGTGATGGTGAGGATCAGTCGGCGCATCCCACCATTGTGCCCGGGCCGCCCGGTGCCCCACGGCGGGACGGTGATCCCGTGGCGCAGGGCACCTCGGGGACCGACCGGACCGAGGAGGTCAGGGCGACCGGAGCGGGCCCCGACCGGCGTCCGCCGCCCGCCTCAGCCGGCCGGCGTCCACCGGAGCCCGTCCGACCTCGGACCTTGTTCGACGTAGTCGCTGCCGCCGACGAGCACCACGGCGGTCCCGGTCCACACGCCGAATGCACCGACCCTCTGGTCGGCGGGGCCCGTCGGCCCGTTGGGGTCCGGAGGGGGATAGGACGGGGCCGGCGGCAGAGCGGTCCAGGTGTTCGTCGCCGGGTCGTAGGCGGCGGCCCCCGGCCCGGGAGCGGGCAGGACCCCGGTGGCCGACCCGCCGATGACGATGAAGAGGTGCCCCGTCCACACAGCGGTCGGAGAGGACTTGGCCCGCAACGGGGACAGCGGCAGTCCGCGCCACCGGTTGGTGGCCGGGTCGTACGCAGCGCCCCGGCCGACGGACGTGAGACCGACCGTGGCCCGGGCCTGCGCACTGGCCCCGGTCTCGCCGCCCCAGATCAGGACCTCGTGGCCCGACCAGGCGGCGCCGGCATAGCCACGGGCGGGAACGGGCGCAACCGGCAGGCGGCGCCACGTGCCGGTCACCGGGTCGAGGATGGCGCCGTCCGCGTAGGCGGTGGTGAAGTCGGTGTCGAGGCCACCCCAGATCACCAGCCGGTCGCCGGTCCAGACCGCGACCGCACCGTGTCGGGGCGTGAGCCCTGACGGGGGCAGCGTGCGCCACCTGGTGGTCGAGGGGTTGTAGGCGAGCACGACCTCACGCCCGGCGGCGTCGGGGGTGGCGGGGGACGACGACCACACGAGCACCTCGGTGCCTGTCCACACCGCGGTCGAGGCGAAGGCGGGCAGGGCCACCGGCATGGGGGCGATCAGGTGCCAGGCGTTGGTGACGGCGTCCCAGGCGGCACCGTCGGTGGCCGGCGAGGCGTCCGAGGCCAGACCGTCCGGACTGGCGAACCCCCCGGCCACGACCATCTCGGTCCCGGTCCATGCCCCGGCTGCGCCCGACCTGAGCGAAAGCGGTGTCGGGGGGAGCTGGTGCCAGGCATCGCCTGCCGGGTCGTAGGCGGCGAGGTCGACCGATCCGGCATCGTCGCAGCAGCCGGCCCGGGGGACGAGGACGTCCGTTCCGGTCCACGCCGCCGGTGTGCCCACCGGATTGGGGCCCTGGGGAACGAGGGCCCACGTCCCGGCATCGGCCGGGACGGTCGTGGTGGTCGCCGGAGCCGTCGTGGAGACGGGACTCCGGGTCGTCGCGGACGGGTGGCTCGCGGTCGTACCACCACACGCTGCTGCCGCCGCCACCAACGCCCCGAGGAGCGCCGCTGTCGCTCGCCTCGACATCACCCCTCCTCCCGACCCTGGTCTCCGAGTCGACCCTAGGAGGTGGCACCTCAGGCCAGTAGGGCCGTTGGTCACCCGGCACCGGCCCGCCGACGCGGGCCGTCGACGGCTCAGTCCCGGGCGAACCCGGCGATGTCGCGAGCGGTGTCCCGGCTGACGTCCGGGCAGGCGATGGTGAAGATCTCACAGCCGTGCACCGTGCCCATCTGCTGGCGGCACCGTGCCGGCACGCCGGCCTCGAGGAGGAGCCGGTAGAAGGCGATGCCCTCGTCGCGCAGCGGGTCGCACTCGTTGACGTTGATGACCACCGGCGGCAGGCCGGCGACGTCGTCGACGGTGGCGAACAGGGGCCAGGCGAGCGGGTCGCCGGCCTCGAACGCCTCGATGCCGTAACCCACGCGTCCCCGGTTGGAGTGGAGGCTCAGCAGGATGCCGTTGTTGTCGGTGGAGGACGGGAGCCGGTCCTGGGGCCACTCGCCGGCGATGTAGGGGCACAGGGCGTAGAGGCCCTTGACCCGGTCGATCCGTCCGTCCCGCAGGAGTGACATGCCGGTGGCCAGGGTCAGGTTGCCGCCGCCGCTCTCGCCCGCGATGACGATCCGGTCCGGGTCGATGCCCAGCTGGTCGGCATGGTCGACGGTCCAGTGGAATCCCGACACGCAGTCGTTCAGCCCGGCCGGAAAGGGTGCCACCTCGGGAACCGACGAGGCCGAGACGGCGTTGCGGAAGTCCACCATCACCACGGCCACGCCGTTGGCGGCGATGAGCTTGCCCCAGCTCCGGTACATGCCGTCGAAGCACGAGAGGTTGGTCATGCCGCCGCCGTGGACGTAGTAGACGCAGGGCAGCACCTCGCCGGTGTCCGGTCGGATCACCTGGAGGTTGATGGTGTTCCCGTCAGGGGTCGACACCGCCTGCTCGGTGTGGATGCGCAGCCCGGCGGACGGTGCGGCCTCCTCGGTGTCGCACAGGTCCATGAACAACGCGAACACCTCGGCACCGGCCAGTGCCTCGGGCGTGTTGGCCTCGGCCAGCACTTCTTCGCGGGTCGCCACGTCGGTCTCGGTGATCGGCGGGATGAAGGCGAGAAGCGCCTTGATCCGGGGGTCGATCCTGGGGTCGCCGGCGACGTCGTGGGCCATGGTGTGCTCCGGTGGTGTGGGCCCGCCGACCGGGCTGGCCGATGAGCGGGGCCGCCGACTATCGGCGGAGCAGGTCCTTGGCGATGTGGGTGACCTGGATCTCGTCGGTGCCGGCGTAGATCTGGAAGACCTTGGCGTCCCGGGCCAGCTGCTCCACCCGGTACTCGGCGGTGTAGCCGTTGCCGCCCATCAGCTGCACGGCCTCCATGGCCACCTCGGTGGCGGCCTGGGCCGAGTAGAGCTTGAGGGCCGAGGCCTCGGCGAGGGTCAGGTCCTTGCCGGCGGCCGACGTCTCGATGTGGCGGAAGACCAGGTTCTCCACGTTGAGGCGGGCGATCTCCATCTTGGCCAGCTTGAGCTGGATGAGCTGGAACTCGCCGATGGGCGTACCCCACAGCACCCTGTCCTTGGCGTACTGGACCGAGAGCTTCAGGCACTCCTCGATGACCCCGAGGGACATGGCGGCAACGCCGGCCCGCTCGGTGACGAAGTTGGACTTGGCCGACTCGCGCCCCGCCCCGCCGCGCTGCTCCTGCTCGCCGAGGAGGTGGTCCTTGCCCACCCGCACGTCGGACAGGAAGAGCTCGCCGGTGGGGGAGGAGTGCAGTCCCATCTTCCTCAGCGGCTTGGACTGCTCGAGGCCGGGGGTGCCGGCGTCGAGGATGAACGTGAGCACCGGACGGTCGCGGATCGGGGTGTCCGAGCCGTCGTCGAGCTTGGAGTAGAGGACGATGGTGTCGGCATAGGGGCCGTTGGTGATCCAGGTCTTCGAGCCGTTGATGACATACTCGTCGCCGTCCCTACGGGCCATCGTGGTCATGCCGCCGAGGGCGTCGGAGCCGGAGTTGGGCTCGGTGATGGCCCAGGCACCGACCTTCTCGGCCGTCAGCAGGTCGAGGCCCCACCGCTCCATCTGGGCCGGGGTGCCGCCCTTCATGATGGTGCCGGCGGCCAGGCCGACGCTCACGCCCATCGAGGTGACGATGCCGGGGCAGTGGCGGCAGAGTTCGATGATCGGGATCAGGGTCATGGCCGCCGCCCCGCCGCCGCCGGCCCGCTCGGCGCGCTCCTCGGCCGACTCGGCGGTGCCGCTGACCTTGCGCTCGAGCTGTTTGGCGAAGCGGTCCCGGGCCATCTGGTCCATGCCGAACGCGGCGTACAGCTTGCGGATGATCTCGTAGGGAGGCATGCCCTCGTGCTCGACGGCATCGATGTTCGGGACCACCTCGGCCTCGATGAACCGGCGGATGGCGTCCCGGACCATGATCTGCTCTTCGGACCACTCGTACATTGCGACCTCCGTCGACGGGCCCGGCTCCTCGGCTGGAACACGTTCTGCCCGGGCCAGAGGCTAATCGCGGAGCGCCTACAGTCGTGGCGTGCGACTGAATCGTAAGTCGGAGGGGACGCCGTTCGAACGATGGGGTGGTCAGCCGTTCTTCGACGCGTTGGTCGAGGAGTTCTACGCGGGGGTCGTCACCGACCCGCTCCTGTTCCCCATGTACCCGGACGACTTGACCGAGGCCAAGGCCCACCTGGCCCTGTTCCTGGGCCAGTACTGGGGCGGGCCGGAGACCTACAACGAGGTGCGGGGCCACCCGCGCCTGCGGGTGCGCCACGCCCCCTTCGTGATCGGGCCGGCCGAGGTCGGGGCGTGGATGCGGCACATGCTCGCCGCCGTCGATGCCATGGACATGGCCCCGAAGGAGCGGGCCGAACTCCTCGACTACCTGTCGATGGCTGCCCGGAGCCTCCAGAACGCCCGCTGACCCCGGTGGCCGACCGGAGTCACGGCCGGCCTACCAGGAGGCGCCGAGGACGGCCCGCATGGCCGCCTCGAACGCTGCATCGTCGAGGGTCGCTCGTGCGCCCAGGACCATGGCCGCATCCTCGCCGACCGGTACCCGCAGCGGGGTGTCCGGGTCCTCGATGGCCTGGCGGATGGCGATCGCCACCGGTTCGGGGCCGGGGCGCCCGGCCGGACCGGTGACCACCTGGTCGGAGTGCTCCCACTGCCTCCACAGCTCGTCGTAGGCGGGATCGCCCTGGGCCCGGGGAGCAGGCAACATGCCGGGCGCGGTGTAGCCGGGCTCGACGATCACCACACGGATCCCGAAGTGGCCCAGCTCGTAGTGCAGCGTCTCGCTGAACGACTCGAGGGCGTACTTCGACGCCGAGTACGCGCCGTCGAGGGGCGTGGCCACCCTGCCCTAGATCGAGCTCACGTTGATGATCACCCCGGACCCGCGGTCGCGCCAGGCCGGGAGCAGCGGCTGGACGACTCGTAGCGCCCCGAAGGCGTTGGTCTCGAAGATCGACTCGATCCGGTCGATCGGGAACGCCTCGAGCGGGCCCCTGGCGTTGCGGGCGGCATTGTTGACCACGGCGTCGAGCTCGCCGGCAGCGTCCAGGGCGCCAGTCACCGACTCCGGGTCGGTGACGTCAAGGGGGAGGCGGAGGGCGACGTCGAG
>Ga0209048_10004151_pt1 | contig 13909 bp, 12 predicted proteins | sample FrelakmetCRP12CR_FD_187146 | JGI IMG/M metagenome (GOLD analysis project Ga0209048, IMG submission 187146) | Freshwater lake sediment microbial communities from the University of Notre Dame, USA, for methane emissions studies - CRP12 CR (SPAdes)... | ecosystem: Environmental > Aquatic >... | reverse complement strand
CCCGCATGGTGGATTTGCGATTGGCCTTGAGCGATTGCTAATGCAGCTTACGGGTGTTCCCAATGTCAGATTGACTACACTGTTCCCACGTGACCTTACGCGACTTACGCCATGAACTTTATGTAAACTAATGAACCTCATTCCATTGCGGAGTTCTGCTAGAATGCTGATCTTTGTTCAACCAGGTCGAACTTCGGTTCGGTTCAATCACCGGTCCGGGCATTTCAAGTGTGTAGAGGCATAGCCGATTCTGATTGGGGTCCTCAAAAACGAGAAACAGGGCCTGGAGCGCGACGAGGATGGGAGAGTGCGGCACATTCAGAGCATCAAGAATGTTTTATCCGTTAACATTTCTTAACTAAAATTCATAATTTGCCACCAGATTACAACTTTATGCACAGATATTTCACTCCTTTAAACTGCTATCATCATGCCATGGCTGGCTGTTTCCTACAATAGTCTACCAATATGCTACTCGAGCTTTAGAGTACATTGTTCCAGATATCAAGATGGCAGTATGTATGTTGTAGTTAGCTCGCATTTGCTAACAGTTCAGTAGTTTGCATCTGTTGGATACGGATATGACGCTCCATCGAAGATCTTTTAGCACGGAGGTAACAACAAACAATGAAACGTATTCTCGTCACACTTTTCTTAGCTCTCAGTATTCTGGCTGGCTCTTTTGCACTGCTACATACATCTCTTACCCTTGCAGCGCCAACAGATAGCCTCTCGGGAACCGAAGGAGCCCAACCGACTACAGTGAATTTGACTACGGAAGGTACACTGGATTGGGTCTATTGGTATAACGTGGGCACCAATATTACTTTTGAACACAAGAGTGTAGCTACTCAATCGATCAGTAACTATACAGCGGTGGGCAAGGGTACTGTCTCCTTTGCAAAGCGAGCCACAAATTTTAAATGGACAGATGGCACACCCAAAGTTAAGGGATTTATGGATAAAGGGCTCTATGTCGCTGGTTTGAACAATGGTTTCCAACTTACAGTACCAGCAGGCACGACCCCTCAAACCCTCAAAGTGTATGTTGGAGTAACGAACGCACAGGGTAAGTTAACCGCGACCTTGAGTGACAATATCGCTTCCCCTTACACTGATTCCTCTCTCAACATCACTTCAGGGACGGAACTTGGGATGTACACTATCACTTACAATGCTGCATCCAGCGGTCAAACACTAACCATTACCTTCATAGTACAGGCTAATCAGCCGAAAGTAACATCCAGGGTAATTTTACAAGCTGCAACGCTTCACTAGCTTGCTCCCAAGGGACGACCAGCACGCAAAAGCCACTGCTATTGCGTGCTGGTCGTCGTGATTCATAATTTGTTAATAATACTCCAACCTGTAATTGTACTTTTTAGTTAAGCTACAATTCCCATCTCAACCCTCTTTCCCCTCTTATCTCAAAATGACCAAAAATCATGAGTCTACTCACCTTGCAAGTATGTACAATGTATGTTATAGTTTTGTATAGAGTTTGCATAATATTTGAAGGAGTAGAGCAATGACCACTCAAGCGACCCTGGAGCCAGCAGGTATGATTTTAGATGAAGTAATAGACAACTCGGCAACTGGAACGAATAATCAACGTGACGAAATGGAAGTAGTTACGAAGTCTCCTGAGCAAGTCGCGCAACAGTTACTGGTAGAGCAAATCCTGCAAGGAGATAAAGATGCATTTGGTGCAATCGTCAATCAGTACAATACATTGATGATGCGCACAGCTTATATGATCATTGGAGATCGTGATATTGCCGCAGACGCTGTACAGGATGCGCTGATTCAGGCATGGCAACATTTGCCTGGATTGCGTGAAGCAGGAGCATTACGTCCCTGGCTAATGCGTATCGTGGTGAATCAATGCATCAGCTACAAGCGAAAAGCAGCACGAACTGCGGCATTTGTTCGCCAATCGCTCGCTGACCAATCAACACAACTTGCTGCCGAGATAGCTGACGATCATAAAGGTCGATTGGAACGCGACTGGGATTTAGCTGAAACTGTGAAAAAATTACCCCCAAAACAACAAGCAGTTATCATGCTCCATTACTACCAGGGAATGACATTACCATCTATGGCTCAGGCGTTGAACATATCAGAAAATACGCTCAAGAAGCGTATTCAGGCCGCGCTCAACAATTTGCGACAAGTGCTGCGTCCTGATGATATAGCCAGTGCTCTCGTTTGATGCAGGGGAATAAACCTTGTATATGCTTCATATGCATGGTATGATCATTACCTGAAAAGCATCTTCACATGTATCATTGGGAAGAAAGGCTCCAGGTATCTGCAATGGAAACCTTACCCAAACAGCCAAAGCAAATGAAAGCAGAACCTCAAGGCGTTTCAGCTGCTAGACATCGGATTAAGGAATCGTTATTTGCTCCTGAAGAGCCTACGATCTCAAGCATTGGCGAATTTCTCCTCCCATACCTGCTTGGAGCAATGCAAGCATGCTGGATTGCGGCAATACTGATTGGTCTGGCAAGTACAGGCCTTTTTGTATCACCTGCAGCGTTGATACCACTTTGGGCGCCATTTATCCTCATTCCTGGCTCACTTTTCCTGTTTCATTATCTGGGTGTGAGACCATCAAAAAATCCTACAGGTGATAGCGCAGCAGGTGTAAAAATCGTCTTACCCGAAACGTCCTTATTTCTCATTCTGCTTGTGGTAGTATCATTGTTCTTTGTCTGGTTGAATCTATATAGCCAGACAGCATTTATCATTGACCCAAGATGGGTGCTAACATTATTCAGTGATGTTCTATACCTTAATGGCACTTTCTACGAAGCGGTCTGCATTATCGGGCTAACATTCCTGCTTGGATGGATGGGTATACGCCTCATAAATCGAAACGTTGAGCCTTCTGACGTATTTCACGCTTTGTGCCTGGGATTAGGTGTCTTCATTGTAGTGATTGTTCTGCGAACAGGGCAAGCGAGGCAAGGCGAAGTTGTACATTATGATCTTGTCCTGCTCCTACTGATACCGCTCTTTCTTTTTCTCTCTCTCATGGCTCATGCTCTGGCGCGGGTGGTCTTTATACGGAAGTCACATCCAACAGGCTTGCAGGGAAGCATCGTCGCGCAAGAACGCGCAATTATTCTGCTGATAGGATTGCTGGGACTGGCTTTTCTCCTCCTGGCTGTATTGATTGGTGGCACTACTAACTCTGTGCTCGTAACAAGCCTTGAACATGTCTTAGCGGTAGTTGGAGTGCTGTACAGCTGGTTGGTTGAAATAGTAGCAGCGATAATAGTCATATTAGTCACACCGATCTTCTGGCTGCTTTCATTCTTACATCCATCAACATCCAACCGATTGCCAAAGTTAAACAGATTTCATCCGCCGCAATCTACAGCCAATCCCGCTATAAGTATAATGCAGGAAGCGTTTGCTCATACAATTATTCCAATTCTGAGTATTGTTATACCCATACTTTTCGTAGCGTTTATAGTACTTCTTATTCGTTGGAATCTGCGTCGACGGTCGCGAGTGCGCAAACGTGTAAACAGGCGCAACCAGGATGTGCATGAAAGCCTGTGGTCCTGGTCTCTCTTTTGGACGCAACTCAGATCAATCATCCTTGTACTCTTTGCCCGCTTCATCCATCGCGATGTGACAACAGAAGATGGTGTGGTCAAAATAGAGGAAATAAAAGGTGAGCCTGCTGCCAGGAGTATACGTGAGATCTACCGCGCATTTTTACAGAAAGCAACCAGATATGGTTATCCGCGTAGGAAATTTGAGACCCCGTACGAGTTCAAGCAGCGATTAGACGAAAAGGTCCCTCTTACTGAACCACAATTGGAGCTGATTACGGAGGCCTATGTCTTTACACGCTATGGTAACGAGGTTCCAGATGAAGCTCATTTAGCACAAATACGCACGAATTGGATTGAACTCGATCGCAAATGGACTTAACATCGAATGACTTCCCCGCTGACCACTCGGTATTGATGTGCCCTGGTTAGGATCTCTTCCGGAAAACTTGCGAAATCAGTAGCAGTTATCAGCACTTGCTCATGTCTAAGCACCTCGCGTAGCAAATACTCTCTGCGTGAGAAATCTAATTCACTAAAGACATCATCAAGCAGCAGGATTGGTTCCTCTCCAGTAACAGTGCGCATGAAAGCTAGCTCTCCTAGTTTAGAGGCCAGTGCTACTGTTCGCTGCTGACCACGTGATCCATATGTAAGCATATTGATGCCATTTACCAGAAACTCGAGATCGTCACGATGCGGTCCTAATAAACACACACCCTGGCGAATCTCTTTGCGCCTTGCGTCGAGTAGTTGCGTGCGATAATTTTGCAGGATTTCCATAGTATCCCAGGTGGGCTCGAAAACAAATGACGGGCGATAGATGATCGTGAGATGTTCTCGTCCTCCACTGATTATTGCCTGTAATTCATCCACATGCTGATTCAGTGAATCCACCATACGACGGCGCTCAAAGGTAATCATAGTTGCCAGTTCGGTCAATTTTTCGTCCAGAAAATCCAGCATTCGTGGATCTTCCTGATTTTCACGGATGCGCTTGAGCAATGCAGATCGCTGTGTAACGATTTTGCGATACTTCTGTAGAGCCTGGCAGTAGTGAGGCTGCATCTGGCAAAGCCCTCGGTCAAGGAACCTACGTCTCTCTTCTGGAGAGCCATCAACCAGGCTCAAATCGTTTGGTGAGAACAGTACAACAATCACCTGCCCAATGAGATCGATAGCTTTTTTAGGGACTCCATTGATTTTTATACGCTTGCGTTGCCGGTCATGTGGAGGGATAAATTGAAGCTCCTTTTCGGCTGAAGAACCCTTTTCTTGCAAGGTTGGATCGAAAATCACGATCTCGATGTTCATATCTTCATTGTGCCGCTCAACTGCAGCAACAATACGTGTAACGTGCTCGGGTGCATTCCAGTTCACTATTTCACGATCAGAAGAGGCATGGAAGGAGTTGGATGTAGCGAGCATTGCTACGGCTTCAAGAAGATTAGTTTTCCCCTGGGCATTCTCACCCTGAAAAAGAAACAGACCCGGCCCTAAAGTCAGGTCGAGTTCGTCGTAGTTACGAAAGTCTTTCAGCGAAAGGTGAGAAAGGTGCATTTATATGTCCATAGAGAAGAGATTTTTGGGGAAGCTCCTATTCTTCCGGCAAGGTGACTTACGCCACCCTGCCACTAAATTTACCGGTTGATATGCATTGGCATGATCACATACGTATAGTCGTCAGCTCCAACAGGTCTGATCACGCCTGGTTTTGTCGCTGCATTGGCCTCAAGAGCTACCTCGGGTGTACCAATAATGGTCAACACATCCGCAAGATATTTCACATTAAAGATGATTTGCAATTCAGGCCCATCAACTGCGGCATTGATAGTACTCGTATTATCGCCCAGGTCTTCAGCAGTCGCCTCGACAGTAATCGAGCCGGGTTCCAATCCATCATTTTCGCCAGCATTGATTTTGACACGCGTGATATTAGAACTATCACGGGCAAACAGCGCGGCACGCTTGATAGCCTCAGCGAATTGTTTTGTCTCGACAACTGCTCGTGTCGTATGTTCTTTAGGTATTATTTGGCGGAAGTTAGGAAAGGTGCCATCGATCAAGCGCGAGACAAGATCAAGGTTCTGCGTATGGAAGAGCACCTGGCTGCGATTAGGCGTCACAATCATTTCTACGACACCCTCTGATGGCAGGATGCGCGCAAGCTCAGTCAAAGTACGGGCTGGTATGAGGATGTCGCCGCGAGGATGATCGTCACCCGGCAAGGCTGCTACGCGCACTGCAAGACGGAATGCATCAGCAGCAGCAAAGGTAATTTTCTCACCACCAACCTGCACCAGGACGCCAGTTAAGACAGGTCGCGAATCATCGTCCGCCGCGGCAAAAGCAACTTCCGCAATCATCTCTTTGAGTAGGGTTGCATCGAGTACGACAGGAGGCTCTCCATCTTCGGCATTAGGAATAAGCGGGAATTCGGATGCATCCATGCCCTTGATGTTTGCATTGCTGCCCAGGCTCTTCACATTCAAGGTATTGCTATCTTCAACTATTGCCATTTCAACGGGTGCCTGTGGCAAGCTACTGATAAAATCGGTGAGCAATTTTGCGGGAACAGTTGTTGTTCCTTCTTTTTCGATCTGCGCATCGACCCAGCAATTAATGCCAATTTCCAAATTGGTAGCGGATAACTTCAGACGGCCATGATCGGTAGTCAGTAAAATATTAGATAGAATCGGGAGCGTGCTTCGACTCGAGACGGCGTGGCTGACTGCCAATAGCCCGCGACTCAGATCTTGCTGCTTACATGTAATTTTCACAGTGTTCTTCCTCCAGGGGACAACCAAAAGCACGAAAAAGTTCCTGGTTAGTATACAGGATTCTATTAGAGAGAACAAGCTTTGCAGTACAAATTCGTTGTTCGACGTATTCCGACGAGAGAAGTGGAAGGTGTGCAAATGACTATCGAGGCATTAGTAGCTACTTGTTTCTTTAGACTATATCCTCTGAGAACGCCACATCCTCGTAGGCAGAAGCTATGGGGAAACGAAAGTTGAGACTTTTCAGTTCTACCTCGTCACCCGATCTGAATGGATGGGATGTCCACAGATTCTCCGTCTGGCGTCTGTAGAGATCGATAGCTTGTAGTTGCGTGTCTACTAACACATACTCCAGGAGTGTTGTACATACACGATAGTAGTCAAATTTTCTGCCTCGATCATAGGCTTCAGTGCTGGCAGAAAGCACCTCAAACACTATGCAGGGATACTGAATAATATCACTATCGCCACGTTCCTGATCACGTGGATCGCAACTTACTGAGATGTCTGGATAGACATAGCGTGTTGCAGAAATACTCATACGCATATTTGAATTGTAGATCATGCAGGACTTGCCGCGCAATAAACTATTGAGAGCAACAATAAGATTAACGCTAATACGGGAATGGTTGACAGTACCGCCAGCTAACATGGTAACGATACCATCAATGAACTCATAGCGCGCATCCAGGCTATTGTGGTCAAAAGCCAGGTACTCTTCTACACTCATATAGAGCCTATGAGGATCTGCAGCCATCTTGTACATACTCCCATCAGTGAGCGATCTTCTTTGTTTATTTTCGCACAAACCGGATATAAATGCTACTTTGTAACTTCTAATATCTTCAGTACCTGTTAATACTGGAGGTTCATAGGTTACGTAAGGCGATAGTAAACTTTAGTGTTGCAAATCTATACCTTACCGTCGTCTTCCCCCAACAACGGAGGTGCTTTATATAGCCTCGCTGGCGTCTCCGAAAGGTGTATAGGCGATCCCGATAGCTTAATGCTTCCAGCAGTAGGATGATCGCACTCCCACACAAATTCTCTAGCCTGAATATGTGGATCATGAAAGATCTGACTGACAGTATTGATTGGCCCGCAGGGTATCCCTGCTGCACGCAACTCGGGTAACCATTCCTCTGTCGAGCGGTGCAGGAACTCTTCCTGTAAAGCAGGCACAAGCTGTTCGCGGTTACGAACTCGTTGGGGATTCGTAGCAAAGCTGGGATCTTTCGCCAGGTCCTCGCGCCCTAATAATTGGCAAAGTGCCTGGTAAAGACGATCATTGCCACACGAAACGACAACGTATCCGTCCTGTGTGCGAAAAGCCTGGTACGGTACAATGTTTGGATGACCGTTGCCAAGGCGCGGAGCCTCTTCACCAGAAATCAGGTAGTTCGAAGCAACATTGCTTAAAAGCGAAGTTGTAGTCTCAAGCAGCGAGATATCGATATGCTGACCTTTCCCGGTGCGATCACGTACCCGCAAAGCTGCCAGAATAGATATGCAGGCGTATATACCCGCAGAGACATCTCCCACAGGCGAGCCTACGCGCTGAGGATCACCATCGATCTCTCCAGTCACCGACATAAGGCCAGATTCGGCCTGCGCAACAAAATCATATCCAGGACGTAATGCGTAGGGACCAGTTTGGCCATAGCCACTAATCGAGCAGTAGATTAATCCAGGATTGATAGCTCGCAGGGCTTCGTAGCCTAACCCCTGGCGTTCAAGTGCCCCGGGGCGAAAATTTTCGACCAGCACCGTCGCTGTACTCAAAAGTTTCAGAAGCCGTTCTTTTCCCTCTATTGTGCTGAAATCGATCAGGATGCTCTGTTTGTTACGATTTAGCCCCAGATAGTAAGCGCTCTCGCCAGCAATATAGGGAGGGCCGAAGTGGCGTGTATCGTCACCCTTCCCAGGTTGCTCAACCTTAATCACAGTCGCGCCCAGGTCGCCCAGTATCATTGTACAGTGTGGTCCTGCCAGCACGCGCGAGAGATCAATAACTACGACATCCGAGAGAACAGCTTCCATGAAACCTCCTGTTGGTATTGTCACTTGAATACGTTGAATATATCACAAAAGACAACCCAAAATCGGTATCTCGGCTATGCTGATTCAGCTACAAGACCCCGCAATTGAGCAACAATCGAAACGATATCCCCATTCAGATAAATACCTGGCACTCGCTTAATGAATTCTTTATGAACCTCAAACGCATGACCGCCAAAAGCAAATAGAGGGCGTGGCGATGGTAACTCCTGCACTTTATTAGCCAGCTCAATCAAAGCATCCAGATAGTTGGGAAGAGTCAGTGAGACACAAATAAGATTGGTGCTCAATTCACTGATAGTATCTAAAAGCCCCGAAGTTTCTATACTCTGTCCCAGAAAAACGACATGCATACCGGCACGACGTAAAATGAGTGCTAACATCAAAGGTGCCAGTTCATGTGCTTCCCCTGGCGCGCAACAAACGATTACCAATGGGCCTGTGTCAACATCAGGTGTCACATGAAACAGATTGCTTAATATTCCACGAAAAAAAGTACTCGCAAAGTGTTCAACAGAAACGCTAATTTTTCCCTGCTCCCAAAGCAGCCCAATATCCCATAAAGTTGGAGTGATTAATTTAACACAGACTTGCTCGACTGAGTAAATAGCCAGCATCGATGCCACAAGGTTTTCAGCTGTCGATTCATTCAGCGCTTTGAATGCCTCTAAGAGACGCATTTTCGTAGTATGCATGTCATGGATTGCCGGAGACGTGTCTTGCTTCTTTTCGATGCCGATCTGAGCTTTTTCCTCTGCACTGCTATCGATTGATTGCCGGGTTTGTCCATTTCCAGGTGAGATTGGGAACCCCACCTGGAAAGCTGTACTCTCTCCCTCCCGAAGAAAATCTTGTTGCAGATCAGATGCTCTACGTTCCTCATCAATATGGCGGAAGAGAGCGATTGCTTGACTGATTGACATACCGCTATCGACGCGTTCTTTCAGCCAGCGAATCACCATTATATCTCGTTCTGAATAACGGCGATAAGAATTATCAGCGCGTCCAGGCAAAAGAAACGTATAGCGGCGCTCCCATGCGCGTAGAGTGGGAGCAGGTATTCCCGTCTGCTGAACCACTGCTTTAGTGTTATAGAGAGGGAAATCAGAATAACGTTTCAACTCTGGAAACGTGATACGTTCCTCACGCACAGTCATTTACTCCCCCTGCCATTTTGGCTTTTCGAACTTCATTCAAGCTCCTACTTATGTATGTGCAACTATAGCAGAGCATGTAAGGATTGTCCATAGTTTGCATAGTATTTGCAAGACTTTAAACTTGCCCTTGTACATAGTTCCCTTGATTGGCAACTTTTCAGCAGGGGGTTCCAAGGGGCCTTGCCGGCTCCCTGGCAGGGTGTCCCCGCCCATTATCCCCTCTCTCCCCGACACTTTTTGGGAGTGCAGAGGACAGATACCCTACCCAAGAAAAAGGAACCTGAATTGTTTAATATGAGATGCAGATAACTAGAAAAATGGGTAGTATGAACTGAACACTCCTTGCTGATCGATCTGGCTTAGTATAAAATAAACGCCAGAGAAGGAGGATATGAAATGTTTTGTTCAAAATGTGGCACACATGTACAAGATGGAGACCACTTTTGTAACAACTGTGGGGCTTCTCTCCTGATCTCCGGAGGTCTTATTCAACAACCCTCGATACAAATGCCATCTGTAGCCCCATCACTCTCAATACCGCCTGCACCAAAAACACCTCGTGTTTCTTCTTCCAATAAACCTGAGGACCCTTACAAAGACCAGATACAACTACTCAAATTACATATTCGAGAATTGAAACTGGATCTAAAACAGATTACGACCTATATGGCCAACACTCGCTCGCAATATTATGAAACTGCAGCTTTTGTACCAAGAGGTTTGCTTCGAATGGGCGATAAAATGCTTGAGGATTTCCGACTCCTGGGACCCCAGCAGCAGAAACAACAATTGCAGCAACAGATCATGCAGTTTGAGAGACAGTTATTGGGTCTACAGCAGGCCCAGGCTCAATGGAAAGCGCAACAAGAAACAAATTCTTGACATTCACTCTTAACTGGGGGTGCAGAGGGCAAAGCCCTTTGCCGGGTGCGAGGGTGTCCCTCGCTTTCATTTTTTTATCTTATGGACCGCAGGCCCATGAATAGAGTTATGAGTGGATCTCAGACAAATTCCCCTTGACAAGCGCTTAAAACGTTGCTATCATAACCGTGCTACAGTATGCCCACAAGAGCAAGACTTACGACACTCATGTGGTCACATTCCCTCTAAAACAATAATAAAGGGAATCCGCTCCGCAAAATCGAAAAATGAGACTCTTACATGAGCATTTGATTGCTCTAGCCAGGCATAAACTCCTCTTCTAATGTTTACTAAATACACAAGAATGAGTTATTTCTGGAAAACGGAACAGTGCGAAAGGCTCTCCACCCATGCCTTCCACGTATCCATTCGAGTCTGACTCAGCGCGGGGATGGGAAAGGAGAATGACAAAAGTCATGTTTGCAGTAATTAAAAGTGGTGGAAGACAATACAAGGTTTCCGTCGGTCAGACGCTTGAGGTCAACCGACTTCCGGTTGAAGTCGGTGAGCAGGTTCATTTTAATGAAGTATTGCTGATCTCAGATGCCAACAATACTATGGTTGGCACACCTCTTGTGGATAATGCTACAGTGCTGGCAACTGCCACAAAGCAAGGTCGCGGCGAAAAGTTGATTGTTTTCAGGTACAAACCTAAGAAGCGTATTCGTCATCGCAAGGGACATCGTCAGGAACTCACTATTCTTACAATCGACGATATTGTTGCCGGCGGCAAGAGCTTGATTACAGGCGCGGCTCCCGAGTCCAGGAAAGAAGAGGAAGAGGTGCTTCCAGTCACATCTGAGGCAGAAGTTCCTGTTGAGAGCACGGGGCTAGAAGCAGCTACAGATGAAGTGAGCGAGACTGCGGAGTCTGATGAAGAAGAAGATAAAAAGCCTTCTCGCCGGCGCCGCACGAAGAAAACCGAGGAGTCTGAAAGCGAGGTAGAGGAATAAACCATGGCACATAAGAAAGGTATGGGCAGCTCCCGCAATGGTCGGGATAGCAAGCCCAAAATGTTGGGTGTGAAACGTTATGATGGTCAGCTAGTTACTGCTGGCAGCATCATTGTCCGCCAGCGTGGAACGAAGATTAAACCTGGAGATAACGTTGGCGTAGGTCGTGACCATACGTTGTTCGCTCTGATCGATGGCTATGTCAAATTTGGACACCATTCGCGTGAACACCGATGTGTCAACATCTACACCGAATTCGCCGACCGCCCTTCGCTGCCTCCTAAAGGAAAGCAACCTGCAGGCGCTGCTCAAGTCCAGGCTTAATTCTATTAATAGACAAACAAAAAGCCGTCGTGAACAATCTACAGTTCACGACGGCTTTTTGTTTGTCTATTGATGAGACGCTGCTACTTGTTGTGATGGTTGTGCTGGTGCAGACATGTTTACCGTCAGCATCGATTTCACTGCTGCATCTGAAAGCGTCTTATTTGTCTGTGGGTCAAATACCACATCATCTCGCTTACAGTAATAATGACGCCGCCAATTTTCCATAGCCTCATCCCAGACAGGTAGATATTGCAGTGATTGGTTATCACCTTTTACAACGCGCTGGAAAGCGAGAAAGGAAAGTACCAGTGCTGTAACAATCCCGGCGATAACAAGCGCAGCCAGCGCAATTTGTAATGGCTGAGGCCAGCTTCCATACCCACCCACGGTAGCGAATGTCAGAATGATAAATGAGCCTACAAAAACTATTGCCAGGCCCACAACTATGGACTTCATCATTCCCACTTTTGCTACAGGCATAGGCGGCGGAGCGAATCGTTGTTCGGTCCCTGTTTCATAAGCCACTTGCAGCGGCATTACTTGATCTGTCTGCTGGCATATGGGGCAGGGTGATGATACCTTGTGTTGAGAAGATGCCATAAGTGAAACAACCTCCTTGCTCGAGAGTTGACGAGCTATAAATATATTACCCAAAGCATATCACGTTGTTACCCAATCGACAATGCCGTAACTCTACTTCTATTATAGTATATCTGATCTTCATTTCAAAATGTTTGACACGTACAACTCTTGTCGCTACACTACTAAAAGCAGGCTTAACTATTCATCATGGGGTTCTAAGAGGCCAGTAAGGCCCCTTGGCGGGGTGCGGGGCCGCGCATCTGGGGGATGCAATAGCGGGTTCCCGCCAATCTCCCCAACGGCCGCCGGAGGCGGCAAGAGAAAGAAAGCCTGTATCTATAGAGGCAGACATGATATAGAGAGGACGAGGCATGACGGCATCTACAGCAATCACCATCCTGGGGCTAGGACCAGGCCGCTGGGAAGATCTTACAATACAGGCACGCGCAATATTAGAAAAGGCAGCAACAGACCAAAAAACAGTCTTTTTTCGCACGCTCATTCATCCAATAATAGAACCACTCAAACACGAAATGCCCGACCTCCACATAACATCCTTCGACTCTTTTTATGATGAAGCAACGAATTGGGACACACTCTACCAACGCATAGCACAAGAAATATGCACGCAGGCAGAACAACATTCTCCAGTCCTTTATGCTGTGCCAGGCCATCCGCTGATTGGCGAGGCTTCTGTGCAACTCATCTTGCAGCAAGCTCGCGAGCGTGGCCTGAGTATCGGTATTGTTGCAGGCCTTTCCTTTCTGGAGCCGGTGTATACAGCTCTGGAGCTTGATCCCCTCACCTCAGGCATGCAGTTGATTGATGCGACAGACCTTGCTGTGCTGAGTTCCGACGAGATTGCAGGGAAAGTCATACCTACAATTCCACTGTTAGTAGCGCATATCTACCACCGGCGACATGCAAGCGCCGTAAAACTGGCCCTGGGCGAATGTTATCCGGATGAATGGCCTGTAAAGCTGGTGTGCTCAACTGGTCTCACTGACAGCGAAACGGTCGGAGCACAGGGCGGGGACAAGCCCCGCCCTTATATGACGACTGGCGAAACGGTTATTGAGATGCCTTTATATGAAATCGACCGTAATAGTCTTGCCAATCATTTCAATACGCTGTATGTTCCGCCACTTGAAGCATTGGACGCACTACGGATTCCCGAAACATTGCGCTACATTACAATGCGATTGCGCAGGGATCCTGATGGTTGCCCGTGGGATCGCGAACAAACCCACCAGTCATTGACGCGCTACGTTATCGAAGAAACCTATGAAGTGGTGGAAGCGCTGGAGGAGAACGATCTGGAGAAATTGGCCGAGGAGCTTGGCGACCTCTTACTCCAGGTGTATCTACACGCTGAAATTGCGCGACAGGATGGCGATTTTAACATCGGGGACGTGTTCGAGCATGTAAGCGCCAAACTGATTCGCCGTCATCCCCATGTCTTTGGTCAGATCGAAGTAGAAAATGCCGGGCAAGTCGTGCAGAATTGGGAAGAAATTAAGCGACAGGAACGCATCGCAGCGGGCAAAGATGTACAGTCAGAG
>Ga0209048_10004150_pt1 | contig 13910 bp, 10 predicted proteins | sample FrelakmetCRP12CR_FD_187146 | JGI IMG/M metagenome (GOLD analysis project Ga0209048, IMG submission 187146) | Freshwater lake sediment microbial communities from the University of Notre Dame, USA, for methane emissions studies - CRP12 CR (SPAdes)... | ecosystem: Environmental > Aquatic >... | reverse complement strand
CGGCCTCGGTGGTGCCCCCGTCGCCGCTGAAGACGAGCTCGCTGTCGAGCTTCAGGACCCACAGCGCCAGCGACGATTGCAGGTTCGCCACCGCCTAGGTGCGCAGCCCGAGTTCTGCGCCCTTGCTGCGCGCCAGTGGCGTCGCCGGTGCCACCGGCTCGCCGCTGACGGGGTCGACCTTGATCGTCACGCCGCGGGCGTCGTTGCTGTGAAAGCCGTAGCCCGCGTTGACGAAATACTCGGTGCGCGCCCACGGGCGGAACGCGAGCGAGAGCTTGGGCGACCAGATGCCGGCGCTCACGTTGCCCGAATTGACGGGGTTGCTCAGCGCGGTCACGTCGAAGCGGTAGGCGTCGTAGCGCAGGCCGGCGACGGAGCGAAACCACGGCGCCCACCGGGTGTCGTTCTGCGCGTACAGGCCTAGGCTGCCCTCGACCACATCGTCTTCGCGAACGGTCGACAAGCGCTCGCGCTGGCGCGTGGCGTGGATCCCGACCGGAGCGATGCGGTCCTGCCGGAACTCGAAGCCGAGCGTGTTGTCGCTCGCTTGGCCGAACAATTCGAGCGCGCGGTTCCACGCACCGTTCCAGCCGAACACGTTGCGGTTGTCGGCCTGCTCGAACTGGTCTCCGTTGACGGGGTCGTTCAGGAAGTAGGTGAAGTCGGAGAACAGGTTCAAGCGGTACCGGAACCAGTACGCTGTCGTCTGCAACTGCGCGCCGGCGAGCGGCGCGGCGCAGTCGAGCGAGACGCTGCTGCGCTGCGAGGCGCCGCCGTCGCTGGCGTTGAGCGTGCCGAAGCGCCCGATCAGGCCCTCGTTGATCGCGCGCTGCGCGACCTGGTCGGTCGAGTTCCAGTTGCCGGCATAGGCCATCGCCGTCAGTGCGAGCTGGCCGTCGCCGAGCGGGACCGCGTGGCGCAGCAGGCCGCTGGCCTTGCGATAGTTCTCGGGCACCTGCCACGGGCCGTCGCTGTGCATCAGTTCGAGGCCGTAGGTCAGCTGGCCGTCGCCCAGCTTCGGCGACCCGGCGATCAGGCCGCGCTCGTAGCCGTAGTCGCCCATGGTGGCGAGCGCGAGGTTCTCCTTCAGGCCCGAAGTCAGGTGCATGTTGGCGCCGCCCGCGGAGCCGAAATCACCGACGCTCGCGTAGTACGGCCCCTTGAAATAGTCGACGTTGCCGACGAGTTCGGGAATGATGAAGTTGAGGTCGGCGTAGCCCTGGCCGTGCGCGTGCGTGCGCACGTTCACCGGCATGCCGGCGAAGCGCGTCGCGAAATCGGTGCCGTGGTCGAGGTTGAAGCCGCGCAGGAAATACTGGTTGGCCTTGCCGCTGCCGCTGTGCTGCGTCGCTACGAGGCCGGGCACGTACTCCAGCACCTGGCCGGGACGCAACAGCGGCCGCTCCTCGATCAGTTGCTGGCCGAACACGCCCTGGCTCGCCGCGTCCGAGCTGCCGACGCTGTTGTCGTAGTGGCCGCTGACCTCGACCGTGTCGAGCTGGACCGCAGCCAAGGTCGTCTCGGCCGAGGCAAGCTCGGCGCCGAGCACGGTCGTCGACACGGCCAGGGCTCGGCGCAACCCGTTTCGCACCGGCGGCAATCGCAGCATCACGCTCTCCGCTATGAAGACCTTGCCAAAGGGTGAGACAAATGCGCAAGCGACTACATGCCGGATGCATTCAGTTCCTCCCGATCGAGTTGGCCCGCTTATGTAAGAAGAGCTTAGTACTTGTTCTTACCATGGGCCTAGAGCCGGCTGCGCCGACGTGCCGTATCGATCAGCGGTCACGCCGTCGGCGCAAACCGCACCACCACGCGCAGCCCGCCGAGCAGTGAATCGCCGAGCGTGACCTTGGCGCCGTGGCGAGCGGCGACGCTCCTCACAATCGCCAGGCCCAGGCCGCTGCCCTGCGCCGCTTCGCCCACGCCGTCGGCATCGCGGCGGTAGAAGCGGTCGAACACGCGCTCGCGCTCGGCGGCCGGGATGCCGGGGCCGGCGTCGTCGACCCACAGCGTCGGCGCACCGTCGTCGAGGCCGACGCGAACCTGTACCCGCGTGCCGGTCGGCGCGTAGCGCACCGCGTTGTCGGCCAGGTTGCGCACCAGCGCCGCCAGTGCCGATCTCTCGCCGTCGATCTGCACGCCGTCGTCGGCGTCCAGCTCGAACTCGATGCCGCGTGAATCGGCGTAGGGCACGGTGTCGGCCACCGCCTGGCGCACGAGTTCGGCCAGGGCGATCGTCTCGCGGCTCGCCACCGGCGTGCCGGGCTCGCTGCGCGCGAGCGTCAGCAACTGTTCGACCAGCCGCACTGCGCGCTCGACGCCGGCCGACAGGGTGTTGAGCGCCGCCGCGCGCGCCGCCTCGTCGGGCGACCGCCGCAAGGCGCCGATCTGCAGGCGCAGCGCGGTCAGCGGCGAGCGCAGTTCGTGCGCGGCGTCGGCGACGAAGGCGCGCTGCGCGCCGAAAGCGCTGGCCAGGCGCTGCAGCAGCGCATTGAGTGCCTGTACCAGCGGCGTCACCTCGTCGGGCAGGCCTTGCAGCGACAGCGGCGCGAGCGATTCGGCGTCGCGCGTGCGCACGCTGCTGGCGACGCGCTGCAGGGGCCTGAAGGCGAGCGCGACCAGCCACCACACGGCGGCAGCCATCAGCGGCGCCACGGCGAGCAGCGGCAGCACGCTGCGCAGCGCCGCCTCGGCCGCGAGGCGCTGGCGAATCTGCGCCGGCTGCGCAACCTGGATCACGCGGTCCGGCGTGGCGACGCTGAAGGCGCGCCAGGTCTTGCCCTGCACGGCGACGTCGGCGAAGCCGAGCACCGCCTGCGCCGGCAGCTCGCTGTGCGCGCGCGAGGCGTAGATCGCACGTCCGTCGACGGTCCAGATCTGGACCACGAAATCGAAGTCGGCATCGGCCAACGCACCCGCCTGCGCCGGTGCGATCTCGCCCTGGTCGCGCAGCGAGAGCGCCATCTGCCGCAACTGATAGTCGAACAGCGCCTCGGTCTCGCGCAGCACGTTGCGGTACGCGCCGAGACCCATCACCAGCGCACCGAACGCGAGCGTGGCGAGGATCCACGCGAGCAGCCGGGCGCGGATGGAAGTCATGCCGCGCCGCCCTGCGGGCCGCCGCGACCGCTGATGTAGTAGCCGACACCACGCACGTTGCGGATCGTGTCGGCACCCAACTTGCGCCGCAATTGGTGGATGTAGACGGACACCGCGTTGCTCTCGATCTCTTCGCCCCAGCCGTACAGCCGGTCTTCGAGCTGCGCACGCGACAGGATTGCGCCGGGACGCGCCAGCAGCGCTTCGAGCACCGCGAACTCGCGCGCCGACAGCGCGACCGGCTCACCGTGCAGAGAGACCTGGCGCGTCGCCGGATCAAGCCGCAGTCCGGCGTGTTCGAGCACCGGCTCACCGCGCCCGGCGTGGCGGCGCAGCACGGCGCGCATGCGTGCGTTCAGTTCGTCGATCTCGAACGGTTTGACGAGGTAGTCGTCGGCTCCGGCGTCCAGACCGGCCACGCGGTCGCCGAGCCCGTCGCGCGCAGTGAGCACGATCACCGGCGTCGCGTCCTTGCGCTCGCGCAGCGCGCGCAGCACGTCGAGCCCGCCGCCCCATTGCTGCGCATTGGGCAGGCCGAGGTCGAGCAGCACCAGGTCGAAGCGCTCCGACGCGAGCGTGGCGTTCGCGGCCCGCGCGTCGTAGACCCAGTCGACCGCATAGCCCTCGTCGCGCAGCGCCTGGCGCAGGCTGTCGCCGATCATGCGGTCGTCTTCGACGAGCAGCAGTCGCATGGTGTCGCGTCGCTCCGGAGGGTGGCTATTGCACGAGGATAGCCAGACCGTTCAGGGTCGGCTCGCGACGCCGAACGAGAAAGCCAGCGTGAGGTCCACCACGGTGCTGTCGAGCGGACCGCTGGCGGCCTTGACCTTGCCCGCACCCAGCCGAAGCGACAGCGAGCGCGTGAGGTCGTAGCCGATGTACGCCATCGGCTGCACGATCGCCCCGCCGCCGGTATCGACGCCGCCGCCGCCGGCCGCGCCGGCGAGGAACTCCGCCCCCACCAGCAGCCGCTCGCCGAGGTGCGTCTGCGCGCCCGCGCCGACCAGCCCGACCGAGAACGCGCCGGCATTGCCGGCAAAGGCGCTGTGCACCTGCCCGGTCAGATAGAACGACGGGCTGACGAAGCGGTTGAACTTGAAGGTCACGTTGTCCAGGCTTTGAGGCGGGCCGTTCTTGCGCGCCGCAAGCTGGTAGGTCTCGACGCCGCCCGAGAATTCCTCGTGCGTGAACTGCGTCGGCTGGCCCTGCGGGTGGTCGAGGTCCCAACGCAGCGCGAGCGAGGCGAACGGCGCGCTGAAGCTGCCCTGGGGCGCTTTCGCCCAGCCGCCCTCGAGGTTCAGGCTCACGTTGCGCGACAGCCGCAACGCGGCGTCAAGCGCCGCCTTGCCGAGCAGGCCGCCGCCGACCGGAAGATTGCCGCCACCACCCATGCCGAGCGCGACGCGCCCGCCGAGCGTGAAGCGATCCGGCACCAGAGCCCACTCGGCGCCGAGCGTGCCGAGGAACTCCGCATAGCCGGCAGCACCGCCGCTGGCGGCGCCGCTGGCCTCGAGCCCGCCGTAGAAGTTCGGCGTGTAGAACCTGTCGGCGCGGGTGCCGACGTAGCCGATCTGCGAAGCGAGCGGCGCGCCGCTGACACCCAGCGTGCCCGTTCCCGGGCGGTAGGCGCCAGCGACGGCGAGGATGCGGTCGAAACCGACGCCGGTTCGCCCACTGCCGCCGTACGGCTCGGGCGTGCGCCCCGATGGCAGATAGGTGAACTCCGTGTTCATGCCGAACACCAGGCCGAACTGCGTGCTGTCGATCTGCCCGCTGGGGAAGCGCACCTTCGAGACCGAGACCCCTAAGCGGTAGCCGCCGAAGTCCCACAGCAGGTCGGCGTGCGGTCGCAGCATCAGCCCGCCTCCCACCGGCGCATTGCCTCCGCCACCACCGCCCACATAGAGCCCCGCTTCGAGGCTCAGCGGGCCCACGAGCACCGTGCACACCGCGGCCTCGGCGCCGACGGTGAACAGCCCGCCGCGCTGCCCGCTGACGGCGCCGTAGACCGCCGGCCCCACGCACAGGCCGGGGGTGAGTTCGGCCAGGTAGCTCGTTCCGACGAGGCCCATGTGTTCGTCGCCCGGCAGCTTGACCGTCTCGTAGCCCAGGCGCAGGTCGGCGTTGGCGCGCGTCCAGACCGGGGCCGCTTCCGTCTGGGCCAGCGCGAAGCCGGGCAGCGACGCGAGGCCGGCGATCAGGAAGCGGTGCGCGGCGCGGCAGGGTGGCCAGTGGCGGGTCTTCATCGAGGTCGGCGTTCGGCGAACTGGGCCGGCTCACGCCAGGGCCGTTGGTGCGTCCGCGGCGTGAACAGGATGCAAGCAAGTTCGCGAGCATAGCCGGGCCGCGACGCGGTATCGTGCGCGCTGGCTGAGCTGCGCTGAAACCCCATGTCCCGAGACCTCCACCACACCACCCCGCTCTCGACACATGACCTGCTCGTGACGACCGGCCCCTTCGTGCTGCTGGCGCTGGTGCTGCTCGTCGTCGCCTACTGGGTGCTCGACCCGTCGCCACCGCGCCGCGTGGTGCTCGCCACCGGCCCCGAGCAGGGAGCGTACGCAGAGTTCGGCAAGCGCTATGCCGAGTTGCTGAAGGCCGACGGCATCAAGGTCGAACTGCGCACGACGCAGGGCTCGGCCGAGAACCTGAAGCTGCTGCGCGACCCGGCCTCGGGTGTCGACCTCGCGTTCGTGCAAGGGGGCGCCGACCGCAAGCACGGGCCGGAGGAAGACGCCGACGCCGGGCTGGTGTCGCTCGGCAGCATGTTCTACGAGCCCGTGTGGGTGTTCTATCGCGAGGATGCCAGGCGCCGCCTGCTCGGCGAGACGCCGTTCGAGAGCCTGTCGCAGCTACCGGGCTGGCGCATCAACATCGGCCCGCCGGGAAGTGGCATCGCCGTGCTGACGGAAAAGCTGATCGAGTCGAACCACCTCGAAGCGCATCCGCCCGAGCTGGCGCGGCTCGCACTGACGCCGGGCGTCGTCGAGCTGCTGGAAGGGCCGCTCGATGCGATGGTCTTCGTCTCGGCGCCCGAGTCGCTGATGGTGCAGATGCTGCTGCAGACGCCCGGCATCGGTCTGCTCGACTTTGCTCAGGCCGAGGCCTATTCGCGCCGGTTTCCATTCATGAGTCCGGTCACGCTGCCGCGCGGCATGGTCGATCCGGGGCGCGACATGCCGCCGCGCGACGTGCACCTGGTCGCGCCCACCGGCTCGCTGGTGGCGCGGGAGAGCACGCACCCGGCGCTGATCCAGCTCTTCGTGCAGGCGGCGGCACAGGTGCACGGCGGCGCGGGCTGGTTCCAGCACAGGGGCGACTTTCCGAACGCACGCGATGCCGAGCGGCCACTGGCTGCCGAGGCCGAGCGCTTCTACCGCAGCGGCGTGCCGTTCCTGCAGCGCTACCTGCCGTTTTGGCTCGCCAACCTGTTCGAGCGCATGTGGCCGGTGCTGGTGACGATCGTCGCGGTACTGCTGCCGCTGTCGCGCATGCTGCCGCCGCTGTACGAGTTTCGCGTCCGCTCGCGCGTCTTCCGCTGGTACGGTCAGCTGCGCGCTGTGGAAGACCAGATCGGGCACCGCGATCCGGGCGAACTCGCGCGCGAACTCGACGCACTGGAGCAACGCGTCGAGCGCATCGCGGTGCCGCTGTCGTACGTCGACGAGTTGTACGCGCTGCGCAGCCACATCCACCTGGTGCGCAGCCGGCTTCAGGCGCTGGCGGTGCGCGGCGCGACGGAGTGAGGCGGCGCACCGCGGAGGGGTGCCGCCTAGAATCTCGGCCTCCGGGCATGCCGACCCGGCACGCCGTTCCCAGGAGCACGCCACACGATGGACACCCGCGCCTCGTCCGTCCGCCTTCGCCTCGAACAGGTGCGCGATGCGATGCAGCGCCACGGCATCGAGGCCGTGCTCGTGCCGTCGAGCGACCCCCACCTGTCGGAGTACCTGCCCGAGCGCTGGCAGGCGCGGCAATGGCTGTCGGGCTTCACCGGCTCGATGGGCACGCTCGTCGTCACCTGCACGCAGGCGGCGCTGTTCGCCGACAGCCGCTACTGGACACAGGCAGAGGCCGAACTTGCCGGCAGCGGGATCGCGCTCGAGAAGATCCCGACGGGCGCCTCGACGCAGCATGTGGCCTGGCTGGCGCATGAGGTCGCGCGCGGACTGGCGGTGGCGGTGGATGGCCAGGTGATCGGCCTGGCCGCGGCGCAGGCGCTGCGCAGCGCACTGGATGCCGCCGGCGTGACGCTGCGCACCGATCTGGACCTGTTCGCAGAAGCCTGGCCCGAGCGACCGGCGCTACCCGCTGCGCCGGTGTTCGAGCATCTCGCGCCGCACGCGCCGCTGGCGCGCGCCGCCAAGCTGGCGCAGGTGCGCGCCTCGATGGCTGCGCACGGTGCAACGCATCATTTCATTTCGACGCTGGACGACATCGCGTGGCTCCTGAACCTGCGCGGGGCGGACGTGAACTACAACCCGGTGTTCCTAGCTCACGCGCTCGTCGATGCGCGACAGGCGACGCTCTTCGTCGCCGACGGCAAGATAGACGCCGCGCTGCGCGAGCGCCTCGCCGCCGACGGCGTGCAGCTCGCGCCGTACTCCCAGGCCGCCACCGCGCTGGCGGCGCTGCCGGCCACGGCCACGCTGCTGGTCGACCCCAAGCGCGTCACGCTAGGCCTGCGCGAGCAGGTGCCGTCGGGGGTGCGCGTGGTCGAGGCGATCAACCCGAGCACTCTCGCCAAGAGCCGCAAGAGCGACGCCGAGGCTGCGCAGGTGCGCAGGGCGATGGAGCAGGACGGCGCCGCGATGTGCGAGTTCTACGCCGCGTTCGAGCAGGCGCTGGCGCGCGGCGAGCACCTCAGCGAGCTGACCGTCGACGAGTGGTTGAGCGCCGCGCGGGCACGCCAGCCCGACCTGCGGGGCACCAGCTTCGGCACCATCGCCGGTTTCAACGCCAACGGCGCAATGCCGCACTACCGCGCGACGCCCGAGTCGCATGCGGACATCGCGGGCGACGGGCTGCTGCTCATCGACTCCGGGGGCCAGTACCTCGGCGGCACGACCGACGTCACGCGCGTCTGGGCCATCGGCACCGTCAGCGCGGCGATGAAGCGCGACTACACGCTGGTGCTCAAGGGAACGCTCGCGCTGAGCCGCACGCGCTTTCCGCGCGGCACGCTCGCACCGATGCTCGACGCGATCGCGCGCGCGCCGCTGTGGGCCGAGAGCCTGGACTACGGTCACGGCACCGGCCACGGCGTGGGCTACTTCCTGAACGTGCACGAAGGGCCGCAATCCATCAGCAAGACAGTGCCCGACACCAACATGGCGATGGAGCCGGGCATGATCACCTCGATCGAACCGGGCCTGTACCGTGTCGGCCAGTGGGGCGTGCGGATCGAGAACCTGGTGCTCAACGTGCCGGCCGACAGCAGCGAGTTCGGTGAATTCCTGGCGTTCGAGACACTGACGCTGTGCCCGATCGACACCCGCTGCATCGCTCGCCCGCTGCTGCGCGACGACGAGGTGGCATGGCTCGACGCCTACCACGCCGAAGTGCGAAGGCGCCTCGCGCCGCGGGTCACCGGCGATGCACTGGCCTGGCTCATCGCGCGAACGGAACCGCTGTGAGGCCGTGCTGATTTCGCCGCTGCAGGCCGACGCGGCGCCGGCCATCGGCATCGATCTCGGCGGCACCAAGATCGAGGCGCTGCTGCTGGCCGCCGACGGCAGCAGCCGCTGGCGCGAACGTGTCGCGACACCTCAGGGCGACTACCGCGCAACGCTGGCCGCCGTGGCCGAACTCGTCGCACGAGCCGAGAGCGCGACGGGAATCTCGGGTGCGCGCATCGGCATCGGCACGCCCGGCAGCGCCACCGCCGACGGCCTGATGCGCAACGCCAACTCGACCTGCCTCAACGGCCAGCCGCTGCAGCGCGACCTGGAAGCGCTGCTCGGGCGGCCGGTGCGCCTGGCCAACGATGCCAATTGCCTCGCACTGTCGGAAGCCACCGACGGCGCGGGCGCAGGCGCCGAGGTGGTGTTCGCGGTGATCCTCGGCACCGGTGTCGGCGGCGGACTCGTCGTGCGTGGCCAGCTGCTGGCAGGAACCAACGGACTGGCCGGCGAATGGGGCCACAACCCGCTGCCCTGGGCCGATGCCGACGATGCCGGCGCCGCGGCCTGCTATTGCGGGCAGACGGGCTGTATCGAGACCTGGCTCAGCGGGCCCGGCCTGGCGCGCGATCACGCGCTGCGCAGCGGCGAGTCGCTGAGCGCGGCGCAGATCGCGCACCGCGCCGCCCGTGGCGACGCTGCCTGCGAGGCCAACCTGCAGCGCTACGAGTCGCGGCTCGCTCGCGCGCTGGCCGCGGTGATCAACCTCGTCGACCCCGACGTGATCGTGCTCGGCGGCGGGCTCTCGCGGATCGAGCGGCTCTACTCCACTGTTCCCACGCTTTGGGCGAAACATGTCTTCTCGGCCGGCGCCGCACAAGCCCTGCGCACACGGCTGGCGATCAGCGTGCATGGCGATGCGTCGGGCGTGCGCGGCGCGGCGTGGCTGTGGGGCCCGCCGCAGCGCCGGCGGTGAGTCGAGCGCCGCGTTCCGGCACTGAACGAAAGCACGGAGCCGCGACTCCGAAGGCCTTCCATCGGCCTTTGACGCATCCCAGTTCTCGATTCCTGCAGTCTGTCGGAAGCGCCTTTGCGACACCGACCCCGGCTCCTAGAGTTGCCTTCGACGCAACTCGCGCAGCAAGCCCGGAGCCCCCATGTTCGATCGCCTATTCTTGCCCGCGCTGACATTCACGGTGCTGGTTGCCGGACTCGCCGCCTTCTCTGCCGAGATCGTCCCGGGCGACCGGGCGCCGTCGCAGATCGTGCAGCTCGAACGGATCGTCGTGCGTGCGCCGCGCGCGCTGCCGGAAACGCCGGTCGCGCAGACCGACGCCGAACGGCCTGCCACCGTCGTCGTCCGCTGACCTCGCGTCGCCCGCGGCCGGCAGAACAGATGCAGCAAGCCGCGGCCGGTCCGCAGCACCTCGCTGCGCCCGCTCCGGTGCGGTTGCCTCACACCCCAGCGCGCATCAGCCGGGCCGACAGGGCCTGGTTCAAGGTATCGGCGCTGTCCTTCAGGTGCGCCTGCACCTCCGGACTCAGCCCACGGCGACGCGAGGCCGCGTCGAGTTGTGCGGACAGCGCCCTGGCCTGCACGCGAAGCAGGCCGCGTGCGTCGGCACGGCTGAGTGCCTGCGGACGCAGCAGCAGCGCGGCCACCCGGTTCACATGCTCGCGCTGCAACTCACGCCGCAGCGGGGCGATCTCGCCGGCGCCGGCGAGCTCGCTCCAGACCGCCTTCGTGAGGCTGGCGTAGAGCTCGGACAAGGTGAGCGCGCGGTCCGCTCCGGTTCCGGCCTTCTCTGCGCTGTCGAGCAGCCTCACCGCGACGGCATCGCTCATCAGCGCTCCGAGCAGGCCGCGCTGCATTTCGAGCAGTTGGGTCGCGAGCGAGAAGTCGGTCCCGCCCGCGGCGTCGCCCGCCTGCATCGCATCGCGCCGCGCAAGATAGTCGGGCCCCAGGCGGCGTTGCAGCGCGGGCGAGATCTGCAGGCTGTCGGCAGCGAGCAGGCTGCCGGTGATCAGCGCCAGCGCCTCGCGCTGCTGTGCCGCGGCTACCGGCTGCAATGGGTCGCGCCCGCTGCCCGGCGCATCGCGCACCGTGCGCACGCCGCCGATCTGGCGCGCCAGCATGCCGGCCGCTCGGCCGACATCGTTGACTGCATAGAGCACCGAGCGGCGCAGCACCACGTAGCCCTGGTCGGCTCGCGGCACGCGAAGCTCCTGCCGGCGCAGCATGTCCTGCGCGATCGCGATGCGCTTGCGCGCGAAGGCCACCACGTCGTTGCCGAGGTCGAGCTGAAGCGTCTCGGGATCAAGACCGAGGCTCGCGTCCTCGTCGGTGCCGAAGGCGAGCAGCGGCTCGGCGCTTCGTCCGGCGATGCGAGCGAGTTCTGCCGCTTCGTCCTGCACGGCGAGCGGACGGTAGGCATATTCGATGGCCCAGTAATCGTAGGGGCCGAGCGCGGTGTTGAACGGCGTGCCGTAGAGCGCGCGCCGCTCGCCGGGTGCGTTCAGGTTGATCGGCATGTACTCCATCACCGATGCCACCGTGCCGTGCGCGGCGGTGAATTCCGGGTCGGCCAGTTGCGCTTCGGTGTAGGCGCGCGATGCACGGAAGTTGTGGCGCAGCCCGAGCGTGTGGCCGACCTCGTGAACCGTGACCTGCCGCACATAGTCTTCGACGAACTTCTGTGCCTCGGGGCTCGCGGGGTCGATCTCGCCGCGCGCGTCCATCAGCTCGAGTGCATAGGCGAGCTGCTCGGCCGCGGCATCAGCGAAGTTGCATTCGATGCCTTCGGCATGACGTGACGCCGACCCCGATCCGGCTACCGACAGCGGTGCATCGAGCCCCGGCGCGAGGATCTGCGCCCGCACCGATCGCACGTTGCGCGAATCGAGGCTCTCGATCGCGATGCCGGCATGCAGTATCTCGCCAGAGCGCGGGTCGACGTTGCTCTGTCCGATGCCGCCGAACGCGGGCCGCGCATTGGTCATCCAGCGTATCGACGCACGGCCGAAGTCCAGCGTGTCGAACTCGGCGTCGTCGGGCTGCTGTTCGACGCGGATCGCGTCCTTGAAGCCGATCGCCTCGAACGCCTTGTTCCACTCGAGCACGCCTGCCGTGACCGCAGCACGGTACTTGATCGGAATCGTGCGGTCGAGCCAGAACGTGATCGGCTTCACGGGCTCCGACAGTTCGGCCGAAGGATCCTTCTTCTCGAGCCGCCAGCGATTGACGTAGCGCAGGCGCGGGCTGCGCGCGATGTCGTCGCTGAAATCGACGACGCCGGTCGTGAAGTGCCCGATGCGGGCGTCGGCCAGGCGCGGGCGCAGCGGTTGCGGCGGCATCTTCGCCAGCGAGTAGTGCATCGTCATGAACAGGCTGCGCGGGTCGGGCAGCGCGCGTGGCACGATGGGCACGGGCGCGCCGGGCGGCGAACCCGGTTGCGGCAACGCGATCGAGGCAGTCGCGAAGTGGCTCAGCACCTCGAGCACCGTCACGTCGGGCCTGTTGCGCACGGCGGTGATCGCCGAGTTGCGCGCGTCGAACGCATACCCCTGTCGATAGCTGCGCTGCAGTTCCATGGCGGTGCCGAGCAGGTCGGCAACGAAGAGGGCATTGGCCTCGACCAGGATCGCCTTGCTCTCGGGGTGCGGCAGGCTCAGCACGGCCGTGCTGGCGAGCAGGCTCGGTGAGAATGCCGCCGCGACCGCACGCGCCTCGGGCGTGCCCGCCTTGGCGACGTATTCGGTGTTCAGCCACACGAGCTGAACCTGGTTGTGAATGCGTCGGAACTCGACCGCGCCATCGTCGAAGCCCAGCAGGCCACCGAAGAAGAAATTCTCGCCAATGCCGGTCTTGATCTTCGACGACAGGAAGAACGGCTGGTTCAGGTCTTCGGGCTTGAGCTCCAGCCAGACCTTGTCGTCCTTCTGCCAGAGCGCAAACAGACCGTCGGTGCGTCTGGCGTCCTTCACGACATCGGCGAATGGGCGCAGCGGACCGGGCGGCGTGGCCGATGCTGCAGCGGCAGGCGCACTGGCAGCGGCCGGCGGGTTGGCCTTCGCCACCACCGGCGCGCCCGGCGCGGACTCCGCAGGCGCCGCCTTGACCTGGGCTGCCGCGGGGTCGGCGAATTGGGCGCATGCGCTCAAGCCCAAGCCCAGCAAGGCCAGGATCCATGCGGAACGATTCGAAACGCTCATGCACTTCCTTCGCGACGACTCCTGCGCCGCCGGGCAAACCCTGCCGGACGTCGGCGGGGAATGAAGCCGGCATTCTCGCGGCTTTCCATTCGCACTCGCGAATCCCGGTCATCGCCGCGTCGCCGCACGCGTCGATGCCCACCGGGAAAGGTCGTGACTGGCATGCAGTCAGCGAGCTTGATTTGTGTCAATATGCGCGCCGTCGCCACGAGGACGGCGGCAGGCGCCCGGGTGGGCCTGGCTCGACCGTCGTGCAGGCCGGGGCTTCGACAGCGAAACAACTTCGAGGAGACTCCGTGAGCAACTGGTTCCTGAGAATCGCCGTGCTGTACATCATCGCCGGCGTGGGGTTGGGCATCTACATGGGCGCCAGCGGCGACCATTCCATGTACCCGGTGCATGCGCACCTGAACTTGCTGGGCTGGGTTGCGATGAGCCTGTTCGGTCTGTTCTATCGCGCGTTCCCTGCAGCGGCCGAGACGAAGCTGGCCAAGGCCCATTTCTGGATCTACGTGCCGGCGCATCTCGCGCAGATGGTGCTGCTCGCCACGTTGTTCCGAGGCTACCCCGCCGTCGAACCGGTGCTGGGCATATTCTCCATGCTCGTCGGCGCGGCCTTCATCTGCTTCGCGATCGTCGTCTGGCGCAACACCGGCAAGGCCGCCTGAGCGTGGGCCACTCTCTCACCGGATCGGCTTGAAGCGCAGCCGGTGCGGCTTGGCGCCTTCCTCGCCGAGACGCTTCCTCTTGTCGGCCTCGTACTCCTGGTAGTTGCCGTCGAAGAAGACCCACTTCGAGTCGCCCTCGGCGGCCAGGATATGGGTCGCGATGCGGTCGAGGAACCAGCGGTCGTGGCTGATGACCATGATGCTGCCTGCGAACTCGAGCAGCGCGTCTTCGAGCGCACGCAGCGTCTCGACGTCGAGGTCGTTGCTCGGCTCGTCGAGCAGCAGCACGTTGGCGCCCTGCGCCAGC
>Ga0209048_10004149_pt1 | contig 13911 bp, 13 predicted proteins | sample FrelakmetCRP12CR_FD_187146 | JGI IMG/M metagenome (GOLD analysis project Ga0209048, IMG submission 187146) | Freshwater lake sediment microbial communities from the University of Notre Dame, USA, for methane emissions studies - CRP12 CR (SPAdes)... | ecosystem: Environmental > Aquatic >... | reverse complement strand
CGTTTCCATTCACCGCGCTGAATGGAAACGGTGTGCTCACGGCTGAAACTCCGGGTTCGACGCCGATCTTCGCCAGCGTCTCCGGCGTGAACAGCGTCGGTGTCCCTTACATCACCTGTCCGGCAGCCACCGTCCTGGTGCACAGTGCTTCGGACTCAACCACTTCGTTTACCTTGAGCAAAGGTGCGACGCAGCCGCTTACCGCCGATGTTTACGACACCAATGGGTTATACATAAAGCCGCCATTGACCTGGGGAACCTCCGCCGCCGGCAGCGTGACGGTGGCCAATAAGGGCGTGGGGAACAACCCCGCTACCATAACCGCGGCCGCTCCGGGAACGGCAACCATCACCGCCAGTTGCAGCTCTCCGAACTGCAACATAGACCTTCCCGCGCAGTACAGTCAGAATGTCGTCACCGCCACGGTGACCGGAACCACTTCTACGACGGTTTATGCGGCCAGCACTAACTCCCTGACGCTGGTCCCGATCAGCACCGACACCAACTCAGCAGGCACGGCCATCACCCTGCCGTACTTACCGAATTCCATCGTCGTGAACCCTGCCGGTACCTTTGTGTTTCTAGGCTCCAGTTCCGGTCTGATGGTAGTCAATGTGTCCACCGGCACAGTCGGTACGCTGAGCGTCAATGGAACCATCGTGGCCATCACGCCCGACAGCAGCTACATGCTGCTTTCCGACAGCACCGGCAATGTGGTGAAGTCGGTGAACCTGAGTACCCAAGCTCTCGCCTATGTCAGCACGGGTTTCACCACGCCGTCTGGTGCCTACACACCCGACAGTAGCTTCAACGAGTGGCTGACCGCGACCCAGTTCGCCTTCGGACTGCCGTCCGTCAAACCCATCATGACGACGCTTGCCTACACGCCAAGCGCCCTCAACATCTTGGCGGGAGGCGGGCTTACCTACATCACCAGCAGCACCGGCCGCGAGATCGATGTGCTTTCCACTTGCAACCAGTCCGAAGTGCAGACCATCGCGGCCAACAATCCGACATTAGTGCAGCCAATCCCCAACGGTACGGGGGCCGTGGCCGCCGATTCCCCGGCGATCGATGTGATCTCAATCTCGACTCCCCTGCCGCTGAATGCCGGCTGCCCCGTAACGACGGGCAGCACACTCACCAGCTACGATCTGGGCGCCGGGACCTTCACTGCCCAGCAGATGTTCGTCAGTCCGGACAGCACGCAGGCGTGGATCATCCCGAATCTGCCGTCGCTGCTGAACTTTAATCTGCAATCGCTCACGCCGACGATCATTCCGCTTGCCAACGGCGCCACTCCATTCAGCGGCGGCATCCGCATGGACGGCCAGCAGGTTTATATCGGAGCCAATGACAATACGGTGCACCGCATCGATGTCGCATCGCTCACCGATGCGGCGCAGATCCCGGTGACCTTGAAGGATTCCAACGGCAACGCGGTGGCACCGAACCTGGTGGCCGTCGTTCCCCACTGAGGCGCTGAGCGGAATTAACGAACGAAGAGGAGTGGCTAGTCTGCGTGGCGGCTTCGCCGCGCAGCCTACAGCTTCTCGGCCTTGCCGAGTTCTTTGGCTACGCTGTCGAGCACGCCGTTGATGAACTGCACCGATTCCGGCGTAGAGAAGCGCCGCGCGATTTCCAGGGCCTCGTTGATGACCACTGGGCGTGGAGTTTTGGGAAACCCCAGGAACTCGGCCACGCTCGCGCGCAGAAGATTGCGGTCCACGGCGGCCATGCGGTCCAGTTTCCAGTGCTCTGCGTTACGCTCGATAATCTGATTGATCTCCTCGGACCGTTCCACCGCAATATCGAACAGCCTGTCGGCAAACTCCCGGACGTTTTCGTCCAGGTCCTTACGCTCGCTCCAGAAGGACTTTCGGACCTGGTCCGGCTCCTGCCGTCCCATGTCGAGCTGAAACAGCATTTGCAGCGCTAGTTCGCGCGACTTGCGGCGCGTGGTGGCCTTGCTCATGGCTTCTCGCCTGATTCGGTCGAGGATGTTCGTGCCCCGGGTTCGCCCTTCTTCTGGGCTAACCTCGGGCGGCGGCGGCCCTGCACCTGTTCGCGCAGCGACGCCATCTCCACGGCAGTCAGGCCCGCCTCGAATCCCTTGTTGCCGGACTTCAACCCGGCGCGGTCAATGGCCTGCTGCAAGGTGTCGCAGGTGAGCACGGCGAAGGCGTGCGGAACCCCTGTCTCCTGTGCCGACTGCCCCACCCCGCGCGTGACCTCGTTGGCAATGACTTCGTAGTGCAGCGTGTCGCCGCGCAATAGACAGCCAATGCAAAGGATGGCGTTATATTTTTTGGTCTCGGCGAGCTGGCGCGCGGCGGCGGGAATCTCAAACGATCCCGGCACGTGAGCAATCGTAATGTCGTCCGGCTTCGTACCGCATTGTCGGAGCGCTTGTAGCGCGCCATCCAGCAGGCGCTCGGTGATGAACGAGTTGAAGCGGCTCACGACGATGGCAAAGCGCTTCCCTGCCGCATTCAAGGATGCTTCCAGCCCGCGCGTTTCGCCCGGCTTCTTCGCATAGTTGAGGAAGCCGATTCGCAAGCCGCTGATTTCCACTTCGAACAGCCGCGCGCCGTAGGGCGTGTCGGCGATTTCTTTGCGGATGGTGATGGGTGCGCCACCCAAGCCGCCTTTGCTTGGGTGGGGATTTTCTCCGAGCTTCTTGACGATTTCGTAAGCGAGGTCGGCGTCGGAAACCTCAATCATCGCATCCACCACCGGCGAGTCCGCTGCGGCGATGAACTCAATTCCTCCGCTCGGCGCCAGCATCTCGACGCCATGGCTTCCACCCTCGTGCCACTCATTGCCGGGCGCGAACCCCAGCGCGCGAAACAGCTCTAGCGCGGGCTGCAAGTCATCCAGCGACTTGCCGAGCACGCGGGGAAAAATGATCGTTCGGATCATAGGAGGTCATTGTAAGGGAAAAGCACTCAGCACTCAGCACTCAAGAGCTGCTTGAGCGTTTCGTAGAAACAGTACCGGCCTTGGCTGATTGCTGATTGCTGAAGGGCTGCGCCCGCTCACTTCCCTTTGAACTCCGCCTGCCGTTTCTCCAGGAACGCGCGCGTGCCCTCGTTTTTGTCTTCGGTGGCGCAGCAGACGCCGAACAGCGTCGCCTCAAGAAACAGGCCGTCCGCCAGCGTCATGTCGAGCCCGTGATTCACTGCCTCCATCGTGTACTGGATCGCCAGCGGCGCGTTGGCAATGATCTTGGCGGCAATCGCTTCGGCGCGCGGAATCAACTCCGCCAGCGGCACAACTTCGTTCACCAGGCCAATGCGGTGCGCTTCCTGCGCCGTGATCATCTCGCCGGTCAGCACCTGCTGCATCGCCAGTCCTTTGCCCACCAGCCGCGCCAGCCGCTGGGTTCCGCCGTAGCCGGGAATGAGTCCGAGCTTCACTTCCGGCTGACCAAGTTTGGCGTTGTCGCTGGCCAGCCGTATGGTGCATGCCATCGCCAGCTCACAGCCGCCGCCCAGCGCAAACCCGTTGATGCAGGCAATGACCGGCTTGCCCAGGTTCTCGATGGCATTCACGATGGCCTGCCCGCGATGCGTGTACTCCTTCGCCGAGACCGGCGTCTGCTGCGCCAGTTCGTTGATGTCGGCGCCGGCGACGAAGGCCTTCTCGCCCGCGCCCGTCAGGATGACCACGCGAACTTCGGCGTCATCTTTCGCCGCCGCGAACGCTTCTTTCAGCTCCTGCATGGTGGCCATGTTCAGCGCATTGAGCACTTTCGGCCGGTCGATGGTGATGTAGGCGATGTGGTTTTTCGTTTCGAGCTTGAGGTTCTGGAAGTCGGTCATCTGCTCCTCATTGGTGACGCCAAACATGTACTCATGTATGAACTTTAACGACTTGTCATCACGAGCGCCCGGGGTTGGCGCGAGGGATCTGCTTTCTCTCCCGTCATAGCAGAAGCAGATTCCTCGCTTCGCTCGTAATGACAAATCAAGAGACTCGCAAAAACTTAGGCAATCTGTATTGCCCGCGTACGCTACACAAACGTTCCCGGCACCGGCTTGTTGGGATCGGCGTAGTCGTAAAATCCCTTGCCCGATTTCCGCCCGTACCAGCCTGCTAGCACCAGCCGCTTGAGCAGTGGAGGCGAGGCAAAGCGCCGCTCCTTGAACTCGTCGTACATTACTTCGGTGATGTAGTACGTGGTGTCGAGGCCGACGAAGTCCAGCAGGGTGAACGGCCCCATCGGGTACCCGCAACCCAGCTTCATGGCTTCGTCAATGTCGGTGATGGAGCCCACACCCTCTTCGTACGCGCGAATCGCGTCCAGCAAGTACGGCACCAGCAGCCGGTTCACGATGAAGCCGGTCTTGTCGCTGGTGCGCACCGGCACCTTGCCCAGCTTCTTGCCGAACTCGACCGCCGTGTCGTACACATCGCCGGCAGTCGCGATGGTCTTCACCACCTCCACCAGCTTCATCATCGGGACAGGATTGAAGAAGTGCAGGCCGATGAAGCGCTCCGGCCGCTTGGTCGCGGTCATCAGCTCGGTAACCGAAATCGACGAAGTGTTGGTGGCGAAGATGGCATCTTTCTTCACGATTCCGTCGATCTCGCCGTAGGTCTTGCGTTTCAGGTCCACGTTCTCGATGATGGCTTCGACCACGATGTCGCAGTCGGCCAGGTCCTGCATGTTGGTTGTGCCCTTCAGGCGCGACTGGGCTTCGGTTTTCTGCTCCGCCGTCAAACCGCCCTTGGCCGGGCCGCGCTCCACCAAGCGGCTGAGTGACTTCTCGATTCCCGCAAAGCCCTTGTCCAGAAACTTTTGCTCTTGCTCCAGCACCGTCACGTCGAAGCCCGCGGTGGCCGCGACCTGCGCGATGCCCGAGCCCATCAATCCACAGCCGAGTACGCCTACCTTCTTGATTTCCATGAAAGCCTCTTTAGAAGAATAGTGAATCCGAAATTATGGTAGTGGAACCTCTCAGCCCGCGTTGCGAACCACGGCAAGCCGAGGTCCCGCTGCTTCAGCGCTGGAACTCGCACGGCAATGCAACGCAGTCGGCTACTCGGGGGGCGTCACCTTCGGCTGGCCGCCCAATCCCGCCCACTTTTGCAGCAACGCCAGCGTCGCTGCGAAATCCAGATTGTCCCAACCCTCTTCGCTCGACAGCTCGTAGATTTCGTCCACCGTCTCCAGGGCCGGCAGCTTCACCCGGCTCTCCTTGGCGGCATCCAGCATCAGGTGGATGTCCTTATGCATCAGCCGCAACGGAAAGTTGGGCGAGTAATCGTGACGCAGCACGAACGGAGCCTTATAATCCACCACGCCCGAGCGCACCATCGACGCCTGGATGAGTTCAATCAGCTTGTTCGGGTCGACACCCTGCTTCTGCGCCAGCGTGTAGGCCTCGGCGAAACCCTCGTAAATGAGAGCAATCATCAGGTTCATGCAGAGCTTGGCCGCCTGGCCTTTGCTGGTATCGCCGATGTGGATGACTTGCTTGCCCATGGACTTGAACAGCGGCTGGAGATACTCCACCGGCTCCGGCGCGCCGCCCACGATGAAAATCAACTGCGCGCTCTCCGCGCCGATCTTCGATCCGGTAACCGGAGCATCGACCCAGTGCACGCCCTTCGCGTTCACCTTCTCGGCAAAACGCAGCGTGGCGGAAGGAGCAATCGTGCTCGAATCCACCACAATCATGCCCTCGCGCAACGATTTTTCCGCGCCATCTTCGGCGAACATCACCCGCTCGACCGCGGCGGTATCGGCCACACAAATCCAAACCACGTCGGCTTCCAGCGCGGCGTCGGCCGGCGACACTGCGGTCCGCGCACCTTCCACGTGCTGACGGGCACTGCGGTTCCACACCGAAACTTCATGTCCTGCTTTAACCAGGTTAGAGGCCATCGGCCGTCCCATAATGCCCAAACCGAGGAAAGCAATCTTCATTCGCGTCTCCTTGTGCCCAACCTTTGATTTAAGCTGACTGGCAAGGTAAGGTCAAGCAAACAGTTCAACGTGGTCGGTTCCCGCATCGGGAAGCCCGCCGCCCGCGTCTAATGTTCTAAGTTCATGCTGGGAATCACAATCCGCCACAAGGCAAAGCAATTTGGCACGCTGGTGCGCCACTCCGCGATGACGCCGCGCACCGGGATCGCTCGCAAGCCGGTGTTTGCCCGCCGCGGCGAGTTGGGCGTCACCTTCATCGGGCACTCCAGCTTCTTTCTGCAAATCGGCGGGAAGAACATCCTCGTCGATCCCAACTTCGCGCGCTGGATATTCGTCCTCAAGCGCCTGCGGCGTCCGGGAGTGCGGCTTCGCGATCTTCCCCCCATCGACGCCGTGCTGGTCTCGCACGCGCACTTCGACCACCTGCACCGGCCTTCGCTGCGGGCGATCGCGTGGCTCACTCGCCGGCAGACCGGCAAGCGGCCCATGATTATCGTCCCGCGCCACGTTCGCGACCTGGTTAGCGACCTGGGCTACCGCCGCATCGTTGAGTTGGACTGGTGGCAAAGTTTCCAGCTCGGCAGTGTTGAGATCACCCACACACCGGCGCGCCATTGGGGCGCGCGCATTGTGCGCGACACTCATCGCGGATTCGGCGGCTATGTCCTGCGATCGGGAACCCATTCGATTTACCACGCCGGAGACACCGCTTACTTCGACGGCTTCAGCGAGATTGGCCAACGCCTGAAGCCTGACGTCGCGCTGCTGCCCATCGGCGCCTATCATCCCGACTCCTTCCGCCGGGTGCACACCAGTCCGGAAGATGCGGTGCAAGCGTTCCTCGACCTGGGCGCGCGCTGGATGGTGCCCATGCACTACGGAACGTTCCGCCTCTCGCACGAACCAATAGACGAGCCGGTGCAGCGGCTGAAAGCGGACGCGCAGAAGCGGGCCATCGCGAAGAAAGTTTGTGTGCTGGATGAGGGCGTAACCAGGTTCTTCGAGTAGCGGGCATCTAGTACAATCACAAAACCTTTATCGGAACCGCCAGGCCTTTTTTGGGGGATCTTACATGCGCCAATTTCGCCGGCTGGCAACGCTCGCGTTGCTGCTGGCTGTCACTTCGTTTGCCCAGGTGAAGTCGGGCGGAAAAGTCCACACCTACTATGTGGCCGCTGACGAGGTGGAGTGGAACTACACACCTCTCGGCGTTGATCAGATGATGGGCATGCCCTTCATGGACTATGCCAAGCTGTTCACTGAGCGCGGACCGCACCGTATCGGCAGCACCTACCGCAAGGCCATCTACCGCGAATACACCGACGAGACCTTCACCACGCTTAAGCCGCGTCCCGCCGAGTGGGAGCACACCGGACTTCTCGGCCCGGTACTGCGCGCTGAAGTTGGCGACACCATCAAGGTCGTTTTCAAGAACAACGCCACCCATCCGTTCACCATGCACCCGCACGGCGTCTTCTATGCCAAGGACTCCGAGGGCGCGGGCTACAACGACGGCGCCTCGACGTCTGACAAGAACGGCGTGCCGCCGGGCAAGACCCACACCTACCTCTGGGAGGTCCCGGAACGCGCGGGCCCCGGCCCCAACGACCCCAGCTCGATTGTGTGGCTCTATCACTCGCACGCCGACGAACCGAAAGACGTGGAGAGCGGACTGGTCGGGGTCATACTCATCAGCCGTAAGGGCGCTGCCGGTCCAACCGGCCGCCCCAAGGACGTTGACCGCGAATTCGTCAGCCTGTTCATGATCGTGGACGAGAACACCAGTTGGTACCTGCAGCACAACATCGATACCTACACCGCCGACCCGAAAGGCACCAATAAACTGGAAGCCGATCCGACCGATGGCAAAGGCAACTTCAACCTTTTCGGTGCGGGATTTGTGGGAGTTAATTTCCGCTCAACGATTAACGGCTACATGTTTGCCAACGGGCCGTTGATGACCATGAAGAAGGGCGAGCGCGTGCGCTGGTACGTGGTCACCATCGGAGAGGGAGTGAACCTGCACACGCCTCACTGGCACGGCAACGTAGTGATGGACGGCGGCAAGCGGACCGACGTGATCTTTATCGGCCCCGCCCAGATGGAGACCGTCGACATGGTTCCCGACGATCCCGGCACCTGGATGTACCACTGCCACTTCGACGAGCACATGCAGGCTGGCATGATGGCGCTGTATAAAGTCGAGCCGTAATGGAAACTCGCTCGACCTCCCAAGCCATCTTCTCGTAAGATTGTGGACGTTGGCCTGCAGGCCTGATCTACCGCAAAGCTGGAGGTCCCATGAAGAAAACTGCTTTCGTACTCTTGTTCACGATGTTGCTGACCGGCCTCGCCGTCGCCGCCGACACGTACTCGCCTGGCAAGATCGTCAAGTGGGAAAACGGCAACTATCCTGACGGCAACAAGACCAAAGGCTGGATCATCTACCAGGTGCAGGGCGACAACATGCTCTACTCGATCGCGCGCCACAAGGAAACCAAGCCGAAGATGCAGCCCGGCGACGCCGTGCAATATCACGTGAAGGGCAGCGAGATGACCGTGATCAACGCGCAGAACAAGAAAGAGAAATACCAGATTGTGGGACAATCGCAAGCGCCGGCGCCGCCAGCACAGTAAGCATTCGGCATTCAGCATTCAGCGCCCAGGAAATTCAAATATCCCGACTTGCTTGGCTTCGAGTTTTATCTGAATGCTGATGGCTGATTGCTGACCGCTATCCCAGCGCCTGCTCCAAATCCGCAATTAAGTCCGCAACGTCTTCGATCCCGACCGAAATTCGCACCATGCCATCGGTCAGGCCGATGGCTTTCCGTCCGGCGGCGCCGATGGCGGCGTGCGTCATGGTCGCCGGATGCGAGATGAGCGTCTCCACTCCGCCCAGCGATTCGCCCATGGTGCACAGGCGCACCCGCTTCAGCAGCCGCTTGGCGTTCGCGAGCGAGCCGGTCTCGAAGGTAATCATCGCGCCGAACCCCGACATCTGACGGCACGCCAGCTCGTATTGCGGATGGTTCTTCAGCCCGGGATAGAACACCTGCTTCACCTTGCGATGACGGCTGAGAAAGTCGGCCATCACGCGGCCGCTCTCGTCGTGCTGCTTCATGCGGACGGCCAGCGTCTTGGTGCCGCGCAGCACCAGCCAGCACTCAAACGGCGACATGATGGCGCCCGCCGCCTTCTGCACGAACGCCAACTGCTCCGCCTGCTCCTTCGTCGTGCACACCAGCACTCCGCCCAGGCCGTCGCTGTGGCCGTTCAGGAACTTCGTCGTCGAGTGCATCACAATGTCGGCGCCAAACCTGATGGGCTGCTGAAAGTACGGTGACATGAAGGTGTTGTCCACCACCACTTCGCAGCCGCGCTTGTGCGCGATGGCGCTGACCGCGGCGATATCCGTCAGGCCCATCAGCGGATTGGTGGGGGTCTCGATGTAGACGTAGCGCGTGTTCTTGCGGATGGCGCGCTCCACATTGCGCGGGTCGGTGGTGTCCACGTAAGTGAATTGCAGCCCGAAGTTCGCCATCACCTGGTTGAACAGCCGGGGCACGCCGCCGTAGAGATTGTCGGACGCGACGATGTGGTCGCCGGCCTTCAGCAGGTGGCACAGTGCGCCCACCGCTGCCATGCCGCTGGCAAACACCGGCGCGGCGATGCCGCCCTCCAGCGATGCGAGGTTCTGCTCCAGTCGGGTGCGCGTGGGATTGCCGGCGCGCGAATAGTCATAGCCCTTGGTCTTCCCCAGCTCTTCCTGGGCATAAGTGGAGGTGGCAAAAATCGGCGGAGCAACCGCTCCGGTGGACGGGTCGGCCTCATTGCCGACGTGAATGGCGCGAGTGGCAAAACCAGCAGTCCTCTTAGGCATATGCGTTATCTCAAATGCGGATCGCCCAGTGAGACAATCTTCAGGCCGGGAATCATCTGGAAGTGGCGGAGGTTGGCAGTCGCGACGCTATAGTCCAGTTCCAAGGCGGTGACGCCAATCAGGAGATCGGATAGAGCCAGGCGGACTCCCCTCGTCTGGCTCTCGCCGTCAATGTGCCCGGCACGGAGCGCAATCGGGACGGTGATGGGATGTATCGGCAGGGCGCTCAGGAGTTCCCGGATAAACTGCTGCCGCTTTTCCCTGCGCGTCAGGGTGTCAGCACGGGCAGCACCGTGCGCCAACTCAATCAACGTCACTACAGAAAGAGCAACTTCGGTGTCCCCCGTCGTTGTGCAAACGCTCGCAATTGCCTGCCGGGCATTTCGGCCCTGGCGCTCCGCTGAAATCAGGACGGTGGAATCAAGAACTATTCCCATGCAGGTGGTTCGAGCGGCTCGCGGTGGCTCGCAATCGCCGCCTCGACGTCTCTGGCAAAGTCGGCATCCATTACCGCTGTCGAATCCTCGGGCAGTAGAGCAATGCACTCGGAGATGGTGCGCCGTGGCGGTACCGGCGAATGAACCACGGCCAGCGGCAGCTTATCGCTCCCGCTCTCGATAACGACCTCCGCGCCTGCACGGACGCGCGCCAACACCGAGGCGAAGTCGCTCGCGGCTTCTTCTTCCGAGATGTGGATCACCGGCCCAGCCATAACACGATTATACCTTCGTTTCTCTGTGTCCTCGCGCCTCTGTCGCCTTACTTCTTCGCTTCATTGAACTGAAAGATGCCCTTCGACAGATAGCGTTCCGCCGAATCCGGGATGATGGTCGCCACGCGCTTGCCCGGCCCCAGCCGCCGCGCGATCTCAATCGAGGCGAACACGTTCGCCCCGGCGCTCGATCCGGCCAGCACGCCTTCCACGGCCGCCAGCTTTTTCACCATGTCGAACGCGTCGTGATCGTTGACCGCGATGACCTCATCGGCCAGCGACAAGTCGCACGTCTCCGGGATGAAGCTCGAACCAATGCCTTCCACCTCGTGCTCGCCCTTCGGACCGCCGCCCAGCACCGAGCCCTGGGTCTCGACCACGACGGCCAGCGCCTTCGGATTGCGCTCCTTTACATAGCGCGCCACGCCGGTGAACGTCCCGCCGGTGCCCGAACCGATGACCACGGCGTCAATCTGCCCGCCCAGTTGCTCGTAAAGCTCACGCGCCGTCGTCTCGTAGTGAAAGTCGGGATTGGCCTGGTTTTCAAACTGCAGCGCCAGGAACGAATTGGGAGTTTTCGCCGCACGCTCTCGCACGTAAGCGATGGCGCCCAGCATGCCGTCGTCTTTCGGAGTGCGTATGACCTCGGCGCCCAGCGCCTCCATCAGGGTGACTTTCTCCTGCGAGAAGCCTTCCGGCACCGCCAGCACGGTCTTGTAGCCACGCCCCGAGCCGATGAGCGCCAGTCCCACGCCGGTGTTGCCGGCCGTGGCCTCGAAGATCGTTGCGCCCGGGCGCAACTGTCCCGCCGCTTCCGCCTTGGTAATGATGCCCAGCGCGGCGCGGTCCTTGATGCTCCCGCCGGGGTTCATGTATTCGAGCTTGGCATAGACATCGGCGACGTTGGGTGGAACGACTTTGCGAAGATGAAGGACAGGGGTTTCGCCGACCAGTTCGGTGATATCTTCGGCCACCCCGGATGAGGCCAGTACGGCAGTCTTCATGAGCACCTTAATTAAGAGGAGAGGCAGAACGCTCAAGGTTACGCGAAGCGCAAGAGCCCGGTCAACGCGGGGGATCTACTTGTGGAATGGCCTGTTTTCATCAACTGACAGTCAACTTTCGTATTCCCCGTCGTCCGACTGATTCCGCCGCTTCGCGAGCTCTCCCCGCCATTCGCAAACAGCGCGAATGAGTGGGGCGCCCGGCTCATGGAGGGTTTGTCATATACATCACGAGACGTATGTACTACATTTAACGCAACCATTTCGGCATAGCCGCGTGACCGGGCCCGTCGCAAGCCCTCCTCACGCTCACATCTCTACACTTTTCAATTGAAGCCGGGATCTTCTCAATGCCCATCGTCCGTTCCGTTATCGACGTTCGCAATGACTGTCAAATGCCACCTCCATTCACGGCGGGCGAAGGTTTCAAGGCTCGTGGTCGCGTCCTGATGTGCCGGTGCTGGTTGTTGGCGATTCAGGGCTTCCCGGTTTTTCAGTGCAACATCACGGCGGCCCCGTTGTAAGAAGTGACGAGATTGTCCGTGGGCTCTGGTCATACCCCCAAAACTTCCTCAACTTCGAATCGCAGGAGACAAAATGGCAAATCCCGTTGAACTCACTCCGCCAACCCAGAATTTCCGGATCTTTTACGATCCTTCGCTGACGAACGCTTTGACGAATGCGCTGCAATTTGCGCGGACCGTGGAGTCCGACTTCCAGACGCTCACGCGGTGGTTCGCAATCGCGGATGGCTTCGGACCGAACAATCGCGTTACCGTCAACCTGATCTACAAGGACGGTTCAGGCTCGAACAATCGCGGCTACCACGACGATGGCTCAACCACGCTGAACCTGAATGGCGCCCCCACTGGCACGCCCGTGGCCGATATCATCCGCATGCATTTTGTGGCCGAGTTCTCCGAAGTCTTGATGGGCTACAACAACCAGCACGGCCCCACTACCTGGATTGCAGGCTCCAGCCACGGCGAAGGACTTTCCCAGTTCTGCGCGTACAAGATGGCCCCGGCTGGATACAACTCTTTTTATGGGCCAGGTTTCGAGAACACATGGCTGGGGACGCCCAACCGCCCTAATTGGGTGGACACCACGGAACCGACCGATGGAAACGTCTACAGCTACGGATGCGCCCTGTTGTACCTGTTTTATCTGCATACCCAACTCAGCCATTCCACCGAGTCGATCATTCAGAATGGCGCCGACACGCTGGCCGGGACCTACAACAAACTCACCGGACGCAACGATGCTTTCGGCCCCTTCAGCAGCTTGCTCGGCCGGTTCTATCCCCACGGTCAGGTGGACGCATACTTTCAGGTAGTCGATCCCTTCCCGTTGATCGAAGGTGCAGGACGCAGGGTGGACATCGACGGCCCGGAAAACGACCTTGGCAACCACGTGTTCATCAGCCATGGCGATGCCGTCACACGTCCCTTCTTTAACTGTCCGGAAAAGGACTACCAGTTCGACATCTATGGCCAACCCTATCAGTTGCTGCTGACGGCCAAGACCCACGGCTTTGCCTCCGCCGGCTTCACCTGGTACCTCAACGGCCTGGTGATGACCGGTGCGAGCGGGAGCGTTACCGTGCCCATCAGGCTGACGGAGAAAAACCCCAACCTGGCGGGAGGCGCGACTACCCGGGACACCACCATTGACGTTACCTGGCAGGTCATTTCGCACGATATGCGCACCTCCAACATCGTGCTGACGGTCCAGGAACCTTTCGGCAAATATGACCTGAACATCGACGCCCACGCGACCGAGACGTTCAACCTGGCGGCCGCCAGCGCCGTAGGCTCCGCCATAGAACTCATCGACAACGCAGCGGTGCAGTGGGTGCCCCAGTACTACGCGGACCAGAAAGCCTGTAGCAAAGCGTTTATCGACATCGCCTCCCGCTACGTTCGCGGCCATCGCTATCTGGACCTTCTGCTCACCCTTCCCGATCCGCCGGAGCAATACGAAGCGGCCTTGCGGCTCTTGACCAATCTCGCGCACGAACTGGAGTCTCTGCAACACGCGCCCGCTGAGGTCCATCGCGGCATCGACAAACTCCTGCGAACTAAGCTCGGGGTGTCCTCGGCCGCGGTGCGCAACCTGGTGAGTCATCAGGTTCAGCAGGAGAAAGGTGGGCAGGCAGCGGAGTAGCTGCGGCGAGGTCCTTAATCACTCAGGCCAGCTCTCCCCCTTATTCGCAAAGTGCGCGAATGAGGGGGCACCCCGCCTGCACATTTGCGTTTGCAGCCCGGCCCGAGCTGTGGGATAGTGGTCGCCATTTCACTTCGGGTGGCGGCTGGACTCGAAGACAGCACACAGGCCGCCAGACAGGCAGCGAACAGGAGGTTTCATGGCAACGCCG
>Ga0209048_10004148_pt1 | contig 13913 bp, 12 predicted proteins | sample FrelakmetCRP12CR_FD_187146 | JGI IMG/M metagenome (GOLD analysis project Ga0209048, IMG submission 187146) | Freshwater lake sediment microbial communities from the University of Notre Dame, USA, for methane emissions studies - CRP12 CR (SPAdes)... | ecosystem: Environmental > Aquatic >... | reverse complement strand
CTCGGCGAGCGCGGCTTCACGTTCAAGACGACGGCGGGACTCTATCGGCAGGTCACCGGCGCGGGGTCGAACCAGCCCCCGGCGTGATCGCGCGGTAGTTGGTGTACTTCTCGGTGCAGTTGACGCGCTCCGAGGACTTCTCGTACACCTCCTTCATCTCCGACGGAACCCACACCTGCAGCTTCGGGTCTTTCTGGTAGGCGACTTCGATGAGGATTCGCGGGCGGAACGCCTCGGTGCCGGTCCTCGAACCCTCCGCGGGCTTGAGGTTCTCGACGACCATCTTCGACTTCACGAGCCGTCCGGTCGCCGGCTCGACCCACAGTTCGCCGTGGACCGGGTATTCGTCGCCCAGCTTGGTGACGACCATCGGGGGCCGTTTCGTCTCCTCGTAGCCCACGACCCAGACCGTTTCCCCGTCCACCTTCTTCTCGCCCTGCTTGCGGAACGCGAACTGCGACTGGTTTTGCGGCAGGAGGAACATCAGGGTGAACGTCGGGACGTTGAAGGCGCGCTGCACCGAGCCGAGGTGCTGGCGCCGGCTGGCGTCGGCGATCGTCGCAATCTCGGTGGCGAACGCGGGCGACCAGTCGCGGAACAGCTGCTCCAGGCGGTCGTTCTTCTCGTGGAGCGGCTTCGTGTTGACCTCGTAGAAGTCGCGGTAGACCTGCCAGCCCTTCTCGTTCCCGCGCGATTCGATCACGATGGTGCCGCGCAGGAGCCGGACTTCGGTGTGACCGGCCACCTCCATGCTGGGCGAGTCGCTCGACACGACGCCGAACCCGCGCAGGATGTCGTTGGTCTGAATGTCGGCGACGAGAACGGGGAGGCTCCGGCCGTCGCCGACAAGCCCGGCGAGCCAGCCCAGGCCGGCCGGCAGCAGCGACACGACCAGGGCCGCGCCGCGCCACGCCGCGCGCGTCAGGTCCATCCGGCCATGCGTCTCCGGCACGACCTCGATCGCGACCGCCATCTTGCCGAGCGTCTGGCCGAGCGTGCCGGTGAAGAGCACGAGGTAGCCGGCGTTGAGCACCAGCAGGAACGCGGCCATCGGAAGCACCGGCAGCACGTGCAGGTCGTTGAAGCCCAACCCGCACAGCGCCAGCGTGAAGTGGAGGACGACGAGGTTGACCAGCGCGATGAGGGCCGCGTCAATCGCCGCCGCCGCCGCACGGCGCGCGGGCGAGGCGGTGTTCCATTCACGCGTCGCGGCAGGCGCCGCGCCGGAGGCCTGCGCGGCCGCGGCCGCCCGCCCGCCGGCTCGGGGCGCCGGCTCCTCGGCGACCAGCGGCAGCGCGTCGGGTCGAGGCGCGGGTATGCGCGTGCGGATTCGCGTGGGCGTGGGCGTAGCCCGGCGCACGGCCAGCGGCGCCCGGGGCGGGGGCAGCACGGGCAGATCGCCGCGGAAGAGCGGCAGGTCGACCGGCGTCCCTTCGGGCTGCGGGGCCAGCGCCCGGTCAGCCCCGTGATCGCCTGACGCCGGCGGCGGCGTTCTGTACCGGCTTCCGCGTGCAAGGCGCGCGTCGTGGATCGGGGGATCGCCTGGCGTCACGACCGGCGTGTGACGGGCCGGCCGGCCGGCCGGCTGCTCGACGAGCGAGAAGTCGTACCCGCAGTTCTTGCACCGGTCAGCGCTCTCGAAGCCGAGGTATCCGCACTTGGGACACTTCACTGGCGCACCTCAGCGGGCCTCGGCCCGGCCGCGGCCGGCGGCGCTTCGCCGGCGGCCGCCGTCGGACCTGCCGTCGGCTCCAGCAGGGCCCGCTGCAGGTCGGCGCGGAGCCGGGCGGCTTCGGGACCCAGCGGGTCGGCCTCCGAGACGCCGTCCAGAGCCGCGAGGGCCGCTTTGACGTGGCCCGACCGGAACAGGTCGCGGGCCCGTCCCAGCGCGACCTCCGAGGGCCGGGGCGCCGGCAGCGGATCCGGCGTGACGACCGCGCCGGCGGCCTGGGCCTGGGGCCATTCGCGTGCAACCAGCGGCCGGAGCAGGTCGCGTGACGCCGCAAAGACGATGAGGGCGCCGACGATGATCGCGGCACCGAGGATGGGCAGCACGGGGACCGGCCGCGACGAACGGCCCAGCATCCGGCGGCCGGACTTGTGCGGCGGCGCGGCGGCCGCGAACACGGGCCTGGCCTCCCGTTCCCCGTGGGGCGGAGCCAGGCGGTCGAGGCGATCGAGATAACTCTGAGCGAGATCGTGCGGCTCGCCCGTCGCGACCGCGCTCGACAGGAGCCGGCGGGCCGCGGGGCCATCGCCGCGATCGAGGGCGGCCACGCCCTCCTGGACGAGCTCCTCGGTCGTGCGCTGACGCTCGGCCAGCGCCCCTCGGGCGCGGTCGATGTAGGCCCTCGCGCGCGCATGGCCGCGATCGAGAAACAGGACGCGGCCCCACACGTTGATCGCTTCCTGGTACTGCCCGGCGAAGTACTGCTCAAGGCCCGCGAGCAGCAGCTCATCGATCTTCGCGTCGCGATCCAGGTCCGGAGCGTCGTCCGGGGATCGCCGTGCATCGAGGGAACGTGGGTCAGCCATGCGTGGTGTCGCCGCCGACCGATTATACGACAGACTCAGCCGGCGTCCTCGTCGCGCTCGCTGCCGCGGGGCGGGGCGATCCCGAGGGCGCGCATCTTCCGGTACAGGTTGCTCCGCTCGACGCCCAGGGCCTCCGCGGTGCGCGAGATGTTGCCCTGCTGCCGGGAGAGGGCCCTCACGATGTAGTCGCGCTCGAACGCGTCGCGGGCGTCGTGCAGGAGCCGGGTCTCCTCCGGGGCCTCCGGCGGAGCGGGCCTGGCGCCGCCGCCGAGGAACCCGAGATCGTGGGCGGTGATCACCTCGCCTGGCACCATGATCATGAGCCGCTCGATGACGTTGCGGAGCTCGCGCACGTTGCCGGGCCAGCCGTACTGCGCCAGCACCGCCGACGCCGACGGGTCGAGGCTCTTGAGCCGGCGCCCGTACTCCCGCGCGAACACGCGCATGAAGTGATCCGACAGCAGCGGGATGTCCTCCTGGCGGTCGCGCAGCGGCGGCACAAAAATCGGAATGACGTTGAGGCGGAAATAGAGGTCTTCGCGGAAGCGGCCGGTCTTGATCTCCTCGGTCAGGTCTTTGTTGGTGGCCGTGAGCACCCGCGTGTCCACGCGGATGCGCGCGGTGCCGCCGACCGGCTCGACCACCTGCTCCTGCAGCGCCCGCAGCACCTTGGCCTGGGTCTTCAGGCTCATGTCGGCGATCTCGTCGAGGAAGATCGTGCCGCCGTCGGCGAGCTCGAACTTGCCCCGGCGGTCGGACACCGCGCCGGTGAAGGCGCCGCGGACGTGGCCGAACAGCTCCGACTCGATCAGCTCCTCCGGGATCGCGGCGCAGTTCACTTCGACAAACGGCCCGCCGCGCCGCCGGCTGAGGACGTGGATCGATCGGGCGACGAGCTCCTTGCCGGTGCCGTTCTCGCCCGAGATGAGCACGCGGCCGTTGGTGGGCGCGGCCATGGCCACCTGCTCGCGCAGCTGGTTCATGGCGTAGCTCTCGCCGACCATCTTGAGGTCCTGGCCGACGCGGGCCCGCAGCGCGCGGTTCTCCACCTCGAGCCGCTGCTGGCGCAGCGCGTGGCTCACGACGAGCACCGTCTTCTCCAGCGAGAGCGGCTTCTCGATGAAGTCGAAGGCGCCGATCTTGATCGCCTTCACCGCCGACTCGATGTTGCCGTGGCCGGAGATCATGATGACCGGCGCGTCCACCTGGCGGTCGCGGAGCCGCTGCAGCGTCACGAGGCCGTCGATGCCCGGCAGCCAGATGTCGAGCAGGATCACGTCGTACGCCGCCCGGGTGAGGCGGTCCAGGCACGCCTCGCCGCTGTCGACCGCGTCGACCTCATACCCCTCGTCGCGCAGGACGCCGAGCAGCGCGGCGCGCACGCCGGGCTCGTCGTCGACGATGAGCACCGCGGCCTTCACGCCGTCTCCGTTCCGGCCGGCAGGTCGGCGTCGCCGCACGGCAATTCGATGACGAACCTCGTCCCCCGGGGCTCGTTGGCGCCAACCTCGACCGTGCCGCCGTGCTCGGCGACGATGCGCCTGACGATCGCCAGGCCCAGGCCGCTGCCCCGCTTCTTCGTCGAGTAGTAGGGCATGAACAGCTTGTCCCGCTCCTCCGGGGCGATGCCGGGGCCGTCGTCGGCCACGATGATGCGCGCGACGCCGGCGGCGGCGTCGTGCTGGGTCTCCACCACGAGCAGCCCGCGCTGGTTGAGCGCCTCGATCGCGTTGTCGATGAGGTTGATGAGGACGCGGCGGATCTGGTCGGGGTCGAGGCGGACCGGCGGCAGCGAGACCGCGAACAGGGTCTCGATGCGCACGTGCGCGAACAGGCCCTCGTAGAGGCCGAGGGTGCCGGTGAGCAGCTGGTGCACGTCGGTCGGCACGCGCCGCGGCGACGGCATGCGGGCGAACTGCGAGAACTCGTCGACCAGCGTCTTCAGCGCTTCCACCTCCCCGACAATGGTGCCGGTGCACTCGTCGACCAGGGCGCGCACCGGCTCGGGCGAGGCGGCGAACTGCCGCTGGAGCCGCTGGGCGCAGAGCTGGATCGGGGTCAGCGGGTTCTTGATCTCGTGGGCCAGGCGCCGCGCTACCTCGCGCCACGCGGCGACCCGCTGCGCGCGGATGAGCGGCGTGACGTCGTCGAGCACGAGCACCCGCCCCTCCCGCTGCCGGCCCTCGCCGTGCAGGGGCGTCGCCGCCAGCGCCAGCTGCACCTCGCGCCCGTCCCGGTTGAGCGAGATCTCCTGCGCCGGCCAATCCCTGCCGGCGACGTAGGGGGCGGTGGCGAGCTCGGCGAGCGGCTTCAGGTCGCCGGCGGCGAACACCTCGTCGGCGGGCTTCCCGACGGCCCCCGCGTCGAGGGCCAGGAGTTTTGCGGCCGCCGGATTCAGGATGCCGATCCGCCCGCCGGCGTCGATCGTGATGACGCCGGTCGCCACCCGGTCGAGGACCGCCTCGGTGAATCTCCGCCGGTCTTCCACCTCGGCGTGCTTGCGCTGCAGGTCGACGCTCGACTGCTCGAGCGCCCGGCGGCTGGTGGCCAGCTCGTCGGCCATCGTGTTGAACGCGTCGACGAGCGAGCCGAACTCGTCGACGGTTTCGCGCTCGACGCGGTGCTCGAAATGGCCCGCGCCGATCTCGCGGGCGGCGGCCGCGAGCAGCTGGACCGGCCGCGTGATGCGCTTGGCGAGATAGAGCCCCATCCAGCTCGCGCTGACGAGAATCATCAGCGTGACCATCAGGAAGAACGACAGGTACACGCCGGTCAGCGGCCGCTTGAGCACGCGCAGCTGCGTGTACGACTCGTACGCCTTGGTCATGCGCCGCGCGCGGGCGGCCATCTCGCCGGTCAGATGCACGGATCCGACGACGACGCCGGTCGCCGTCCCGTCGGCCTTGCGGATGAGGGCCGCCGCGCGGATGAGCTCGCCGCCGCTCTCGAGGGGCTCCCGGATCCAGGCGTCCGGCTGGCCGCTGGCCGCGCGGGCCGCCAGGCGCTCGGAGGTGTCAGGCGCCTTGACGGGACCCGCGGCGGCAGAGGCCACGTCGACGACCGGCACCGGCTGGGGCGCGCCGTCGGCGTCCGGCGCGAGGCGGTAGACTTCGACCAGCGTCAGCCGCTGGTCCGTTACCGACCCCGCCACCGCGTCGCGCACGACACGCAGGTCGGCGCTCGCCAGGTCCGCGGCTGCGAGGCTGCGCGCCAGGCGCGCCGTCTCGTCGGCGACCTGGCGCTGCCGCTCGTGGTAGTAGTCGCTCGCGATGCGCTGCGCCGACTCGAGCATCTCGTCCATCGGCGCGTTGAACCAGCGGTTCACGCTGTTGAAGATGAGCTGGCTGCCCACCAGCAGCACGAGCACCGCCGGGATGAGCGTCATCCCGAGCAGGACGAGCACGAGCTTGGCGCGGAAGCGTGCGAACGGCAGCGCTCGCTTCCGCTCGACCAGCATCTTGATGACGCTGCGGGCGAGGACGAAGACGAGCCCCACCAGCATGGTCAGGTCGACGACGGAGAGCGAGTAGAGCACGAACTCGCTGAGGAAGTCCGGCGCGAGCTCGCTGGAGCGGTTGAGCAGCACCATCACGCCGGCGAGCGCCGCCACCAGGGCGAAGATCCCGAGCAGCACCTGCAGCGGGTTGTCGCGGAACGGGCGCCGCGGGCGGAGCGCGCCCGGCGCGGCCGGTGGCGGCCGCAGGAGCGATGGCGAGGCGGATCTCCGGGGCATGGCGCCGCCCAGGCGTTACGGGATGAACGTGAAGCGGGCGTACCCGCTCGCCGCGTCACGCCCCCACGGCCAGAAGAAGAGGGTCACCCGCGGCCGGGTGCGCACCCGGATCCGCACGTAGTACTCCGTGTTGGGCTCCAGATCAGCCGTCGAGAACAGCGGCAGACGTTCGAATCCCAACGCGAAGCGCTTCACCTCGCCCTTGTCCTCCGACACTTTCGAGTCGTCCAGCCGCCCGTCGACGCTGCGGCTCAACTGGTAGCGGCGGGTCAGCGTGTCGTACTGCACCGTGGTGGCGACCGCCGCGGAGGCAACCGTCCGGTCGAACCAGACGCTCACCGGCCGGCGGAGTTCCGCGTCGTAGGTGATGCTCGCCGCCAGGCCCGCCTGGATCGCCTCATCAAGGTCCTCCATCAGGCCGTCCGACGCCGTCGAGGACACGTAGACGCGGCCGTTGCGGGCCACGGCGCCCACCTCGACGCTCCGCGCCCCGTCGGCCTCGACGACGAACACCCCCAGCACGAGCGCCAGCAGCCGGATCGGCATCATTCCTTCGCGTTGATGAGGTCCTTGAGCTCGACCATGAATTCGCCGATGTCCCGGAAGTCGCGGTACACCGACGCAAAGCGCACGTAGGCCACCTTGTCGAGGCGCTTCAGGTCCTGCATCACGATCATCCCGATCTCGCCGGTGGCGATCTCCTTCTCGGGGCGCTCCTGCAGAATGCCTTCAGTCCGATCGGCGATGGCCTCGAGGGCCGACACCGTCACAGGGCGCTTCTCGCACGCGCGCAGCATGCCGGCGATGAGCTTCTGCCGCTCGAACCGCTCCCGGCGACCGTCCTTCTTGATCACCATGTACGGGATGTCGTCCACGCGCTCGTAGCTCGTGAACCGGCGGCTGCACTCGAGACACTCGCGCCGGCGCCGGATGACGTCGCCTTCCTTGCTCTCCCGCGAGTCGACGACTTTGTCGCCCATGTGGCCGCAGTACGGGCACTTCATGCGGGCTCCTCCGGGCCGGCCGGCGCGGCCAGCCCGCGCACGCCGCCGAGGCTGAGGCCTTCCTGGGCAAGAAAGATCGCCCCGGCAATCGTCACGGGCACGAACGAAATCGCGTGCAGGACCACCGCCGCGCCCACGGCCCGGTCGTTCGCGACCCCGAAGAACGCGACGGCGCCGATCTGGTAGGCCTTGTGAAACCCGCCGACCGCGCCGGGAGTCGGCACCGCCACGCCGACGACGAGCACGGCCATGATGAGGAACGAGCCCGGATAGCTCATCTCGATGTGGAAGGCGCGCGAGGTCAGCCAGATCCCGAGGGCGATCGACAGCCACAGCGGGAGCGAGAGCAGCCCGGCGACGGCGAGGCGCCTCGGCTGCCTCACCACGGCCAGCCCCTCGAGAAACGTGCGCACCAGCTCCGCCATCGCGTTCGCGATCCTCGACGGCAGCACCCGCTCCACCCGAAGGGCCCACCCGGCCATCTTCTCCGGGTGCCCCGCCACCACCATCATGATCGCCAGGCCGACGACCGAGGCGATGGTGGCGAGCAGCCCGCCGGACTTCAGGGCCATGAACGTCGCGGAATGCTCGACGGCGACCGCCGGACGGGAGAAGGCCAGATAGAACCCGAACAGCAACAGCACGGTGAGCAGGTCGAGCAGCCGCTCGAAGACGATCGTCGCAAACGCGGACGTCGCGCTGAATCCGGCCCGGCGCGCGAGCAGGTACGGCCGCACCACCTCGCCGGCCCTGGCCGGCAGCAGCGTCGACACCGCGAACCCGATCACCGTCGTCTTGAACACGGCCGAGAACGGCGGGCTGCCGAGCGGGCGCAGGAGATACTGCCACCGCAGCGCCCGGAAGACGTACGTCATGCCGGTGACCGCGACGGCCAGCGCCAGCAGCTCGACGCGGCCACCCTGGATCTCGGCCCACACGCCGCGCAGGTTGGCGCCCCGCAGGAACCACGCCAGCATGACGACGGCGAGCGCCAAGACGACGCCGGTGCGGACGTGCCTGCGCATCAGCAAGCGACTCTACTACATCGGTATCGGCAAGTCTAGCTTTGACAGACAGTTACCGCCGTACTTGAACCGCCCGCATCGTGCCGGTAAGATGGGCGCGCCTCAGGGCGGAGCGACCAGCATGAACCAGGCCATCACGGAAACGAGGCTCGAAGGGCTCACCCCCTTCCGCCAGGGCAAGGTCCGCGATCTGTACGAAGTCGGCGACCACCTGCTCATCGTCGCGACGGACCGGATCTCCGCGTTCGACTATGTGCTGGCCTCCGGCATCCCGGACAAGGGCGCCGTGCTCAACCAGCTTTCCGCATTCTGGTTCGGGCTGACTTGCGATGTGGTGCCCAACCACGTCCTCGCGACCGACCCGGCGGAGTACCCGGAAGCGGCACGCCGGCATGCCGCCGTGCTGCGGGGGCGGTCGATGCTGGTGCAGCGGACGCGCCCGCTGGCAATCGAGTGCGTGGTGCGCGGCTACCTGTCGGGATCGGGCTGGAAGGAGTACCAGCGGACGGGGCGCGTGTGCGGGATCGCGTTGCCGGCGGGGCTGCGCGAGTCCGACCGGCTGCCGCGGCCGATCTTCACGCCGTCGACCAAGGCCGAGAGCGGCCACGACATCAACATCACGGAGACCGAAGCGGGCGAACTGGTGGGCCCGGCACTCATCCGCGATCTGCGCGACCTCTCGATCGAGGTGTACAAGCGCGGGGCCGCGCACGCCGAGCGGCTGGGGATCATCGTCGCCGACACGAAGTTCGAGTTCGGGCTGGTGGACGCCCCCGGCGATGCCGCCAGCCTGATGCTCATCGACGAGGTGCTGACGCCCGACTCGTCGCGGTTCTGGCCGGCCGACGCCTACGCGCCGGGCGGACCGCAGCCGAGCTACGACAAGCAGTACGTCCGCGACTACCTGGAGCAGATCGGCTGGAACAAGCAGCCGCCCGCGCCGGCCCTCCCGCCGGAAGTGGTCGCGAAGACCCGTGACAAGTACGTCGAAGCCTTCCGCCAGCTGACCGGCCGCGACCTCGAGTAGCCGCGTCGCACCGCCCCCGGGAAATGGGGTCAGGCCACAATTCTCAGCCGCACTCATGTTTTATGAGTGCAACACACTCACCTTGACACTCAGGCTGGGTGTTCAGATAATTAGCAGTCGTACTAAGTGAGTGCCAGCACACAGTAATGGCTGTCTGCTGGTTCGGTCGACTTCCAACGTTAATCAGGCAGGAGCAAGGAAGACTATGAAGGTCAAGCCACTTCATGACCGGATCCTCGTCAAGCGGATCGAGGAAGGCGAACAGGTGGTCGGCGGGATCATCATCCCGGACACCGCCAAGGAAAAGCCTCAGCAGGGCAAGGTCGTCGCGGCCGGCGCCGGCAAGATCGACGACAAGGGCAAGCGGGTGCCCATGGACGTCAAGGACGGCGACACGATTCTGTTCGGCAAGTACTCCGGGCAGGAGATCAAGCTGGACGGCGAGGAGTTCCTCATCATGCGTGAGGATGAGGTGCTCGGGGTAATCGAAGGCTGAGGCCGCTGAGGTCAAGGAGTTCAACGATGGCAAAACAGATTGTGTACGGAGAACAGTCGCGCCAGGCAATCCTGCGCGGCGTGAACAAGCTGGCCGACGCGGTGAAGGTCACCCTCGGCCCCAAGGGGCGGAACGTCGTCCTCGACAAGAAGTTCGGATCGCCCACCATCACCAAGGACGGCGTGACGGTGGCGAAGGAAATCGAACTGAAGGACCCGCTCGAGAACATGGGCGCGCAGATGGTGCGCGAAGTGGCGAGCAAGACGTCGGATGTCGCCGGCGACGGCACGACGACGGCGACCGTGCTGGGGCAGGCCATCTACCGCGAGGGCGCGAAGATGGTGGCGGCCGGCGCGAACCCGATGGAAATCAAGCGGGGCATCGAGCGCGCGGTCGAGACGATCGTCGAGGACCTCAAGAAGCGGTCGAAGCCGGTCAAGGGCCACATGATCGCGCAGGTCGGGACGATTTCGGCGAACAACGACGAGACGATCGGCAAGATCATCGCCGAGGCCATGGACAAGGTCGGCAAGGACGGCGTCATCACCGTCGAAGAGGCCAAGACGCTCGAGACTTCGCTGGAGGTCGTCGAGGGCATGCAGTTCGACCGGGGCTACCTTTCGCCGTACTTCGTGACGGATCCCGAGCGCATGGAAGTGGTGCTCGAGAACCCGATGATCCTGATCCACGAGAAGAAGATCAGCTCGATGAAGGACTTGCTGCCGGTCCTGGAGCAGGTGGCGCGCATGGGCAAGCCGCTGCTCATCATCGCCGAGGACATCGAGGGTGAGGCGCTGGCGACGCTCGTCGTGAACAAGCTGCGCGGCACGCTCCAGGCGGCCGCGGTGAAGGCGCCGGGCTTCGGCGACCGCCGCAAGGCCATGCTCGAGGACATCGCGATCCTCACCGGCGGCAAGGCCGTCACCGAGGACCTCGGCATCAAGCTCGAGAACGTCAAGGTGGAAGACCTCGGCAAGGCGAAGAAGATCACCATCGACAAGGACAACACGACGATCGTCGAAGGCGCGGGCGTCGGCTCCGCCATCGAAGGGCGCGTGAAGCAGATCCGCGCGCAGGTCGAAGAGACCACGTCGGACTACGATCGCGAGAAGCTGCAGGAGCGGCTGGCGAAGATCGTCGGCGGCGTCGCGATCATCAAGGTCGGCGCGGCCACCGAGACCGAGATGAAGGAGAAGAAGGCACGCGTCGAGGACGCGATGCACGCGACCAAGGCCGCGGTCGAAGAGGGCATCGTGCCCGGCGGCGGCATCGCGCTCATCCGCTCGCTGAAAGCGCTCGAGGGCCTCAAGCTCGAAGGCGATCAGCAGGTGGGCGTCAACATCGTGAAGCGCGCCATCGAGGAGCCGTTGCGCTGGATCGCCCAGAACGCTGGTCAGGAAGGCTCAATCGTCGTCCAGAAGGTCAGGGAAGGCGACGACGACTTCGGCTTCAACGCGCTGACCGACAAGTTCGAGAACCTGGTGGCGGCGGGCGTCATCGACCCGGCCAAGGTCGTCCGCTCGGCCCTCCAGAACGCGTCGTCCATCGCGTCGTTGCTGTTGACGACCGAGGCGATGATTGCGGACATTCCCGAAGAGAAGAAGGAGTCGGCGATGCCTGGCGGCGGGCCCGGCGGAATGGGCGGGATGTACTAAGCTCGGGATTCGGGGCTCGGGACTCGGGATTCGCAAGAACCCGCTGTCCAGCCCCAACCCAGAGTACGCAGAAAAGGCCCGGTGGGCGCGATGCCCGCCGGGCCTTTTTCGTTGACTGACCGCTTGACTGACGAGCCCCGAGTCCCGAAACCCGGACCCCGACGTTGTTACCGCAAGGTGAACGTCAGCTCAATCGTCACGAGCACGGGAACCGGCTGCCCGAGGCGCTTGCCGGGCGTGAAGCGCCATTGCCTGGCGGCCTTGACCGCTTCCTGGTCGAGGCCGAAGCTCGAGTCGAGCGACCGTGCGACCTGACACTCTCCGACCGTGCCCTCGGGCGTCACGACACAGTCGAGCACCGCTGTCCCCTGCACCTTCGCGCGCATCGCATCCGGCGTGTATTGCGGCTTCACTTCCCTGAGCAGACGCGGGAGCTCGATCCCCGATCCCGGCCGGTACGCTCCCCCTCCGAACCCGCCGCCCCACCCCGGCCCCAGGCCCGATCCTGAGCCGGGGCCGATGCCGGTCCCGGTGCCGGTCCCAGCCCCGCCCCCGCTGCCGGGTCCCTGGGCCGTCGTCGAATTCGATGACTTCATGCCGTCAATCACCCCGACCAGCGTCTGCTCGGCCGAGGCCATGGCCTTGGCGGGGATGTTGAACGCTTCCTTCGGCAGCTCGTCTTCAGGCGACCGGACCGGCTCGATTTTCGGCGGCTTCGCGACGGGCACGGTGAGCTTGTCCCTGCCGATGTCTTTCGCCAGGCGTGGCGGCTCGATGGACTTGTTGCCGCCGCCCCCTCCCCCGCCGCCCGGGCCGGGCTGATTCAGGAAGACAATGCGGTTGGTGGGCATGTCCTCGAGCGCCTGTCGGAGGTCGAGCGGCGCGGCATCGGGCAGCCAGGTGGCGGCGAACAACACGGCGACGATGACCACCACGTGGAACACGGTGGAGAATCCCAGGGCGCCGCCCATGCGCGGGGCCTGCGTCTCGAACGAGAACGGCACATCCCTCGGGTGGAGGTATTCGAGATGCACCGACACGTGACCGGCGCCGTGTGACGGTGCCGTGTCGCGGTCAACTCTTTCAGCCATGGTCCGGACGCTCGCTCCTCACCATTGTCGCGCGGAGCCCGGGATTGCACAACTGCAATAGCAGTACCCGGATGGGCCGCGCCAAAACGCCGGGGTTTGCCTCCGAGGCGATGTCCCGGCACGGCGCTCCGTCCTCCGGCCGTGACGGCGGTGTCATCCCCGGCGGAGCGCCTCTTGAAAGTTAGACGCGCGCCGGGCGCCGGCGGATGCCCGCTCCCGGCGCCGTCTCCGATTTCGGTGGGCTACAGCCTGCCGGCCCAGGCCCCGATGGCGGCGTTTCCGCCGCCGTACGACAGCATGACCGACAGGGCGTCGGCCGCCCGGGGCGCATCCTCGATCGCCACGAGCACGCCCCCCTTCCCGACCAGCAATTCGAAGATCAGCCCGTCGTGGGACTGGAAGCCGGCCCTCCGCATGGCCGCCGCCATGCCGATCCGGGGCAGGTCGCCTCCCGGGCCGTTGAGCGTCGCCGTCAAGGTGCCGCGGGCCATCGACGCGCCGACCACCGGCAGATCCACCGGCTCGGGCGCCGCCCCCAGCACGCGTTCGATGAACGACGCCGCTTCAGGCGACGCTTTGGCGGCCACCGTCATCCGATCCGCGGTGAACCCCTGCCGTTTCAAGGCGTCGACGCCACGTTCCGCCCCCGCGAAGTCCTGGAACACGCTCACCGTGAACAACGCCGGTTCGCTCTTGGTCATGCCGCCGCTCCCCATCCCGTTCAGTTGCGCCGCTGCGTCCGCTGCACGGACGTTATGAAACCGCCTCCGATAACTGTAAGCTTGATGGGCGGCGGCTTCAAGCGGGAAGCCGGGCCTCCACCATGCCGGATTACGATGCGGACGTGCTGATTGTCGGCGCCGGGCCGGCTGGCGCGCGGGCGGCACGCCAACTGGCGCTCGGCGGAGCCTCGGTCCGGATGATCGACGCCAGCCACCCGCGCGAGAAGCCCTGCGGCGGCGGCCTCACCAGGCGCTGCGTGGGCATCGTGGGTGATCTGCTGTCGAGGGTGCCGCACGTGCCGGTCGAGCAGGTCCGCTTCGAGGCGCCGCCGATCGGCCTCGATCCCTATCCCCCGGCCCCGCGTCGCGCTCCGCCGTCGGTCACCGTCGATGTGCCGCGGAGCGGCGATCCCGCCCGGCCGTTTCCCCTTGTCGTCGTAGACCGCCGGTCATTTGACGGCGCACTCGTCGACGAAGCCAGAGAGTGCGGAGCCGATCTCGTCCCCGAGCGGGCCGTGGACGTGCATGTCGACGGCGACGGTTCCGTCGGGCGTCCGACGACCGGTCCGTGCGCTCCCGTCGCAGGCGGCGACGATCCCGACCCGACCTTTTCGACGACGGCCGG
>Ga0209048_10004147_pt1 | contig 13914 bp, 13 predicted proteins | sample FrelakmetCRP12CR_FD_187146 | JGI IMG/M metagenome (GOLD analysis project Ga0209048, IMG submission 187146) | Freshwater lake sediment microbial communities from the University of Notre Dame, USA, for methane emissions studies - CRP12 CR (SPAdes)... | ecosystem: Environmental > Aquatic >... | reverse complement strand
GTGATAAAATTTTGGAATACCCAAATAGAAAGAGGGACTTGAGAGGATATCACCAGAGCGGAAAATACTAATCCTCCTCTGTTAACAACAGCCAAATCGTAATAGCGGTCTTATAAGCCCTGTAAATAGTTCACGATAAGGTGTTCATGGGCATTTTTCCCGGACTGGAATCCAGCAACGTGGAATATTATTGCGTAGAATTTTTAAAATGTTGGCATCACTCCAAAATATTTTTACCTGTTGTGGTCTATGTAATTAACCTGATGGATGACATCGACCGCCGCCTCCTTTCACCGAGAAAGGCAATGTATATGAAATTCATTTATGAGAGCCCGGATACTACAAAGACAACCGAAATTGCCACACATTTCGGGGTTGATCCATCCACGGTGACCAAAACCCTCATGGAACTGACATCAATGGGCCTCTTGTCCCATGAGCCTTACCGGGCCACCAGCCTTACCGGAAAAGGGGTAATTTATGCCGAATACCTCGTCAGGAGGCACCGGATCCTCGGGCTGGTACTCACCCATTACGGACTTACCCCAGAAGAAGCCTGCGAGGAAGCCGCCCGGTTCGAGAATTCAGTCTCAAAGGTTGTCATCGATTCGATGTGCCGCTCGATGGGTCACCCGATGATGGGGGTCTGCGGAAGGATTTCGCACGACCCATGCTGTTGCAATGGACCTGAAAAAAGACAGGAAAAGGTGAAATCGCAAATTTCCGCCAGGTAGTTTACCAACCGGGAATATTTGGTATAGTACCAATATTAACAGGGATTTTTGTCTAAAAAGAGGGAAAAATGAAGAGCGTCGAAATAGCCCTTGTGGTAACCTGTCTTATCGTAATAAGTGCACTTGTTGCCGGGTGTTCCATGACAGAGCCCCATAAGGAGAACTCCACGAAAGTAAAAGTCCTGGTAACGGTATTACCTGTAGCAGGTTATGTACAGGCAGTCGGGGGTGACAGGGTGGAAGTCTTTGTCGCAGTGCCACCGGGGGCTGACCCGCATACTTTTGAACCCTCAGCAAGGGATGTGGTGGATTTTTCCGAGGCTGATATCTATATGACCCTCGGAAAAGGACTCCTCCCGCTTGAAGACAACCTGGTATCCAGGTTATCATCAATGAACCCACGCATGAAGGTAGTTGAAACTGCACCAGGTATTACACTTCTTTTGAGTGAAGATGAGCATGAGGAAGGAAATCATGTGGATAACCAGGTTCCGGGTGCGGGGGCTGAAGCGCATTCTCATGAAGGGCCCGACCCGCATATCTGGGTCTCACTGAAAAATGCACCCGTTATGGTCAATCATATGTACGATGCACTGGTCAGCGTGGACCCTGCGAATGAACCATATTACCATGCGAACCGTGATAAATATCTTGCAAATATTACCCTTGTGGATAATGAGATCATGGAAGTGCTAAACAAAACACCGGGCAAAAAGTTTATTGCATCACATGCATCGTGGGGGTATTTTGCCCGTGACTATGGACTCACCCAGGTGGTAATCGGGCAGCCCGGGAAAGAAGCTACCTCGAAAGATATTGAGTCCCTTATCAGGGCTGCCCACGGGGAGGGAATTACTATTATTGTCGCAGAACCGGAATATAGCCGCAGAGCAGCTGATATGATCGCAAACTCTATCAACGGCAGTGTAGTCATGGCAGACCCCCTTGCCCCGGAAATGCCTGGTGAACTACAAAAACTTGCGAAGGTACTATCCGGGGCGGGTCTCAATTGACAGAAGCAATTAAACTCGACCATGTGTATGCTGAAATCGCAGGGCAGACCGTCCTTGAAGATATCAGCCTTGCGGTTAATACGAGGGAGTTTTATGCAATTATCGGCCCGAACGGTGGTGGCAAAACAACCCTGGTCAAGCTCATGCTTGGATTAATTCAACCCAAAAAAGGTATGATCAAGGTATTTGGCGGGACACCACGAGAGAACCGGAGGATGCTAGGGTATGTCCCCCAGTTCCACACGTTTGATTTTCATTACCCTATAACCCTACACGAGATGGTAATCTCCGGACGCCTGGGCAATAAATCACGGGTATTCACACGGTACACGCAGGAAGACCGCCGTATTACCGAAGAAGTATTAATAACACTGGGGATTTCCGACCTTTCAGGCAGGGAGATATCCGCACTTTCCGGTGGTGAACGGCAGCGTGCAATTATTGCCCGTGCCCTGGTAAGTGAACCCCGTGCACTCCTCCTCGATGAGCCGACCGTGTATGTTGATGCACCTGCCGAACAGCAGTTTTACAACATTCTCAACTCGCTAAAAGAGAAAATGGCCGTAGTCCTTGTTACCCATGATATCGGTGTGGTCTCTGATTATGCAACGAAAGTAGCCTGCCTGAACCGGCACCTGTATACCCATGACAGTGGCGAGATAACAGAGGAGATGCTGACATCGGCGTACATGTGCCCGGTTGAACTGATAGCCCACGGCGTCCCCCACCGGGTACTCCGGAAACATTCGCACGAGGGGCCACCATGATCTCCATAATGGCGTTCGAATTTTTCAGGAATGCCCTATTAGCAGGCCTCCTCGCAAGTGTCACCTGCGGCATTATCGGCACATATGTCGTGGTCAAGAAGCTGGTCGCACTATCAGGCGGGGTCTCGCATGCAGCATTCGGGGGTATCGGCCTCGGTTACTATGCCGGTTTTGACCCTGTCCTCGGGGCGATTGGTTTTTCTCTGGCGAGTGCTCTCGGTATGGGAATGGTGTCCCTTCGCGCAAAACAACACCTCGACACCCTTATCGGTGCAATATGGGCGATTGGGATGGCGATTGGTATCCTGTTTATTTCACTCACACCCGGTTATGCACCTGACCTTTTCAGCTTCCTGTTCGGTAATATCCTGCTCGTACCGGTCGGGGACCTCGTGATTATGGCAATCCTTGCGGTCATGATTGTGGTTGTAGTAATCGCCTGCTATCAGATCTTTCTCGCAGTTACGTTCGATGAAGAGTATGCAATGGTCCTCGATATCCCTGTGGAAATAGTTACGCTTCTTCTGCTGTCCCTGGTTGCACTTACGGTGGTCATGCTTATCAGGATCGTAGGAATTATCCTGGTAATCGCATTGCTTACGTTACCCGCAGCAATCAGCAGGGAATATTGTTCCCACCTGAAGAATATGATGGTACTCTCTGTGTTTGTCGGTATCCTGGTTACTACCGGGGGTATCTTCCTCTCCTATTTCCTTGATATCCCATCTGGTGCGACGATAATCCTGATTGCTGCCGGACTATATGGACTTGTGCTGATAGAACGGGGATTGCGAAAAAATAAACACAGAGTCAATCCAGGGAATGCCTGAACCCTTTTTCTTTTTTCTCCCAACCTGAAGAACAAATAGTTCCTGCTTCCCTGGTTTTCCAGGTGTAGTACTCTGCGTGTACAGATGTACACAATGCAACCCTGGTGGCCGGACGTAAATGTTACCCACTTTCAATCCTCCCCGCCATGGTAGTCCCAGGGCTGAATTTCAATTCTTTGAACCCTAAAATTGCCCGGAGAAGTAACATATCTCAACCGGTTCAGTGCAGTTAGCGAGGCCGGAATAAAGGGAATGATACGTACTATTCCCGGATAATCCAGGTATGTTGTCCGGTATAAGATAACATCTGATGGGAAGGCCAGAGAGAATATTTCTATATCAGGGAGCACCTGTCCCCCGGGGTGAACCGGATAGAACGATGATATGGTCAAGTTTAAGGCCGAATGCCCGCTCGAAATTTTTTGCCTCGTTCTCTACCCCCCAGGACTCAAACTGGCAGTCTTCACGGGCAACAATTTCTAGTTCAGCCGTTTTATCAATGATCCTGGTGAAGGACACCCGTTCGATCAGGGCAGCATGCCGCCGGTCAAGGCTCTCCGACAGGCGAAGGAATGTTGAAAGAATAGTGACAAGTTCTTTCCCATGTTCATCAAGTTCTGGCATCTCGATTTCCTTTTTCCGTGGCAGTTTCTTGCGGTGGTACCGGGCTATGTTCGCCATTATCAGGACCTCATCAGGTTCAAATCCGAGCAGGTCACTATTCCTGATAATATAGTAGGAGTGTGCGTGGTGGTTGTTAAACGAAATCAGCGACCCGATATCATGTAAAAAAGATGCATATTCCAGAAGTTCCCGCTCACGTGAACCCAGTGAGTGAAGCCCCACTGTTTTACCACTGTCAAACATCTCAAGTGCGATGGTTGAGACCGTCCTTGCATGGTACTCGTTGATACCAAACGCCCTTCCTGTGAGGAGCACGCTTTTTTCCCGTACAGAAAGGTGACCCAGAAGCGGAAACCCCTCCATTTTCGAAAGGTAATCCGCGAGAAGACCATCCTGGAGCCCTCTCTGGGTCACTTCAAGCGCCTGGATGTTCAGCTCGCTCATAAGCGTGTCAATGATAGCTGTCCCGGCAATAATGATATCAGCCCTTTCAGGATTGATCCCAGGTATTTTGCGACGCTCTGCAAGAGACAACGAACAAATGACGGGGACTGTCTTTTTTAGGTCAGATGCGGAAAGGACTGCCCTTTTCGGGTCACCGGCGTGGAACAGCCGTGCTGCAATATCGCAAAGGTTAATGATAGTCCCGGAACTGCCTACGACTATATCTGCGGGATGACGTCCTGCCTGACGTATCGCCGCCCGGGCCTCATTCCTGATATAATTCCTGATCTCTTCATACCGGGATTCACTTACCGGCTCCACTACCCCTTCGGGGAAGAACCTGTTCGTCAGCCTGATTGTGCCGAGGTGCATGCTTGACAGGTAACTGCAGGCACCGTTCCTCCCTATCGCTATCTCGGTGCTACCCCCCCCGATATCAATGACCATTATCTGCTCGTCTTCCAGGTGCATCGCTGTAGTGACACCCATGAAAATCAGCCGTGCCTCCTCCCTGCCTGAAATGACCTGTACATCCAGATGTGATTCTTTCCTGAGCCTGGACAGGAACTCGTACCTGTTCTGGGCTTCCCGTGTTGCGGAAGTGGCAACTGCCACAAATTCTTCGGCGCGAAAAGAGTGAGCCAGCTCTACGAACTTACCTGCGACCATGACCGCCCTGTCCATGGCCTCCCCGGTTATGAACCCGGTTTCAAATTCCCCTTCACCCAGCCGTACTGCTTCTTTCTGGTTCGAAAGAACGATATACGAGCAATCAGGGTTCAGCCTGACAACAAACAACCTGATTGAATTCGTACCGATGTCAATGAACGCAACGACCCGTGATACCTGTGGTGTCTTTGTTCCTGTCATGATGCATCAATCGATCGTTAATTTCGGAGCCTCGAATAATCCAGTCTTATCCGGCGTGACGGGTCTTCGGCCAACAATATATACGCAGGATACTATCACATAGCTCTTTGATTATCACTCTTGAACTTTTATCCTTAAAATTTCAGGGGATTTGATAGTACGCGGGATCGCTTCTGCCAATCTCTCTGTTATCTAACTGTTTAATAAATAGGATTTCGGGGATAATAATACAAGGCTCTTTAGACCGTTGATGTTTTAGGGAGTATTCCATCCTCTATCAGGAAAGTGGGCATTGTGTTTCAACCCTGCACTGCATGCACAATCCAATGGTACCGGCGACAACCAGGCATAATGATGCAGTAATTAGAAATGCCGTTAAGAATCCAAATAATTCTGCAATAAATGTGACAAAAAACGGGATAATCGTCATCCCAAGGTAACTTGACGTATTAAACAGTCCCATGAAAGTCCCCTGTTCTTTTCCGGCATCTGCAAGGAAGGCGAGCTGGGCGATCATGATGATACCTGCAAAAGCCCCGATGACAATAAATGCCCATGAAGTGACGTAACTGGCTACCACCGCTGCAGCAGAGAAAATGGCCGCTATGCGGATGGTCGGGATAGGGGTAAATTTCACGTGGGATACTAAAAGGATAGCAATTGCGGTAGCGCCGTTCATCGCGGAAATCTGGAGGCCGATAGTCTCCGGACTATTACCACTGAATTGCGGGTACAGGGCGGTCACGGCGCCGGTAATACCGATAAGGACCACCGAAGAAAACCACATCCAGAAGTACTTTTTCAGGTAATATACCAGGTTTGTTATGACCTGGGCCTCCCTGGAAAAAGGAAGAACTGCCTTTTGTCCGTCAAATGGTTCGAGAATGCTGATTATGAAGGGGATTATTGAGACCACCAGAAAAAACATTATCCCGGCCGACCTGTAACCCAAAGCATTACTGGCCAGACCTGATATAATCAGACCTGCGATAAGCCCGATATTTAACAGGGCCATGAAAAGACCGATCGATCGCGTGTGATCAGGACGTGAATTAAGATATGACATCGCGGAGGCAATAAAAAGGCCTGCACCTACACCCTCTACCAACCTCGCAAAGATGGTCATATATACCGATGAGTCCATCAGAAGGAGAACGCCTGAAACGATTGTCAGCAGGAGCCCGGCCCTGATAAAATATGTATGTCCCCACCGGTCCGACAATATCCCGGCAGGGAGTGTCAGAAGAAATGCACCGAGAAAATAAGCGGAAAATATCTGGCCCTGTAACGCCGTCCCGGAGGCGTACGAGGCAAGGTCCGGGACGATGGCATTTGAGAGTGCCATGACTGAGAAAATACCCAGGTATAACGTAAACAGGGCTCTCATGTGAAAAAGGGTTGTTAGATCATCCGGTACGTTTCAAGGTTCATAGGAGAATGGGTCTGGATATGGTACCGCTTGTAGAGCGAACTGGCAAGGTCGATGGTATTGTTCTCGTCGCCATGAATGGTGAATATTTTTTCAGGTCTCGGTTGTACCTGCCCCACGTAATTCATCAACTGCCTCCTGTCTGAATGCCCGGAGAACCCATCGACGGTGACGATCTCGAGGTTGATTAGGATGGTCCTGCCCCGTCCAAGCGGCACTTCACGCCAGCCTTTCTGGATACGCCTACCCAGCGTACCGTCTGCCTGGTACCCGACAAAGACGAGAGCATTCCGTTCATCTGCTGCAAGGTTGCTCAGGTACTCCATTACCGGGCCGCCGTTCATCATCCCGCTTGTTGTAATAATTACACAGGGGTCCCCGTTGATGACCCGCTCGCGGAGGTCTGATGAATCCACCGCAACAAAGCTTTCTGAAAGGAACGGGTTCATCCCTTCCTTGAAGATCAGGTTCCGGAGGTCACTGTTTAAGTATTCGGGATAGGTAGTGTGTATTGCCGTTGCTTCCTTGATCATACCATCAAGGTAAATCTTGACATTCGGAATTTTCTCTTTCCTGATCCCTTCTTCGAGAGCAAGCATTACTTCCTGGGAACGACCTACGGCAAATGCCGGAATGATGACTTTTCCTCCCCGTGAGAGGACAACATTGATCGTCTCGTACAGCTTCTCCTCTGCATCTGACCGTGCCGGCTGCATCATATCCGAACCCCCGTATGTGCTCTCCATGAAGAGTGCTTCAAGTCGGGGGAAATTTGCAGTTGCGGGGTTGAAGAGACGACTTTTACTGTAGTTGAAGTCCCCGGTGAATGCGATGTTGTAGAGGCCGTCGCCGATGTGGAAATGGGCGATGGCTGAACCGAGGATATGACCTGCGTTATGGAATGTCAGTTTAATATCGGGTGCGATATCCGTCACGTTCCCATAATTGAGGGTAATAGAGTGCTTGATATATGTCTTGACTTCGTTTGAGGAGTAGGGAACTTTCCTGTCCTCCTTATGAATCACATCAAGGTAGTCCAGCTGGAGCATTGCCGAAAGGTCACGGGTCGGTGGCGTGCTGTAGACCGGGCCGTCATACCCGTATTTATACAGGAGCGGGACAAGGGCACAATGATCGAGGTGCGCATGGGTCAGAACGACAGCATCGAGCTGCGAGAGCGGGTGTATCTCAGGGACATAGAGGTATGGCGTGCTGTTATTACTGTCGGGCTTTTCACCGCAGTCGATTAATACCCTGCTTTCGGGGGTCGTAAGCAGGAATGCTGCCCTCCCGACCTCCCTGCAACAGCCGAGCATCGTGACCCTCGCCCATTGGTCCTTGCTTGTAATATCACGGTGAATACGGCGTCCGATTGTACGTAAGAAGATTTTACGGTCTTCGTTAACTGACCTCAGGTACTGGCGTACCTGCTTAACGGTAGAGCTCTCGATCGGGGGTGTCCTGACGACTTTTGGTGTCCAGCCAATATGCTTTGTTATCTCACGGAGTGTGGCCCCGTTTTTCCCGATAACTACCCCTGGTTTTTCCGCCTCGATTATTACTTCCCCGGTGTCTGCATCAAAGAAAATATCCGTGATCCCTGCATTTTCGGCGACAACTGCCTTTATCTCACCAATTGCCCTGTCGGGGTCTTCCAGTACGTTCGGGCGGACCACAATACGTTTGCGCAGGTCCCTCGCCAGTAGTTTGATAAGATCCGCCTCATCGGCAAATTTTTTCGGGTCGTCAGTATAGATAACCAGTTCCGGCCCTTCAAATTCCACGTCTGATACAGTGATGCCTGCAGGCACCTTTTCATTAATCTTATCCTTAAGTTCTTTCAATCTATCTTCAATTAGCATTCAATCCGTCCTAAAAAAAAGAAATTATGCAGCGATTGCTGAAAGTGCCTTTTGGATCTGCTCATCGGCAAGCTCCATGTAACTTTCTCTGGTAATAACCACAACGTGGATTCCTTCACCAGACCCTGCATCACGTCTCATTGCAGCTTTAATTGCCCTGACCGCGAGTTCAACTGCATCATCTTCGTTCATGTCTTTTTTAAACCGGTCCTCAAGGACCCCGTAGGCGCCGGGTGACCCTGAACCTGTGGCGACAATCTCTTCTTCCTTTGTCGCACCGCCCATTGCGTCAACGGAATATATTGTAGGGCCTGATTCGTCAACGCCACCGACGAGGAGCTGGACATAATACGGGAAGTAACGGTTTGCATTCAGTAAATTCGAGAGGAGCGTTGAGGCTGCCCCTACGGCAATCGGTCGCCCGCGCCGGATCTGGTACAGGCTGCTTTCGACCGTCATTACCCGGGCAAGCTGTTGGGCGTCCCCGACTCCACCTGCAGTTGTCATTCCTATACGGTCAGAGATCTGGTAGACTTTCTTCGCCTTCTTACTGGCGATGAAATATCCCATTGTTGCCCTTTTCTCCGTGGCAAGGACGACTCCTTCAGAAAACACCAGACCAACCGTGGTCGTCCCTTTGAGAGGTTCCTGGTAAGGTTCATTCATATGAAACACCCTAAAATATTGTAACGCTGGAAAAATTACTAAAAGCGCTTGAGTTATATGATGACATCAATAAATTTAAAGGTTTTTATTGAATAGCAGGGTTGCAGAGCACCCTGATCAGGTCGCGGTCAAAAAGCATCGCAACAAGTTTCTTATCACCATTGATCACGGGTAACTGGTCCACACGGGCACGTTTCATTTTCAGTGCACAGTCGCTGACTTCTGAATTAACCGGGACTGCAACCACATTCTTTACCATCGCTGTCTTAACCGGTCTCGGGGGTAGCTGGACCTTGGAAATACCGTAACTGATGGTGTGCATATCACGGATACTCTCCCATGTCCACTCATCATCATCAGTACCATTCGAGAAATCGCTGATCTCAACTGAGTCCTCAATCGTCGAATGCCTGATAAGGTCACGTTCGGATATGATGCCCTGGAGTTTACTCTCCGCATCAAGGATCGGGATTGCCTCGAACCCGGAGATCTCCATGACACGTCCGACAACCGGCAACGGCGTCTCTTCCCATAATGCGAAGGTCTGGCTTGTATAGACGTCCTTGATCTCATCTTTGATCCGCAACGTGGCAATGGCATGGACCAGGTCAGCAATACTGATCAGGCCAAGAAGCGTGTCATCTTCTACTACCGGCAGCCTGCGGACATTATGGTTTACGAGGAGCTTTGCAGCCTCGCTCAACGGGGCATCAGGGCTGATGACAACAGGTTCCGCAGTCATCAGGAGACCGAGCTGGGTCTCTTCAGATTTCCGGAGAAGGTCTTTCCTGGTGATGATACCTACCAGTTTACCTCCTTTCAGTACCGGCACCCCGCTTATACCCGTCCTCTTCAGGATTTTAAGTACATCGTCCCGGTTTCCCGGGATTTCTACACTGACCACATCAGCGGTCATGAAGTCTTTAACCAGCATTTCGGTTATGATCTCACCACCAGGACTGCCACGGGGCAGTTTGAGACCACAAATGAGCTTACACTTCCAAGCAGGAGGCGGTCCACGTTGCTTTTTCCATGTGAACCGACGATCACAATATCGGCGCCGGTATCTTCTGCAGATTTTACGATCTCATTACCTGCATGGCCTTGTTTCAGGTGGGGTGTGATCAGCACTCCCTTAATGTCAGCCTGATTTTTTGCATCAGCTATTGCCTTGCCCCCTTCTTTTTCAAGCATCGATAGCATGATTTCCCAGGTGTTGTCCATCGGCAGGGATGAAAAGAGCCCGGTCTCAACGACATAAATGACATGAAGGGCTGCTTTCCATACTCTGGCTTCTTCTATTGCGGTTTGGAGCGCCTGTCCACTCATTCCCGATCCGTCGATTGCGACGAGTATTTTACTGAACATCAGTTACCCCACAAAATAGTCTTCTTTATGAGTTAGCTCTCTAAAATAAAAACCTTCTTGATTATGCTGGCTGAAGAGCCCCGTTTTACGATTGTTGAAAGGTAGTCGAGACTGAAGCGCATATTGGACTGTCCGGGACTCATCATAAAAAATCTTGCAGGAACCCCCTCCCGGATGAAAAACGAGGTCTTTCCGAGTTGTGACCCATCAATTGCAGCCTTGATCAGCAGGGCCGGGGGTATCCGGTACACATAGTGGGCAAATGCCATCTCTGCAAACATGTCCGGCTGGACAAACATCACGTTGTCGGTCCCGAGGAATACCCGGCAACCGAGGTCGATCATGTCATGAACAGGCGGTTCTGATGCGGACCCGGCAACACCGAGGGCCCAGTTCGAGCGGGCGCAGACTGCAATAGGAATATTTTCATCGGCACATTGCCTGATCTGCAGCCGGGTTGCGTGGGTACAATGGATGAGGAGGTCCGGGCGAAAGCTCAGAGCTGCATCAACATCATCCGGGTCTCTTTCACCTGCATGAAAAGCGATTAACTTTCCGTTGTCCCGGGCCCCCTTCACCTGTCTCTCGAGGTCAGGGACATCCCTGGAGCTACTGATACCCAGACCTTCTGCGACCTGCTCGCCCCCGTCCCGGCCGAAAATAACGAGCCCGGGAAGTAACGACGAGGCCGCCTTATTCAGTGCCCTGACTCCGTTCTGACCTCCCTCCCTGAAATCGGCACACCCTGCAGTGCCGCTCTGTACCATTGCCTGGATACTGGAACGCATCCCGGAAACCATGTCATCCTGCGATGCAGCCGCAAGAAGCCGGTGCTTCAGCCCGTTCGGTGGGGTGACCAGTGAAGCAAGGTCTCCCATGGCAGTCGCATCCATGGCAATAGTATCCCCAAGATGCGTGTGTGCGTTAAAAAATGCCGGGACGATCCAGGTGTTGCCTGGATGCGGGTCATCTTCGATGTGCGTGATAATGCCTGATTTCACGACAATCGTGACAGGACGCTGCTCAAGCGACTCGCCGAGGAGGGCATGGCCGCTGACCGTCACTTCCTTGTCCATGTGCTGTCCTTAACACCCATTTATATATTGAGAATGAGAAATAGCTTTGTATGGCAAAGAATAAGGGTGGAAGATTAATCTCGTCGGCAGGTCTTGTCAATTATTACGAGAGTGAAGACCGGCGGGCAGTTCATATCAGCCCCATTTCAGTGATTGTGGTGGCAGCTGCCATCGGGGCGTTTATTTTAGTATTGGATGTTATGTGGAAATAATCTTTTTTTTTTGGTTTTGTCGGGAGGAAGATCCCGGGCAGCAACCTTGAAAAATTATTAACCGTTACCTAATGGTGTTTTTCATTATGTTAACCTGAATCCAGGTATTTCCTGATCGTGCTCTCACCAGGGATGAAATTTCAAAGAATCGATTAAGGAATGTTCAATTCCTGTAGGCGGTTTTTGGCAGGGATCTGTTTTATCAATAAAATTCCGCAGATTTCAGCGCAGTCCCCGGGAAATCGTATGCCATTTCCACCACAGCAACCCAAAAGCCCTGGCCTCACGTGGCAACGAATTATCATTGTCAGGCAGTTGAGGTAAAGACGGCCGGGAACGGTGACCCGTGGGATGGATAATTATGTATACATGGACATGTCAAATAGACGATGTGTGAGGGTATTTCATAGTAGCGAATGCGCTATGAAATAATAGGTGACGTGTCTGCAGGTTATCTTGTGATACGATGCGGGGGCTGCAAAACTTTTACGTATGTTGACCATTTTCAGGAGTGGAAACTATGCCCGATCTGCGGGGCCACGATTGATGTCCGGCGTGCCAGCCACTATCTTGAAGTCGAAGATTTCAGGGTGGCAGAAAATATCGTGGCCCAGCTTGAACAGCATATTCACAAGACGAGGAAAAAAGACCTTTCCCATGAAGAGCGTGATCAGTTAAGGGTGCAATACGCGGAGTGGATCAGGGGGCAGACCTGACCCCTCCCGATAGTGGAGAAAACATGTAGTACTGAAGCTCAACCGGTTCCTATCGGCCCGGTGTATGCGGTTGAATATGTCAGTCCTTTCGGCCTGACCTGGACATATGAGCATCACGGATCGAACATTCTGCAACTCTTCAATAAATCCCGTATTGTTGCGATACTTTTACAGGTAGCAAATTCAGTCAGTTATATTTATTAAGTTATATACCAGAATGAATTTTTATAGGGAGGGGTTCTTTACTCCTTCAATTCTGGGGTCGGTGTCTCTCCTTTACTGGAGGGAATTATATGAAGAAGTATTCTTTCGGAGTTATTGCGCTACTATTGTTCGGGATGATCATCGTATTGAGCGGTATGGTGTGGGCAGATCAACCAGTCCCGGCAGTCCCTGAGACACAAACGCTCGGAACGGTAACTACTGCTGATGTTGTTGGACTTGCCATGGAGACTGATGCAGGGACTTGGTCAATTTCCAGCGGTGGAATCCCAATCAGTGGAAATGACCCCGTTTTAGCAGGTTTTCCGGGTTGGGGCGATGGTTCATACGATACGGGGAATTATAATTATTCACAATTCATGCTTGCTTGGACTGAATTTCATGTACTTGCCCCACAAGGACATCTCCAAGATATGATAAATCTACTTATAAACGCAGATCCTGGTACCCCAGATAGTGCACAAATGAAGGCACTAAAAGCCTGGTTGAGCAACCAGGGCGGTCTCCACAATCCACCGTTGTATGACGGGGAAGTCCGCTATACAACCGCCTATGATGCAAATATCGTGGCACAGGCCGGACATACGGTTCTTACTAAGAGTATGAACATAGACACACGGAACAAGGTAATTTCACAGTCTAATCTGAATACAAAAACCAGTCTTACCTATGCTGCGACTGCGGATGGTGGTAATGTTATCGGTTCAGAGAACCTCATGCTTGACGGTGTTGGTATGCCGACCAATGCATCAGACAGGATGCTCTGCCCATTTGCTGCCTATCCAGTGGATGTAATTCCAGCTTTCTGCAACATCGTCCAGGCCGGTAGCAAGTATGACCTGACCCTCGGATCAGTAACGACCAATGCAAACGACAGGTTCGTCGGATCTGACGCCACCAACCCGGTTGTGCTGAATTACGACATTAGCGTCAAACCTTATGGCACAACACAGGGACAGATCGCTGCACGTGGTTCTGCAATGGCATACGTCAAGGCGCACATCCAGGAGAGCCGAGGCTTCAACAATACCCTGGTAAATATGGGTGTTGAGACACCATTGTGGGTAACATTAACCGGAAC